>Ga0208044_1000061_pt1 | contig 120024 bp, 75 predicted proteins | sample Sb_taG_8_FD_187712 | JGI IMG/M metagenome (GOLD analysis project Ga0208044, IMG submission 187712) | Peat soil microbial communities from Weissenstadt, Germany - Sb_50d_c_BC metaG (SPAdes) (version 2) | ecosystem: Environmental > Terrestrial > Soil > Wetlands > Peat | place: Germany...
TGCAGCAATGTCTTGATGACAGCTCACGGTGCGGGCCGTCTCCCGCAGATCGCCCTCGGCCAACAAGTACAGGTCCAGATCGTCGGGACAAAGAGCGGGCCGCCGCCACAGGAAAGTTGCCCGACATGCGGCCTGCATTGGTTCATGAACTGCCGGATCGCGCTCCAAGAAGTAGAGACCGGGGGACAGGCCGCGGACACGATGGATAAACAGTCCCGCGTGCAGGTGCGGCCGCCAGGGAAGTAGGTCCCAAGGGGGCACTCCAGGTCGCGGCAAGAGGTGCTCCAGCATGTGGTACAACGCGGCTGCGTCGAGGCTAGTTTGTCCATCGAAGTCCACGGCGCTGCGGCGCTGGCGGATGATGCTGGACGCAGGCGTCGGAGCTGTTTGAGTCGGCGGCAAGGTCGCTAGTGGAGTGAGGGGCTGTGGCGCAAAGACAGGCTCTGAGTCCGTCGCGGGCTTCCACGTCGCCGAGGCGGCAAGGTCGATTAGTTCCCAGGGGACATGTTCGCGACTAAGGACATTGGGCTTACCTGCCCAGTCCCCTCCTTGCACGGGAGGGAGGTTCAGGTCCCCCGCCGCAGAGGACAAGGGGCCGACGACCAGTAACGCATCGGGGTGCTCGCGGTCGAGGGCATGGACAGCGGCAAAATCCGCGTCGCGATCCAGGCCGAGGAGCGCGGCAACTTCGGCGTCGCCCGGAGCATCGAGCAGCCGTGCGGACCAACCCAGAGCCGCCGCAGCGTAGCGGCACGCCGCCATGGCATGGCCAGCATCGTGCTGGCAATACCGGAAAGCCCGGACCCCATACTTCCAAGCCTCCCGCCAGTGAATGGATGATAGGCCGATGAGGAACGACTGGGATGGCAGACACAAAGTCAAGGCTGCTGCCGTTGCGGCGGTGAACGTGCACCGGCGTTCAAGCCTGTGGTCGCGGCTGACGTAGTGGTAAACGCCGGCCTCTGATCCAGACAGCGGCGGCACGATCGCGTAACCCTCCGTCGGGTGCAGATTACCGCTCGACGGGTTGCAGCGTAGGGCCCAGCGTGAGCCCTGATGCTCCTTCCAGGCAGACAGCCCCAAGGACAATTCGAACAAGATCGCCAGCGTATCGAGCGCGGGCCGCCGCGCTGGGATGGCGCCGGGGACGTACAGATCGCTATAGGGGGCCACGATGGCGTCGGCGAGCAAAGGAAGGTCAATGGCTGGTGCGCCGACGTAAGTGCGAAAGGGAGCTGGCTGGTTGACCCAATCGAGGCGGCCTGGCCCATCGGCGTAGCGGTGGAGGTAGTGCTTGCTGCTGCTGTGGTAAAAGAGGATTTGGCGGACGCGGTCGTGTCGTATATCGTTCTCTCCAGCTTTGTCGCTAGGATGAGACACAAACGTATCCTATCAAAGGTTGCCAGGCGAAGTACATCTTTTACAGCCGGTCTTGGCACGTCCAAAAGGATTGGGAATGCCGCCGACTCGCGGAACTGCAGCTCGAACGCGGCTAAAGCCGTGTGGCTGCCGCGGCTGACCGAGGCGTTTCAGCGAGCGCGCCAGCGACGACAGGATTCGTGCGGAGCCAGCACTGCACGGCAAGGGAACGCAGGAGTCCGATGGCCTTTTGGTAGCGCGGAATCTTCCGCGCCCGGCGCGGAAAATCCGCAAATCCTCGCGTTTTTACGAGCGCGCTCGCACGCGCTTGCAAACTGCCCCGAGAACGAGTAAACTCCGATTTTGACGGGGTTTTCTGGGCTTTTTGGCGTTGGTTTGCGTCTGCTTCCTAAACCGAGGGTCGCAGGTTTGAATCCTGTCGGGAGCTGCTAAGACAACCTGCTTTGTTTCCAGGCCGTTTCGGATCCTAAGCGCGGCAAAGAAGGTTTTGAGGCTGGCCCGGTCGAGCAGTCCGCCACAAACAAGCCAAAGAATCGGCGTCAATCCCCCAAGACCTGTGCCAACTGCCTCAACTTATCCGCCCCAATCTTGTCAGCCACTTCTTTAACCGACTGGATCTCCTCAAGGCTGAATTCCCCAGCGATCTTCCGGGTAACTGACCGGCTAATCAGACGGCTCTTGCTCCCTTCAGACTTGATTGTGCTCTTGTAGTTCGCAATCATGCCAGGGCTCATGAGGATCCCAAATTCCTTCCTGAGATAATCGTCAATGGCCCCTGGCATGGCGTCATTCCCAAGAGCAGCTAGGGTTTTCCTCATCGCGTCCATTTTGCTGAGGTTGGCGTTGATTCTTGGTCGTCCCCGTGGCATCGAACTGTTCTCCGGTTGGAATCCGCGGGCGACGTTAGCCAGCATCTTACGTGGCACGAACCAAGTGGCCACAGGGTGTTTTCCCTTCGAGGCGATGAGCTCGCTGAAGGATCCAACGTATAATGAAGGCCTTCTGATGAGAAGGGACGGCATCCGGCCCGCCGTTTTTCTCTTGCAATTACAAAATGGTAACGTAGATTCGAACTCGCCTCGCTCGTCGAATCCGGTGGTTGGGCGACGCCGGAATGTGTCGATGTGCGAGGCATTTTTGCTCCCAGTCCCATCGGCCGGACGAACTTGAATCGGCATTCTTCTACCATTCTGAACCATATCGGCCACACGCCACTGGTGCTCTTGAAGCGCTTGGCCGTAAATGCGACCGTGCCGATTTTCGGCAAGTGCGAGTACCTTAACCCCGGTGGCAGCGTCAAGGATCGCATCGCTCTCGCCATTGTCGACGATGCCGAGCAGCGCGGCCTCCTTCGGCCCGGCGCTACTCTGATCGAGGCAACGGCCGGCAACACGGGCGTGGGCCTGGCGCTCGTAGCCGCCGTGCGCGGCTACTCGCTCGTTTGCGTAATGCCGGAGAAAATGTCTCAGGACAAGCGTGGTGCCCTGGCCGCGTTGGGGGCAGGCATTGTCATGGCTCCCAACGCTCCGCCGCAGGATCCAAATAACTTTCAGAACATGGCACGGCGACTGGCTACGGAGAACGGCTGGTTCTTGACCGATCAGTTCGCCAACCCCGCCAACGTGCGCGTGCATGAACTGACTACTGGGCCTGAAATCCTCGAACAGTGCGGCGGGCGCGTGGGCGCGTTCGTGGCCGGGGTTGGGACCGGCGGTACTATCACGGGCGTGGGTCGATACCTAAAGCGGCTGCTCCCAACCGTCAAGATCGTGCTTGCTGACCCAATTGGCTCGCGCCTGGCGCATCTGGTCTCCCCGGAGCAGCCGGATGTCGACTCCTCCTATCAGGTCGAAGGAATTGGAGGGAGTGCGATCCCGGCAATATTCGATCCATCCGTTGTCGACGCCGTGGTACGCGTGAGCGATGAAGAGAGCTTCGCTATGGTGAGGCGCCTCCTGCGCGAAGAAGGCCTGTTGGTTGGAGGGACTTCCGGTACAGCTGTCGTGGCGGCCTTGGGAGTCGCAGAAAACTTGCAGTTGAAAGGCCCGGTCGTGGTCATGCTGGCGGACTCCTGGGACCGCTATTACACCAAGCCATGGATGCGCGGTTTCGCCGAGACCTAATCGGGCGGCTGTAGAAAGGCATGAAGAGTATGCCCGAACCAATCTTCGGTGAGGGGCGCCAGGGCAAATCGACTCGACCAGGGGCATGATAATGTGGCGCTTCATCGCCACAACGGAGGGCAGCGACAAGCTGGGTCTGCGCGAGACTTGCGAGGTGTTGGCCAACGACCTATGGGTCCCCGATCACCTGACCGCTGAGCAGGCCGCGCTGTTCGTCGCCGATCACTTCAAGAGGACGATTCTGGCAGAGCTGGAGTTGCTGGACGTGCGGTGCATTGACGATTCGTCATCTGCCGCCCAATGATTATTTCCCCCATTGCAAATCTTAAATCTGCTTCATCTCTTATACGATACTACCGCCTGTTGCATCGTCGGCGGCATGGCGTGAAAGTCGCTGCGCAGAAACCCGGCCTTCGCGAAAGTCTGTTGGTATTCCGCGAAGGTGTAAGCGTCCCCGTGAGCCGTGGTGGCGAGCATCGTCAGCGCGAAGCCTGCTGTAGACGGTGGCGTGATGCGGTCGGGCTCCGGGATGAAATCCAAAGTGAAAGCACGGCCGCCGGGTGCGAGAGATGAATATGCTTTTGCCGCCAACTTCTCGCAGGTGGGTATATCGAAGTGATGCAGAAAATTCGTCAGCAGCACGACATCGTATGGGCCGCCCCAATTGATGTCGAATGCGCTGCCCGGACGCAAGGCGTGACGCTCGGCAACGCCGGCGCGGCGTGCGTTCTCCGTCGCCACGGCCAGCACATTCGGCCAGTCCAGCGCCGTGATGTGGGCTTGGGGATAGCGTTTCGCGACAGTGATGCCGAACAGACCGTGTCCCGCAGCGACATCCAGGACGCGCAGCGGTTGCTGAGTATCTCCGCCGACCATGTCGGCCAGCAATCGGGCCGGGAGCTGGATCAGCGGGGCCATAGTTCGAGCGAACGCCACCCAGATCGGATTGTCGTACGAGATCGTACCTTCGTTGGAAATGGCCGTACCACCACGACGCACAGCCGCCGTCAGATGGTGAAAGCATTCCCGCAGCTCGGTCGTCAGCAGGAAGTCTACCGTGCCGCCCAGATAAGCAGGCGACTGGCGGACGAGAAAGACTTCGCTGTCGTGTGTGAGTTCGTATTGGTCGTCGCGCTTGCTGAGGAAGCCGAGGATGGTGAGGTAGTCCGCCAGAATACGAACGCCGCGCGGCGATGCCTGGCAGGCACTGGCAAGTTGTGTTGCCGTACGATGTCCGGCAGCCACCAACGTGAACAAATCCAGCTCGATGGCCGCCCGTAGCGCTTCGGTACGCTCGTAGGCGCTGATCGTGTCAAAAAACAAGACTGGTGACGGGCTCTGGGGATCCATGCCGTTTCTCCTAATGCAGGGTGCACTCCGAGAGAATTACCACGCGGGTACGCCGGCGGTTGCCCCGTCGCCCACGCCCATCTTGCCACGGCGTCATCTTACGCCGGTAACTGGACAGGGCAACGAGGTTGGTGCCACTCATATCCTGTCCGGCAGTGCCGTCTCACGACTTGAGTGAGCATCACTGATCCTTGACGTGGCCGCCCGGTGACAGCAGGGTCCAGCGTACCGGCTTAGGCGCCAGGGGCGTCCGAGCCGGCAGTTAGACGTGGCCTGCCACTATCGCCCAGGTTCAGATTATGGGCGCGCGGCTTCAGGGGAATTCATTGGAAGCAATATCACCATCAAATACAAAGGCAAGGTGAAGGGCGACAGCTTGCGTAGCCGCCAGAAGACCCAATTCGCTATTCTCGTCTTAGCGTTGTAGCTCAGGACATACTGCGGCCGGGAGATGAGAAAGGCTTCGCGGCTCGATTCCGGATCGGCCTTGGCGGGCGCCGGCATACCGAAACGCAGGTTTGGGCTCGGATCCTGGGCCGGGGGCCGTGCCTCGCCACGGGACGTGAAGCCAGCATCAAAAGGATCGACGGATGCGAGGCATGAAAATCCCCCCTGCGAAGTCCAGTGTGAACTATACCACTGGTCCAGCGCTCGGGGCCGCACCACAAACTGCCAGTTTGCGTCCCGTGTGCAACATAGCCTTCCCAGTCACTTCAAGTGCGGCTTAATCCCGGGAACGAGACGGAAGAATGCAGCTGGCAGATCATAGAACTTACTCTTGGCGTGTACCCAGGCAGCTCCGTAGCCAATCGAGTTGTGGTCGTAGGCCACCCAGGCGTACCCCTTAACGCCCCAAGAGGTTCCCCAAGAATTCTTGATGAGCCACGCTCCCTTGGAACCCTTCGAATCATCCCATCCAACTATGGCGACTGCATGATTGACCTTCACGCCGGGCTTCTCTTTAGGTGTGGCTTCCTCATCAAAGATCCCGCCTGTGTAGGCATTGAATAGACGCGTGGACTTCATTGCCACCGTTAAAGGGCCATGCTTGACGAGAGCATCTTTGAGATCGTCCGCGCTTGGGATTGTGTCTTTGAACTTGACGAAGTCCCAGGCCACAGCGCGATAGGGCAGCGGCGTCTTCTTGCACGCGCCTACTTTCGCCTTATAAGGGTAGGCTTGTTCCGTGGCCACCCCCTCTTTTAGCAGGAAGTCGAATGCCCACCATCCGCCGTCGCAAGTTCCGGCCTTGCTGCAATCGAGAATAGACTGCTCAGAGGCGTCAATCTCCTGGTTATTACGAATGCGATAGCTGCTCTCGTAGGCCGCTAGGGTTGCAAACGCCCAGCAACTTCCACAGTTTTTTTGGTCACGGACTGGAGTCATCTTTCCTTTGGTTCGCCAATCAAATGACCTGCTTGCTGCTACTAATTGCTTTTGTTCCACGTCATCGGGGAGCTTGATGTCGGGGTGCTCCCTCACGTATACGTCCCTGGCCTCGGCGTCAAACGTCAGTAACTTAACGGCTAAGTCGTGCTGCTCGGCGGCCTGAGCGAGCAAATCCTCTGGTGGCTTTGCGCCCACAAGCTCTTCGCTTCCGCGATCCAATGCCTCAGTGTAGCCGACCTTGAAGGAGAGCTTATTCGCGGCAATTTCTCGGCGAAGGGCTTCTAATTCCGTTCGGATTGCAGCCGGAGCTTTCGCTTCGCGGGCGAGATAAAGTTTCTGCGATTCTTCTTCGTCCCTATCGACCTCCGTTCCAGGCCTGTCCTGCCGCGCATACAGCAAAACCGCCCAGATTGAAACGGCAAGAATGGGGAGTAGACGTAACGTGGACCTCATGGCGATTCTCCGGCGTCCCGACGATTGCCTCGGGGGTATGCTGTGTGATACTACCGGAAGAACGCCAGACTGGCTAGATGACGACCTGCCGTTTTTACTTGATCGTGACCTTAATGTGAAAAGTCTTTAGCGGTTTCTCGTCTTTCTCGAATGGACGCTTGTAATCAAAGTCAAGTTTAGTGTCCCCAGAGCATTTTGCCTTGAAACGGAAAACCTCGTGCTCGATCTTTCCTGGCAGCCCATCTCCCTCTGACTCGACCTCGGGCTTGCCAGTCTCCTTGAGCTTCTTGGGATCGTTGCCGTGGAAGCTCCAATCGTAGCCGGTGCCCAATTGTGCCTCTAGTTTTACAGCGAGCACGTCGTTCTTAGCTAGGGAGATAGTCGTATTATTGTCTCGCTCGGTGACGGTGACCACGTGATCGGCAACCACCTTCGAAGAGGAAATCTCTTTGACGTTACAGTCCCCCCCCATCAGCATGAGACAACCGGCAAGCGGGAACGTGACGCACTTAAAACAGGAATATAGGTGCTCGATCACTGAAAACACCCTTTGGGAGATTTTTTCTCGCAGGAAATCGAACGGCTCAGCCGCTCCTGACCGAGGCCGCCAGATCTCCACCAACCAGGCCGCTGGGGTGGGCCTGCCGCAACACTGCACTTCTGGACACCGGGTAGAGGTCAGTGGAGCTGCTGACGGAACAACCGCAGAGGGGGAAAAGGGCGCCGCATCCTTGCAATCGCTCAGAAGGACGAGCATCATAGGGACCTCCCGCGCAAATCCACGCGATCTACCAACTCTGTCCCTTTGATCCGTCCACCGTAGCTTAGGCCGCAACGCAGGTTAACGCAAATTGTATACCGCCAACACACCGGCGGAAAGCCAAGCGAAAGCGGCGCGGCCATAAATCTCCTGCTGGGAATGACAACGGCTATACCTACTCGGGAGCCAGGCAATCCTTTCAATCCGCGGCCCGTATTAGCAGAAATGTACACACCGCGCTTAACATGTTAACAGAAGCTAACGTACGTTGCCATCTCGTCAAGGCCAAAGGCTCCAACTACAAGACGCAGATCGGCCGCAAAACCGGCCTGTCTGTTGGACTCGCGTCTCCATGTTCTCGCGCCTTTCCGTTACCACGTAACCAGTGCGTCACTTCCGCCCGTTCCTCGGCCTCCCTTCTTCCGTAGAGCTACTCATTCGGCCGGCCGTTGCTCCGAAGGTTTTCCGAAGCCTCCGAACGGACATGCCGCCAACCGCAACGGCGCCCTCTTTCTTCAACGTGTCAGGCCGGCAGCATCTGGGCTTTGATGATCCTCAGGATGTCTTCCTTCTTCGTCGCTCCCTTCACGTCGATCTGCTCCGCGGCCGCGAACGATTGCAGCTCCTTGGCCGTCATGTAGTTGAGGGTCGGGATGGCCTCTCATGCTTGCGTGTGACCAGCGTCCAAGGTTATAAACTGGCTGCGCGGACTTTTCCTCGCCCCGCGCGGAAAATCCGCAAACCTTCCCGTTGAAACGAGCGTGCTCGCCTGGTCCTACTCCCTGCGCACAAGTTCGGCGATTCTCTTCTCAACCGGGTCTTCATCCGGCGGGGGCACGCTTAGTGCTTCCATGCGCTGGCGCGTCCGAGATTCGAGCTGATCCAGGGGAACATAGCCGCCACAAAACCAATCCCAGACCTGCGGCTGCGTGCCAGGAGCACCGGCGTCATGCAGTTGGCGCTCCAGCCGTTTGAGGCGGGCTCGTAGATTCACCCTGCCTCCTGTGTTTGCCGATGCTGAAGGGCCACAAGCCTTCATCCAGTTGCCTTGATTCTAGTAGGGATGACGGGAAAACCGAGCGGTAGTATTTACTACCGGAACGGCACATTTTCGTACGTTATGGGACATTTCGGAAGAGTGCCAGGAAGTGCGAAAACACCGTGTTTTACGGGGTTTTCTTGCGATTTCGTGGGTAGGCGGGATTCGATCGAAAAGGGTTAGGAAACCGATGCTCTATCCCCTGAGCTACGGGGGCGCGCTTTGTCGAGATCAATCGTTGCGTCGCCTTTCGGGATCGAAAGGTCCTTGCTTCCCCCCTTCTGCATCCATCCAGGGCACGCGATATGGAAGGGTCTGAACGGTCGTCCTGACCGTTCGGAATTTTACAAGTTCGTCCAGCCGAAGCCAACACGGCAACCGGTATCTCACCATACACAGACCCAGGGTCTCACGGCTTGCTTTCCGCGGATGCGGTCGGCTTTTTCAGGTGGCCATCGAACCATTCCAGAAAGGGGCCAACATCCTTGATCAGTTCGGGCCAACCGTGGCCCTTGCCTTTCTTTACCAGGAGCTTGCCTTCGACACCGGTTTCCTTCAGTTTCGCGATGAAGGATTCCGATTGCTGCAACGGCACCAGGCCATCCTTGTCGCCGTGCGTGATCAACGTCGGCGGATCGTCCGGGCTGATGTAATAGATCGGCGAAACGTCGTGGGCAATCTGGCGAAGCTTGGAGTCATCAGTTATGCGATCCCAAAGGTTCGTGCTCTTATTGAGCTCGTGATAATCGAACGAGGGACGGAACGGCGACCTGTGGTCCGTGGCGTGGATCATCTCTCGGCCCGCGCTGCCGTAGTTGAGGAAGTCGGTGGGTGGGAAGAAACAAGCCACGGCCTGGACCCGGCTCGACTCGTGGTCTACCGGGTCCTGCGCGTTGGGGTCCCCCTGGGTGCCGGCCATTCCCACCATCAGCGATAGATGCCCCCCGGCCGACCCGCCCGTGATGCCAAGGCGATTCGGGTCGATGCCATAGTCCTTGGCGTTGTGGCGGATAAACCGGACGCTTCTGTTCATGTCCTGAATGATCTCGGGGATCTGAAACCGTGGCTGGCTGCCGTGCACCACGGCAAACACGGTGTAGCCGTGCGTGAGGAAGGGCTTGGCGAAGGCCGGATTGATCGCCTCATGTGATGAAAGGAATCCGCCGCTGACGACCAGGATGATCGCTGCGCCGTTGGCGTCACTCTTCGGCGTAAATATATCCATCGTCAGTGCCGTGCCGAATTTGCGGCCGTAGATGACGTCGGCCTGGCGCGTAAACGATGGCTCCGCCGCCACGACTGGGCCGGGCGTCAGCGAAATGAGAACGCCCGCGACCAGGGTCACGAATGCCAGCGACAGTCTTCTCGACATGCTAACTCCCGCAGAGAGGTTGAAACATCCCAGGAAGATTAAGATAACCGCGCGCAGCCGCCGCGGCTATCAATATTGCGTGCATTCCCTTGCATGCATCGAGCGCCTTTCCGACCGCAACCCGGCGGGAAGCGCGTGCACGGACAGGACGCAGCATCCGATCAGGTAAAGCGAATCGCGGCCAAGCGCGTGATCAGGAAGCAGCCCTCCTCCCCGTAGCTCGCACACTCTCCAGCGCAGACTCTTGCCGTAAACTATTGCGGCGTATGGGGCAATATGCTAAGGTTTGTCCGTGGTTAACCCTTCACTTTTTCAAGGAGGTCGGTAATGGCAGTAGCTAAGAAGAAGGCACCTGCAAAGAAGAAGGCACCTGCAAAGAAGAAGACAGCGAAAAAGAAGTAAGGCGTTAAGGACGCCAGCCGCTCTAGGCCCATCCGAAAAGACGGATGGGCTTTTTTTGTTTGCGGGCGGAATGACGGAGCGCTCGCCTGCGTGGCTATCCGAGCAATGCGTGAATGGGGTTCCCCGCGCTGACGATGAGAGGCCGGCCTTGCTGGTCGCGCACCTGAGCACGCGGGTCAATGCCCAGGGAATGAAAGATGCCTGCGGCCAAGTCGCCGGGACTGACCGGGTTGGTAGACGGGTATGCGGCATTGCGATCGGACGAGCCGTATACCTGGCCGCCTCGAATGCCCGCGCCGGCCATGACGACGGAATAACAGAACGACCAATGGTCGCGGCCAGCGTCTCGGTTGATGCGCGGCGTCCGGCCCATGTCGCCCATCCAGATTACCAGCGTGTCGTCCAGAAGTCCTCGACTGGTCAAATCCTGTAGGAGTGCGGACAGCCCTTGATCCAGCGGGGGAAGCAGGGTGTCTTTCAACAAGCGGAAATTGTGGCTGTGCGTATCCCAATCGCGATTGCCAACCGAGTACAGGGTGACCATGGGGACTCCTGCTTCCACGAGCCGGCGCGCCAAGAGGCAGTTCTGTCCAAAACGGCTGGGACCGTAGAGTTCGTGAATCTTTAGCGGCTCCTTTGCCAGGTCGAACGCCTCGCGCGTGGCCGACGAGGAGAGTAGCTGATAGGCCCGGCGCGAGAAGTCTTCCAGGCTGCGCATGTCGGCAGTGGCTTCCAGAGCGGGTGCGATGCGGTTCATGCAGTCGACGAGCTGCCGCCGGCCATTCATCTGCGGGCCATCGACCTTGGTAAGCACAGATGTGACGCCCCGAAGATCGAGACTGCCATCGATGGGCCGCACGAAGGGCAACGTGAACGGATCGTAGGCCCGCCCCAGGCAGCCCGCATTTTGGCCTAGGCTGTCGTTGTTGCCGAAGTGGCGCAGATCGCCGAGAGTGACGTAGGAAAAGATCGCTCTGTCCGCCGGGCGCAGCTTGCTGACCACGGAGCCGACCGAGGGCAGGTCTTGCGGTGTCGCCGGCGGTTCGATGCCGAGGATCGCATTCTTGGGATGCGAGTAGCCGGTCAAGGCGAGATAGGCGCCGATGGCATGATCGTTATCACGATGCGTGACGGAGCGGACGATGGCATACTCGTTTGCCAGCTTGGCCAGGCGCGGCAGATGCTCGGTGATCGAGATGCCGGGCACGCGCGTTGCGGCAGGTTTGAACTCCCCGCGAATTTCGCGGGGAGCATCGGGTTTCAGGTCCCAGGTGTCGAGATGAGAAGGTCCCCCATAATTGAAGATAACAATGCAGGCCTTGGCCTTGCCAAAGGTACCCGCTCCAGGCGACCGGACCTTGCGGGTTGGCGCGGCCGCGCCGGCGCGGGATCTTAGCAAGTCAGACCACAGCAACCCCGTGAACCCCAGGCCGCCCACTCGGAGCATTTCCCGGCGCGTGATGCCGTCGCAAAGCCGGCTACCGGGACCAAGGATGGAAAGCATGCCAATGCACCTCCGGGTTGCCTCAGGATTCACTTTCCCACCCAAGGCCAGCCACGCAAAAGGACTGCAAGCGCTAGTGGACCAGGGCAATGCTTCGGCTGGATTCTAACTCGGTCGGGCTCTGTAGGGCCATGCGGGTGGGTTCGTTCAATGGCGGAAGGCGACAAGCGAGTTTACCGCCGACTGTCGAACGGTTCAACTCTTTCGGGTGCATTCCCGTTACTGCAGCGCCCGAAAAACCGTTTCACCACGAGCCAGAGGCGAGCGCGTGAACAGACAGGATCCGGTCGCCTTCTGATCGCACGCTCGCCGCTGGCTCGCGGCTAAACGAAAAACTTAGCAACCATTGCGACAATGCACCCAACTCTTTCTGATCCCTTAGATCCGGAAAAGAGCGCGTGCGTTGTCCTCGAATACCAAGGGATGGAAGATCTCGGGAATCGCCGAGCGGATGAACTCCAGGTAGGCCGACATCGGCACCAGCGGCCAATCGCTGCCGTACAGGAAACGGTTGGGTCTTTCCGCGTAACGAAACATCTGCGCGATGTTCCTGCGCGTATCCGCACGCACGTCCTCTCTCTCCGCCGCGGTAAAGGCGGACAGGTCGCCGACCATCAGTCCGGACAGGTCGGCCCAAACATTGACGTTCTTGTATACGATCTCGGCGGCTTCACTCAGCCAGGGATTGCCGGCGTGGGCGAGAACAAAACGAACGTCGGGATGATCGACGGCCACCTCATCCACCAGCAGCGGATGCGCAAAACGAAGTTTGGCACGTGGCGAGTAGGTATCCCCCGTGTGGAAAATGAAAGGGACGTTGCGGCGCGCCGCCATCTCGTAATAGGGCACGTACCGCGGGTCATCAGGGCCGACATGGAGGTAGCCCAGATATCCCTTCAATGCCCGCACCCGACCTGCCGCCAAAGCGTCGTCCACGAGGCGCAGGTGGTCCGCATCCGTGCGCGTGGGGTCGGCCACGCCGATGGCATGGAGTCCCGGAACCTGGCTCGCCAGCCGCAAGGTAACCTCCGTGCCCAGGGGATCGCTCTCCGAGATGCGCCAGCAGCCCATCGCCAGGGCCCCGCTCAGGCCGGTGGAGCGCATTTCCTCGCGGAGGACCAGCGCGACGGCTTCCGGGGGTCTTTCCAATAACGGACTGAGAGAGCCGACGCCGGGAAGGGAAGGAGGCACGACATGAATGTGCGCGTCAATCATAAGGACCAAGAGAGAGAACGGAGCTTTCCTTGGTCTGTCATCTTATCATCTCTACCCGCCCCGAGACTGCACGCCGGGAACTTCGACTGGCATGTCGGCAGAGCGCTTGTCGTGAGCAACAGCGCGCGTGGCGTCGCTGCCGGACTGCTTCACCCAGCGCGGCAAATCCAGGATCGCCGTCGCGCCCCGATCGTTGTTGGTGCGCAATTCCAATCGGCCGCCGTGCAGCGCTACCAGGTGCTGGCTGACCGCCAGGCCGAGGCCGGCGGCATCGAGGGTCGCATGTGCAGAATCGCGGGCGAAGGGGCCCTTCGTGGAATAGAACGGGGTGAAGAACGCGGTCCAGTCCGAGACCGCCAGCCCTTCGCCCGAATCCTGTATTTCGCAATGCACTTCGGCATCGTCGGCATGGACGCGAACGTCGATACGCCGCTCATCTTGTTGAAACACGGCCTGAGCGGCGTTGGTCAGCAGGTGCCGCAAGACCACCCGGAGCATGCGCACGTTGACCTCTACCAGCGCTTCGGGGCTGCGAACATCCACGGTCAGCGTACAGGCAGGCTCCGGATCACCTTTGACAAACTCCTCCACCGACTCCTGTACTGCCACCGCGAGCGAGAGCCGTTGTTTTTCGCCCGCTGAATCAATGGATAGATCTTGCAAAGAGGTGATCAAACGGCCGGCGCGCATGCAACTTTCGATAATCCGGGTGAAGCATTGCGCGAGGCCTGGAGGCAGATCGCTCCGATCCAGGGCCATCTCGGCCAGACCGACCGGTACCGTGAGGTAATTGTTCAGGAGATGGCTCAATCCGCGCGTGAACTGGCGCAGGTACGTCCGGATCGTTTGCTCTTTCCCGATAGATTCTTGAGGCTCGCAAGCTAGCAGGAGCCAAGCGTCTTCAGCCGGGCCCGACGACGGTTGCCCAGCTCCCGGCTGATCCCGACCGCGCGTGCCGAGCGCAGGCAGCCAGTTCTTCGTATCGGAACCCTTTACCGGCAGGAAAGTGCAGCAGAGGGCGGTGCTTTTATCTCGGCCGGCAACTTCGAGGATCGTTTGCACGCCGCGTTGCGCGGGTTGCTGCAGCAGGTCCGAAACAAATTCGCGATCCAACTGGCGCGGGAATAGCCAATCGAGGATCATGGCGTTGGAGGCGCCGGCCAGGTCCTTGGAGCTCAAACCGGTGAGCCGTTCCCACCGTTCATCCCAGAAGTCGATCGCTCCATTCGGGCGTAGCAGCAGAATCAGCCAATCGGCTTCCGGACAATCCGCGAGATGATTGGGCGGCGGATGCTTCATGCCGGGGTACCAGAGCGTTTCCCAATCCTCCGCCAGGGCGAAGAGGAAACCGGGGCCCCCCGGCAGGGCAACCTTTTGCCAGTAAGTAAGCAGATGATGCAGAGTGCCCGCGTGATCGAGCCGTTGCAGCAGGAGCTGGCCCTGGTTCAAATCATCGGCAGCGCGAGCACTGCGAAGGAGCCTCTCCGCGGCCACCGCTGAGGAAGTAATGAAATGTGATTGCAACGACTGCCCCACGGGCTGCGCCGCAGAGACGATCTCTCGAATATAGGCGTCATTAGCCCAGATCACCACGCCGTCGCGATCCGTCAGGGCAACGGCACACGGCAGTGCTTCTGCCAGGGCCTGGAAAGAGACCGCAGAGCCTTGCGCATCAATCGCGGACGCGCCATGCCGAGGAAGCCGGCGCATCAGACCGATCGTGACTCTGCGTCCGTCGAACTCTTGAGCAACTGTTTCGGCCTGGCACCAGAAGAGGCGATGATCGCGGTGCCGGAATGGAAGGTATCCCAGCTTTGGCGTGGGCACATCCAGGCCATAGCGTTCGGGCAAAATCGATGCTGCCGGCTGAGACAGGACAGGCCTGGGCCCGTCCAATGCCATCAAATCACCATGGCTGAGCCAGAAAGGAAAGGGTGCCGGCCGATTGCAAAGCTCCTCCTGCGGATAGCCCGTCCATTCCGACCAAACCCGGTTCGCGAAGACCAGCGTCCCGGCATCGTCGAAAACCAGGATGCCTTCCTTTGCGTTGTCGAGACAGAACTTTAGCCAGGCGGTCGGGATCTCACTAGGCCGTGTCGAGGGTTTGCGGAGCAGAACCTTCGCAAGAATGTGAGCGCTCGCTTGGACGATGATGGCATCGTGAGATGTGAAACCGGTCGATTTGTTGGCAAGAACCACCTGGCCAAGGACGGCGCCGTCCCGCGCTAGGGGGCAGGAGAGGAGATTGCGAAGCGGAGGTTCACCGAAGAACGGGAAAGCGGGTAGGTCGTTCAGCAGCGTCGGGCCCTCGCGAACTTCGAATCCCCAGACCGGCAGTCGCCCATCTTGCAGCGCGAACCACATTTCCGACACAGCCCCCCGCCGCAATGGAACGCTAAGACCGCCACCCGGACCGGCGAGGCTCATCCACCCCCCGCTCGCTCCGGTCATCTCCAGGAGTGCATCCAGACCTTCTCGGAGGATGATGGCCCGTTCATCCTCCGGAGCTTGTGGTCCAGATTTCTCCCGAACGCTGGAGGTCATGGGTGGTCCGATCTTGATTGCTCGTTCCTGTGGACCTGGAGCGCTATTCGCACGAAGTGACCCGACACGCCGCGAGGACGGCGCGCCAAAACCATTCCCGGCCGCTCCTGGCCTGGGGCGGTAACTGCCTCAGCGGCCTCCTTTTCTCTGGACAACGTATAATTGTGGCCTATGGTTGACATTTGTAGTTCGTTAACGGGTTCCAGAGGTTTCGCACGGAGGGCCAACCAGCCGGACCCTCAAGACTCCAGGCAGGACCGGACGGATCAGGCACTTTGGGTCGTGCACGAAGGGTACAAGGCCCCTTCGCAATCGGCTAGGAAGATCGTGTCACTTCGGTGTTCTTTCGACCGGGCAACGGAGCCCAAAGCCCTAGCACTGCGGTAACGTGTTCGATATTGGCTCCGCATTCGTGCAAATGGTATGCCATAGTTGTTTGGGGAACCGGAGGCGTAGCCGGACACACGCAGGTAGCCGGCCGGCACCCTGGACGCGTAAAGTAATAGCGGCGGGACGGCATTGTCGCCTGGAGCTTTCATACACAGGTCGCATTCATGGCAGCATGGGGGGGCTTGGACCACAGGTCCTTCAGTCCGTGATTCGCGAAGATGCTATCTCCCTCAGAGCCCGCTGAAAAAGGGGTCTGACCCCTTCAACGAAGGGCGATAGATCCCCAAGAAAGTGGGAAATCAGTGATGCCTCGTAGGGGGTCAGACCCCTTTTTCAGCAGGCTCCCTGAGATGCAGCGTTCATCGAACTAGCAATGAAATAAGGATTGGCGATGCGGGTTTGGCTGGTTGACGAAAAGAGCGCGGCGGGCACGGGGCCCTTGGAAGCGATCCTCAAGCAGTTGGAGGAGCGCTCTGGTGGACGGTTGCGCTTGCTGGGCTCCTCCTCGTTCCAACCCGATTTCGCCGAAGCCATGCGTAAGCTCGTCCCCGACCTTCTCGACCTGGTCGTTGTCAATGAACGTGCCTGGCCTGAAGGTACTCACACTCAAGATGTTCTAAGCCTTGGCGTGGGAATGGTTATCATCGCAGGAATCGACCGCGTGGAGCAGTTTCGTGCGCTGGCCGAACAGCATCCGATTGGTTTCGTTCCCGTCTCCCCCAGTCCAGATGCGCTTTGGCTGGCTCTGGTCTCCGCGCTCGCTGCCAAGGAACGCGGTACGCGTTGGAAGGAACAGGTCGCCCATCTCCAGCAGCGGCTGGACGACCGGATCATTATCGAACGTGCAAAGGGCATCCTCGTGCAGCGGCTGAAGATTTCCGAGGAGGAGGCGTATCAACGCTTGCGCGTACTCTCCCGGAGGCAACGCCGACAAATCCGAGACATCGCGCAATCGCTGCTGGATACGCAGGTGCTTTTTGCACAGGAGAACAACGGATTCAGCGGCCATCTAAACACGCCCACGGCAGCTGAGGTGGAGCACCAAAAATCACAAGAACAAGGATGACAAACGCCGATTTGAGACGACGAATTGCTCAGCTGCGCGCCCGTAGGCAGGGAATTGAATAATTGCGAAGAAATACGGAGACCCTGCCCTTATTTCCTTGACAATGCTCTAGTTATCGCCTAAAGTCAGTTCCTTACACGCGGGTGGGCCCCGTCTGCCTACCTTCTGTCGCTGGGCGGCCTTGCGGCCTGCCCAAATTCCCCCACCGAGTCGGGGAACCTTGGCGCGAGGCCACGTCTGCCTTCGCCTGCCTTCTTCCCAAACTTTCCCGAACACTCCCCTGGGATTGGAAGGCACTGCAATCGGGGATCACCCCACGCACCAGTGCTGTTGCGTTATCGGTGCCGAAAGACCTTCGTGCATTCTTGAGAGTTTCTCTGGTGCGTCGTATTCCCCATTCCGAACGGACTCGGCCTGCCGAATGGAATCGTATTCCCGGACCGTGCTGTCCGCTAGAAGGCTATCTTCTTTACAATAGATGGGCAGCTGTGGTCGGGCGCAGACCATGCATCGGCCGGAGCGGCTTCTGAGCAAGAATGCTCGGCATCCGATCCGAATGCGGTGGATGGTCTCCGGTGACTTGGTTGCAAGGCGCCCAGTGTGGAACCAGAGGCATGAGGTCAGGATTCAGGAACTAGGGATCAGCGGGATTGAGATCTGCCAGATATTGACGGCTTGGAGGTGATCCATCCTGATGGGCCTCGATGAGGGGGGTATGGTGATGTCAGGCAATCGTTTGGCGTTGGTAGCTGATGACCCGCGCCTTGCCAATGCCATTGGGACGTATCTTAAGAAATCTCTGGGACTCACTCCCTATGGTTGTAAATTCGCAGCCATCCGGGAAATCTTGGGACCCGATACGGATGGCGTGCTGGTCCTGGTCGCGGGCTCGCCCACGGACATCAAGACCGTTGTGCGTTTGGTGCGGGAAATCTCCCTCCAGAAATGGCCGCCGGTGATTCTTGTTGTGGCAGCGGATGGCGCTGCACATTCCAAGGAGTTGTCCGCACTGAGCGGTTCGGTCGCCCAGGTTTCACAGTGGCCCGAAGACGGCTCTCTGCTAGCGGGCCTGGCCAAAGAGAGGCTCGGCCGGGGCCGGAATTTTGCTGAGTCCATCGAAGAGTCATTGGAAGAGATTATCGGGCGACGACTCCTCTGCTGGACGCCGTCGCTGCTGCCGATGGTCGAGCGCATCGCTCTGGCCGGTTCACACGATGTCACCGTCCTGTTGACTGGCGAGACGGGAACCGGCAAAACTTACCTCGCTCGCCTCATTCATGAGTGTTCGCCGCGCAAGGATCACCGCTTTTTGGTCGTGCCTTGCGGCGCCCTGGCGGCCAATCTTGTCGAAAGCGAGTTCTTTGGACACACGAAGGGTGCTTTCACAGGGGCCGACCGTCCCAAGGTGGGTAAGTTTGCCGCGGCAGGCGACGGCACGCTCCTTCTCGATGAAATCGATGCGCTGGGGATGGAGCAGCAGGCGAACCTGCTCCGCGTGATCGAGACGGGCGAGTACGAGCCCGTCGGGAGCAATGAGACCCAGGTTTGCACCGCGCGCATCATCGTTGCCAGCAACTGGAACCTGGATGAAGCGGTGGAACGCGGCAAGTTTCGGCGGGATTTGTACTATCGCTTGAACGTCATGTCGTTTCATCTGCCGCCGCTTCGGGAACGCGTGCAAGATATCGCGTCTCTCGTGCGCGGCATGGCAGCGCGTTTCAACAACAAATTCCACAAAGAACTCTTCTACATCAGCCCGGATGCCATGGCTGCCCTGGAAGCGTTTCCTTGGCCGGGCAATATCCGTCAGCTGGAAAACGTCGTGCAGCAGGGCGTCCTGGTGAGTTCCGGTTCGGAACTGCAGGTGCAGCATCTGCCTCAACCCGTGCAAGAGTACGCCTCGACGAACCAGGTCAACGGCCAATCCACCGGCGATTCCCTCCTTCATAATCGGGAAATCGCGGAGCGCACCATCATTCAACGGGCATTGGTGAATTGCGGTTATAGTAGAGCCCGGGCCGCGAATTCGTTAGGTATCAGCCGGGTCACCCTGTACAAGAAGATGAAAAAGTACGGGCTAATGGACGTGCCCCTCCAACCTGCACAGGCGCAGTAACAAAGATCAGATGACGGTTCGCGCGCGTCTCAAAGCCGTCATACGGTGGCTAGGAGTACGCGCGTCTCAGGGGCCCGGCCGCCATGGCAGAGGGGCCGTACATCTCCTTCTCACGATCCTCGTTTTGTCGCTGCAGACGGACCGCTCGCCACCTCGCAAATTTCTTTTTTCGAAAATCCAAATCCACTTTCTCAGGGTCTGAATTTCGTAAACTTCTGTTAACGAACCGGCTAACAAATCGTAAACAAAGGTTAACGAAAGCTCTGCGTGATTTAATGGCTTCTATACTGAGCCCGGTCAAGAATGAGACAGCGCCCCGTAGCCGCATTCGCCAGAATGCGGGCTATCTCACACAGTTTCCCCCGCATTCTGGCGAATGCGGCTACGGCCTATTGGTATCAGTATTGACCTCACGCAGTATAGTCGCTTTTTTTCAGCTCTTTCTGCCGATCGATCGGCTGAAATTGGAGAGGTGTTGGCGTTCATCGATTCATTAAAATGGGCACGATCTTTTCTTGAGAGGCGCCGCCGGTGACGTGGACCTTCTGGTCGCGATCCACGAAGACGTTGACTTCGCTGCGCACTCCGAACTCCGGGAGATAGATTCCCGGTTCGACGGAAAAGCACGTGCGCGGTAGAACGCGGCGTTCTTCGCGTGTCTCCAGGTTGTCCATGTTGGCCCCGTTGCCGTGCGTCTCCTGACCGATCGAATGTCCTGTCCGGTGGCAGAAGAATTCCCCGTAGCCGGCCTTGTCGATGACGTTCCGGGCGGCTTGATCCACCTCCCAGCCCTGCAGCGGCGTGTGGCTGCTGAAGGCATCGCGCACCCTGGCGATCGCTGCATCACGGGCCTTGGCCACAATCTGGAAAATCTTTTCGAACTGCGCCGGCACCGCGTCGCCGACAAAACCGGTCCAGGTCAGATCACTGTAGACAGACCGAGGACGATTGAGCTTGGCCCACAGATCGATCAAGACGAAATCTCCCGCGCGGATGGATCCGGCCGGCCCAGGGCCAGGACTGTAATGGGGATCGCCGCTATGGGCTCCCACGGCACAAATGGGCGGATGGTCGGTCACCAAATGGTGCTCGGCGAAGTGGTCCATGATGCGCTGCTGCACCTCGGTTTCGTGCACGGAACCGTCGCGGCGCACACGCTCGGCAATGTAGGCAAATGCGACATCGTAGGCGGAGCGTGTGTGTTTTGCCGCCTCCAGATGCATGGCCCATTGCTCGTCGTCCCAGCATGCCTCGAAAAGCTGCACCAAATCACCGGACGAAACAACGTCCACGCCGCAGGATCGAACCAGCTCGACAGTGCCCGCGTCAACGCGCGAGACATACGGGTTGGCATTGCGCGGCACATACTCCATGGCGATCTTGCGCGAGCCGCGCACGAGGTCCGCGACGCCCGCTTCCAGCTCTTGCCAGCGCAGGTAAACCTGCTGCGTTCCCGGCAGGCCTGCCAGCGCCTGCTGCTCGATCCGATGAACCAGCTTGCGTGGCGTGCCGGCCGCCGGCACGAAGTAGAACCAGCGGCGCGACAGCATGGCCTCCTCGCCAAGGCCGACCACACGGCGGGCAAGGACATTGAGCCCACGGAAATCATAGAGCAGCCAGCCGTCGAAGCCGAACTGGCGGATGGCGGATTGCACGGCAGCTTGGTCGAACATGGGAGCGCTTCCTTTTTTGTGATATTCTGAATCGCTTCGCAGACGTAGCGGCAATTATAAGGGGCGAGGGGTGAGGGACGAAGGGCGAGGGGTGCCCACAACTGGATGAACTACAACGGTACAGACAAAACGATTCGTGTGGGAGATAGCGTGCTGTATGCGAGCAAACCTGGGGTCATCGTTTTTGTCATCGATGATGATGCTTACTCCGCTCGCTACCCCAAGAAAAATTGGTCGTATCTGGGTGGAGGCTTAGGAGTAGAGATCCAAGATAAGGAACGCACTCTGTATCACTTAGACAGCCCTGACGAAGACCTGGAACCTGTTGCTTTGAATCGCCAGACCTGAACACCTTTTGATTGGGAACGGGAAATCGGGCTTTTTGTGCAAGAACCCCCGGACTGTGGTGGCGAGGGGCTTAGTCTGCCCGCTCCCTTCCAGGACCAAGGGCTTTGAGGCAGCTTCCATGCAGTGCGAGGTTAGCGCAATGACGGCTCGTTCGATAATAACAACGCTGGTTCTTGTCGGCATATCTCTGGCGCCCATGTTGGCGGCCGCCTGGGATAGGCCTGGCTACCCTCCTACCCGGAAGGAGAAGACCTCGGAACGCCTTTTTGGCACCGACGTCGCCGATCCCTATCGCTGGCTCGAGGACGGTCAGAGTTCCGAGGTCAAAGCCTGGGTCGATAAACAGAACGATCTAACCCACTCCGTCCTCGACCACCTTTCCGGCCGAGAGGCTATCCGCCGCCGGCTAAACGATCTTCTGAGCATCGGCTCGCTAGGCACGCCTCAGCCGGCCAAGGGACATTACTTCTACACCAAGCGCACGGGCAAAGAAAATCAGGCGATCCTCTATGTCCGCGAAGGCTTGCAGGGCAAACAGCGCGTTCTCATCGATCCAAATGCTCTCGCCGCCGACGGCACCGTGGCTCTGGATTGGTGGTTTCCCAGCCGGGACGGGCGCTATGTCGCGTATGGTCTCTCCGCCAACGGCAGCGAGCAATCGGTCCTGCACGTTCTAGACGTGGAAACCGGGAAGAACTTGTCGGACATCATCGAGCGAACCCAGGCTTGTTCGGTGGCCTGGCTCCCTGACTCCAAGGCGTTTTATTACACGCGCTATCCCGCGGCCGGCACAGTTCCCAAGCAGGAAGAGAAGTACCATCGCCATGTGTTCCTGCATGTTCTCGGTGCGGATCCCGCGCATGACAAGGACACCTTCGGAGCCGAAAGGCAGCCGGAGGATTGGCCCGACGTTGCTCTTTCACCAGACGGCCGTTGGCTGGTCGTGACGGTGGAGATGGGCTGGTCGATGTCCGAGGTGTATTTCAAGGATCTCCAGAAGGCGGGCGCACCGTTTGTTCCCCTTGTCGAGAAAGTTCCGGCTCTCTTTACCGTGGTCGTGCGCAATGATCGATTCTACGTGCACACCAACGAACAAGCACCTCGTTATCGGCTATTCCAGGTCGATCCTCTGGCGCCGGAGAGGAAGGAATGGACGGAGCTGCTGCCGGAAAGCGAGGACGTGCTCGAGGGCGTCGCCGTCATTGGGAAGACGCTGGCGGCCTTGTACATGCACCAGGCTTCCTCACGTCTGCGGCTCTGCGACGATGCCGGCAAGCTGATCGAAGAAGTAAAGCTGCCGACTCTCGGTACGGTGGGCGGCCTACGCGGCGAATGGGACGGTAACGAGCTGTTCTTCGGGTTTGATTCGTTCACGATGCCGACGGGTGTCTATCACGTGGACTTGCGAGACCGCAAGACGGACCTGTGGGAAAAGGTCCCGGCCGATTTGGACTGGTCGCGCTACGAGGTCGAGCAGGTGCGCTATCCTTCCAAGGACGGCACGTCGATAACCATGTTCCTGGCTCACAAGAAGGGCCTGGAAAGAAACAGCCGCAACCCCACGCTGCTGTCGGCCTATGGCGGTTTCAACGTCAACATTACGCCGCAGTTCAGCCCAAGCAGGTTTCTCTTCCTCGAAGCGGGAGGATTGATAGCGATTCCCAATCTTCGTGGCGGCGGCGAGTTCGGCGAGGGCTGGCATCGCGCCGGCATGCTCGACAAGAAACAAAATGTCTTCGACGATTTCGTCTCTGCCGCCCTATGGCTCATCAAGGAAAAGTACACCAGCTGCGATCGCCTCGCCATTCAAGGAGGATCGAACGGGGGCCTGCTCATGGGCGCCGCCTTGACGCAGCGGCCCGATCTTTTCCGGGCCGTCGTCTGCCAGGTTCCGCTCCTGGACATGATTCGCTACCATAAGTTCCTGATTGCCCGCCTGTGGATTCCTGAATATGGCTCGGCAGATGATCCGGAACAGTTCACTTGGCTGTACGCCTATTCGCCGTACCACCATGTCCACAGTGGCACCGCCTATCCGGCCGTGCTGCTGACCGCCGCGGAATCGGACACGCGCGTGGATGCCCTGCACGCTCGCAAAATGGCCGCCCGCTTGCAAGCCGCCACCGCTTCCGATCAACCGATTCTACTTCGGATCGAAACCAAGGCAGGCCACGGCGCGGGCAAACCACGCGCCAAGTTACTCGACGAGCTGACCGATGAGTGGAGCTTTATCTTCTGGCAGCTGGGACTGAAGATTTATACTGAGCGCGGTCAAGAATGAGACATCGCCCTGTAGCCGCATTCGCCAGAATGCGGGCTATCTCAGCTTCCCCCGCATTCTGGCGAATGCGGCTACGGCCTATTGGTAGCAGTATTGACCGCACGCTGTATAGAGGCGGCGAAGAACTGCTTTTCTATTAGGCGTCAATAACCCCGGGAGTGATTCTTGGACTGGTCCCCCTTCGATCTGCCGCTTGCCGATCCACGGCATCCATTCCACATCGTTCATATGGAAATGGCCTTGCGCGAGGCCGAGACCGCGGCCGCGGAAGACGAAGTGCCCGTCGGCGCGGTCATCGTTTCCTTCAAGAAAGGCGTGATCGGCAGCGCCCACAACGAGCGTGAACGACTGTGCGATCCGACGGCCCATGCAGAGATGATCGCCATCACGCAGGCGGCGCAGGCGCTCGGTTCCTGGCGCCTGGAAGACTGCGCGCTATACGTCACCCTGGAGCCCTGTCCGATGTGTGCGGGCGCGATGGTCCAGGCCAGACTGCCTCTGATCGTCTATGGCACCACCGACCCCAAAGCCGGGGCTTGCCACACCCTGTTCCAGATCACCTCCGATCCACGTCTGAATCACCGGGCCCAGGTCGTCGCCGGAGTGCTGGCCGATCGGTGTGCGGCAATGCTCACGGACTTCTTCATCCAAAAGAGGCGCGCCGGGAAAAACTGACCCTTCCCTGGTTGGTAGATTGGATTCAACAATCCAATCCTGCGCTGGCGGGCAATGTCCTCAAGTCGGTTTCGCTTGCCACTGGCGATTACCTTTTGCCCGGCTGTGGTAAACTAAATGGGATCGTTTGCAGGCGCTGCAACACCTCGAATCATCTTGGGTAAGCTACCATGAGAATACTTGCAATCGCGGCCTTGGGGGCTTTGCTGACGGCGACAGCCGTGCCAGCCCAGAACCCGGCCCGGCGCTTTTCGACGCCGGCCATACCTCCCCAGGAGGCGCTCGATCGACTGAATTTGAAGCTGGCCTGGCATACCTATTTGCCGACGGACGGCCGGCGCGACCGCATCTTTGCCATGCAGGTCCTCGACCGCCAACTTCTGTTCGAATTGCGCAACGGGGCGGTCCTTTCTCTCGACCCCGCGACCGGGGCCCTTCAATGGCAGGCGCGGGTGGGTGTTCCCTACGCTGCCGCGACAGGATTCGGCACGAACGCCACTTCCATTTTCGTGGCCAAGGGCGTTCAGCTCTATGCGCTGGACAGGGCCACGGGCGCTTATCAGTGGGAATTCACTCTACCGCTGGCCCCGTCGGCCGCCGCCGTTGCCGATGACGAAAAGATTTTCGTGCCGGCGGGCACCGACAAGCTCCTGGCCCTGGAACTGCCCAAGCCGGAGGAACCGGCCGCGCCCACGGCCGGCAAAGATAAGAAGCAGGATAAGTATGCCGAATCTTCCTCCGGCACGCCTTCCTCGGGCCCAAAGGTCGTATCCTCCTTGAATTCAGGCGGACAATACCTCCGCTCTGTGAGCGCCGTGTCGTCGAAGGGCCAAGCCGTCCGGTCGATCGGTCCCCTTTCCAGCGCGACGCAAGCAAGACAGGGTGAACACACCGGGTCGGAGCCCCAACTGATCTGGACGTACAAGACCGAGACGCGGCCCGAGACACGTTTGGAACAAGTGTGTCTTCTCACCGACAACTTCCTTTTTGAGGCTGGCGCCAATGGACTATTCTTCGCCATTTCCAAGTTCGAACCGCGCATTTTCTACCACTTTCAGGCCGATGCGCCGGTCTCCGCGCCGTTGGGGCAACATGGCGACACCGCTTATGTGCCGTCGGAAGATTATCGTCTCTACGCCCTGGAAATTGGGACCGGACGCATTCTGTGGCGCTTTGTCTCCGGCGGCCGGCTTTTGCAGAAGCCGCGCATCACCGACGATAGCATCTATCTCGCGGCAGAGCGTGCCGGTTTGTACCGCATCGATCGGATCACGGGGGAAATGATCTGGCGGAACCCCCATGCGGACCGCTTCCTTGCGGTCAACAAAAAATTCGTTTACGCCGTGGACAACCTGGGCACCCTGCTGATCCTGGATCGCGCCAATGGCACACAGCTTGCTTCTTACGCCGGCACCCGCGAATTTGTCGTTCCGCTTGCCAATGAAGTCGACGACCGCATCTATCTGGCCAGTAACGACGGCTTGCTGATTTGCCTCCACGACCGGGACTATGCCAGGCCGTTCCTCGTCCAGGAAACCAGCAGAAAGCAGCCGGCGAAGGAAGGCGACAAGAAGCAGCCGGGCGGCAAGGTAGGGAAGAAGAACTTGGACAAGCCCGCGGCCAAGGGAAAACCCAAGGACGATGGCGAGATGCCGGGTAAATGAGTTCTCGATATCAGAAGGAATTGTTGCCCCGGCGCGTCGGCCGTGCGCTCCGCACAGGCTAACCCAGCCGGGGCATGTCGCTTCCAATGACTCGCTGGCGATTGACGGTGGCGCTGGTGCTCCTGCTGCTCGTGGGAGTGCCTGCGGCAATGCCATTCCTGGAGCTATTAGGCCACACGCGCGGCTGGGAAGCATGGGCCGAGTCGGAACGCCTCGCCTCCCTGGCCGGGAACACCCTTTCGTTGGTTACCGGCACGCTAGTCCTCGCACTGCCTGTGGGCATCGTAGGTGCTGTTCTCCTCTATCGGACCGATTTGCCGCTGTGCCGCTTGCTGCGCTTCTTGACCGTTCTGACCCTCTTCATTCCACTACCTCTATTCACTTCCGCGTGGCAGGCGGCCCTGGGAACAGGCGGCTGGCTGCCGGTGGCGCTTTGGTCGAGGTTCAATACCACCGGCCCCGGCATGATTCAGACGCCGACCGCCTGGAGCCCCTGGGCGCAAGGTCTTGGCGCGGCCGTTTGGGTCCATGCGGTGGCAGCCGTTCCCTGGGTAATCGTGCTCGTGGGCCAAAGCCTCTGCTGGGTCGAACGCGAATTGGAAGAAGATGCGTTGACGGTCGCGGGGCCATGGCGCGTTCTGTGGAAGGTGACGCTGCCACGTTGCCGGGCAACCATTCTGGCGGCGGCCCTCTGGGTCGGTCTTCTGACCGTGACCGAGATCACCGTCACGGACATGATGCAGGTTCGCACGTTTGCCGAGGAGATTTACACGCAGTATGTGGTTCGCGATGAGAATGCGGTGGCGCGCGCGGTGGCCGTGTCGCTGCCGCTCGTTCTCCTGTGCTGGGTGTCCGTCGTGTGGGCTGCACTTCGCTGGGAACGGACCTTGCCGCCGCGGGAGAGGTTGGGATCGTCACCGCTGCCGCTTCCACTCGGCCGGGCGCGTTGGCCCTGCCTACTGGTAGTTCTTCTCGTGGCCGGCTTCCTACTTGGAATACCCGTCGCCAGCCTGGTCTGGAAAGCCGGCCTGGCAGGAACGCCGCGGACCTGGTCGGCGCCAGTCGTCGGCTATCACCTCAGGCAGGCGCTCCGCACGCATGGGGGGATGCTGGGAGAGAGTCTTCTTATGGCGGTTCTTGCCGGCGGCCTCAGCGCTGCCATCGCGCTGGTTCTTTGTTGGCTGGCGGCGGATGCACGTTGGTTTCGGGTCGGAACACTTGGCATGATGGCGATCGCCTGGGCGCTTTCCGGCCCGGTCATCGGACTCGGGTTGAAGAGCACGATCGCGAGAATCCTGGACCTGTCGCCTCCGCACTCCCTGGCCGTCGCGCTCTACTACGGTCCCTCGCCTCTCCCGGCGGTGTGGGCCTATTTTATCCGCTTCTTCCCTTGCGCCGTAGCCATCGTGTGGCTGGTGGTGCGCGTTTTACCGAGCGAGCTGCGCGACGCGGCACGTGTCGACGGCGCTCGCCCCAGTCAAGAGCTTCGCCACGTCATCTTTCCGCTGTGCGCTCCTGCCTGTCTGCAGGCGGGCATGGCCGTAGCGATCCTGTCCCTGGGAGAATTGGGCGCCAGCAAGATTGTGGATACTCCCGGCTCGCCGACGTTTGCTCACCAAGTCTTTACGCAGATGCACTACGGCGTGACCAATGATTTGGCCGCGCTGTGCCTGTTATTACTGGCGCTTGTGATTTTCGGCGTGGCTTCGCTGAGTGTGCTCGCCGGCCAACAGGGGATTCTTACCGTTTTTCGTTCGCCTCGGTGACGACGAATTCTGCGAGTGGAAGCTCTACAGCTTCCCCACGCTGGGCGCTGCGAGCTACAGCTTCCGTGAACTCCATGTAGCTCACGCCGGTGGCAAAATCGGTGAACTCGATGGGCGCTCCGGAGCGAATGGCCTCGGCGAACTCCGCCTCCACACGCCACGAGCGCGCCTTTTCCTCAGGGATGGGGATCTCTTGCAAGGATTCACTGCTGGCGGATGGGGCGGCGTGCTGCCGGGACGCACCCCAGATGCGATCGGCCGCCAGGTCATAGTACAACACACCTTCCGTGCCGAAGAGCCGAATGCCCGTTCCCTGGCCATAGCGAACGACTCCGCTCATGTGGTACACCACCCGCGTGCCGTCTTCGAGCACGGCCAGAGCTTGCACGCTGTCCGGTGTGCCCACCGCGCGATGGACGCCGCTCTGCGGGTCGATGCGCGTGGGAATGTACGCATGGACCTGGGCCATGACGCGCACGGGAGCCGGAACCCAGCGCAACAACGTTTCGTGCAGGATGCCCAACGAGAGCATGTTGTAACCTGACAATGCGGCATCCTGGCGCCACGACAGCGGTGATGCCGGGTCCGCCAGCGCATTGTTCAGTGCATGAACATGGACCTCGCGCAGCTCGCCCAGGAAGCCGCCCTGGATCAGCTCGCCAATCATGTTGTGCCCCTTCAATCCGAAAGGGCTCGGCACGATCTGCGCGACGAGATGGGGATGTCGGCGCGCGGCGGCGTGCATGCGGTGGGCCTCGGCCGCATTGAGGCTCATGCGGGCTTCGACAAGCACATGCTTGCCGGCTTCGAACGCAGCCACCGTGATCGGACAATGCAAATACGGCCAGGTGCCGATGACAATGGCATCGACGTTGGGATCGGCGACCAGGTCTTGCCAGTTTTCGAAAGTGCGCGCGATGCCGAATTCACGGGCAGCTGCCCTCGTCGACTCCGGCCGGCGGTTGCAAACTGCCACGATTTCGACGCCAGAGAGCGCGCGCAGTCCCGGCACATGGCGGAGGCGCATGTTGCCACCAGCCCCGATCAAGCCGATTCGCAAAGTTTTTTGAGACATGGCTTCCTCGCGAGCGTGACTGGGTCCGCACCATGCCGCCCCGTGCGAGGGCAGCTGACGCAATAATCCCCGACTTCCTTCTTTCCTTTTACCAGGATGGTGGAGGATGGGCAAACGCTGTTGACTGGACGACCGTGTCATTCTCTCGGCGCTCTCTGCAATTTCCGCGGTAAAATGCTTCCCTGCCTCTGCGGGACTGTATTCCTACTGCGAAGCAGTTGCACAACCTAGCCCAAGGTCGCGGCAGCGCACCCTGGGTCAGCGGCCTCCACCCCCTTCGTTCCTACGCCGTAGGCGTTGCAGCGCATGTGGGATTGAGAGGACGCGCCGCTGTCCTGGAGAGTCTGGGGCTTCGTTGTAAATCTGCGCTGCAACGGCTACGGCGTAGAATGCAGTAGAATGCAGCAGTCTCCCGGAGTGCGCTGGCGCGACTCCGGGCTGTGCGCTGTAACGCCTTCGGCATAAGAGGCAAGTATCCCGGAGCCGCGACCCTGGGCTAAGATGTTTAACCGCTTCGCGGTAGGAAGACAGTTTCGCAGACTTGCGTAGATATCAATGGTTATACTGCGTGTGGTCCATACTGATACCAATAGGCCGTAGCCGCATTCGCCAGAATGCGGGCTATCTCTCACAATTTCCCCCGCATTCTGGCGAATGCGGCTACAGGGCGATGTCTCATTCTTGACCGCGCTCAGTAGAACAGCCCTTGTAGAGCAAGTTGGCAGTTTACTCTACGAGAGTCGCGAAGCTGGACTTGAAGCAGCCTCCGCTCGGCATCACCTGGCCCTGGGCCCCCTGGTGCCGCCGCCGTCACCCCCAGAAACAGATCGGGGGACACGCAAAAAAGATGCGCGTCCCCCGATCGGCTTTTCGCCCATTTGGTCTAGCCGCTAGCTCTCAATAGGCTGAGCCGTCGATGACTTCTCCGCCGTTGCGGGACACGAGCGCCACTAGGATGCCCGGAGCAATGCTGCCCTGGAGAAACTGTACGTGGCCATCGCAGAACGCAGTATTGGCGCCGCCGGTATGGAAGGCGTAGATCTGATTGTAGGTACTGCCGGTGGGATTAAGCGCATTGCCGTTGCTGCCGTTGGCGACGTTCAGGCAACCGCAATTACCGTTGTCGTAGATCGTGCCGGTGGCAGTATCGAAGCCGCGTATTTCTACGAACGTATCATGGTCGGCCCACGCCGCGTTGAGCCGAAAGCCCAAATCGGTAACGTTCCCGTTGTTGGGCTGAACCTGTATCCCCTTGGCATAGACTTGCTGCCCGCCGGCTGACTCGACCAGCAGGATCGTGTTCGAGGTGCCGTCGGAGATACTGGCCAACGTCGTGGTGCCCGTCATGCCATTCTGGGTCACGTGGCCCCGCAAGCCCAAGGCGCCCACGCCCAGGGAGGAACTCTGGTCGGCGTCTTGCGGATACTGCGGCACGCACTGGGCTATGAAGTTCGAATGCACCCCAATCACCACTACGTAATCCGTTATCCCCAGCAGGAAGGGTCCGATGTCGGGAAGCCCTGCCCCCGCGCCTTTCGGTGCGGGACTGATGAAATAACTCTCGTAGTTCGCTGGGCTAATCGACAATGCCGAAGGACACAGGAACGTCTTGATTGCGTTCTTGTCAATGCTGTTGCCCGGAATCGCGCCGCCGGATACGCCCAGCGCCCAATTGCTCGGCCAGTTGTACGGGTCGATAACCGAGTAGTTGGGATAGGTAACGTTGTAAACATTGCCCTGCTCGATGTAGGGCAGGAGAAGCGCGTGGTAGGATTGTCCCTCCTGCGAGGTGCCGAGGAACGTATTGAATGGATTGTTGGGGTTCGGGTATGTGCCAGGTGGGTTTGGCGGCCAGGGGAGGTTCACGAAGTCAAACCCATAGGGCGGGAGCTTCTGGTAGGTGCTTTCATAATTAAGGGTGGCGAGGGCGAGCTGCTTGAGGTTGTTGGAACAACTCATGCGGGCGGCCGCCTCGCGAACCTTTTGCACGGCTGGCAGCAACAAGCCGACCAGGACGGCAATGATGGCAATGACCACCAATAGTTCGATCAATGTGAATGCTCGGCGACTTTTCGCGGATCTGTGCAACATGGTTTCTCAGACCTCCCGGTGAGAACGAGGATTGGAAAAGGACTGTGACGGAATTCAGTTCAAGTTGATTGGAGCGAGTTCGTTATCGCCTTTCTTGATCTCAAATCGGAGATTGGAGGCGGCCTTATTGGCGTAGGCCCCTCTGAACAGGTCGATCGACTCCGGTTTCTGTCCCATGGACACCATTTTGCTCTTGATCGGAACCTCTTGGGGACAGGTTACGGTGACGACGTAGTCGCCGGCGGGGGCTCCATCCTGGTCCCCAGTCCGCACCCAGAACGTGCCGTCAGCCTCCGTCACCCCCGTCGGGTAGATGGTTTTGACATTGACCTCCGGGGGATGGAAGACAAGGACCGCGCCAGCTAAAGGCTGATTCTTGTAAAACAATTGACCGTGCACCGAATTGAGTGGGGCGCTGCGGTGAGAACAAGAAATGCAGCATAAAGCTGGCAGGAGAACAATTACTCGCCGCAAGGTCCATGGGAGAGGACGGATTTGCATGAGTTGAAATCGCCTTTCCTGGCTAATCCGAACTTTCCCAGATGAACGCCCTCTGGGAGTATGGATTCGCTCATGAGGCTTCAGTTTATCCGAAGAAACACCCGCACGGGGGATGGTTCAAATCCAGGTCGCAAGTCTCGTAGAGCAAGCTGCCAGCTTGCTCCCCCGTCAATCAACGGCAAGCTGCTAGCAGCTCGCCCTACAAGCTCTGTTACCCGAGCAGCATGGCTTTTGAACCATTCCCAAAACTGATCGGGGGACAGGCAAGAAGCTTGCGGCGCGTCCCCCGATCGGCTTTTCGCCCATTTGGTCTAGCCGCTAGCTCTCAATAGGCTGAGCCATCGATGACTTCTCCGCCGTTGCGGGACACGAGGGCGGCCAGGATGGCCGGAGCAAGGCTGGCCTGGAGAAACTGGACCCCGCCGTCGCAACGCGCGACGTTGCAGCCGCCGGTATGGAAGGAGTAGATCTGATTCCACGTACCCCCGGTGGGATTAAGCGCATTGCCGTTGTTGCCGTTGGTGACGTTCACGCAACCGCAATTGCCGTTGTCGTAGATCGTGCCCGTGGCAGTATCGAAGCCGCGTATTTCTACGAACGTATTATGGTCGGCCCACGCTGCGTTGAGTCGATAGCCAAAACCGCCAGGCCCGTTGGGCTGAATCTGTATTCCCTTGGCATAGACTTGCTGTCCGCCGGCTGACTCGACCAGCATGAGCGTGTTCGATGTGCCGTCGGAGATACTCGCCAACGTTGTGACGCCCGTCATACCGTTTTGGGTCACCTGGCCCAGCAAACCCAAGGCACCCACGCCCAGGTTGGAATTCTTGTCGGCGTCCTGCGGATACTGCGGCACGCACTGGTTTATGAAGTTGTTATCCATCCCAATCACCACTGCGTAATCCGTTATCCCCAAGTTGAAGGGTCCGAGAGCGGCGGAGCCAATCCCCTGTGAGATGAAATACGCCGAGTAGTCCGAGGGGTCAATCGACAATGCCGAAGGACACTTGTACGTCTTGACTTGGGTCTGGTCAATGGTAAGGCCCGGAGCGCCATAGGCGTTCCCCCAAGCGGTCGGCCAGTTGAACGGGTCGATAACCGAGTAGTTGACATGAAATGCGTTGTAAAGGTTACCCTGCTCGATGTAGGGCAGGAGCAGGGTATGGAAGGAATGTCCCTCCTGCGAAGTGCCGAGCGCGGGATTCAATGGATTGTTGGGGTCCGGGTATGTGCCAGGGGGGTTTGGCGGCCAGGGGAGGTTCACGAAGTCATACCCATAGGGCGGGAGCTTTTGGTAGGTGCTTTCATAGTTCATGGCGGCTAGCGCGAGTTGTTTGAGATTGTTGGAACAACTCATGCGGGCGGCCGCTTCGCGAACTTTTTGCACGGCTGGCAGCAACAAGCCGACCAGGACGGCAATAATGGCAATAACCACCAATAGTTCGATCAATGTGAATGCTCGGCGACTTTTCGCGGATCTGTGCAACATGGTTTCTCAGGCCTCCCGGTGAGAACGAGGATTGGAAAAGGACTGTGGCAAAACTCAGTTCAAGTTGATGGGGGCGAGTTCGTTATCGCCTTTCTTGATCTCAAATCGGAGAGTGGAGGCGGCCTTATTGGCGTAGGCCCCTCTGAACAGGTCGACCGATTCCGGTTTCTCTCCCATGGAAATCGTTTTCTTCTTGATCGGAACCTCTTGGGGACAGGTCACGGTGACGACGTAGTCGCCGGCGGGGGCTCCTTCCTGGTCCCCGGTCCTCACCCAGAACGTGCCGTCATCCTCCGTCGCCCCCGTCGGGTAGATGGTTTTGACATTGACCTCCGGGGGATGGAAGACAAGGACCGCGCCAGCTAAAGGCTGATTCTTGTAAAGCAATTTACCGTGCACCGGGTTGAGTGGGGGGCCGCTCTTAGAACAAGAAATGCAGCATAAAGCCGGCAGCAGAACAATTACCCGCCGCAAGGTCCATGGGAGAGGACGGATTTGCATGAGTTGAGATGGCCTTTCGTGGCTATCCGACTCTTTCACCAGATGAACGCCATCTGGGGAGCCCGGATTTGCTTATGAGGCTTTGATTTATTCGAAGAAACACCCCGCACGGGATGTAATATACAGCCCTCCACGCGCGATCGCCAGATGCATGAGCAAACGACGATTCGCCGATTGATTCTAGATGGGCGGTCTTGGGAGGCTTCCTTTTCGCGCTAATTCCGCCGCTTTCTGAAAGCCCCAGAAAGTCGCACGGAACCCTCCTGATTAATGCCGGGTTCTCCCAAGACAAATGCTCGAAAATCGCTTGTAGTAGTTTTATAACCTGGTTGACCTGACGATGCAATAGGCTAGGTGCGAAAATCGAGCGTTCTTGTCGGTTGGAGGACCACCAGGCTAAAAGTACGTGGGGATCATCGACCGCTCCTACCTCCCTTCGCTCTTCACGGAACAAGCCTGGCCCTGCGTTTTGGGACTCGGCGTGGCCGGTTCGCTCGGCGCGTTTTTGACATACCTGTCGAACCAGGCAATCATCTCGTACAGCGTATGCTCGACAGACTCGCGGGCGATGTAACCGTGCGCTTCGAGCGGCAGGGATACGAACCGAACGGTGCCGCCGTTGCCTTTGATCGCCTGGTACATGCGTTCGCTCTGAATGGGGAATGTGCCGGAATTATCGTCGGCCGCACCATGAATGAGTAGGATCGGCGTCTGAATTTTGTCGGCAACCATGAAGGGCGACACGTGCAGATACATTTCCGGGGCTTCCCAAAGTGTGCGCCGCTCGCTCTGGAAACCGAAGGGCGTGAGCGTGCGGTTGTAGGCGCCGCTGCGAGCGACGCCGGCGCGGAACAGGTCGGAATGGGCCAAAAGATTGGCGGTCATGAACGCGCCGTAGCTGTGGCCGCCGACACCCACGCGCTTGCGGTCGGTCACGCCCATGTCCACGGCCTTGTCGATGGCGGCCCTGGCACTGGCGACGATCTGCTCGAGGTAGGTGTTATTCACCGTCTCGGGATCGCCGACCACGGGCATGGTGGCATTATCCAGAATGGCGTAGCCTTGCGTGAGCAGGAACAGGTGTGAAATGCCGCGAAAAGTCGTGAAATGGTTGGCCGAGCCGCTTACCTGGCCGGCTGTGCCCGCATCATTGAACTCGAGGGGATAAGCCCAGACGATCGTGGGCAAGCGCTGCCCCGGCTGATAATCGGGCGGCAGATAGAGCGTGAAGGAGAGTTGCACGCCGTCGGGCCGCTTGTAAGTCACAAGCTGCTTTTTGATCGAGCGAAGCTGCGGCGTCGGGTCGGCAAAATGAGTCAATGCTTCCCCCGAGCTATCGCCGGCCGAACGCAGGAAGTAGTTGGGCGGTTCCCGAGGAGTCTCACGGTGCGTGAGGAAACGTGGGCCTTCCGTGGAGATCAGGCTGGCCACCGTCTCGTAGCTGCCCGCATCGCTTTGAAAGAGGCGCTGCGCTTTCAGGCTCGACAGGTCAAACCGATCCAGGAAGGGGCGGTCGCCGCGCGGAGACGCGCCTGGACCGGAGAGATAGATGAAATCCCCTTCTTGCCAGAGCACCAAGTGTCCGTTGGGGAGCATCTTCATCAACGGCGTACCGGGATCCCCATAGCGATCGCGCACCGAGCGGTCCCAGAGCAAGCGCAGCTGCTGTTCGGGCCGGTCGACATTGACGGCGAACGTGCGCCCGCGGCGGCGGTCGCGATCGTAATCTCGTAACAGCGCAAATCCAGGCTTCTCGCCCCAGCTAAGACCCATGCAGCGCTGTTGGGTCTTGGCCACTTCGACGGGCTGGCCCTGGAAAGGCCCCTTCAACATGAGCACTTTGTCCCGGTGCTCTGCTTTCTTTTTGGGGTCGCCGCCGTCCAGGGCTTCGATCCACACCAGCGTTGCAGGTTCGGTCGGCCGCCACGTGTAATTGCGCGGCCCCGTCGGCACGCCTTCGATCGGCACCTGCTCGGCCAGGGGCAAGCTCGCCAGCTTGAATTCCACACGACCTTCGCGATCCCAGACCTCGACTTCCTTGGGAAACGCCGCAGAGGGGTGCAAATACGAATACGGCCGATGCTCCCGCGCTACCAGGAAATGGTTGCCGTCCGGCGACACCTGGGCACTGGCGAAGATCGCCGGCTTCCCCACCAACGACGCCTGACCACTCCGAATGTCCACGAGTGCCAGTTGTGCCGTGAAGTAGTAGTCGAACAACTCCTCATCGTGGGCGTTCTGCAGCAGGTCTTCATAAGTGCGCACGGGCGCTTTTTTGCCGGAGCTTTCCTGAATCGTCGGACCGGTGGGCACCTTGGGCGCGGCCGGCGGCTGGCCTCGGTCGGCAACCACGATGCGGCAGAGCAGGGTACGGCTATCGGGCATCCAGTGGATGGGTTGTCCGTAGGTTGCATTGAGTCGCACGTTTGCAAGGCGGCGCGCCTGCGCGGTCGCCACATCAGCTACCCAAAGCTCGATGGCAGCCCCCGTGGTGTTGGCGAAAGCAAGATGCTTTCCGTCAGGAGACCAGGAGGGCATGCCGATCCGCGCGCCATCGGGCAATGGCAGCTTGTGCGGCTCCCCCTTGCCCAGGCTTCGAATGCTGATGCCAATGAGCCGGGGCAGGCGAGCTGCGCCATTGGTCTGTGGGTTAATGCGATGGCCTGCCAGCCGCAACATCGGCTCCGCAAGCTCGGCGATTGTCGGGTAAGACGCGCCCTGAAGCAGGGCCAGGTAGTCGCGCGTGGGACTGACTGTAACCGTGGGCGGCGGCAGGACGTTGAGAATATCCATCACCGCCTGGGGCGGCTTCCGGTAGCCATCCTCCGCCGGCGCTGCCGGCGCACAGGCAAGAAAAACGAGCAGATTTAGCCCGTATATCGATGGCAAATGCACGAACCTGCCCGAAGATCTCCGGTACATGGCATCCCTCGCAACGAAACTGCCTTCACTGAGCAGAGAATCGACGCTCTCAATTCACTACGTATACGCGATGTTCTCAGGAATTCGCATTCAGCGCTTTCAGCATCCGCTTGATCGCAACCTCACGATACGCTTCGACGAGCAGTTCGCGCACCTGGGCCCAATCGGTCTTGCCATCGATCCGCAGAGACACCCATCCCTGATGAGCGGCATAGGGCGTGGGGAAAAAGCGATCGTCTTCGAGCAGCTCGTCCTGGCGTTCGAATCCCATTTTCATGCCCAGCGCCAGGCTGTTGCTTCCTCCGGATTCATGACCGAAACCAGCGAACATCTTCTTGCCGGCGCGGAAGGTGGGATGCCCCCAGGCCTCTACCTCGCAAGCTTCGGGGAGGGCGAGGCAGATGGCGCGAACCCGGTCGAGCGCCTTGTCGTAGCCTTTGGGTTTCATCGAGCGATCTCGCATGCATCGGAACAAAAGGCTCCTCGGTCCCTGGCACATCCGCCTGGGACCGAGGAGTTGCCGAAGCCATGCATGGTCCGATCCAAGCCTCTTTGACTGTAGAACGCCGACAAATGCCTGGCAGTGCGTTTCAAGCCGGAGCCTTGGAACCAGAAGCGGCAAAGCCAGCCTCCACAGATCTCACTCCGTAGATGGTCAGTCATCAACTCTCTTGGCGCCTGGCCTGCCTGGCTTCTTGCGCTTCAGATCGAAGACCTCCGTCCCCGCGGGCTTGCCGTCGTTGTAATTCGTCCACTCGGTCTTGAGCGTGTCCTTGTCAATGAATGTGAACACTACTTCGTGCATGTGCATGTCCTTGTCGGACTTCATGTTCGAGGCGCTGACGAACTTGAAGACGACTTTGTTGCCATCGCTCTTCCCTTCCGCCTTCATGTGCGGTTGGTTGCCGATCATGCAGTAGTGTGTCAGAGCCAGCGCGTCGCCGTCCGGATGGATGACCGTGACCATTTCGTGTGGGGAATCAGGACCAATCGTCTCGACAACCGTGGTCCCGCCGGATGTCACCTTGTAACGGACGACAGCGGCGGTACTTGCCTTGTCTTCCCCCCCGCTCATCTTGCCTACCCATTCGCCGGCCAGCAGTTTAAACCGCTCCAGATTGCCCGATTTGCTGGCATCCTTGGGAGCCTCCTTTTTCTCGTCGGCTCGGGGAGCAGCAACGAACGCCGCGAGCAGAAACAAGGACGCCAGTGCTGTGCGAATCATCATGCGTGATCTCCTCTCAGAAAGTGGAACCAGGTTGTGAGATGCCTCCGAATGAGACCAGCATTAGACCACGCGGTCGATGGTCTCGCAAGAGGCTGCAAGTGCCGAATCTGTACGGTGGGATCCCGAACGGTCACCCTCGACCCGGCCCCTTACGGGGCCGGGTTGCTTGCGTCCAGGCATCCGTGTTCCTCTTTCGGTCCCCTGATTCTGTCTATTGCGGAGACGCGTGCCAATCGGGAAGCGAGTTGGACCCTTCTTTCGTGAGCGCGACGAACCCGTCCTCATCATCGTCCACGCGTCTCACGCAGATCTGCCACGGGCCTTCCGGTGTCGGCGCCCGGCAGAACAGAATCATGGACCCGTCCGGTGAATAACGGGCGTCGTGCTGCACGTCGGCGCCGAACGTCAGTTGTTCCCAGTTGTCCCCGCTGGCATCGACCTGGTGGATGTGGCCCTGCACCGTTTGGCACAGGAACTTCTTGCCGTCTCTGGACCACTCCGGGGTGCAGCAAGGCTCCTGGGCCTTGAGCTGGCGTTGTTCCTTGCCGTCGGCCGTGAGGATGAAAATGCCAATATTCCCGAGGTGCCGGCTGGCCACGGCCAGGTGCTTGCCGTCGGGGCTCCAGGCGGGCACACCACAGCGTTCCCAGCCTTCTGGAGTGACGCGCCTTTCGCGCCCGGAGTCCAGGTCGCGGACGTATGCTTGGTTGTCACGGATGAAGACGATCCCTTTTCCGTCGGGCGCCCAACTTCCCTGGGAGCCCTTGGTGACGAAGCTCGGTCCCGAGCCATCAGCATTCATCAACCACACCTCCGGGAAGCCCCCACGCAAGGAAGTGAAGAGGAGGCGCTTACCATCCGGCGCGAACCGAGGATCTGCTTCCGGATCGGCTCCGTGGGTGAGCTGTGTGGGGTTCTTGCCGCTGGCTTCCATCCTCCAGATCTTCAGCGTGCCGCTCCGATCGCTCACGAAGACGATGGTCCCCTTGAGCTGGGCGGGGTCGATCCGGCCTGCTGCCTGCTTTGCCGCTGCCGGTGGTGCAGACTGCGCGCGGGCTTTCTCCGCAACTGGGTGGGCTGCGACCGGCGTGGCTGCGCTAGTGGTCTCCCGCTTCTCAGCAACCTCGCCCTTCTTCGCCCGGCGGAAGCCGTAACTGTCCGAGCCGAAACATGCGTCTGCGTAAACCGGGAATTCCTTGAATCGGGAAGCTGCCCTGCACTTGTCGGCAGTGCAATCCCAGGCGCCCCCGCGCAATACCCGCATCTGCCCTGCCGCCGGCCCGCGCGGATTGTCCGAGGGGCTTTCTGCGTAGTAATTCTCTGCGTAGTAGTCGTTACACCACTGCCAGACGTTGCCATGCATGTCGTAAAGGCCCCAGGCGTTTGCCTGCTTCTGCCCCACCGGGTGCGTCATGCCTCCCGATTGCGGCTTGAACCAGGCGTAGCGGACCAGATCCGTTTCTCGGTCCCCGCAACAGTACTTGCCTTCGCTGCCGGCTCGGCAAGCGTATTCCCATTCTGCCTCGGTGGGCAGCCGGTAGCCACCCGCCTCAAAGTTACACTGCCCTGAGTTCAGATCGTAGCAGGGTGTCAGCCCTTCCAGCTCCGAGCACCTGTTGCAAAACCGCACCGCGTCGGTCCATTGCGTTCGCTCAACCGGATTCGTTTTGCCCTTGCGCTTGGAAGGATTCACGCCCATGACGGTCTCATAGAGTTCCTGAGTCACGGGCGTTCGGTCGAGATAAAACGCGCGGACAGACACTCGGTGCGGAGCTTCCTCAGGCCGACCCGAGGCGTCGCCCATGCTGAAACTCCCGGCCGGCACCAAGACCATTTCGCCGCCCGACTGAGGACGATAGAGCACCAGGACATTGGCGCCCGACGCGCCGTCGGCCGGCAGTCCAGCATTTTGTTTCGCGCAACCGACGCTTAGACCCAAGAGTACGACCAGCGTTACCTTGGTCGCTAAGTTCTCCATTCCCATCACTAATCTCCCGCGCGTACCCTCAATCGCCATGCGTCATTCGTCTTTCATTCCTGACCCCTGTCCCCTGACCCCTGACCCCTGTCCCCTGACCCCTGTCCCCTGTCCCCTGACCCCTGACCCCTGTCCCCTCAATGGTGCGCTCCTTCATGGTTCGCCGGATTCCTCAACACCTCCTGCGTCCGCGCTCGGACCTCGGCAGCAACCGCGGCCGCGCGTGGTTCCGTCGCTAAGAGCAGGCCCGCCTTTTGTCTCAGCGATTTGATGACCCAGCGGCACTCCCCCGAAAGTTCGTCCTGATTGTCGCCCACCAGTACCAGGGCTTCCGTGTACTTCTTGCACTTTGCCAGCGCACCCGGGCTATCGTCCTCCAGCACATCTTTGCGGAATTTTTGGTTCATGACGGCGACCTTGGCCGGCGTCTGGATCTTGTCTGCTCGGGCTGCCAACCGGGCGTCAATCTCCTTCGTGAGGTCGTCGAGTTCGGATATGGTCGTCGCCAACTCCGGGTGGGCCTTCTTCTGCGTCGCCAGGTAGTCGCGCATTTTGTGTCCGAATTCGACGTAGCGGGTGATCCTGCCGCGGATGTGAGTGACGAACGTCAAGCCATCTTCCAGGATGCTTTCGACTTCGGCGCGCTGCTTCTTCTGTTCGTGCTTCGCGTAAATCGCCCCGAGTTCGTCCCTCACCTGGCACGTGGCCATGCCCTTGTATTCCGCTTTTTGGCCTTCCAGATCCAGAATATATTGGCAAGGCCCGACACCCAGAGTATTCCGCATCACGTCCACCACGGTGTAGGCATCCAGGGGCGTTTGTTTCCAGCGATTGATTGGATAGATGACCACGGGCCCCTGGAATTTCAGAGGTCGCTTCTGTAGAGGCTGCAAATACGCTTGTCCATTTTGGTCCGACCAGCAGGGGTAGGGATATTCGCCGAGCACCGTGTTCCAGCGCCGGCGGTTAGCGGGAAGGTGATCTTCCTCACTGCCGAGCCATGAGGGCTTCACGTACGCCTTGCCCTGTTCCCCCGGCAAAAGCATCTCCCAGCTATCGGTCAAGCCGTTGGTCCGCATGAAATCGACGCGCCATTGGCCGGAGAAGGGCAATTTCCAGTCGAGGGGCAGGACCCGGCCGGCATCCGCAGCCATGAGTTCGCGCGTATGCCAGATTTGCGGTCCTTCCAGAACAGCCACCCATATTTTCTTCCCCTCGAAGCCGATTTCCGATGCCTTGACGGCCCTCTGCTCGCCTTGACCCTGAAGAGCTGCCTTGACGTCATCCTGCCGGTTCTCGAACACGCACATGACGATGGCGTCGCCGTTGCCTGTCAGGTGCAACAGGAAGTTTTCGCCAGGCAGCTCGACGTTGTCCGGAGGGACGGTCCGGGCATCGACCACGATATCGTCCGCGAAGAAGTCCGGCAGCACGATGAACCGGCCCGGGCAATCGACGCGCAGTCTGCCCGCGCCGGGACCAGGCTCTGCCTGCACGTACGCGTCACCTTTCTTGATGCGGAACTTCGCCGTCACCTCGCCGCCCTGGGCGGTCTTGTAGGTTGCCTCCACGCATACGGCTCCCTTGGAGTGCTCCACCAAGGCGGCGCGCACGAGTTGACCGGCCGGCTCACCCGTGGAGGTGAGCAGTTGCAGCCGGAGCCGGGCGACAATGGCCTTGCCTCCTGCGGAATAGATTTCCACTCCCGAGTCGTGTTTGCGCAGCACCGCCACAATCCGTCCGTTCGTCAGGACTGCGTCGCCCGCGAAGGACTGCACCTTCTCTTGTGCTGGGATCTGGGTCCAACTCTGGCGATTTGCCAAAGCCGCGGGAGCCAAAGGCTCGGCGGCAGGCCGACGAGTATCCCAAACGGCGATTCCAGGGGGCAGGTGGAGTGCCGGGTTCTGAGCGTCTTCAGCCGCTCGTGTGGAGCTTGTTTGCAGCAGACCCAACGCGAGAAAGATCGCTGCCGTTCGAACGAGTTGGGTCCGCATCATGGTTCCGCCTCCAGAAGTGTAAACGAACTTCCCAATGCTTGGTTCCCGGCAGGTGCTTTACTTTTAGCGAGGTGCTGCCTTGGCGCCTATCAATTTACACTTTGTGGCACTCGTCGGCAAAACTTAGCAAAAAGGGGACGGGGACCGTTTACGGCGTCGCCCTGTGCGACGAAACGGTCCCCGTCCCCTTTTCCCTTTTTGCAGCCCTCCCCGGAGCACAGGCCGAGCCGCGGCCGCGAACCTCGAGAAAAGGGTGGAACGATGATCGAGCAGGCTTCACGCACCTATTGTCCGCAGCCCGGCACATCCCGGCAACGGCGGGCCGGATTCTTCATCAATCTATCATCGGAATGCACGGGCCCGACTCAGCGTGCGGAAGAGAAGGGGAGGCGGCTCCGCTAAATCACCCTGCACGATTCCGCAGATACTAGCCCGAAGCGTAAGCGAGGACTTCGCTAACGCGAGTGTCAGCGAGGACCTCGCTAACGCTTCGGGCTAGTATCAACCGATTTGCGCACCGCCGCTTAGCGCGTCCGGATTAATGATAACGTAGCGCACAAAGCCGCTGTGCAGCGTGTAGTTGTGGTAGAGGCCACGCGCGCGGTGATTGGTTTCCTTGGTGTGCCAGTAAAGGCGCGACCATTTCTGCGCCGCCATCTCGGCTCGCAACCAATCGATCAGGCTTACGGCTCTTTTTCTCCGTTGCCTCCGTTATCTCCTGTTCAATGCTTTTGTTTTCGCCCCGGGGTTGCCGCAGTCCGCGAGGAGGATCTCATGGTGAGGATCGACCCGTGAAGGTATAATCTTGGAGAGGAGCAAGAAAACACGAAGGGAGCGGTCCATGCAGCGCGTCCGAGTAATCATTCAGCATAACCCGAACGATCCAGGCGACGACCTTCGATGGGCGGCCAGAGTGCGCCGGGACCTCTGGACGCACTCGCCGGTCGAAATTGATCCAGACAACCCAGTGCACGGCACGCACCGAGACGCTGAGCGCAATGCATACTTCGAGTTCGCCACGGATCGGTTGCCTGAGGTCGAAAGAGTCTTGCAGGAGTTCGGCTACGCTGATCGGGCAAGGGTTGAGGTCGTTCAGGAAGCAGCAGGAACTGAGTGTGTGAACTGCGGAAACATCGCGCCGGAATTGTTCACGGTTTGTCCCACCTGTGGGTTCCGCGATATCGATCCGTGCCCGTATTGCAACAACGAAGTCCGGCGGCTGGAGTATATTCCGGAAAGCGGAGACCTCTTCAAATGCCCAAAATGCAAGCACCGGGTCAGGTTCCAGTTTAATGATCCCTTGTTTGACGCAAGTGGGCATTACAACCAGCCGTTGGTGCGTGTCGGTCCTGCCGAGGCCCCGGTCGCCCATGATGTTTGACGAACACGGACACGTCCTCATTACCCCTCGGGAACTCCAGCAATGGGCCTTCGACGATCCCGATAGGTTAATCAACCACGGGCTCCTCCAAGGCACCCCAATGGGTTTCCCGACTTACAACCAGTATGCCCGGTTCGTCGATCACTTATCTGACCGGCTGGGCATCCACCCCCACCACTTTCTGTTTCGCGGGAGCACGAAGATCGGGTTCAGCATTTCGCCCAACCTGAAGAAGAGGAACGTTTGGAAACGCTTTGGACCGAGTTCGGATCTTGACCTGGCGATCACCGACCCACATTTCTATGCCACCCTGGACGAAGCGGTCCGCCGGCACGATCGGCTACCCGAAAATCGGGAGCAGGTTTATCGCTATCGAACCGGCGCCGAATTCAAGAAGTACCAGGATCGGATCGATCAAAAAGGCCGTCATGACTGTTACCGCTTCTTCGATCTGCCGCGTGGATTGGCCTGCCTGGGCGAATTAGAAGAAGTGTTGAGAGACGCACCGATCGCCGACTGCTGCGTCCACCAGTTCATCGAATTCAAGGCGTTCATTTTCCGAGATCGCTGGGCGGTCCATCGCCGCTACCACACTGATCTCGATGATCTCCGTCATGGACTGACGACCAAGCATGAGCCACTACCACAAGCACCCCAGGAACCTTTCCCAGCGGATGCCGACACTTGACATGTGGCCTGGCTGCGCAGCGAGCCCGGTCGGCAGACCTCGCCACCAGCACCAGTATGGGACGGGCGGCAGAAGAAACGGTGAGCGGTTCATACCCCCGGTTGAGTCCGGAGTCCGCGTCGGTTATCTTAGGACCGAATCGCTTCGAAATCCTCCGCACTGCGGCGGACGGCCTATCAGCTGTGCGCGGGTCTCGCACTCGGGTTGACCGAAGGTCTCCCCGAACGTGAGGAGACCTTCGGTCAGCGGTAGCGGCGAGGTCAGGAGACCTCCGCCGAGCGCGGGGCCGGCCCGCAAAGGATTGCGTTCGACATAGCGGTGCACGGTTAGCAAATGCTCATCTTGCTTGGATGGCAAAAGCCTTGAAACGGCCCTGATAGAGGTGACCGGTACGCGGCGGCTGCGATCGCAATATCATTTAGAACCAGGGCGCGGATCTTCCAGTGAGATATCTCGAGTTTAGGCCTCAACCGGGATCGCCTCCAGCTGATCTTCCCGTAACTCGATGTAGGCAGGCTTCGGCTTGCGGCGGACGATCACTCGGTATATCTGCGACCCTTCTGGACCTAAAGGACCACGTAGCTCGACAATTCGTCCTCGCCGCCAGCCGGAATGGCGAATTTTGACCAAATCCCCTAGCTTCAGTAAGGGAATCGACGGCAATTTAACACTCTTAACAGGCTTGGAAACCTTCTTTGTGGGCATCGCTGGAGCCTCCGCGGTTAGGCAACCCAAGGCTGTCGCCTGAGAACTCTCCGTAATTGAGTATACATGATACCGTCAAAGGAAATCGCTAGGCCAATGCACGCATCGCGCCAATCGTGAAGGGAGGGCAAGTCAAGGGGTATGCCCGCAGGGGGATTCCCGTGATGGGCAGACGCAGCAGGCGGCGCCAGGCTTCACGGCTATTTCTCTCTGTTCCCTCCGTTACCTCCTGTTCAACGCTTTTCTGTTCGCCCCAGGGTTGCCGCAGTCCGTCCATTATGATGGATAGGCAGTCATTACGGTACGGCCTGCCTGACACGAGGGCATTGCTCTGTTAAACTACAGTCATGGAAACGCAGACGACGAATATTGATTCCAAGACGCCGGCGGTCAGCCAGGAGCACATCGAGGTTTCACCCGGCGTCTGTGGCGGAAAGCCTCGCATTGCGGGCACCCGGATTCGCGTGCAGGACATCTACGTCTGGCATGAACTCCAGGGTCAGTCGGCGGACGAAATTGTTTCCCAATTCCCGCATCTCACTCTTGCCGACGTGCATGCAGCACTGACGTATTATTTCGATCACCGCGACGAAATTCAGCAGCAGATGAAGGCCAGCGACGCCTTGGTGGAGGCGCTGAAGCAGAAGTACCCTTCCAAACTTCAAGAGAAGCTCCAAGCAAGGAATGCCCCAGACTCTTCGCTTTCATCTTGTTGAGTCCAGGCTCTCCGTCGGTTATCCTGACGCCAAAGAGTATAGATTTCCCCTGGCGAACCAAAGGACAACCTCTTGCCCGTCGAAGCCAAGCCGCTATTTCGCCCTGATGCTCTTCGTACCAAACTGGCCGCCTTTGTGCTTCCGACCGCGGCGGCAACGGCCCGGCAGAAATTGACCAACTGGACCGACCTGCTTTCCACGAAGGCCGCGGAGAAGATGAAGGAGACCGAGCTGCTCGGCGACTTCATCCGCGATGTATTCGTCGATTTGCTCGGTTACGTCGGCCCCGCCTCGGGTTTGCCCCTTTACACGCTCAAGCGCGAATCGCTCGTGCAGGTCGATGGGAAATTCGCCGACGCCGCCCTCGGCCGGTTCCCACTGGCGGACGCCAAGGCGGATTTCGTCGTCGTCATCGAAGGTAAAGGCCCGCGCGATCCCCTGGACCGGCCGTTCGGCAGCCGCAAGCGCTCCGCCGTCGAGCAGGCCCTGCAATACGCGGTCAATTTGGAAATCGACTGGTTCCTCGTCACCAACCTGCGCGAGATCCGGTTATTCCACAAGGGACATGACCTCTTCACCTACGAACGCTTCGAGACGGCAAAGCTTGCCAATGATGACGCCGCCCTGAAGCGTTTCACCTTTCTTCTTGGCGCGGAGCGGGTCGTTCCTGCCGCCGGCGGGACGCATCTCGACGCGCTCCTGGCGGACTCACGCCGCATCGGCCGCAAGCTCACCAACGACTACTACAACGAATACGCAATCTTGCGCCGGCAGACATTCCATGAGCTGCGCCGCACCAATCCCGACGTGCCGCCCGCGGATCTCCTCATTGTCACGCAAAAGATCCTGGACCGCGTTCTCTTCATCGCCTTCAGCGAAGACCGCGGCTTGCTGCCGGCCAATTCCATCGCCAACGCTTTCCACCATGCCGATCCGTACAACCCGCGCCCCATCTGGGACAATTTCCGCGGTTTGTTTCGGGCGATCGATGAAGGCAACAAGGCTCTGGAGATTTCCAGGTACAACGGCGGGCTATTCGCTCGGGATGAACTTCTCGAACGTTTGAAAGTGCCGGACGTGCTTTGCCAGGGCTTCGACAAGCTGGCTGCCTACGAGTACGGAAAAGATGTCGACAATCCCCACGCGAAAATGATCGATGTCGAGATCCTGGGCCATATCTTCGAGCAATCGATCAGCGACCTGGAAAAGCTGCACCAGCAAATCGCCGGCTCCGCGGAGGCCGAACCGGCGAAAGCAGCCCCCTCGAAACGAAAGAAGGAAGGCGCCTTCTATACCCCCGCTTTTGTCACTCGCTACATTGTTGCCGAGACGTTGCAACCGATCTTTGCCGACCGGTTCGAGACGCTGCGCCAGCAATACGAGGACGAAGCGAAAACCGGCACGAAAAAGCTGTTCGCCGACCCCCGCGCCTACGATCTTCACGAACTGACCGGCCCGCAACGCAAGGCCCTGGCCGATTTCTGGAACGCCTGGCTCGATACGCTGGCCACGGTGCGCGTCGTCGATCCCGCGTGCGGCTCAGGCGCGTTCCTTCTCGAAGCGTTCGACCAAATGCACGTCCAGTACCAGCAAGCAATTGTCAGTTTCAGTGAGTTGAGAAATGAACCCCTCTTGACCGACGTGGATAGGCAAATCCTGCAAAGTAACCTGTTCGGCATGGACCTGAATCCCGAGGCGGTGGAAATCTGCCGGCTGAGTCTGTGGATCAAGACCGCACAAGTCGGCAAGGAGTTGACGAGCCTTGATGACAACGTCAAGCAAGGCAACAGCGTGGTAGCCGAACCGTCCCCGCTCGACGCTTGGCGGCAACGCTTCCCCGCGGTGATGGCCGAAGGCGGTTTCGACGTGGTAATCAGCAATCCGCCCTACGTCCGCCAGGAATGGATTGCCAAGGACAAGCCATTTTTCGAAAAGCATTACCGGGCTTACGACGGTGTGGCCGATCTGTACGTCTACTTCTACGAACTCGGCATGAAGCTCTTGAAGCCCGGCGGCCGCCTCGGCTTCGTGGTCACCAACAAATGGATGCGCGCCGGCTACGGCGAACCACTCCGCAAGTTCTTCGGCCAATCCGCCTGGGTGGAACAAGTGGTCGATTTCGGCCACGCCAAGCAGATTTTTCCTGATGCCGACGTGTTCCCGTCGATCCTCGTGGCCCGCAAGCCGACGAACGTCCCGTCCCCCGCCTCGGTCCGCGTCTGCGCCATCCCACGTGAACAACTGCGGATCGATGATCTTTCAAGACAAATCAAGAGCGAAGGTTACGAGGTGCCGCGCGATCGCCTTCGTGCGGAGCCGTGGAGCTTGGAGCCGCCGGGCGCGACAACTTTGATGGAGAGGATCAAAGAGGGGGGCTTACCTTTGCGCGATTTCGCTGGCGTTCGGCCGCTACTGGGAATCAAGACCGCCCTTAACGAAGCCTTTCTGCTCGACGACGATACCAAAAAGCGATTAGTAAGTTTGGATCACAACGCTGAGACTATTATCAAGCCCTATTTGCGCGGCCAGGACATCGACCGCTGGACCGCGAATTGGGCAGGATGCTGGATGATCGTCTTGAAATCAAGCAACGATTTCACATGGCCTTGGTCAGGCCATGCAGAGAGCGCAGAAGCGATTTTCAAACGCAGCTATCCTTCTGTGTTCGATCATTTGAACGGCTTCCGCGAAGCAGCGATCAAGAGGTAGGACCAGGGCAAGTTTTGGTGGGAACTCCGAAGTTGCGCCTTTTGGGAATTGTTCAAGTCCCCCAAAATCTGGTTTCAACAAATCCAATTCCATCCGTCGTACGCGCTCGATGCTGGAGAACTCTACGGAAATAACAAAACCACATTCCTTCCCTGTCAGGATCTCTTTCTATTAGCCGTGCTTAATTCACCCCTGATGTGGTGGTACAGCTTTCGGTTCCTCCCACATATGAAAGATGAGGCGCTGGCGCCGGTCAATTACAAGGTTGAAGAATTACCGATTGCTAAGCCGACAGACGATTCCCGCGGGAAAGTCGAAACGGATGTGCGCCGGCTCATCAACATCACGGCGGAACAGCAAGGCGGCCGCCGCGCGATTCTCGATTGGCTGCGTCTGGAATTCGGCATCGACAAGCCATCGCAGAAGTTGCAGGACGTGGCCCGTCTCGACGCCGACGGGTTGGCCGCCGAGGTGAAAAAGGCCCGCGGCCGGTCGAAACCGCTGTCGGTGGGCGAGGTGAAGCGCTTGAAACAAGAGCACGCCGACAGCGTGGTCCTGCTGCAAGCCCTGGCTGACGAAACCCGCACGCTGGAGAGCCGCGTCTCCGACCTCGTCAACGCCGCCTACGGCCTGACCCCGGACGAAATTGCGCTGATGTGGCAAACGGCCCCGCCGCGGATGCCCATTCCACCGCCGGCGACTTGATCTAAGTGACCACGGGCGACGTCCACAGGGACAAACCCGAAAATGGCTCCGCTTGCATCCAAATGGGGCCATTGTCGGTGAGCGAATGGCCATTCTGCTTGCACCTGCGACTCACTTGTAACGACGCAGGCGCTGCTTGTTTTGTTCGTTAGCTAGCGTTCTCATCGGCGCATCTGCTAGGGATTATGCGTTCCCAGATGCAGACCAAGGTGCTTTGACAGAAACCCGCTCGCCTGGCTTCCGGAAACTGCTAATCATTGCACGTTTCGGTTTTCGACACGTCCAACCTTTCCAGGCTATAGAACGCAAGCTGGCGATCCGCGCTCTCGATGGGCTTGGCATTGGTCATTCGAGCCAGGACAGCTTCCAAAGGGCAAATTCGGTCCGCATAACCGTCGCGATTGATGTAGACGCCGCTGAACCCGGCCTCCGCCAGGCGTTTCACCAGCACTTCTGGTGGGTTTGCCAGCACCCTTCGCTGCCAGAGATCTGTTTCACGGTCGATCATTGCCGCGTAACTCCAGCGCAGCGCCTTGGAGTGGAGGTAGCCGCGCAGATGATCGAAACCCTGCAGCGCCGTCGGCGCCGGGTTCGGAAAAGTGAGATAAGGCAATTGAAAGATCATCGCATGCGCAGGCACCGACTCCTCGATGGCAGCGATAAATTCTGCATCCGCCTGATACTGTTTCTTCACGGCTGCATACGGCGGGATCAGCCAGGAAGAGGTTTGATCGAGAACCCCAAGGGTTAGTAGCCCGGCCAGGAAAGCAAGGAAAGCCCACTGCCGGCGACCCGACGTGGCGTAGCGCCGCCTCAGCTTGTCGAGGAGCAGGCCCAGCGCCAGCAGGGCAAAGAAGCCGATGAAGATACTGATGCGATTGTAGGCACGGATTTGCGAGCTGGCTGTAAATGCGATCAGCGAGCCAAAACCTCCAATGCTTGCGAGCAAGATCGCGCCGAGGACCAATGTGCTTAGCATGTCCATCAGGTTGGGACGCCAAGGCCCCGGCCTCCGGTAGAAGAGCCGGGCCACCAGCAGCAGGAAACCGGCAGCGCCCACCAACCCCAGGGCGGAGCAGTTATTCTCGTTGACCAGCGGGGCGACCAAGTTATAGCGGTGCTGGTATCGCCGTAGAAAATGCAGCCGATGTCCCTCGATAGGCAAAAGGAGCTGCACGATCTTCATGCCGAACGTCTCGGCTTCGCCCGGCGAACGCTTCAGGGCCTCATTTCGCCCGTGCTTCCATTGGTAGCAAAGGGAAGGAGTGAGGTTCGCAGCGGTGACAAGACCAATCGTGGCCGCCAGGCCAAGGTTACGGCAGAGAGGATAAAGCCGTTTCTTGTACAAGGAAGACGAGAAACCGGTGAGCAGCAAGAAAAAGCAGGTAAAAAAGGCGTAATAGATTTGGCAGCAACCAATGATGATGCACAGTGCCAGGCTGGCGATTGGCCGGGAGCACCGCAGACTCACTTTCAGCCGGCATCGGGCAGTGTCCCAGCAAAGAAACAAGGGAGCGTCTTGCCACGACCAGAGAACGAGCAGGACCATGAACGGAACGGTGAAATACGCGGCCAGGAAGAGGTGCGGTTCGCCCCGATAGAGGTGATACGGCAAAAAGGCATAAAGGAGCGCCATGACCAGCGCCGGCGCATAGGACAGGCGAAGGCTGCGCAACACGAAGAGCGCCGCTAAGGCGACCAAAGGGAAGCCGGCCAAATAGAAAACATTCATTACTACCGCGCTGTCAGGCAAGGCCAGCGCGAGAAGCTTGATGAAGAGAAACAGGAAACTGGCGGAGACTTCGGCGGGATAGTCTTCGAATTCCAAAGACCCCGGCATGCCCAGGCAATGGTTATGCCAGTACCAGGGATTATCGATGCCGGTCCTGATCATCATCTGGGCCAGCAGTGCGTCGTCCGAGTATCGAAAGGGGATGGTCAGATCCGCCTCCCACAGTCTCATCACCCAGACAAGAATAAGCAGACTGAGTGCGGCCGCGCAGCCGTATTCGGCGACCAGGCGCGCGCTGCGGTGAGAAATCGAAACCGGCAGAAAAGAAGGTTTTAAGAAAGTACCGAGTTTGGCTAGACCCTGCATCAGGCGGTCCTTTCCTGCAACGGAGAGGTCCAGGCTGGGGGTTATCGCCAAGCGGGGATGACTTGTCAAGAGAGATCCTATGTAAGGATGGGATAAGCTTCATGTCGTGCCCCAACGTCGGAGGTCTTGTCACGGGCTGCTCGGCATGTTTTCGCGGCCCCTCGTCTAGCTTTTGCCACTGAGAACGCCTGAATGGCCGTGAAAACATGGCACCCAGCGCAGATCGGCCTAGCACTCTACTCTGACGCCAGCAGCATGGTTTTATCCAATTCCACGGAAAACTAGAATATACTCGAACAACTGGCTCTGCGGCCGGGTGCCTTGCCTCTCTTGAGTCTGAAGACTCGATACATGTTTGGGAAGAATTAGATGAAAACTTCCTGGCTTGCCTGGCTGACAATTCTGGCCGCACTTTTAGTGTTAGCCTGCTGGATCCAGAATCAGGGGCTCCGCGTGAGAGTCACGAATAAGGGCCCCAGTCAATTGCATAGCGTGGTAGTGCTGGTAACAGGCCAGTCCTATGCCCTCGGGGACATCGCAAGCAACTCCTCGAAGGCCGTGCGAGTCGATCCAACCTCCAAGTCGCACGTCGAAATCGAGTTTCGCGATGCTAACGGTGGCCCTGTGAAGCTTAACGCCGGCGGCTACTTTAACGCATCCTGGACTGGCACTTACAGCATAGAGGTGGCAGGTGATAACCTCTTAAATGTGACCGACGATATGCATCTTCCAGGACTCGTGGTGGAGACTCTAGGTGTGATAAGCGTCGTGATCGCATGTGGGGCTGGGGTCGCCTTGGGCTTCTATCTCGTATGGAGCAGCCTGGGTCGATGGCAAGGAGCAAAACTTGCAATGACGATTGGCGGCGTCATCACGGTCTTGGGAAGCCTGATGAGTGGGTTTATGATTGGAGCCTGGGGTGAGCAATTACTCGGGGCTCCTGTCGGTCTGTTTTTAGGTTGCCTCGTCGCTGCGCTGGTGCTAAATGGGGCGATGGCAGGAGTCGGGGCATTCATCGCGAGAGGTAATCGCCGGGTGGCACGCAACACGAGCTTGGTGCCAGAGCGCGAACGCTGAGTTAGGGCGCGGCCAGCTGCTTAAGTTTCTTGCATCAAATGCCCTCCAGAAACGTTGTTGCCTTCGCGACGAATGCATCGATCAGCGCCTGATCATGGCAAGGGTCTTGGTGCAGGTTTACTTGAACTCGGGTATGTTCGACGGCAACCCCACGCGCATGAAAAACCGCGCCAGGGTCTGCGAGAAGTGTTCCAGGAATGGAGAGCGCAAACGCCATCGAGGGCCGAGTTCTCCGGCCCGCTGAGTGAGATAGCCGAACGGCAGACTGTAGATCTCCCGGAAATCCACGACGAGCGCATCCCGGTTGTTGGCCGGATCGTCTGGGGAGGCAAGGAGGTGCAATCCTTCCACTCGACCCTTAAGCACGTCGTTCCATCGGCCCTTCTTCGCGAAGCCAGAGTTTACCTTCTCAAAATCCACGATGGGATGGATCGGACTGGTCGCTACAAGGCGAACCTTGCCCTGCTCGAGGTCGCAGCTTTGGGTGATGACGATCAGGTCGTCTTCGTGTGCGGGCACAAGGTGAGTCTGGCCGTCGGGTGCGAAACCGGGGCTGAATTCCGGAACGAGGCACTTATGGAGGAGGTCCCCCCTGCCGGAGCGATGCGTCGGTTATTTGTATCCAGAAGGACTCCATTACTCATCATCGTCGTCTAGTGGGTAAGTCAAAGGCTGGCCGCGTCCCAGGTGCTGGTATCGCACCTTCACGGTGAAGGATTGTCTAGGAGCAATCGCGTCGTAGGAGGACCCCTCGCCACTGAGGCTGCTGCTAAGAAGGTACTCGATGCGTTCGTTCCAGTGCCGGATGACGTGCTCGGTTGCCTGGCGGATTTTCTGGCCTTCGGGCCCTTCCCCCTCCGGGCTGACGATGCGGATCGCAAGGGCAGATTTCGGCGGGGAGAGTACAAGCGTGGCCATTAGCGGATAAGCTCCCGTGCTTGGTCGGTGATGCAGGCTTCGAAGATCGCGTTTCTGCGCACCCGAAGGTCGTCGAAGAGTTGCCACAGGTGGTCTTCTTCTTCAGGGATATCTTCGATGCGGTAGAGATCAAAGTCTAGAATAACTCCAACAGATCCAGGCTCGGTAGACCCGACGATGGTTTCGCTCAAGAGGAGCACGCTCTTGATGTCCAGGTGCGGGATCGTTAGCTGCATGAAAAAGCCCGCCAATGCCTGGGGCAAGTCTGGCGATACTTCCGGCGCCGTCCGGAAATAATCCTTTAAATCCTTCACGGGAAGCGGGAGATCGAAGCGATTGATGTAACGAACGGCCACGCGGGTCACGCGCGCGGGTTTGGCGACTCTGCGGTAGAGATTCCAGAGACGACGCGCCTCATCACGTAGCTGTTGCCACGATTCATACGGGGGCAGGCGGCTCATACTGAATCCGCCCAGCAATGCCTGAAACACCTGTCGATGGTCGGCACTGGTGAAGACGAACCCGGCAGGATTGGTCTGATCACCTGCGAGACGCCTTTCTTGCCTGTAAGGATACGCTTCTTCCTGCCCCGCATGACAGCGGGCAAGATCAGAAACGGCTGTGCCTTCGGGCAACTCGACCTGAAGATCGATGACCGCCTCGGTAATAGGAGCTCTGGAATAGCGCCCGCCGGTCTTCATGGTCTGATCTTATCAAGGGGCAAAATGCTGTGCTAGGCAAAGAGTCTTGCAAAGATGGAGACAGAACAGCACTCGGCGAAATGGCAATAAGCTTGTTCGCTGGTCGGGGAAGCCGTCGGCAAACAAAGATCGGCGGATGACGTCATGAATCCGGATTTGAAAAATGAGATTTTGAAGCAGAGGACGGATGGGAGCGGAACGCTGGCGCGTCAATGTCTCTGTTCGCGATAGCGATCGGACGAAACTATCGGGAGCCCGCGAATCCACCCGCTCATCGCAATGGCAAATCCCTGAACTCGAACGGGACGTGATAGACGAGCGGGGTTCGTTTGATGTAGAGCAACCTTGCCGGCGGGCCAAGCGGTGCGCCATTAGGTTGGCCAGGGTCCACGTACTTGCGTTCCCATTCCGTCCTGGTGGGATTCATGGATCCTGTGCCCCCCGATGGCCGATAGCTGTTTCCTTTGGCGTCTTGTAACTCGAATTCACCATCCTCTTCGTCTTCTTGGGCGGAATTGTCGGCACCTGGCTTCGCCCTCTTTGTCGTAAGGAACAACTCGTACTGGTCCTTCTCGTGCGGGTTCTTGAAAAGGAGGTCGACTTGTATCGAGAGGTCTTGCAATTCGATCGTTTTTCCCTGGGCCTGCTGGATTTCCTCCGTAACGACAAGCGCCTTTTTCCCTTTCTCCACGCGAACAGCAATTGTTCCACGAATGACCTTCAAAGACTTGGCGTCTTTTGCAGGGGTCAGCAAGTCGATTTCAAACGAATAAGCGGCCTTATCATAGCCGTGGCGTCTCATCCAACTCCTTGACCAATTTCTGTCACGCACATAGGCACTTCCTTTTCCCGGCTGTGGCAACAGGGAGCGCCCCTGATCGTCGACCGCCTCGGTGACAACCGGCTCACTCATGTCGAGAATCATCAAGCGAGGCTCCGCGCTCAGGCCGATTTCAAGATGAAAATATTCTGAGGCATCCACCTGTGGCTTCCTCAGCGCGTCCTGGGCCCCCGGTTTACTTGGAAGCTTCCCGAACTCAATGCGCTGCCACGTCGTTCGCGCACGCTCGTAGTCAAAGACATCGGCCGTCACTCGGAAGGCGCGATGATGTATTACAAAAGGTGTTAGGGCATCTGCACAATCCACCAGAAAGCTGTTTTTCTCAGGGTTGAAATTAAACTGATACTTCAGCCTAAGCTTGCCCTCGTGACAGACCTTGTCGATTGCCTCCCAGAAAGTTTCGTTGTCGACCTGCATGCTGCAAATCTTTTGCGCCCACGGGGCCTTTGCGTCGAATTCGAGTTTGTAGCCGGTTTGCCGGGCCACCTCCTCGAGCGCTTTCCGCAGCGGCTGGTTGATGAGCTTCAAAGTGACACGCTTGGGAGCAACCAATGCCGCTGCCTCGAATTCCGGGATCCACTTTTCGATCCGGCGGCGCACGTCGATATCGCGATGGTCCTTGGCTTTGCGCAAGGCAGGGAGAGCCTCCGGTCCAAGAGCCTCGATCGCTTTGGCTGCTTGCTCGCGGACCTGAAATTTGCGGTCGCTGAGCTGTTCAATCAACTGCTCGATGGATTTTTCCTTGTCGCCGTCGGCGACAAGCAAGAGCGGCGCGCTGAGCAGAATCAGTAGACCGGCAAGCAGATGTCGGCACATGGCGATGTCCCCGGGAAGTGCGATGGCCTATATCTGAATATTGGAGCAGGCTAAGGTGCCGCAGTCAAACGGGAGATGCGTCAAGCTAACTACCCTCTCTATAGTCCTGTAATTTCGTTTAACCGCGACCCAGCGGGGAGCGCGCGAACCGTGAAGCGACGAGACGCCTTTTGTTCGCGCGCTCCCCGCTGGGTCGCGGTTAAACAAATCGAGCGAGTGAGGCGCGGTTATCGGGTTCGATCTGCGGGGGCAGATTTCGCCAAGACAAGTATGCAGCTGCCTGGCTGCCTTGCAAGGGCTAAAACGACACCCGCGCGGACACGTCCCAGACAGCACGTCTTGGATAGACTAGCGCTCTCATGAGGATCGATGAGATCCCCACCTGAGCATTTGTGCTGATTTTTCCAGGGAATCGGCGTCGTCCGGAGAAGCGCCCCGTCCGAAAAGGAAGAATAAAAGAATCCCGATTATCTTGTGAAATGCCGGTTTTGGAGCCTCCAAACGCATTTTCCGCCCAGGGGGCTTTTTAGTCCCAAAATGTTCACCACGCAAAAAGACCGTGTTTTTGACACTTTTTGCGGCCTCGACATGGCATTTCGGGAGGGGCGGCATTCTCAATATGCTTGGGCGGTTCAAAAACGGCGTGTTTTCCGCGGTTTTCCGCGCGAGCATTGTTTCGCGTCCTACCGGTTTTTTCTGTTTAATATTCTCAAAATGGAAAACCGCTTCAGAGCCCGGCCCAGCGGTTTCGCCTGGCCCAGTAGCGACGAACGAAGAATGGCCGGACGTAGTTGGCGGGGTGAGCGGAAACGGCGCGGGTCCAATCGGCGAGAAGGGCATCGCCTTGGGCAAAGGCGGCGTGCGCCGAGGGCGGGGCGGCAACCCAGCGTTTTTCCGTTTGATCGCGCTGCTCCTGAAAGAGCGGCATGAAAGCCATGGGGTTTGCCAGGACCCGCCGGCTGAAGCGTTCGTGCCGCCACCAGAGGCTCGCAACATCGGCGCGATCGTTTGGCGTCGGGCCAAGCGCTGCCGGTTCCGCGACGCGTACGGGTTTGAAGAGACCGGTGCATGGGCTGGCGGTGGCCGTCACCCAGTGCAGGTGGTTGCCTGGCCGCAGGACCGCGACCCAGGAGGCGGTCGTCTGAGAAGCCGCGAACATACCGCCTGCATGCACGCAGGGGGCGTTGAGGCCGCCGTTGATCCAGGAGTAGCGCGGCCATTGGTTGTCAGAGCCATGGTCGCGGAGCAGGTGGAAGAGGTCGATGGGGGTTTGCACGCCCTCCGCCAGCGACTGCGTCCGCGGTCGTCGCAGCCGGCAGCCGGAAACGCCCGTTTTGATGCGATCGGAATACTGTTCCGCGAAGCCGGGGATGGTCAAGCCGTTGGAGATGCTGCGTGCTCCCGCCACGGGTTCCATGGCCCAATGCTTGCCGGCTGTCTCAAAGACAAATGCTCCGCCAGGGTCGGCAATGAGAAAGCTGTTGTGATAGGTAAAATGCTTGTTCTCGTGGCCGCAGCCGCCGCCCTGGCCATGCTGCTCGAGGAGGTTGGCGATGACGTCGCATGCTTCGCGAGCGGTGGCGGCCCGCTCCAGGGCGAGGCGAACGAGGTCCATGCCGGTAAGGCCGGTTTTGGCGTAGGGTTCGTTGGTGAAGACAGCCTCGTTGCCGATGACGACGCCATGCTCGTTGGCGCCCATCTCGGCGCCCCACATCCAGAATGGCCGGCTGAGCAAGACGGCGTGCGTGCGGGCCGCTTGTGGGATTTCAATCCAAGTACAACGTAGCCGGGCAGCCGGCGCATGCTCACGCCGCGGCTGCCAATCCAGCAATTGCGCCTCGTTCGGGTCGCGGTCGGAATTCTTGGCGAAGAGCACCTGCTCCGGCTGCACGACGGCGATGGTGTCACACATTTGGGCGTCCTGCCGAGGTCTTGATGCGGACACGCACTTCGTCAGCTGCCCGGTGGCCGGATTGGATTGCCCCTTCGATGTAGCCCATCCAATCCGTGGCGGTCTCCGTGCCGGACCAGTGAATGCGTCCGCACGGCTCGCGCAGGGCGGGCCCCCAGCTCGTCATGGTGCCAGGCGCCATGACGCCGACGTAGCAGCCCCGGCTCCAGGGATCTTCAAGCCAGTTCTTTTCGACGAAGGCGACGGGGCGTGCGGCTTGCGGACCAAAGAAGCGGACAAACTCCGCCAGCACCGCTTGCTGCCGCTCCTCCGGCGAACGCTCCGACCAGACGCGGGCGACCGCGCCGTCACTGAAGGTCACGAGGGCCGGCTGGGCACCATCCGCAGAGGTATCGTCGAAGGTCGTGACGGCGGGGCCTGTATCGCTGAAGGCCTCGCCGGAAAGGCCTGCCTCACGCCAGAATGCCCGCTCGTAGACCGCGAGGTATTTGATTACGGAGCCCATCGGCATCCGCGCCATCAGATGGTCCCGCCTGGCCGGCAGGCTGGGCTGATAATCGATCCGGCCGGCCAGTAATGGCGGCGTGGCGACGATGACGAATTGACCTTGAAACGGCCCTGCCGTCGTGCACACCGTAACGCCAGAGGCATTCTGTTCGATCGCCTGCACGGGGGCGCTAAGTACGACGCGCTCGGCCAACCCCGCCGCCATGCGCTCGCAGATCTGCTGCGCGCCGCCGACAAAGCGATTTTGCTGAGCCCCGTCCGGGATCGAGATTAGCCGATCCAGCCCATGTCCCCAACGCAAATAGGACAGGAAGTAAAGGAACGACAGATCGCGCGGTTCCGAAGTAAATACGGCCCGGGTGACGATGTCCAGAAAGAGGCGTGCGCCTTTGCTGTGCAGGTGCCGTCGTTTCCAGGTCTCCAGCGTCATGCTGTCCCACAGGTCAGCCTTGCGCGCTTCCCAGGGCCGGTCGGGCGGAATCTGCGCGGACATGGCGGCGGTCCGGCTTCGCAGCAGCAGCAACTCTACCATCGCCAAAGGCGACAACAGGGGGACTTCGCCGGAGAAATGGCGGAGCTTCCCTCCCCAGGAGAGGATCTTGCGGCCGGCATGATACTGCGGAAACATCTGGACGCCAAGTTCGCTGGCCAGACTTGCCAGCCGGTCTTGCGTCGGCCCCTGCCATTGCCCTCCCAGATCGAGGACTTCCCGGCCCACCTGCTGACTGAGCGTCCGGCCGCCAACGCGGTCGCGGGCCTCTACCACGACGACGGAGAATTCCTGCTGGTGCAACTGCCGCGCGGCACACAGCCCGGCGACCCCCGCGCCCACGATGACAACATCTGCCGTGCGCGAATTGGTGGTTGCAACAGCTTGATCCTGGCTCATATTATTGCCCGTTCCACGGATGCCTCGCTTTTTCCCAAGTGTCTCTCCACGGTATACTGAACATGTATGGTTTGCGACACGATCTACCAAGGAGCAGCATATGCCAACCGTTCATGCGCCCGCCGCACAGCATCTCGTGCTGGACGGCGTTGATTGGTCGTCCTATGGACGCTGGCTGCGCCTTCTGAACGACAGGCCGAGCCTTCGTCTAACCTATGATCGGGGCACCCTCGAGATCATGAACCTCACCTATGAACATGAAAGCTGGGGGCATTTCCTCGGGCGGATCGTGATCGCGCTGACAGAGGAGCTGGGCTTGCCCATCGCGGGGGGCGGCTCGACTACCTTCCGCAAGCGCAAGCGCCGGCGCGGCCTCGAGTCCGACGAGTGCTATTGGATTGCGAACGAAGCGCGCGTGCGCGGCAAGAAGCGCCTCGATCTGCGTACCGATCCGCCGCCCGACCTCGCGATCGAGATCGACATTACCCACAGCTCCCTCAATCGCATGAGCATCTATGCAGACTTGGGTATCCCGGAGATTTGGCATCTCGACGCACAGGGCATCACGTTCCACGCACTTGGGAGCGACGGACAGTACACCAAGAGCGAACGCAGCCTCGCCTTCCCCTCGCTCGCGCCGGCTGACCTAGCACGCTTTGTGGCGCTGCGCGGCCAGATCGACGAGAATGCCGTCATCCGCCAGTTCCGGTCGTGGGTGCGCGAGCGCCAAAACCAGTAGCTGGCTCCGATGCTCTACCGCCCTTTTCTCAGCCGCTGAGAAGCAACCTTCACCTGATAATTCGTGCTGCCGGGCGGACGGACGACTGTGAAAACGGTTTCCTCGACGTCGTCCTCGTTCTTGCCGCCAAGATGCGCCATTTCTTTGGCCAGCAACTCGCTCTCCAATGCTAAAGGAAAGTATGCCTCGATAGCGGCCGGGACGTCAGCAAGTCCCATGGCGAGCGACAGCGATCGGACAGATTCAGGTGTGTCATCGACCCAGCGGATCTGCGTGAAGCCGGAAACGTCTTCAATCTTGCCCGGAACAGGCTGCTGTTTCAGGTCGCGGTAGACCATGAATTGTCCATCCGGCTGCTGAATCGCCAGGAACGCGTTCAGGTCGCGAAGTTGCCGGAGGTAATCGTGCCCGTTGAGCGTGTTGAAGAGAACAACCCAGCGAGCGCGACGTTTTACCTTGATGCTGTTGGGCGGGCCCCTTCGCGACACTCTGTCATTTCCGGGGCCGCCCGGCCCCGTCCGCAATGCCGCGCCGGCCTTCTTGCCGAGGTCGTCGAGACGCCGCGGCAGGTCGTTCGCCGCCCCTTCGACCGCACGGTTCACCTTGTCAGGATCGATGGGAGCAAGCGGGACGACAGGCTGCTGGGGGACCTGGAGTGGTTCCGCATTAGGAAGATTTGCAGGCTCGTGCGGAACCTGGTCCCGATCGGGTACCGCTTCCTTCCCCGGGCCAGGTGCGCCTTCTGCGGGTCCACCGCCAGCTCCTGCCTGGTTTTCGATGCCCGGCAACCCAACGACGTCAACGCTGAGTGGCGCGTCGTCGCGGTGCAAGCCGAGCGCTACCAGGAGTAATCCGCCGAAAAACAGTATGAGCAAGCCAACGGCGTGAAGAAACGCCGACGAAGAAAGCGAAAGCGTAAACTCATGATGTGGCGAATAGCGCCGCCAGAAGCGTTCCTCGGGCAAGCGATGCTGATGTCTGAACGCAGGAGCAACGGGAGTTTCGCTGATCGGTCCTGTGGAAGTGGTCATGGCTGCACCGGTGGTTGGCGGTTAAGGTTGCCTGGTGACGAGGTGAAAATGCCCCCATCCACAGATTACCGCCAGTCAGGGCGGACCACAAGAATCGAATTCCGGCGGATGTAGCTCAAGCTGGTAGCTTGAGCTACGAGAAAAGGTGATACCGGATTGGCAATGCGTGATCTTACCATTCCGATTTCTGCGAATGGTTCGCTCGTGCCCGAGATCCGTTTGGGAACGCCAACCGCGAAACTCCGTTTCGTTTCTTATCAGACACAACACGCCTCGGACGGTGACCATCTGTCCGGGCGCTCATGACCACAACTATGTGCATCGCGCACACACGTGCCCGGAAGCAGAGTTTCCAGCGGGACGTTCCCAAACGTGTCTTCGGAGCGAATATAAAGAGGGCCATGCACGATTAGATGAGCGTCGATTGCCCTGGGGTTCCGGTCAACGTGTCTTTGCCGCTGCCCACCATTCTCCAGAAGAGCCAGTCGTTCGCGGAACCCAGGGCAATCGTGTCGCCACTGCCGCCGTGGTGTTTTACAGTGGAAGAGTTGAGCTGGTAGCCGTCTGTGATGCCCGAGGACAACCCAGCAACCCGCTGCGCAAATGTGCCACCGTTAGTGGACCAGTAGTCTTCAATCGCCTGCAAAGCGGCCTGGTTGTTGTCGTAGGTCGTGCTGCCGGCAATGACGATGTCTTGGCCGGAGCCACTATCGAGCGTGGCCAGGCCCCCTGTGCCGCCTATCATCAGGTTCATGCCGGCCGTCTCCATGAGCAGGACGCCTGCGCGGTTGCCCACGAGCACGTCGTTGTTGCCGCTGCCGTAGACCTGCTGAATATTCGTGACGCTACCCACACCGGTCGCCACGCCGGTGAGCAGGTTGACGTACACGCCGGTGAGGTGCGCGGAGTAATCAAGCCTGTTGGTGCCTGTTCCGCCGATGATCGTACCACTGACGCCACTTCCATTGCTGAACACGAAGAAATCGTTCGCCATTCCGCCGGTAAGGTTTGCGAAAGCCGCGAATGTGAACAAGCCGTTGATGTTGCCGGCATTATTTCCGGTGATATTCCACGTGTCGGCCGTGTTGGCACCCCTCAGCGTATTGCTCCCACTCCCGCCGATGACGCCGACCAGGTTGGTCGCCGCGCCGCCGACGCCTGTGGCCCTATTCGTCTGGAGATTGACACTGACGTTGGTGGTGTAGTTCTGATAGTTCAGAGTCCCTCCTCCCGCCCCGCCATTGATATTGCCGGACACGCTCACGCCGGCACCGAAGACAAAGCTAGTCGGCTGACCGCCGCCGGTGAGGTTCTGGATCCTGATGAAGCTGGGGATGACGGTGGTGTTCAAATTGCCCGCATTGCTGGCGGTGATATTGAAGGTGTCGGCCAGGTTGGGGCCGACGATGGTGTTCCTGCCGCTGCCCCCATCCAGTGTGCCCGTCAACGAGCCATTGCTGCCCACCGTGAACGTATCCGCACCCGTGCCGCCGGTCAGATTCCCGAAGCCCGAGAAGTTGAAGGAGTTGACCGTGCCACTGTTGGCGCCGCTGATGGCCCAGGCGTTGGTCGTGTTGGCGCCTATCAAAGTGTCCGAAGCCGTGGAAGTCTGGCCGAGCGCGGTCTCGATGTTGGAGAAGGAGCCTCCGATAGCAGTGGCTTTGCCATTAGCCAGGTTTACCGTGACGGTGCTCGCGCCGGTGTAGCCTGTGTAGTCAAGAGTGTTGCCGGCAGCAGAGAAAGCGCCGGCGCCGTTGATGTTGCCGGTGACCCTGCCGGCGCCGACAAACTGGAACAGGTCATCGTTGGCGCCGCCTACCAGATTCTGGATCCCCGAAAACGACCAGCTAGCGCCATTCAGGGTCCCCGTGTTCGTGCCGTTGATGGTCCAGGTGTTCGACTGGTTGGAGGCAAGAGTGGGCGCGTACAAAGTGTTGTTCCCGCCACTACCGTGAATGGTCGCGGCAGCATCCATACTGTTCCCGGCAAAGGTGAAGGTATCATCGCCCGCCCGCCCGTTGGCGATCCAGCGATTGATATTGTCCCCGTCGATCGTGATCCCGTTCAGCACGATGTCGGCCGGGTCGATGGTGAATTGATCGCCACTGGTTGTGCCAATGACCGTCACGCTATTGATCCCACTCTCGCCATAAACATGGACGCCGCCCGTAGCTTGGAATATGCCCTCCGTTTGACCATTGACCTGGACCTGGAATTTACCGGTACCGGGACCAGCCGTCAGGACAAAGGCGTCGTTGCCGGGCTTACCGCCTACGGCCAGCTCGGCTCCTTGCTGCTCTGTGGTCAGGATGGTGAGGTTCTCCGTGGCCACCGGGCTCGTAAGGCCGTCCATGTCCGTCGCTGTGACGCTCACGGTGTAATTCCCTGGAGTTGCATACACATGGCTGGCCGCCGTGCCGTCCGGTCCGGTGTACTGATTCGATAGGCCGTCACCCCAATTGACCGCATAGGTGAAACCTGCGGCCTGATCGACCGGCGAGGGATCGGTCGCGCCAAGCATGAAGCCGCGTGCTTGACCGCTCACGCCTTGGAAGCCGTCGAGGGGAGTGCTGATGGATGTGGTGGGTGGGACGTTGTTGACGGTGAAGGGATTGGTCGTCGCGGAGAGACCGCTGTCGCTGGTCACTTGCAAGGTGTAGCCTTGGCCGGGCTGATCGAGCGTCAGGTCGGGGAAGTTGGCTACGCCCTGATTGGCCTGCACCGTGAGCGTGCCACCGAGTGTGGCGCCGCCAGGGTTGTTTGCCAGACTTATCGACACCGTCCCGTTGTAATTGGGGTCTGGCTTCCCGTCGGCACCCTCAACCGCGACGGTTACCTCGAAGGGCGCCCCGGCAACAACGGTGCTAGGCGGCTGTGCGGTCACCACCAGGCTGTCGGCCGCTGTGACCTCGAACACCGTGCCGTTGCCGGAGTAGCCGCCGGTGTAGTTCGGTCCGCCCCAGGGGGTGGTGCCGAAGAGATTGCCGCTGCTGTCCTCGACCGGGCCGGCATCGGGGTAGGCCCCGTCGGAGCCGTTGAAGGAGGCAAGAGTGGTAATGCTGCCGCTGCCGGCCGCCACCTCGAACACCGTGCCGTACCCGGGGTAGCCGCCGGTGTAGCTCGACCCGCCATAGATGGTGGTGCCGAAGAGATTGCCGCTGCTGTCCTCGACCAGGCCGGCATTGGGGGTTTCTCCGTTGGAGCCGCTGAAAGTGGCAAGGGTGGTGATGCTGCCGCTGCCGGCCGCCACCTCGAACACCGTGCCGTTGCCGGAGTAGCCGCCGGTGTAGCCCGGTCCGCCAAAGGAAGCGGTGCCGAAGAGATTGCCGCTGCTGTCCTCGACCAGGCCGGCGCCGCCATAGGATGGGTAGGCCCCGTTGGAGCCGTTGAAGGTGGCAAGGGTGGTGATGCTGCCGCTGCCGGCCGCCACCTCGAACACCGTGCCGTCGCCAGCCGCGCCGCCAAAGTAGGTGGTGCCAAACAGATTGCCGCCGCTGTCCTCGACCAGGCCGCCATAGGGATTGGCCCCGTTGGAGCCGTTGAAGGTGGCAAGAGTGGTGATGCTGCCGCTGCCGGCCGCCACCTCGAACACCGTGCCGTTGCCGGACTCGTAATTTCCGTTGAAGCCAATTCCACCCCAGGTGGTTGCGCCGAAGAGATTGCCGCTGCTGTCCTCGACCAGGCCGGCAGAGGTGTAGGCCCCGTTGGAGCCGTTGAAGGAGGCAAGAGTGGTGATGCTGCCGCTGCCGGCCGCCACCTCGAACACCGTGCCGTTGCCGGACGCGCCACCTGAGTAGGTGGTGCCAAACAGATTGCCGCTGCTGTCCTCGACCAGGGCGCCCTCGGGGCCGTCCCCGTTGGAGCCGTTGAAGGAGGCAAGGGTGGTGATGCTGCCGCTGCCGGCCGCCACCTCGAACACCGTGCCGTTGCCGGACGCGCCACCTGAGTAGGTGGTGCCAAACAGATTGCCGCTGCTGTCTTCGACCAAGCCGCCAACCGGGATGGACCCGTTGGCGCCGTTGAAGAAGGCAAGCGTCACAAGGCTCAGGGACGGATTGACCGGCAGCGTGCCTGTTCCGGAGGCGGCGGCAAAACCATTCTGGGCAGAGTAACTCGCGCTGAGGCTGTGAATACCCACTTGCAAGCCGGAGAGGGTGAACGTGCTCGCACCATTGACCAGCCCCTGCGTAATGGGCAAGCCGTTGTCAACGGTTAGAGAAACGTTTCCCGTCGGCGTTCCTCCATGGATGGAAGTAACCGCCACAGTGACCTGGGCGTTGCTACCGTACGTGACACTGGGGGAAGTAATCGTTATGCTGGTCGCTGTGACCTTAAAGACCGTGCCGTAGCCGGACGGGCCGCCAAAGGCGGTCATGCCGAACAGATTGCCGCTGCTGTCCTCCACCAGGCCGTCATTGGGGTAGGCCCCGTTGGAGCCGTTGAAGGAGGCAAGCGTGGTGATGCTGCCGCTGCCGGCCGCCACCTCGAATACCGTGCCGTTGCCGGAGTAGCCACCGGTGTAGCTTGGTCCGCCCTCGGAGGTGGTGCCGAAGAGATTGCCACTGCTGTCCTCGACCAGGCCGGCGCCATAGGAGGGGTAGGCCCCGTTGGAGCCGTTGAAGGAGGCAAGGGTGGTGATGCTGCCGCTGCCGGCCGCCACCTCGAACACCGTGCCGTTGCCGGGCGCGCCGCCAAAGTAGGTGGTGCCAAACAGATTGCCGCCGCTGTCCTCGACCAGGCTACTATAGGGGAGGGCCCCGTTGGAGCCGTTGAAGGAGGCAAGGGTGGTGATGCTGCCGCTGCCGGCCGCCACCTCGAACACCGTGCCGTCACCGGTCTCGCCGCCGGTATAGCTCGGTCCGCCCCAGGTGGTGTTGCCGAAGAGATTGCCGCTGCTGTCCTCGACCAGGCCGGCACCGGGGAGGGCCCCGTTGGAACCGTTGAAGGAGGCAAGCGTGGTGATGCTGCCGCTGCCGGCCACCACCTCGAACACCGTGCCGACGCGGGACGCGCCGCCTTCTTTGGTGGTGCCGAACAGATTGCCGCTGCTGTCCTCGACCAGGGCGCCAATGGGGAGGGCCCCGTTGGAGCCGTTGAAGGAGGCAAGAGTGGTGATGCTGCCGCTGCCGGCCGCCACCTCGAGCACCGTGCCGACGCCGAACGCGCCGCCTTGTTCGGCGGTGCCAAACAAATTGCCGCTGCTGTTCTCGACCAGGCGGCCAAGTGGATATCGCCCGTTGGAGCCGTTGAAGGAGGCAAGGGTGGTGATGGTGCCGCTGCCGGCCGCCACCTCGAGCACCGTGCCGTAGCCGGACGCGCCGCCTTCTTCGGCGGTGCCAAACAGATTGCCGGTGCTGTCGTTGATCAGGCCGTCATTGGGGTAGGCCCCGTTGGAGCCGTTGAAGGAGGCAAGCATCACAAGGCTCGGGAGCGTCCGATCCTCGAGTCTTTCGAGGAACAACCGCACGATGGTGCCCGTCTTGCGAGTAGCCTTTGGCGATCGAAGAAGCTTGTTCGAAAACATGGATCCGGCGCTCCCTTCAGAGGCTGCGAGTTTGGGAAGCGAGGGATGACGTTTCCCTCCCAGAGTTACCCGCTCGCGGGAGCCGAAACCTTACAGCCGGACCTTTCACACCCTCCGGGTGAGCAGGCATCGAGAGCCAGAGAGGCTGCCAGCCTTAGACAGGGGTGCGAGCGCAGGGCGCCCGTTTGGCCTCAGGAACAGATCAGGAGTTTCCTTGATCCGGGTCGTGACGCAAAAGCGCCTCGAAACCGGCCTGTTCGAAATGGAGGTCGAACGTGAGGGCCTGTGTGAGACCACGCTTTTGCATGATGAGGAAAGAAATGCAGTCGGTCAGAGACCATTCCTTGTCGGACCGCTCGGCGTGCAACACCAAGCCGGCCTCAAACATATCAGCGCTCGCTGCAACAATCTCGAATTGGGGCGAAGCACGCAAATGGGCGACCAACGCCTGAATCCGCGGCCGATTGATCGGCTTGGAACACGCATTCACCACCTCCCACAAAACGTATTCCGACCCCAACAATCCTTCTTTGACGTGTCGGGCCCAGTCCAGGGCTCGGTCATGTAACGCGTCCCGGGGATCCAGGATGGCCAAAAGATAACTGGTATCCACAAATATCATGGCCGCTTTGGCATCCCGTAGAGATAGTGATCGTGCTGCGCGGCCGCGTCCGAAGGCCAGTCAGGGTCGCTCGGGAAAGCTTCGAGGACTTTGACCAGCTGCAAAAGAGGGAACTCTTCAACGGACTGCGGAGAGGGCGATGGCAGGGGAATCTGCAGAACATAGCCCGCCGGCAGATCCACGGGCTCTTCGGGAACGAACACATGACCATTGAAGCGGGCTTTGACGGTTGACACAAATGACTCCTTGGCATCTTGCGATAAATCGTTGTCAAACGTAAGGCGGGATGTCAACTTCTTCGCCGTCGGACAATGCGGCGTGGCTGACGTAAAGAACCATGAACTCCTCAGGATTGATGCCCTTGCGGAGACATCTCTGGTACAAGTCCGTTTGCGTGCGTCCGAAGCCAACGCACTCTTCACCATGAAACGCAACCCATTGCCGGTCGTGCTCCTTCAGTAGTTCCGGCAGATCGCGGTAGAAAGTATCCATTGCCTTGGCGATGAGTGGATAGATGGGAAGCTGTTCCGGCGGCTTGGATGTTTCCTCGGTGGAACGGCCTTGAGCGGGGACAATAGTCGGGGCCACTATGTGCTTCTCTGGATTTGGTTGCATGGTGTTCTACCGGCGCTTGATCCTCGACAGCGGAAGCTCTCTTTATCGAGTCAGCTGCTATTCTGGCATTCTCTCTAAGCAAGCTGCAAGGGCAACCAAGAATCGCGGCCGAGACGTAATCTCGCCAATCGGCCCTGTATTTGCTTTGGACACCCTGAGACACAGAAGTGCCGTGTTTCACCCAATTGTACCCGAACGTACTGGGCTGCAAGGGACCGACCCAAAATCCTTGCATCCTCGCCCCGCTACCAACCCATCCCCACCCCCGCCAGGCGGCGCTGGATCTCCGGAAGAATCGCAATGGTTACGGTGCCGTCTACGTGCCCGCGCGCGAATTGTGAAAGGTCGGGACTGAATGGCCCATCGCTATCGGTCGGTTCCGTATCTATCCACAGTGTGACAAGGGAAGAATCGTCCTGGACACGAAAAAGAGTCAAGCTCGAAGGATACTGCGGATTCGACGACTCAAAGCGGTAGATCTTGCCTGGACTGAAACGGTTGGCAACACAAATCGCCAATCCGTGTTCTTTCCCCGTCGGCCATTCCACCTCCAGATACAATGCGTCATCACCTCGTTTCGTTTCGGTCCAGATCGTCAGCCATCTGCCGTCTCGATCCGTTGCGAGGAGGCGACTGCTCCAAGTACTCGTCGAGGGCTTTTCCCACAAAAGCTTTCCTGTGGTTCCCTCATATGCCCGAAACCATCGGCGTTCGCTGTCTGGCGCGCCGCTTCGGCCCTCGACCGCGTAATAGCTCGCATCGGCGGAGATACCGGTTGTGTATGTGCGCAAATTGAAATCCAGGATCGTTGCCAGTGGTTCCAGTGGGTGGGGCCCAAAGAGATCGCGGATGCGGCAGACGCGCGGCTCCTTTACGGGATCATTTTTGAAGGGCGGGGCCTTTCCGCCTTTTGTCTCAACGCGAAAGAGGAGCATCTTCCCAGACGGATGGTAAGCGAGCTTGTCCTCCACGCCCGGAGGCAAATCCCATTTTTTGATCTGCTCCCCGTTTTCCAAGTCGTAGAGCTTCGCGTACTTGTAGGTCGAGAAGGCAAGCCGTTTTCCCTTTTCGTCAAAGGCCAGTGCTGCATTGTCGGCAGTATCCCCCCTGGGTACATCGAACCGGTGAAGCAACTTTCCACTGCTGGCATCCCAGACGCCCACTTGCCAGTTCTGTGAAAGAGCTGCAATGTACTTGCCGTTCGGGGAGTAGACCAAGTGCTCGATGCGTGCATCCAGCCCGCGCAACGTCATGATGCCATGACCATTGCGCAATTCCCAGACATACGTGCCATGGGGTGTTGGTTTGAACCGTTCCCAGCTGGTGGCAGCAAGTCGTTTGCCATCGGCAGAATAAGCCAACCCACTGACGAAATCACCGCACTCAAGCGACAGTAGTAACGAGCCGGTAGCGGCATCCCACAACAGGACTCCCAGACGTCCCCCTGCGGTGACGATGGTTCCATCCGGGCTGAAGGCGAGCGCATACACGCCGTACCTTGAACTGCGGCAGTGAGCGATCGGCCTGCGAAGAGGCAAGTCCCAGAGCGTGACCAACGTCCCGGCATCGCCCACGGCCAATCGGCCGTGCACCAACGTGTCCTTCTCTCCAACAAGCCGGCTATCCGAGCTGAAGGCCAGCGACTGGATTGCATTCCGGCCATTCGGGATCTTGGCTACCTTCTCGCCGCTTGTAATTGACCAGAGAGTCACCAGTCCATCCTCGTCACCGGATGCGAGGAGCTTGTTGTCGGGCGAAAATGCGAGAGCGCTTGCAGTCACCGGAAACTGCCAGAGGAGCTTTCCGGAAGCGGCATTCCAGACAGCGATCAGGCTTTTCTGGTCGGACATGGTTGCGGCAGCGGCGGCCAGGGTGCCATCGCTCGCAAGTACAAGTGGTGGGCCTTCATCTGATTGGAGGAGGTGCTTTGCACTGCCAGGAAAGCTAAATGTGCTTAGCGTGCGTTTCTTGTCCACATTCCAGAGCTGAAAGGAGCCGTCGTCCTTTGCCACCAGCTGCACCGGCGTATCGTCCGGGCGGAACGCCACTGGGCCGCTGCCTGGCAGACCAGAGTCGTACGTCAAACCGGTGTTTGAGTCCCACATCTTGGCCTCTTCCGTGGGGCCCGAGCGATTACTGTAGCCGCCAATCAGAAGCCGCTGTCCCTTGGCGTCCCATGCGACGGAAGTGGAATCCTTCTCGATACGCTTCTCCAGCTCAACATCCAATCCTTGCAAACACGCCGCGGCCTGATCGCGCAGATCGGCGTCCGTACCCAGCTTGGCGGCTTCTTCGACGCGGTACCAGGCATCTCGGAACCAAGTTTGTTCGTGCGGAAGAAGGCGGATTGTCCGGATGTCTTGATTCAACGATGCACGTTTTTGTTCCCGTGTTTTCGATTTCTCGTTGAGAACAGCACCGGTCGCAAGGGCAGCCGAGGCGATCAGCACAATAACAATGGCCGCGGCCCAAGCCTTGTTTCGGCGCGCCCACATCCACACGCGTCGCGGCGTTCGTGCCGGCCGGGCAAGGGTGGGCTCAAGGCGCAGCCAGCGTCGCAGATCGGCCGCGAACTCGGCCGCCGAGGCGTAGCGGTCGCCGGCCTGCTTCCGCAAGGCCTTGCTGCAGACGGCCGCCAGATCAGCCGGCACGTTGGCCACGCGCTGCCGCAGGGGGACCGGCTCCGCGGTTTGGATCAGACTTAGGACGGCTTCACGCGTTGGCGCCTCGAAAGCCCGGTGCAGCGTGAGCAGCTCGTAGAGCGTCACGCCCAGTCCGTAAACGTCGGTGCGGCAGTCGGCTTTGCCCCGGCACTGCTCGGGGGCCATGTATTCGGGAGTGCCCAGGACGCCGCTGGCGGAGAAACACTCTGACGAGATGTCCGTGTCGGATTTCGCAGCCCCCGTGCCAGCCGTGCCGTTGACCCACGCGGATAGGCCGAAGTCGATGATCCAGCACTGGCCTGCCTGGTCGATCATGACGTTGGACGGTTTCACGTCGCGGTGCAAGATGCCGACGCCGTGGGAGTGGCGAACGCCGTGGGCATGGTCAATCGCCTCGGCGGCGTCGGCCATCACCTGGGCCACGGACTGGAAATACTCCGTCGAGAGTTTCAGCCTGGTCCCAGGATGGCCGTTGCCCGGGGTCGGAAGAATGGTCTGAGCCTTGGACTCCAGAGAGGCCGGACCCCGTTCAGAACTCGCAGAGGCTTTGTTGCTGGAACGCGTGTCCTGTGTGCTTTTCTCGCGGCTGTGCAAGTCGGAGACCACAAGGCTGGCGAGCTTGCCGAGCGGCGGCGTTCGCCGGCCGGCGGCTGAAGTCTCCAGCTGGTAGGCAGTCTTGACGACGTGGTGCAGGGCGGCACCGTCCACGTAGGGCATGACGAAGTATTGCAAGGGGCCGTCTTCGCCAGCCGTAAGGATCGGCACAATGTGGGTCTGGTGCAGTTGAGCCAGCACCTGCTGCTCGCGGAGGAACCGGTCGCGCGCCTCGGGCGAGATGCGGCCCTGGCGGATGATCTTGACAGCCACGCGCCGCTGGAGGCGGTCGTGGTACGCCTCGTAGATCTCCCCCATGCCGCCGCGGCCGATGAGCCTGACAATGCGGAACTCACCAAGCTGCCGCGGAGGCGGGGGCGCGCTCGGCGGGCAGGCGCCGTCCAGCAGACGGTTCATGCCCGCCAGGGAGCGAAATTCCCCGGCGAGGTCGGGGTGGCGCGCGCAGTAGTCATTCAGCACCGTCAATGGTTGCGAGGCAGCCTCATAGGCTTGCAGGAATTGGGCCTGCAACTCGTCGGTTGAACTGGGTGTCGAAGCGTCGGCGCTCATGGCTAGGCACCTCCGATGGAACTCATTCCTTCAGGGGCTATCTGGGTGGCGGCTGGCCGTACTCTGCCCGTGTCGGTAGCTCAGTTCTTCGACTCGGGGAAGAGCCGGTGCCACAACTCCTTGAACCGCTTCAAGGCCCGAGTGTAGCGCACCATGGCCGCATTGTCGGTGACGTCCAGGACCGAGGCGATTTCCGCGTAGGACAACCCATCCTGGTGGCGCATCCAGAGAAGCTGCCGATCTTTTTCCTTCAGCAGCTCCACGGTCTGGCGGACGGCCCGCTGCACTTCCGCGTTGGCGGCTGCCGAGCTAGGGCTCGCACGCCGCTGGATCAAGCCAAGACCGAGCTGCAGCGATGACCGCTCGGGGAATGGCATCTCTCGATGGACGTCGCGCCCGAGGCGGTTGTGCTGCCGCCACAGGCGGATCAGCGTGTCAAGGACGATGCGGTACAGCCAGGCGTAAGGCGTCATGGACGCCTGTTCCTTGAAGCGCGGGTACTTGCTCCGGGCATCCAGGAAGGCCTCGTTGAGGACGTCGTCCGGGTCGATGCGGGCGGCAAGGGAGTCGTCGATTCGGCGCTGGAGCATGCTCAGCAGCCGGGGCCGGTTTTCCTCGAACAACTTGCCCAGCGCAGCGAGATCTGCCACCGAGGAAGGCACGGTTCTCCTCCAGGATCGCGTAGGCTTCGCGATAGCACATCGCCCCAGAGTATACCCGTCTGGTGCTGGCAAAACCTTACATGGGTTTCACGATTTGGGGGAAGACTTGAGGTGGCGAGTGTGGCCCGGCGGGTATTTGGCCTATGATTTTCAACTTCATACTGGCCACGGCGCGCCTGTGCGAGACGGAAGACATAAACGGCGACCGTCAGCGACCGTTCCTTTTTCGCTTGGCATTCCGCTGGGCCTCGGCCGGGCTGACGTCCTGTTGCATGAGGTAACATCTTTTCCAGATATTCCGTTGGTGCCCAGGTAGGCCATTCGAACCAACCGGATATTCGCCCCAATTTTCCAGCTTGCTCTGAGCAGAATCAGCCTGGACAGTACAATGGCGTCGGTCCACGGCAATGGCCCCGCCGATTTCCATCATCGGGACGTCGGGTGCGTCGTCTGTGACGCAGGGCTTGCTGCCCCATCTGCTGCGTGTGCTCGTCACAAAAAGGTAGCAGGATTTCAGGCACGCGCGGAAGTTCTTCTGACGAGAAAAGAGTCGTCCATGAGCATTTTACGGCCTTCTCACGGGCTAAGGATCCTCCTGCTGGCAGCCGGGATCGTCATGGCTGTTGGTTGCAACGAAAAAAACCCCAGCCCCGTGAACACGCCCCCACCCGTTGTCGAGGTCGCCCTCCCGATTGTGCGCGAGGTGACCGACTATCAAATCTTTACGGCTCGAACGCAGGCGGTCGAATCCGTGGATGTGAAAGCCCGGGTGACCGGCTACCTGATGAGGATCGACTTCAAAGACGGCGACGAGGTCAAGTCGGGCCAGGTCTTGTTCGAGATTGACGACCGGCCCTACAAGGCTTCACTCGACAAAGCACTCGCGGACCTGGAAGTGGCGAAAGCCGCGCTCGTTAAGAACCAGGCATTCTACGACATCGGCTTGAACGTGCAGAAGCAAGACAAGACCGCCATCAGCGAACAGGAGCTGGATCGCCGGAAAGGCAGCCGCGATGAGTCGGTCGGATCGGTGAAGCAAGCTCAAGCGGCTCTGGAAATGGCCCAGTTGAATTTCGGTTGGTGCAAGGTGACCGCGCCGATCAACGGGCGCATCAACAAGCATTACGTCGACGCCGGCAATCTTGTCTCGCAAGACGTTACGGTTCTGACCAACATTGTCTCCCTGAGGCCAACCTGGGCCTACTTCGATGTGGACCAGAACACGGTTGAGGAATATCAGCGGTTGGTCAAATCGGGCACTGTGAAATCACCTCGGGCGTCGGAGATCCCGGTACAAATGGCCCTGGGCGCCGATACCGCGTTCACCATCGACGGCGTCATCGATTTCGTCAGCAACCAGCTCGACCCGAACACGGGTTCGATTCGGCTGCGGGCCGTCTTTTCGAACAAGGAAGGTAGCCTCGTCGCCGGGCTCTTCGCGCGCATTCGCGTGCCCTTGACTGCTCCACATCGCGCGCTTTTGGTCACGGATAGCGCCGTCGGGACGAACCAGGGACAAAAGTTTGTCCTGACGGTCAACGACAAACGCGTGATCGACTCCCGTGCCGTCGATGTCGGCCAGGTGCACGAGGGTCTCCGTGAGGTGAAGAGTACCCGCCAGATTGTGGATACCGACGCGCAGGGTAAGGAAGTGATCAAGGAGGTCGAAGTCCTCAAATCAACCGACTGGATTGTCGTGAACGGACTCCAGCGGGTCCGGCCCGGCGCCACGGTAGAGCCCAAGCCGGTGGATATGCTCACGCTGCTGCCGGAGAGCGGGGCCGACAAAAAACCGGCGTCGTCCACCAACCAGAAATAGGCAGGGAAGGGATCGCCATGTCTCGGTTCTTTATCGATCGGCCCACCTTTGCTTGGGTTTTGTCGATCGTCATTGTCATGGCGGGGTTGGTTTGCGTCTTGACGCTGCCGACCGCGCAGTACCCGCCGATCGTGCCGCCCACGATCCAGGTAACGACCTCCTATCCCGGCGCCAGCGCTCAGACGGTTGCCGACACGGTTGGCCAGCCGATCGAGGAGCAAGTCAACGGCGTGGAGGGCATGATTTACATGTCCTCGACCTGCACCAATAACGGCTTGTACACATTGACAGTGAGTTTCGTGGTCGGCACCGACGTGCACACCGCTCTAATGCTGGTGCAGACCCGCGTGCAATTGGCCCTGGCGCAGCTCCCGGCAAACGTTCAAAAGGAGGGCGTCAATGTCCAGATGCAGTCGCCCAACATTCTGCTGGCGGTAAATCTCATCTCTCCCGACGGCCGCTACGATTCGCTTTATCTGAGCAACTACGCTCAGATCAACATCTTCGACGCTCTCTCCCGGTCCCCCGGCGTTGGCCTCGTAACGTTTCTCGGCCAGCGGTCGTATAGCATGCGTGCCTGGCTCGATCCGCAGAAACTGGCGTCGCTCGATTTGACGGCCAGCGAGGTCATGAATGCCATCCGAGAGCAGAACGTGGACGTTGCCCCCGGCAACGTCGGCCAGCAGCCGGTTCCTAAGGGACAACAATATCAGCTCGTGCTGAACACGTTGGGGCGTCTGACCACCGAGCAGCAATTCGGCGACATTATTGTCAAGGTCGCTCAAGATGGTCGCATGGTCCACCTGCGCGACGTGGCCCGGCTGGAGCTGGGTGCCCAGAATTCCGACCTCATCTGCACCCTCAGCACGGTGCAGAACGGCAACCCGGTGCAGTATCCGTCCGTGGCCCTGGCGGTCTTTGCGTTGCCGACGGCGAACGCCCTCGCCACCGGAGACGGCGTCAAAAAGAAAATGGAACAGCTCAAGAAGCGGTTTCCGCAAGGACTCGATTACCAGATCGCTTACGACACCACACCGTTCATTCGCCATTCGGTTGACGATGTCTTCAACACCATCTACATCGCTGCCGCCCTGGTGATCGTCGTCGTCCTGGTATTTCTCCAGGATTGGCGCGCCATGCTGTTGCCGATCATTGACATCATCGTGGCTTTGATCGGCACGTTCGTGGTCATGAAGGCGCTCGGGTTTTCCTTGAACAACCTCTCCCTGTTTGGCCTGGTGCTTGCGGTAGGCATCGTCGTCGATGATTCCATCGTGGTCGTCGAGAACATCGAGCGCTGGATGGGGATGGGGCTGCCGGCTCGGGATGCGACCATCAAGGCAATGGACGAAATCACGGGGCCAGTGATCGGTATCAGTTTGGTCCTCGCGGCTGTGTTTATTCCCACGGCCTTCATACCGGGACTGACGGGCCAATTCTTCCGCCAATTCGCCCTGACGATCGCCACGGCTGCTCTCTTCTCTGCTACCAATGCTTTGACAATGGCTCCGGCTCGGGCAGTGGTCTGGATCAAACCGCACAGCAAAGAGCACGGGGAAACGAAGGAGGCTCTGCCGTCGGTGGCTTATGTCGTCTTGTTCGGTTTGCTGAGCTACTTCTTGCTGGTTCGCCTGATACCACAGGCTGACGGACCGGCGGACAATATCTATCTGCGTTGGGGCATGCGAATCGGTTTAGGCGTGCCGGGGGCCATCGTAGGCTGGTTTCTCAGCCGGGCGCTCAACGGCTTCCTCGGCTGGTTCTTTGGCCTTTTCAATACGGCGTTCGATGCTTTTGCCGGGGGCTACGCCCGCGTGGTGGGCTTAGGGCTGCGCCTCAGTATCATCGTCTTGTTGTTATATGTCGGCCTGCTCGCGTTGACTGGTTTCGGATTCGCGACCTCGCCGACCGGCTTCATCCCCGAGCAAGATCAGGGGTACCTCCTGGTCAACGTCGCGCTGCCGGATTCCGCTTCCGTACAGCGCACCCGCGCAGCGATGGACGAACTCGAGAAGATCGCTTTGAAAACTCCGGGTGTCCAATCGGTCATGTCTGTCGCCGGTTACTCGGCCGTATTCTCTTGTGAGTCTTCCAACTGGGGGACGATATTCATCATTCTGGACGAGTTCGAAAAACGCACGACTCCCGAAACGCAGGCCGTCGCCATCACCCAGAGACTCAACCTGCAGTTCCACGAGGAAGTCCTGAGCTGCCAGGCGCCTGTCTTCGGCGCGCCTCCTGTTCCCGGCCTGGGCCAATGCGGCGGCTTCCAACTTCAAATCGAGGATAACACCGGCCTGGGCCTGCAGGCCCTTCAAGAAGCGACCGAGACGATCGTACAAAAGGCCAACGCTCAGCCCGGCCTGGCCCGCGTATTCACGACCTTCCGCGCGAACACCCCACAGCTCTATTTGGACATCGATCGCGATGCCGCCAAGCAGATGGGCGTTTCCCTCAGCGACGTGACCAACACTTTGAACGCCAACATGGGCTCGGTGTATATCAATCAATTCAACGAGTTTGGCCGAATCTGGCAGGTCAACATCCAAGCCGAGGGAACCTTTCGCGATAACGCGCAGAATCTCAAGCTGCTCACCGTTCGCAACCGCGAGGGGCAACCGGTGCAACTGGCCTCGGTTCTGCGGGTGCGCTACGACAATGGGCCGGTCTTCGTCATGCGCTATAACGACCTGAATTCGGCAGCCGTGAACGGCAGTACGCGACCATCCATGAGTTCAGGACAGGCAATCTCTCTGATGGAGAAGCTGTGCAACGAGAACCTGCCGATCGGCATGAGTTTCGAGTGGACCACCATCAGCTACCAGGAAGTGACGGCGGGCAACACCGGCATCTTCATTTTCGGTTTCGCCATAGCGCTGGTATTCCTGGTGCTAGCAGCCTTGTACGAAAGTTGGGGATTGCCGCTGGCAATCATCCTGGTAGTGCCGATGTGCTTGCTCAGCTCCATCGCCGGGCTCGTGTGGATTGCCCACAAACCGATCGACATCTTCAGCCAGATCGGCTTCGTGGTTTTGGTCGCCCTCGCGGCCAAGAACGCCATTCTTATCGTCGAATATGCTCAGGATAAGCGCAAGGAAGGAATGCTGCGCCGCCAGGCTACCTTGGAGGCCTGCCGCCTGCGGCTACGGCCCATCTTGATGACCTCGTTCGCCTTCATCTTCGGCGTCTATCCGCTCGTGATCGCGACGGGCGCCGGTTGGGAAATGCGGCGGTCGCTAGGCACAGCCGTGATTAGCGGCATGATCGGCGTGACGCTCTTCGGCATCTTCTTGACGCCGGTTTTCTACTACGCCATCACGTGGTTCGGCAAAGACAAGATACCTGCGGCACCGTCACCTGCTCCTACGGCCGACGCGGAGCAAAACGTTTTTGCTGCGCCCTGATCCCGCCATCGCGCGTTGGTCATTCGTTGCGGACGAGAGATTGCAAGCCCATCACGGCTTTGCAGGGCACTGCGCGCACGGGGCCATTGCCGGGCCGCAGGTGTACCAGGGATCGCACTGTTTCGGCAGCACGATGGGGCACGTTTTCCGGCAATAATCGTCGACGCATCCCTTGGGATTCGGCGGCACGCACGGCAGTTTCTTGGGACAGTAGTCATCCACGCAACCCTTGGCAGCCGGCGCGATACTGGGGAGAGTCTTGGGGCAGTAATCGTCGCAGCACCAGCACTTTCGTTGCCGCCACTGATCACACAAGCTCGGAAACGTCCAACGGCAGCCGTCGAAGAGGGGACAAGACTCCTGGGCTAGCACAGGCGCCTGCCATACGATCGCGGCAAAGACGACGCCCATTGAGTAAACGATTTGCCTCACGGTTCGACGACCCCTGGGTCTGCCGGCCTAGCTGCGATCGCCCCCGAGAGCCCGCGCTCGCTACTTCGCGGTTGGCGCCGGCTGACTATATCACCGTGCTTCATTTGGCAACTGCGTAGGACAGATTTCCAATCTGTCCGGTCAGGTTGGAAACCTGACCTACAGCCGAATGCCGCACGGTCATTTAGCATTGGGCAGAGGCTGCGAAACTCCTGCATTGGGCGTTTTTTCCGTTGCCGTCATGGGGGTTGCTGTCTCCGCGTTGGCATCGCAGCGGATTTGCCAGCCGCCGCCGATCGCCTTGTAAACCTGGATCAGTCCCAGTCCGATATCGCCCTGCGCTTGCGCTAATTGATTCTGACGAGTGACGAGCTGTTCCTCGAGGACGGCGACGCGGTTGAAATCGGTGAGGCCGTTGCTGTACTGGGTCATTGCCTCGCTGACGGATGCTCGTGCGGCAACGACGCTTTCTTTGGCGTAGCGCGCCTCTTCCTGGGCTTTCAAGAAACGGATCAATCCGTCTTCCACTTCGCCATTGGCCTGGAGCGCAGTCTGCTGGTAGTTGGTGACGAGCTCTTGAAACTTGGCGTCCTGCGCACGCACGTTGTTGAGAATCCTGCAATAGTTAAGGATTTCCCATTGGAATGCAGGTCCAACCGAACCGAGGAAAGAGCCGTGGGCAAAGAGGTCTTTCAATTGTTGGGCCGACCAGCCGAAGCTCGCATCGAGACTGATCTGTGGATAGAAATCGGCCTCCGCTATACCGATCTGAGCGCACTGGGCGGCTGCTAAACGCTCGGCGCGACGAACGTCCGGCCTGCGCCGCAGCAGGTCTCCCGGAATGCCTACGGCCACCGAAACCGGCGTAACCGGAATCGAGCCAGCCCCCAATTTGCTCTGCAGATCCTCTGGTGGAATGCCCAGCAGGATACACAGGCGGTCATCCGCTTCGCGGAGCGAAATCTCCAGCTGCGGAAGCAGGGTCTCCGTTGCTGAGAGATTGCTCTGCGCCTGGTTGACGTCGAGCTTGCTCGCCTGGCCGCCTTTGTACTTTGCCGTAGCAATGTTCAGGATTTCGGTCTGGAGCTTTATGTCTTCCCTGGTATATGCGATTTGCTGCTCCAGAACGCGGTATTGCACGTAGGTGCTGGCAACGTCGCCGATCAGGACCACCAGTACGTCGTCGTAGTTCTCGACGGAGGCATCGAGCGTGTCGTCCGCCGACTCCATGGCCCGCCGGAACCGGCCCCAGAAATCCAGCTCCCAGGCCAGGCCGAAGCCGTAGCTCCAGCCGCTGAACCAGCGTTGCGGCGTGGCGATGCGGTTGGCCACATTGACGCTGACTCCGCGGCGCGAGTAGTCGCCGGTCATGGCTTGAGTCTGCGGGAATAGCTCGCCCACGGTGATGCCCAGGGCAGCGCGGGCTTGCAGCACCCGGAAGCCGGCCTGCCGTAGGTTCAGATTCTGGTGATAAGCGGTTTGAACAAGTTCGCTGAGGGCAGGATCGTTGAAGACGGTCCACCAATGGCTGTCGTCTTCGGTCTCGCTGCGTACGCGCACGTCGTTGGCGTCGATCCAGTGTTCCGCAACCGGAGCCGGCGGCCGAGTGTAGCTCGGCCCCACTTTGAATCCGTTTTGAAAATACTCCGAAAGGGTCGTGCAGCCGGAGAGAGACAGAATTGCAACAGCCACGGCAGCCGGGAGCCATGCAGGCCGCGCTCGGCTGAGGCACCCAACTGCCTCGCCCCGCTTGCCTATTCTCACATACATGGCATACCCTCTGGGGCCATGCACGACGGGCAAGTTTCCAAGAGAAACCGGCAGCGGACGATCGTGCTAGCCATGAGTATCGGCACAACCGGCAGAATTCATAAAATCAAGTCCAGGGAAGCTCTCGACGATTTGGGCACTCTGCTGTTCACATTTCTCATCGACTGGGCCAATCTGACCTTCTTCCAGTTCTTGCTGATCCTGGGGTCAAACGTGCTGCCGGCACTTCGACACTCGAAGAATGTGCCTGGCTTTCGCGACCTTCGCTATCATGATGCTGCAGAGCGGCCGCGCCTTTGTTCGAGCCGCCACCCATCCAGCCTGGTGGCGGATTGCCCTGGCACGGCTCACTCGCCATCACGTATTCCGCAAGGAAAGTGAACATGCTCAATGTGCTCAAGACTTCCGCGCGAACGGATTTTCTCCGCAGCAATGCACTCAGCGACATCTTTATGAAGATGCCCAAGGAGGAAATCCACCAGATCGCAAGAGAGGTCCATGCCAAGTGCGTCAGCCAGGACCTTTCCTACATCGATGACAATGGCGTGCGGGGCATCATCCCGCTGATGTTGCGGCCGCGCATCATCGATCCGATTCAACGGAGTTATTTCCACTATGTCTGTTTACAGGTGGTCGATGCGCTCAAACGCCTGGGCGCCCTGTATCTGACCGACGCGCGCGTGCGAAAGCTTCTCCCGCTCGATGAAGGCGAAGAGCAATGGCTGCGGGATTCGTGGGGCAAGAGCGTGCCCCGTTACCACACCATCATCACCCGCCTGGATGCCAACACTGACTTCGCGGCTCCGGATTGGCGCGAGAACTTCCAATTTTTCGAAGCCAATTCAGTGGGCGTCGGCGGTTTGTATTACGCCCCAATTGCCGAAAGCATCTTGCTCGATATCGTAGGTCCACACCTCCAGGCCCTGGAGCCCGAACTTTTCTTGGAGCCGAACTACGATACCCGCAACCTGCTCCTGCACGAGCTGCGCCTGCACGCGCGCTCGATCCGACGGCCGCGCTGCAACATCGCCCTGCTCGACGCCCCCGACAACATCGGCGGCATCACGGAGTACCCCCGCCTGGCGGAGTATTTTCAGTCGCAAGGCCATTGCGCCGTTGTGGCCGACCCGCGCGAAATCTGCGTGAAGGGCGACAACCTCTACCACCGAGACCTTCCTGTGGATGTTCTGTACCGCGATGTGGAGCTGAAGCAGTGCCTCCAGATGGAAGCGAGTGACGGCAAGGAGATGACGGCACTCCGCTGGGCCTTCCAGCGAAACCAGGTCGTCTCCTCGCTGGCCGGCGACTTCGATCATAAGAGCTGCTGGGAGATTTTCACTGACGACCAATTCGCACATCATTTCTCGGCGGCCCAGTGGCGTATTTTCAATCGCCACATGCTCTGGACTCGCCTGATCCGGGAAACGAGGACTGCTGACGATTCAGGGCGCATGGTAGATCTATTGCCTTTTGTCCGCAAAAATCGGGAGAGGCTCGTGATCAAACCGAACCGCGACTTTGGCGGTACTGGCGTCACCATTGGGCCGGAGGCGATGCCCTCCGAGTGGGACGCTGTGCTTCAGCAAGCCACGGATCACCCCTACTCTTATGTCGTTCAGGACTATGCTCCCGTCAGGAGCAAAGAGTTCCCGGTTGTCCGAAGCGACGGAGCGATCACAAACGAGGAATTTCACGTTACTTGCGGGTTCATTGTTTCTGCGAGCGAGATTGGCATTATTGGCAGGGCATCCAAGAAAACCGTAGTCAACATTGCCCAGCATGGCGGGCTTACCGCCGTGCTGATGATCTTGGATCAGCAACGGCTCCCATGATCGTGCAGATTTACCGACCCGCACTGCGTATACGCAGACCGATTCCGCCATTTCGACCTGCGGCCTCGGTGCCCAAGGCAGCCAAGGAGGTCGGCTTCCGGATTCCGCGGTGGATCAACGTGCGACAGTCGCAATGGGCTGCCAGTGGGGCCACATGGCGGCTTGGCCTTCCTTCAAGTGCGTGATCTGTTTCTCGGAGCGATCCGCAAGGCGCATGACATATAACTGGCGAACTCCAGCGCGCTTCGAGCCATACGCCAGCCATTTCCCATCGGGAGATGGTTGCGGATGGTAATGCAGAGAGCCGTCTGCTAACTTCGTGAGCTGACGGGTGCTGCCGTCGAGCATTGCCTGGAACAATTCGACGTTTCTACCGACTTGTGCCGTATAGAAAACCGACTGGCCATCTGCCGACCAAACGGGCAAATCGCTGCTTCCTCCATGAAAGTCGAAAACGTCAAGGAACTCGATGACGCCTTTGTAGCCGCCGCGGTCAGCCAACTTTCTCAGCCCGGTTCCGTCGGCGCGAACAACCTGCGGATGACATCGGTAGTGTTCGCCGCTGACGAACAACACCCACTGGCCGTCGGGCGACCACGTCGGTCCGAAGTTGAAAGGCTGACCGGTTTTCACGTGAAGGAGGTTGGAGCCGTCGGCATCTGCGAGGTAGACCTGGTAGCTTTTGTGATAGGCAATGCGTTTTCCATCGCGTGAGCTGCTAAAGCCGTACGCAAACTCCTTCGATTCCTTCGTGAGATCAACCTTTTTGCGACCGTCGCGGTCCATGCGGAAAGGGTGCGAATTGCCGTCGATCAGTGCCGTGAAGCCGAGCCTGGTTGAATCATTCGGCCAGAAGAACAAGCCGCTGTTATAGAAGCTGACACGTTCCACGGCGGTTGCATTCGTCGCCTTACTCGTGCTGAGATCGACGAGATAGGAATCAAAGAGCCATCCCTCCTTCGTAAAATGAAACTGCTTGTGCTCCTCCTCCCACTGGGCATTTTCGGGGCTTTGCCAACCACGTCCGATGACAGCCGTCTTTCCATCAGGCGACCAACCGGCAAACTGCGTCCAGGTATCCGGGTCTTTGGCCAGGCCTTCGGCAACCACCTTCCGTCCCGACCCGTCGCCCTTGACGACAACCGCCCGCATGGTGCACACATTCACATGCCGGCCGCCAGGCAGGTTGGTCCTCAGCTCCGTGTAGCCGATCTGTTGCCCGGGCGCGGGCACTGATTCGGCCAGGAGCAGCGGCCCGTTCACGAGAGTGAAGATGACCTCGGCTGCGCAGAGGAGCCGCATGAACGAGGAGTAGTGCATCGTGAACTCCAGTCTAAGGATGGCGCGCCTATGCCGCGGAAAGTCTATGCGGAAGTTGCTGCATGGGCCAGGCTGGCTAGGCCGGCGCCCAGGGCCTTGACTGCTTCGTGGTCAGCAAGGTTGTGGCGCTGTGCCAGGACCTCCACTGGGTGGTAAGTCAGCCAGACCTTGCCCGCCTCGTCTTCCCAGATCAGGACCCGCAATGGTAGGTCGAGGCCGATGGTTTGCCGGCTTTGCATCAACGGCGTACCTGCCTGCGGATTTCCGAAAATCAATACTTGTGTCGGTCGCAGGGCCAACTTCACCTTCTTTGCCTCCGCGGCGTGATCGATGTGCGCGAACACTTGGATTCCTTTTTGATCGAGCAATGTTTTCAGGCGCTCGACCGTTTTGAACGCTGTGTGCGCGCTGGGCAGCGTCACCAGGTCGGCATCGACATGTTCACTCGAACTCATGGTCAACTCCCGAAGGCCTGGAACAGGGGTTTTGAAAGGAAGCGATACGCCACCAATCTCGAGGAAGAGCCCGCAATGGCAAGGTCTCGTCGAGCGCCTGCTGCGCCAACCGTGCTCGCGTGAACCATTCTGTTGACGCGCTCCCCTTCAGTTCGCCGTCAAACGACGCTTCGGACGCAACAAGGATAGCCTGTCCAGATATTCCCCAATTCTTGGGATTATTGGGATTGACATGGTCAGCATTTAAGCAGAGCATCAAAGCTGCGGACTGAAGTTGCTTCAGTGCCCCTCTCATCACTCGCCGCCTGGTTCTCTTGAGCCAAGCTGCTTGTCCTGTCTGGGACAAGAATCCCGTCACGGCGGCGGCCTTCTAGAACTTCCTCCAGTGAGTTACCGCAAGGCCTAGTGCTGCGCCAACCTTCACCTGGTTCCAGGCCAGGTGCGACAGGAGGTCCCTATGTTGGTACTATCGAGAAAAGTCGGGGAAGAAATCGTCATCGGCGAGAATATCCAGGTAAAAGTCGTTGCTATTCAGGGAGGGCACGTGCGCATCGGCATCAGCGCTCCCGAAGAAATCATGGTCGATCGTTCGGAGGTTCATGAAAAACGCATGAAACCCTTGAACGCGGCCGCGGTCTTTACCCCACCCACACTTCTCTCCGTGGATTTAAGAATTTGATGGAAGCGCCTTCAGCGCTTCCTTCCTGGCCTGGCCCTGAATCCTCCTGCAAGAGTCGGGCATCCACTCTCCGCGAAAACCGAGCTGAGAGCAACCCCCGAGAGGCCTGGCCCGAAACGCTCACTTTAGCCATACGCGCAGGTGCAGCGAACCTCGTTCCACGGAAGCCACGTGCTCAAACCGATAGAGGTGACGCACTTTATCGGACCATTCAAAGAAGGCCTTCGTTTCTCCAAACAACTCGGAGAAGCTCCAGTCATCAAAAATCAAAAATGCTCCGTTGGTCAGCCGGCCTTCAAGAAACGAGAGGCAATCGACGGCCGAGTAGTACAGATCACAATCGATGTGCGCAAAGGCGATCTGACGCAGCGCCGGGTCGGCGAGGATCTCTCTCGATGTGAGCGTCTCGGAAAACCAGCCTTTGACGAGATGAACATGCTTGCGCACATCACACTTGAGAGTTTGGAGTACCGCCTCAAGTGGGGCCGCGTACTGTCCCGCCTGGAAGCAGCTGACATCGTGTTGGGAGACAGCAGGCAATCCTTCGAAGCTGTCAAAACCGTAAATCGGGGTGGACAGACCTAGTTGTTCGCACTTCTCCACAATATTATTCAGGCTGCCGCCGTCGTGAACTCCAAATTCGAGGATTGCCCCTTCCAGCTTCTCGGTTTTGATCGTGTCCATGTACTTTTTGAACTGCGCGCACTTGAAGCCATACATGATGCCAAAAAGCTGAACGCTTTCGGGCGATTCGTAGTCAAACGACCAGAAGAGACAATTGTCCCCGCGGGGAATGTCTCGGCCAAAGATTTCGATGCACTTCGCCCCGTAAGTGGGAAGGCATCGCTCGCGGGTTCGATCAGTCTCTACGGTCGGCTCCGAGCGCGCCTGGCTACTCGCTATAGAAGCGAGTTGCTCTTGCAGCCGGGCATAACCGCTGGCACGCATCAGGCGCAAGTTAGCGAGGCGCAGGACCGAATTGATCGACTTGCCCAACTTCATGTTCCCATCCTCCTTGACCTCTGAGAAGGGCCCTGATAGCTCACATTCCGGGCTCCTTCGCCACAAGCGCTTGCGGCAAACAGAGTACCAAGTGCGTTTATGACTGGGTGTCGCAGAGACGCAAGAGGCCCTCAACGGGCGGCTACGTGTCGCCGACGGTGCAGCGGGTGTCGAACTGATTGCCGTTGCGCTCGATCTGGACCTCAAAGATGCGCTTCGTTATCGAGGATGAGCAGGCCCCCGGCTCGAACCAGCCCCGTTTCTGAGCCCCCGGGGACGTACGCAACCCGCGTGGCCGCAGGCGCGCCCACGTCCAACAGGCAAAGGACAGGTATTGTTGCGGCGGAACTATAGGAAGGGGCCACGTGCTGGTCAAGATGAATATGGTCGGTCGTCCGAAGACCGTGAGCTGAAGATCCATGAACATTGGACACGAGCCGGCCCGTCAGGCATGCGCCGATTTTCGCTCCTGCGCTGGGTCGCTCGATCACTCTCCTTTTTCCCTTCGCAATCGCTCTGCCTCTGCGTGCCCGTTACGGGACTGCGGCGCGTGACGGGCCTTGTTGAGATGCGCAGGCAAGCAGGGGCATTCTGCCGTGCGATTTGCACGGCGTTAGATTGCAAACTGCACTGGCGAAGCTGTTTCACGCGCAGCCGGTGTGGAACTCCATCGTCCGTCTCCGCTCCGCGGCGCGGCATGGAACTTGCGACCCCCATCTCCCTCGACATCCAACGGAAGGTGAAGACGGGCGTGCGCGGGCAGTTGTCCCGCTGACTCGAAGCAAAGCTGCGGCATCGGGTACCGCGATCGTTTTGTGGTCCACTCTGAAATGGGGGTTACAATGTCTGACGAGCAGAAAGATAAGGTCGCAGTGAGCCTGGTGCTCGACCGAAAGTTGCTGGAACGCATTGACAGTGCCATCAAGCATTTGCCCCCGGGCTGGGACAGGACGCGGGTGCTCGAGGTCGGGGCAGTGGAATTGCTGGAGCAGTTGGCAAGAAAGTATAACAAGGGTAAACCTTTCCCTCAGTAAAGGCTATCGTTGCCCAGCCCGCCGGTTCCGAAGGGTTGGACACTGGGGGAGCATGCCGGTCCGAGCCAAAGACATGGGCAAATTCGCACATTCCGATATGGGGCGGCGAGGGAAGTCCCACAGCGAAAGGCCTTAGGATGTGGCTTCTTCCTTTGCTGATCGTCGGCACGACTGTAGTCCTCTCCGTTCCAACTGGTTTCTACCTGGCCTGGATCGCCGACGGCCGCTATCGCCCGCCGAAGTGGTTGCACTGGGTCGAGCAACTCGTCGACACGGGCCCACAGGACTGGAAGCAGTACTCGGTCTCCATGCTGCTGTTCAACAGCGTCATGTTCGTCTTCGGGTACGTCGTCCTGTCACTCCAGCCCCTCTTGCCGCTGAACCCGGACGGCAAGACGATGCTTGCCCCCACAACGATCTTCCATACGACCTGTTCCTTCCTCACGAACACGGACCTGCAACATTACGCGGGCGAACAGCACCTGTCTTACTTTAGCCAGCTGGTAGTCATCGGCTGGTACATGTTCGTCTCGGCCAGCGTCGGTTTTTGCGCCCTGGCCGCAATCACCCGCGCTTTGCGAAGCGACCCCCACATGGGGAACTATTACCTGGACATGTGGCGGGTGGTGGCCTACGCGTTCTTCCCGGCCAGCCTGGTCATGGGCGTGATCTTGATTGCGGACGGAATGCCCATGACATTCGACCATGCTGCCGTCGCCACCACAGTCGAACCGGGAGCGATGGGAACAACGCCGGACGGCAAGCCGCAGCCGCAGGTCATCGCCCGGGGTCCCGTCGCAGCCCTCCTGCCGATCAAGCATTTTGGGACGAACGGCGGCGGCTTCTTCGGGGCCAACTCAGCTCATCCCTACGAGAACCCCAGCGCCTGGAGCAATTTCCTGGCGTCGATGAACATCTTGTTCTTCCCGTTCGCGCTGGTCGTCATGTTCGGGAGAATGCTGAACAATTTGCGACACGCGGCGATGATCTATGGCGTGATGATGTTCATGTTCGTCAGCATGATCGTCTGGGCGATCTACTGGGACACCCTGCAGCCCAATCCGGCCCTGACGGACCAGCCGGCCCGCACGCTCGTCATGAGGAACGCCCGCGGCCAACGGGTCGAGAAACGGATCCCCGCGCTGGTCGGCCTGCCAGTGGACCAGTCGCTGGGCAACCTGGAGGGCAAGGAGTCGCGTTTCGGCACGTCCGCCGGGGCCACCTTTGCCGCCGTGACGACAGCCGCGACTTGCGGCTCGGTCAACTGCGCGCACGACAGCCTCAATCCGCTCGCCGGCCTGTCCCCCTTCTTTGGTCTGTGGATCAACTGCGTCTTTGGAGGGAAGGGGGTCGGCCTGATCAACATGCTGATTTACATCATCATTGCCGTATTCCTCGCCGGCTTGCTGGTAGGGCGGACACCCGAGTACCTGGGGAAAAAGGTCGAAGCGCGCGAACTGAAGCTGGCCGTCCTGGCGCTGCTGGTCCACCCCATCCTCATCCTGGCCGCAACCGGCCTGTTCGCCGCCGTCGGCTGGGGCGCCAGGTCCACCAGCAATCCCGGTCCCCACGGCCTTGCGGAGATCATCTACGAGTTCAGCTCGGCCTCCGCCAACAACGGCTCGGAATTTGGCGGGCTCCAGCAAACCTGGGGTTCGAACAAGCCCGAAGACAACAAGAGCCCTCCGGCACCGTACAGCCCGCAGTGGGATATTGGCACAGGCCTCGTCATGCTGTTGGGTCGATTTCTGCCGATCATCGCCCCGATCGCTTTCGCAGCCAGTCTGAGCGCCAAGAAGCCAACCCCTTTCACGGTTGGTACTCTCCGGACTGACACGATCACGTTCGGGATCTTTCTTCTGGGAACCATCCTTCTGGTGGGCGCGCTCTTGTTTATGCCAGCCGCCATGCTTGCTAGTGTCGCCGAGCACCTGGGACCGACTCCCTTTGGAGGCTGACCATTGGTCTCCGACTATGATTCACTGAAGAGCACTGGTGCCGGAGCGAGGGTCCCATGCCACAGGTGAGCCGTCCCCGACCCGATGAGCCAGTCCCTCCGGTCCGGCACTTGAAGGAGGAGCGCCGGGCAAGCAGGCGTCACAGCCTTTTTGCTCCCGACCTGTTAGCGGCAGCCGTGAAGCAGGCGTTTATCATGTTGCGGCCAGACATCCAATGGAAAAATCCGGTGATGTTCGTGGTCGAGGTCGGCTCCGTTCTGACGCTGCTCTTCATCATCGTGGCCCGCCTCGGGCATGAGACGCAGGCGCCCTTACCCTACCTGATCATCCTGGATATTTGGTTGTTCTTGACGGTGTGGTTCGCCAACTTCGCGTCGGCGCTGGCTGAGGCCCGCGGCAAGGCCCAGGCGGCGGCCCTGCGCAAGACACGGCGGGAAACGCCGGCCCGTCGGCTCCGCGAAAACGGCGAAGTCGAGGAAACCGTGTCCACCAACTTGCGCGCGGGCGACCGAGTAGTGGTCGTGGCCGGCCAGATCATTCCCGGTGACGGGGAGATTATCGAGGGCGTAGCCTCGGTCGATGAGTCGGCCATCACCGGGGAATCGACGCCGGTCATCCGCGAGGCCGGCAGCGATCACTCCGGCGTCACCGGCGGCACCCAGGTCCTGTCGGACCGGATTGTCGTCAAGATCACCGCCGGGCACGGCGACTCTTTCCTGGACCGGATGATCGCTCTCGTCGAGGGTGCCCACCGGCAGCGCACGCCGAACGAGATCGCCCTGGCGCTGGTCTTGTCGGCGTTCACGCTGATCTTCGTGATCGTCACAGCCGCCCTGTGGCCGATGGCCCGGTACACCGAAGAGTATATGACCGACTACCTGGGTACGGGGGAGCCGGTGAAGAGCCTGGGCACGGACGTGCCGACGCTTGTGGCCCTGCTCGTCTGTCTCATTCCCACGACCATTGGCGCTCTGCTGGCCGCCATCGGCATTGCCGGCATGGACCGGGCCTTACGGGCCAACCTCCTGGCCAAGAGCGGCAAAGCGGTCGAGGTGGCCGGCGACATCGACACCTTACTTTTGGACAAGACCGGCACCATCACCGTAGGGAACCGGAGGGCCACTCAATTCATCCCCCTGGGCGAATACACCGCGGTCGAGCTGGGACGATTGGCCGCTCTGGCCTCGGTCGCCGATCAAACGCCCGAGGGCAAAAGCATCGTCGCGCTTTTCCTGAGGGAGATGGATACCTTCGATCCCGGCGTTGCCACGTTCGCGCCCCTCGATTCCCACTTCTTGCCGTTCACCGCCCAGACACGCATGAGTGGCGTCAACCTGCCCGACGGCCGGCAGCTGCGCAAGGGTGCTGTGGAGGCAGTGATCGACCACGTTCGCTCGGCAGAGGGGAACGTGCCTCCGGGCATGCAGGAGCAGGTGGCGGCAGTCTGTTCGAAAGGAGCGACCCCGCTGCTGGTGAGTGAAGGTGACCGAATCGCCGGCCTGGTGGTACTCGAAGACGTTCTCAAGCCGCAGATCCGAGAGCGCCTGGAGCGGCTGCGGCGGATGGGCGTGCGCACCGTCATGGTCACCGGTGACAACCCGCTGACAGCCAAGGCCATCGCGGAGCAGGCCGGCCTGGACGGCTACGTTGCCCAGGCCACTCCCGAAGCGAAGCTGGAATACATCCGTCAGGAGCAAGCGAAGGGCAAGCTCGTGGCCATGGTGGGCGACGGCACCAACGACGCACCCGCGCTTGCCCAGGCGGACGTCGGCGTCGCCATGAACTCGGGCACGCAGGCGGCCAAGGAAGCCGGCAACATCGTGGACCTGGAGAGCGATCCCACCAAGATCATCCAGGTCGTGGAAATGGGCAAGCAGCTCCTCATGACTCGAGGGGCCTTGACGACTTTCTCCCTGGCCAACGACCTGGCCAAGTATTTTGCCATCGTGCCCGCCATGTTCGCCGCGACCCTGCCGTGGCTGAAGGTGATCGACATCATGGACCTGCACTCGGCTACCTCGGCCATTCTGTCCGCGGTGATCTTCAACGCCCTCATCATCCCCTTGCTTATCCCGATTGCCCTCAAGGGGGTGAAGTACCGACCAATCGGCGCCGACGCGCTGCTGCGGCAGAATCTGCTCATCTGGGGCCTGGGCGGCGTGATTGTTCCGTTTGTCGGCATCAAACTCCTGGACTGGCTAGTGGTCGCCCCTCTATTGCCTTTTGAATGAAACCGGATGGTGAAACCGACTTGTGAACTCGCTTGCACTTAACATCCAAGACCTCACGTTCGCAGGCTCCCCTGCTGGGAGGCCTGCCCTGCGTCGAATAGCATGACCTATATCACCGTGCTTGATTCGGCAGCGGCGTAGGACAGATTGCCCAATCTGTCCGGTCAGGTTGGAAACCTGACCTACTGCCGAATCCCGTCCGGTCATTGAGGATGCACGGCCCAACGGAGCTTGACGAGATGCAAACGGACGATGCCGACAAGTTGATCCCGCTCGCCACCGACCGGCCCATCTGGGACCGCTTCTTCAGTGTGTTCCCGTTAGTTATCGTTGGGAGCAAGGAGGAGGACGGCCAGTACAACCTCGCGCCCAAACATCTGGCGATGCCTTTGGGCTGGGAGAATTACTACTGCTTCGTCTGTAGCCCTCGCCACACTACCTACCACAACATCCGCCGGCACGGCGTTTTCACGGTCAGTTACCCGCGCCCCACGGAGGTGTTGCTGGCTAGCCTGGCGGCGGCACCCCGGTGCGAAGACCTTTCCAAACCCATCCTCCTGGTGCTGCCGACCATTCCCGCGCGCCAGGTGGAGGGGGTGCTGGTCAAGGGATGTTATCTGTTCCTCGAATGTACGTTGCACAGCATGCTCGACGGCTTCGGCCCGAACAGCCTAATCATCGGCAACGTGGTGGCGGCAGCAGCGCACGAAGACGCCGTGCGTGCCGAGGAGCGGGATGAGGGCGATCAGATCTTTCAGTTCCCCTTGTTGGCCTACGTGAGCCCGGGTCGCTTCGCGGAGATCCGACAGACCACGGCGTTCCCGTTCCCCAAGGACTTTTCTCGTTGAGGGGCTCTCGTGCAGGAGTCAGGGGGCAGGAGACAGGAGGCAGGCAGTCTGACCCCTGTCCCCTGTCCCCTGTCCCCTGACTCCTGGAGTGGCGCATGACGGACCACGAGCAGCGCACTATTCTGGGCTACTTGCAGGAGCGCCGCCAGGACATGGTGGACCTCTTGCAGCGCCTCGCGCTGGCTGAATCTCCCTCCGACAACCCGGCCGCGGTGGCCCCGGTGCTCGCGATGTTAGCCTCCGAGCTGGAGCAAGCCGGGTTGTCTGTTCGCCTCTTCCCGGGTCGTGTGTCGGCAGGCATGCTGTTCGCCCGTCCGCAAGAGAGAAACGAGCAGTCGCCGTTGCAGTTGCTCGTCGGCCACTGCGACACCGTCTGGCCGGTCGGCACGGTGCGACAGATGCCGGTGCGCATCGAAGGCGAAACCCTCCGGGGACCGGGCGTCTTTGACATGAAGGGCGGCCTGGTGCAGATGCTCTATGCGCTCCGGGCTTTGAAAGACCTCAGCCTGCGGCCCCCGGCCGACAGTGTGGTCGTGATCAACTCCGACGAGGAGATCGGTAGCCCCGATTCCACCCCGCTCATTCGTCGGCTAGCACGCCGCGCGGTTAGGGCCTTCATCCTGGAACCGGCCTTCGGTCGGGCGGGGAAGCTGAAGACCGCCCGGAAAGCCTCCGGCGGCTTTACGATCACCGTCAAAGGCCGAGCCGCCCACGCCGGCGTCAATCCCGAAGAAGGGGCCAGTGCTATCCTGGAGATGTCCCATCAAATCCAGAGGGTCTTCGCGCTCAACGACGCTGCCCGGGGCATCACCGTGAACGTGGGAACGATCGATGGCGGGCTGCGCTCAAACGTCGTCGCCGCCGAGGTGCGCGCCACCGTGGACGTGCGCGTCCGGACACGGCAGGACGCCGCCGAGATCGAGGCTGCCATCCGAAGCCTCCGACCGGTCAACCCCGAGACCACGATCCAGATTGAAGGGGCGATCGAGCAGCCGCCGATGGAGCCGCTTCCCCGTAACCAGGCCTTGTGGCGCTTGGCTCAGGATCTCGGTCGTCGCTTGGGAATGGAACTCGACCAGGCGGCGGTCGGCGGCGCCTCCGATGGCAACACGACGAGCCAGTACACTGCGACCCTCGACGGCTTGGGGGCGGTCGGCGACGGCGCACACGCCGCCCACGAGCAGGCGCTGATCCCGCAGATGGTGGAGCGTTGCGCCCTGTTGGTTCTGCTGCTTTTGGCCCCCGTTCAGGAGTCAGGGGACAGGGGACTGGAGTCAGGGGACAGGGGACTGGAGTCAGGGGACAGGGGACTGGAGTCAGGAGACAGGGGGCAGGAGACAGGGGACAAGGGGCAGGGGAGGTGAACAATGGGCGTGAGATCCGTGAAAGAACTCACGGTGTATATCAAGGCCTATCGGTTGGCTATGCGCATCTTTGAAATAAGCAAACGTTTTCCCGTTGAAGAACGGTATGCTTTGACAGGACAGATTCGACGCTCGTCGCGATCGGTTTCTATGAACCTTCGCGAAGCTTGGGCAAAGCGTCGATATGTTTTGCAGTTCGTCAATAAACTCACGGATTGCGATGGCGAAAATGGGGAAACTGATACTTCACTCGATTTTGCCAAAGACTGCGGATACATCACGGCACAGGAGCATACTGAGTTGACACAGCAATGTTGTGAGGTCGGAAAGATGCTTGGATCAATGATTCAAAACCCAGATTCCTTTCTGATTGCCAAGCCCTGACCCCTGACCCCTGACCCCTGACCCCTGACCCCTGACCCCTGACCCCCGACCCCTGACCCCTGACCCCTGACCCCTGACCCCTGGCCCTTGAGTCGGAGCAGCCATGATCACCATCCGGGAGGCGACCGGCCTAGACGTTGCGGCGATCCGTGAAATCTTCCTGGCGTCCTACGGGACCGATTACACGGACGTTCGCTACTACGACGATGCGCAACTCACCCGGCTGGTCTACTCCGACGACAGCCTGCTTCTCGTGGCCGAGGACACCGAAACGGGGGGAGTCGTCGGCACGGCCTCTGTGGACCTGGAAGTCGGCGCCCACTCCGACCTCGTAGGGGAGTTTTGTCGCCTGGCCGTTCACCCCACACACCGACAGCGCGGCATCGGCAAGTTGCTGTTCGGCGAACGCCTGCAACGCGTTCAAGATCGCCTTCAGGTCGGCCTGGTCGAAGCGCGGGCAACGCACTCCTACAGCCTGAGAATCGCCGAGGCCCATCAGTTCGCGGTGGTGGGCTTCCTTCCCGAAAGATGGCGCTTGCGCGAGCGTGAAAGCCTAGCTCTGCTCGTCCGCTACTTCGGCAACGCGCTGGAACTGCGGGACAATCATCCGCGGATCATCCCCGAGGTCCACCCCCTGGCCCACATGGCGCTGGAGAATTGCTCCTTACCCCCGGACACGATCGTGGACGAGGACGCGCCGGCCTATCCGCCCGGCGGGGATTTCGAGGTGCAGGAATTGACCACGGAAGGATACGCCGCGCTTCTCCGCATCGAACGGGGTCGGGTACGCCACCGCGAGATCTTTGGACCGGTCCGACTCCATTACGGTGTTTTCAAGCTCCACGCCCGGCGCTCACGATACCTGATCGCGCGCGAGGACGGGCGGATTGCTGGGGCAGTCGGCTTCACTCTCGATCCCGTTGACAAGGCCGTGCGCATCTTCGAGTTGATTGCCCTCCACGACGAAGTGATTCGTTTCTTGCTGAGCGACCTGGAGCGCGCCTGCCGGGAGAAGTGGGATTGCCTGATCGAGGTCGATGTCAGCGCGCACGCGCCGCGGATGCAACGGACCCTGATCGAACTGGGGTTCTTGCCCGTAGCCTACCTGCCGGCTCTGGTCTTCCACGAGGTGGAGCGCCTCGACGTGGTGAAGATGGTTCGCCTTCTGAACCCGCCGCAGGTCCGCACGGACGGGCTTACGCCAAGCTGCGAGGCGCTGGCGGAGTTGGTTCTGCGCCTTTTCCGCAACCGGACTGTGCTCCCCCGGATTGCCAAGGCCGTCCACGACTTGCCGCTTTTCGCCGGGCTGAACGCCGAGCAGATTGCTCGTCTTGCGGGAGTATGCGGCGTCACCGCGTTTGAGCCGGGGGAGACCGTCTTCCGCGAAGGCGAGGCCGGCAATCAGATGCACGTCGTGCTTCAGGGAGAGGTGGCGATTACCGTGGACGCATCGCCCGCCCCCGTGGGAGCGGTGCGGAGCGGAGAATGCCTGGGAGAGATGTCGCTGCTTACCGCGGGCGCGCGCTCGGCGACCGCTACGGCCTTAACCCGCGTCGAGACGGCGGTCCTGGGGCACCAGGACCTGGCCGAGCTCATCCGCTTGCGGCCGGACATCGGCCTCCACATCTACCGGAACCTCGCCGTGGGGATGGGGAAGAAGCTGAAGCGCCTGGATGGTTTGCTTGCCGACCGATAGTCGCCCAACAGGGGGCTGGTGAACTCGAACGTTTTATCTGAGAAGCTTCTAACTTCTCAACTTTTCAGTGGCCAGAGGCATCTCCAGACGGACGACTGAGTTTTGTTGGCAGGCCGCCCGAGAAGATCTCCGAGCATGTGCCATCAAGAGACGGGATGTTCGAATTCCAGCAACAACTCGAGAAGTTCATTGAGGCGAAGCGTAAGTAGGGCCGTGCGCTTTCCACGCCAGGTGATCGATCTCCTCAAGGAAACTTGACCGATGTAAGTCTGTTGCATCCACTGGTTCACGAGCTGAGAGATTCGCCCCGGGCCGACCTGCCCAAGGTTGGCCGGCGCGACCCGAACATCTCGTAAAGCACGGGGAGCACGAGCAAGGTCATGGCGGTACTGCTCACCACGCCGCCGATGACCACGGTCGCCAGCGGCCGTTGCACCTCGGCGCCCACGCTTGTGGCCAGGGCCATGGGCAAAAAGCCGAGACTGGCCACCAACGCCGTCATCAGCACCGGACGAACGCGCGAGTGGGCAGACTCGCGGATGGCCTCGTCCAATTCCTTGCCGGCATCGAGAGATTGGCGAATGAACGTCACCAGTAACATGCTGTTCAGAACCGCCACGCCCGACAAGGCGATGAACCCAATGGCCGCGGAGATCGAGAACGGCATGCCGCGGGCCGCCAGCGCCGCCACGCCGCCGATGCAGGCGAAGGGCACGCCGGTGAACACCAGCAACACGTCGCGCAGGTTGTCGAAACTCAGTCGCAGCAGGGCGAAGATCAAGAGCAAGGCCAACGGCACCACGAATAGCAAGCGCCGCCAGGCGCGCTCCATATTCTCGAACTGACCACCCCACTCGAGGCGATAGCGTCCGCCCGGCGGCAATTCGACCTGTTCGGCGACCTTCTCGCGTGCTTCCGCAAAAAACCCGCCGATGTCGCGATCGCGGACGTTGCACTGCACGGTCACGCGCCGCTGGCCCCACTCGCGCGTAATCTCCGCAGGACCGTCCACAATCTCCAGGGAAGCCAAACGCGCCAGTGGGATGTGTTCCCCGGCGGGAGTGGAGACCAGGAGAGCCCCGAGGGCAGCCTGACTCTCCCGGTATCGTTCCGGCAGCCATATCGTCAACGGATACGGGATCTGTTGCTCAATGACCTGTCCCTCTTGCTTGCCGGTGAGTGACTCGATCAGGTCGAGCACGTCTCGGGCCGGGACGCCATAACGGGCAATTTCCTCCTGGCGGATGCGGATCTGCAGGACAGGCTGCCCGTGGACCTCCTCCAGGCGCGTCACGTCGCTGGCGCCCTCGATCGAGGAGAGGACTTTGACGACCTCGTTGGCAAGGTTCTCGAGCTTGTCGAGATCGTCGCCGAAAATCTTCACGGCGACCTGACTGCGGACGCCCGAGTTCATCTCGTTAACGCGCTGCTCGATGGGCTGGCTGAAGGACAGCGTTTGCCCGGGGATGACTTTCAACTCCACTTCGATCCGCTTGACGAGATCGTCTTGCGAAGCAATCTCGGGATTCCAACCCGCGCGCGGCTTGAGGCTGATGAAGAAGTCGGTTTCCTCCAGACCCATCGGATCGGTGGCAATTTCCCCGGTGCCGCAGCGCGCCCAGACGTGCGCGACCTCGGTGGGGAACTTCTCATGGACGATGCGCTCCATCAGCGTGTTCAAACGGGTGACCTCGTCGAGATCGGTGTCGGGCGGCCGCTTCACGGTGCCGACCAGCGCCCCCTCGGATAAGCGCGGTACGAACTCGGAGCCCAGGTCTCTGGCAACCATCACGGCCAGGGCCAGGGACGCCGCCGCCAGCGTGAGGACTGCGACGCGCTGCTTCATGGCTTGACGAAGAATGGGGGCGTAGAGCCATTCCGCCAGGCGCACTACCAGGGGCTTTCGCTCGTGCATGTGCCTGGGGAGGAAGAAGCTCGCCAGCACAGGCATCAACGTCAAGGACATGACGAGCGAGCCGACCAGGGCAAAGATCACCGTCAGCGCCATGGGGCGAAACAGTTTTCCCTCGATCCCCTCCAGCGTGAGAATGGGGAGATAGACGATCATGATGATGAGCTCGCCGAACATCGTCGGCTTGCGCACCTCGATGGCCGCGTCGCGGACGATTTCCAGCCGGCTGCGTTGCCGGCCGTCGTCGTGCGACAGATGGCGGACGACGTTTTCGATCATCACCACCGAGCTATCGACGACCAGTCCGAAGTCGAGGGCGCCGAGGCTCAGGAGGCTGGCAGCAATGCCGAACTGAAGCATGCCGCAAAATGCGAAAAGCATCGATAGGGGAATCGCGGATGCAACGATCAATCCCGCCCGCAGATTGCCCAGGAAGAGAAAGAGAACTGCGACGACGAGTAATCCGCCCTCGAACAGATTGGCGCGCACGGTGTCGATGACGTGATTGACCAGCTCGGTGCGGTCGTAGAGCGTATCGACCTGGACGTCCACCGGCACCGATTGCTTGACTTCCTCGAATCTCTCCTTGAGCCGATTGGTGACGGCGTAGCTATTCTCGCCCATGAGCATGAAGCCGAGCCCGAGGACGACGGGCCCCTCGCCGTCGGCCGTGACGCCGCCCGCGGGAAGCGCGTTGCCGACCACCACGTCCGCCAGATCGCGCACCTTGATCGGCACTCCATCCTTGGCCGCCACGGTCATGTTTTCGATCTGGGCAATGGTGTTGGTGCGAGCGATGCCGCTGATGAGCAGCCGTTGTCCCGAGCGACTAAGGTGGCCGCCGCCGACATTCAGATTATTGTTGCGCGCAGCCCGCACCACCTGCTCGAAGGTCACGCCGTGTTTGATGAGCCGATCGGGATCGACGCGCACCTGGTATTCTTTCTCCAGGCCGCCCCAGGAATTGATCTCGGCCGTGCCGCGGACGGTGCGCAATGCAGGCCGCAAGACCCAATCCTGAGCCGCGCGCAGATCGACCAGGTCGCGCGTGGCGCTGCGCAGGCGGTAATGGAAGACCTCGCCGAGCCCTGTCGCCACGGGTCCCATCTTTGGCCGGGGCCGGCCCTCGGGGAGTTCGAGTGCGCCGAGACGTTCGCTGACTAGCTGGCGCGCGAAGTAAATGTCGGTGCCGTCCTGAAAGTTCACGACCACCTGTCCAAGGCCAAAGCGCGTGGTCGACCGCATCTGCTCCACGCGCGGCAGGCCGGCAAGCGTCTGCTCCACCGGAAAGGTCAATTGCCGTTCGACTTCCTCGGGCGCCAGCCCCGGGGCGACGGCGTTGATTTGCACCTGGACCGGGGTGGTGTCGGGGAAAGCATCCACGTTGATCGAGTGAATGATGCCTACGCCGAAACCAACGAAAACAATCGTCGCCAGTGCAACGATCAAGCGAAAGCGCAGCGACCAATCGATAATCCAGTTCAGCATGGACGCTCCGCTCAGTCGCCGCCGTGGATTTCACTCTTGAAGAGTTCCGAACGCAAGACATGGCTACCGAGTGTGGCGACCACCTCCCCCGGCGCTACTCCCTTCAGGATCTCCGTGTATTCGCGATCGCGCAACCCAACCTCCACGGTTCGAGGCTCAAACGAGAGGCCGTTCTCCGCGCGGACGAAGAGGAGACAGCCGGAGCGGGTCCATTGCACCGCGTCGAAGGGCACCGCGACGGCGTTCGGCTTCTCGGCGATGAGGATCTGACCGGTGCCGAAACTACGTGCCCGAAGTTGCCTGTCCTTGTTCTCCACCTCGGCACGAACGCGGACGGTCCTGGTCCTGTCATCGACCTCGGTGCTGATCCAGGCGACCTGTCCCGAAACGGCGGGCCCCGTTGCTCCATCAGGATGAAAACTCACAGGTTGACCAATACGGACCAGGCCGATCTCCTCCTGAGGTACGTCGAGGGTGACCCACAATCGGTCGATGTCGGCAACGGTACACAGCGCTTGCGCGCTGTTGACGACCTCGCCAACCGCTAAATCGCAGCGGATGATCGATCCAGAGAACGGAGCGGAGAGCGGGATCAAATTGGCCGTGGTTGTGGCCGGGTCGAGTGTCCGGGCGATCGCATCCGGCAAGCCGAGAAACTGGATGCGCCGGGTCAGATCCTCGTCGCTGAGGCCGGAAACCCCTTCGGCGCGAATCGGCAGGCCGAGATTGACCAGCGCCTGCTCGGCGGTGAAGCGACGGATGCGGGCCTCGGCCGCCAGGGCCTCGGCTTCGCGCATCTGCCGTTCGGGTACGGCCCCCGATTGATCGGCCTGTTTCAAGCGCCGCAACGTCTCCGTTTTCAGCTCGAGCGAGCGCAAGGCAAGCAGATACTCCGACTTGGCCCGACCGACGTCGGCGGCGTCGACGACGGCAAGCACCTCGCCTTTGCGGACCGACTCTCCAACCTGCTTGTAGATCTTCCAGACATTGCCGGGTACCCGGCTGGCGATGTGCGCCATGCGCGTGCGATTGTAATCGACCGTGCCATTGGCCGTGACCAGCTGCCGCAGCGGTCGGCAGGAGACCGTGGCCGTACGAATGCCGCTTTTGTCGAAAGCCTCCTGGGTTGGAAAGCGGACTTCCGAGGGCGGAGTTGGGTCTTTCGCTGAGGATTCGAACGACTTCGTCGCTGCCGGCTTTTCTTCGACCCTGCCGTTCCAGAGTTCCGGGACCTTGCTCAGTTTCCAGTCCGTGCGGTAACCGACGAACCCCATGGCACTGAGGGCGCCAAGAACGGCGAGCGCAGGGAGCATCGAAACCGCCGCACGAATCATCTGTACGATGCGCATGCTAGATCGTCCTGCCTCCGCAACCTCAAGCGCTGACAAACAGGATGCACGGCGAACCAGGAATCGGTTATTCTATCAGCCATTCTGGTATGCGGGGAAGCCGTCCGTCCTCTACCCTCCGAGAGCGCGACATCTTCCGCCCCGCCGACGCATCGCAGCCGGCATAAACGGATTCTGAGGCTCGCTATCGGCATACTGCTCGTGTCGGTAATCGCCGCATACCTCATTCTGCCGGTGGTAGTAGAGAGCGGGGCATCCAATTCGTTCTTGCAGTCGATTCTCGGAAAGTCATTCAGCAAGGGACTATACACACGCACCGGCGGAAACTTGCATTGCATGCGTGAGTCTCGGATACCGGCGTTGTTGAAACTCCGTGCGAAATACCGGGAAGAGACGGGAGGCACTTGGCTGCGGTCCGGCGCTTGCCACAAATCTGGGTTTGCGACCCGCGCGCACACTGCTTGCTCTTTTAGAAAATAACTCTTCAGCCGCGCTTATTCTCCTTCGCGCGAACGCCTCTCCTCATAGACAGCTCCGCGCTGAGTGCCACCTCCGCTCCCATGAAGTTTGCGCAAGCGCTCGGGCTTCTGTCGTGTCTTTCTACGCCAACAGGTGGATTATGCCGCCTGTTCAACCGCGGTTGGACTTTGTTTTGCTGGAGGATTGCCATGAATCTACTTTCTCGTGTTCGTCTCGGTCGCACCAAGGCTTGTCACAGCAGGTATCTCAGGCCCTCCAGGCAGTTGTCCAAGAGGTTGTCGGTCGAATGCCTGGAACAACGACTTGTTCCAGCCGTGTTGACGGTGGTGCCCGAGACATTTTCCACCGACGCCCTGCACTTCCACTCGCTCCAGGATGCCCTGGTCGCAAGCGTGAATGGCGATAGCGTCCAAGTCGAACCTGGAGCGAGCCAGAGCGCCTTTCTCGCCCCTGCCCTCTTCAATAACACGACACTGGCCTTGGCCGCGGCAGCAGGCGACACCAAGATCACGACCGACGATCCGATTACTCCCGCGGATGTGATCTCGGTGGGCGGAGAGATCGAGTTGATCGATGCGGTCGCTCCTGCTGCGGCAGGTCATTTCACCTTGACCCTTCATGACGCGCTGGCCAACCCCCACACCGCTGGGACTATGGTCACGAACCAGGACCGCGTCGGCATCGCCGACAACGTCACGGTCCAGGGGGATTTGAATGCCGCTCCGGCCACCGTTCCCGATCTCGAGGTCTGGTCCGGCACCACGCAGGTCACGCTGCTTAACCTGAACATTTCTGTGCTAATGCTAGGCACCGGCTCTTCCGGAACTCAGGTGATATCTTCGATATTCAATTCTGTTGCGGAGGTCGGCGGCGGCACAGGCAATGGTCAGAACGTTTTGGCCGACAACACGGTCACGGAGGACGGCTTTGTCAGCTTGACCGGCAACAACCCCGGGGTGACAACGGGTGACAAGCTGTTGAACAACCGTTTCATCGGCGGCGCCCGCGTCCTTCTCCAAGAGGACGATGGCACGCTCGTGCAGAACAATACGTTCACCGGCGAGCCGGCCAACGGTGTCGCTCTTTCGGTCGACGATAGCCAGGACGTGACCGTGGCTCAGAATCAAATCGCACTCATTGGCAGCAGCCTGGATAAGGCCCTTCGCGTCGAGTTTGTGGCTCATGCCACCAGTGCCACCATCCTCAATAACACCATCAGCACCAGCGGTCTGGGAATTGGGATATACCTCAATGTCGGTGAGTCCGCGAACTTCGAGGCGCTGCTGCAGGGCAACGACCTGCGTGGTAATGCCGTGGGCGTCGAGGATTTCGGCGACGCCGTCGGCGCCGGCGCTGTTGACCTGGGTGGAGGTGCAGCGGGCGCTCTGGGCACCAGCCGCGGCGGCAACAATTTCCGCGGTTTCGCCGCTTCGGACACTGCCAACGGCGTTTTTGCCGTCTACCTGACAAATACAAATCCCGCAGCCACGATCAGCGCCCAGGACAACATCTGGAGCGTCGCCGATCCGACGACCGTCATCAAGGACGGCACCCACAATACCAACGCCGGCGGCGGCAATCCCGGCACGGGATCGATCAATGTCGGCGCGACCCAGCTGAGCGCCGACCAGCAATTCGTGCAGACACTTTATAACGACTTCCTGGAACGCAGCGGCAGCGTGACCGAGCTGAACCTGTGGGTCGCCCAACTACCAACTCTGGGGCAGACCGGCGTCGCCAACGACATCATCCACTCCCAAGAAGGGCTCACAGATCTGGTCGACAGGTATTACCAGGAGTACCTGGGCCGAACCGCCGACCCCGCCGGCCAGGCCGCCTGGGTCAGCGTCCTGGAGCATGGCGGCACTGCCGAGCAGGTCGCCATCGGCTTCCTCAGCTCGCCCGAGTATTACAACCGCGCCACCGCGCTGAGCAGCTCGCCCGATCCGGACGCCAACTTCGTTCAGTCTCTGTACGAGCAATTGCTTGGCCGTCCGGGTAGCGCCACCGAGATCGACGGGTGGCTGACGCAGTTGCCGACCCTCGGCCGCAACGGCGTGGTTGCCGGCATCGTCGGCTCCGCGGAATATCGGACCGACGAGGTGCTCGGGCTCTATGTCACCCTACTGCACCGTCAAGGCCGGCCTTCGGCCGCGGAGCTGGCATTTTGGGCCAACTCCAACCTCGACCTCCTGAGCATCGAAGTTCAGTTCACCGGGTCCCAGGAGTTCTACACGAATGGTTGACATAGACGGTGCATGAACGAGCACCCAAGGATCATGACGTAGCGTCCGGGACTCCCGCGGAAAAGCGCTCAAGGCTGCGGCGCCGTGAGCGGGCATCCGCCGGAAGCTCGAGGCCGCCTGGTCTTGTCAACGAAGGAGGGCGCACGCCATCCAGACTGGCGTCCAAGTGAGGGAGTGTTGGCGCGAGGAGAAGTAAGCGCCCGGGGCAGGATCTTTCGGAGCACATCGTGCCGGCAGGTTTTGACGCCTGCTTGCTGATGCCAAGATCCATCGCGGGGCCTTATTCCAGCCCAGTGACTACTCCGGCCCTCATGACCCCAGAAAGCGCTTGAACAAATTCGCCGTGATCGTTTGTACGCGCGGGTCAGGGCCCTTGGGAAATGCGCCGTGGGCAGAGGGGTGTATGTAGCCGGGCGGCGCGCTCAGGCCGTCCGACCACCAGATAGTGGCTGAGTTGAAGACCAGGTTGTCCTTGGGACCTGGATAAATCGTGGAGGTGTAGAACGCCTCCTTGCCACGGCCCTTCACTTTCCCCCGACCGACGACTTCGAGTCCCGGGATATCGGCGGGGTCGCCATGCCATTCCCAGCCCACAAGGCCCCCAATGCCGTCGCCATTCTTCATGCCGCTGCCGGCAAAGAGCCAGTGGTTCTCCTTGGCGCAAATCCAATCTGCGCCGCCCACGACCGGAAACGTGCTGCGGGCGCCGATCAGGGTCGCTTCGTTGGGGCCGTTATGCTTGAATTCGAGCAGCTCGGGGAAGCCATTCTTAACTGCTTCATCCTGGATGGGGCCATACTGGCCGATCCGGCTGATGGTGCGATTGGGAACGCCCGCATCACTCGGCGAGAACGAAGTGACGCCGCAACAGGTGTTGCCGCTCAGGAAGGCGACGTTGACGCCCGCCGCGATTGCCAACTTGACGTTGTTGAACATCTCGATCGACCAGTATTCGTCGTGTCCAACCGAGAGCCAGGATTTGCCGCGGAGCAAACCCGCGGCGTCGGTGTGCGTGTCGACGTTGCTGATGTAGGAGACGTCGTAGCCGTGCTGTTCCATCCAGAAGGCGAGTGGAAACTCCCAGAGCAGGAATTCGCCCGAGCCCTGTGAAAGAGGAGCATCGAGAATCTGGCAATACTTGCCGTAGGGCCGGTCCCAGCTCACGCGTACGCCCGGTCCCCAGTACCATTCCTTTTTGCCGTTGTCGTAGAGGGCGTAGTGATCGGGCCAACGGTTGTAAGCCGACCAGGTGGTGTCGCTGCACTGAAACAAGAAGTCACAAACTCGGTCATCGCGGAGGATGAAGACGACGTAGCTTTGCAGGCCCTCCTTTTCGGCGGTGAGTTTGCCCAGGTAGACTCCGCTCGGCCATTCCTTCGGGATTTCGATCTTCGCCGACGCCTCCCACCGGCACTCGCGGAGGCGCTCTTCACTAACCGGCGGATCGGGCTGGACTTGGCCGTGGAATGGACCGAGCTTGGCCAGGTGCCGGCCGCCCTTGCCGCCGTAGTAGCCCAGGCGATAGATATCGATCACGAAAGGGGAAGGTGGATTCGTGCTGACCATGATGGAAAGAGTTTCGCCGGCCCGAAGGCTCGTGTGCGAGCAATAGCCTTCGATCCAGGGGCAGCGGTATTTCGTCTTGGGATCGACGCGCGTTTTTTTGAGTAGCCAGTCCATGGTGCCGGGCTTTTGATTCTCGCTGCGGATCAGACCGCGTCGGGCCGCCTCGGGGCCGGCAAGTGCACTGGCCAGAGAGGCCACAGCCAGCGTTCCGCCAACTGCAGCGGCTTTCTTGAGCACGTCGCGACGATCGAGCGTGGGATCGAAGGAAGTTGGTTCGATCATGGATGGCCTCCTGTGCGCGTGTGGAAACAAGGCGTATTTGGCGATGGCCGGTAGGAACGATAGCGAGTTTAGCCCGAGGCCAAGCAAGCTGCAAGGCGCGGGCGGAGTCACGGCTGTACCAGGGTGCGTTCTGCTTTGACCTTCTTGCTTGAAGCGTCCGCTATATCTGGGTATCTATGGAGAGGGAAGGTCCATTTTTCCCCGTGACTACCTGCCTTTCACGAAGGATCGATTCCATGCTTCGTTGCGCAGTCTCTTTGGCACTCGTGCTGTTGATGCAACTACCTTCTGCGCTGTGGTCGCAGGAGCCCGCGCCGGGAATTCGCCCCGGAGCGGCCCAGCGCCACACGCCTCGCCCAAGCGATGCCTTGCCGGACGGCGCCATCCTGAGGCTGGGAACGTCGCGCTATCGTGCGCCATTGGGCGTCTACCGCGGGGGCCTGTCTACAGACGGGAAACTTCTGGCCATTTTGGACAACTCGGGTCTTCTGATCTTCGACCTGGCCACGGGCGAGTCGCGGCGGTTGCAAGAGGCACACGATCATTCCGGATTCAAAGAAATTTGGTCGGGGTTGGCGCTCTCCGCTGACAACAAGGAGGTTTTCATTACCACCTCGCGTGACAGTCTGTGTGGCATTGATGTGGAGACAGGCAAGCTTGTGCGCGAGTTGGACGCAGAGGGCAAGCCGGCTCTAACCAGTTCGCCATATGTTTTCATGCCGCAAAATGGCTGGAGACAGGTCTGGCCGCTTGCGGCCGGACGCGGGTTAGTGGGCGAAACCAGCCGCTCCGAAATCGTGATCTTCGACCCAACCTCGGAGAAAATCGTGCAGCGATTTCCCGTGACGGGCCAGCTGGCCTCTGTCGCGGCCGACGGGAACTGTCTGGCTGTTCTCCATTCCCAGCCCTCGGAAATTGTCCTTTTTGACTTCAAGGGGAAGGAGCTGCGCCGCGTCCATCATGACAGCATTATTCGCACTGCCCTGGGGCCAAAGGGACACGTCCTCATAACGATCAACAAGGTTCGCGAGATTCGTGTGTGGGCGACCGAGTCCGGCAAGGGGCTCCACGTATTGAGAATGCCTGGCTCGAATGTTGACGGGCCAGCCCCATCGGTCCTGGCCGTTTCCCAGGATGAGAAGAATCTATTTGTCGGCACCCAGACGGGCGAGATTTTGCGGTGGAATCTGACAACGGGCCAGGAGTTGCCTCCCCTGGTCGGCCATTCCTACGAAGTGACAGGCCTGTATCTCTCGACCAACGGCCAAACTCTGGTTTCTACTGCCTGGGATTGCATGGTTCGCCAGTGGAATCTTGCCACGGGAAAGCCTCTATCGGGATCTGAGGAAGGTTACCACGGAAATCTCAGAATCGCGCGTTCGCCAGATGGCCGTACTATTGCTCTTTGCGATGGGGGAGGCAGGTTGGAGACCTGGAGCGCCGTTTCGCGTCAGCGCTTGCGCATCCTGCGACAGTCCGGGCCAAGCTGCAGCAATTTGGCGTTTTCTCCCGATGGCAAACGGTTGGCAGTGGGCCAGGCTGATTTCACCATTCGCATCCTGAATGTCGAGGATGGCCGGGAGCAGCACAAAATCGATTTGGCCCTGAAGCCTCCGCGCAGTTACAGCGAGTTATACGGGCTCCTGTTCAGCCCCGACGGCCGTTTCCTGCTGACCTCCGAATCCGGCGTAGGAACGAGCCTGCTTGAGGCGACCACCGGCAAGGAAATATGGCACCTGGGCGACTACCTGGATACGGCCTTTTCACCCGACGGCAAAATACTCTTTACCGCCGACGTGAACCAACGGCTCGTCATCCGAAATAGCGCTACCGGGCAAGCGCTTCATACGGTCACGATGGAGAAAAACAGCTCGTGGATCGCCTTTGCCCCCGACGGCAGCAACCTGGCCACCTGTCATGCGGATGGCAGCATCGAGCTACGCGATCCGCGGACATTGCGGAGGCAGAAAACCCTGCGCGGACACATCGGTGAAGTCTTCAGGGCCGAGTTCTCCGCCAGCGGCAAATGGCTGGCGTCCTGCGGAGACAAGACAGTCCGCATCTGGGAGGTTGCCAGTGGAGCCCAGGTCTTGTGCTTGAACGGCCACACGGGGCACGTTAACCAGGCGCTCCTGGCGCCTGACAGCCGCACGATTCTCTCGTGCGCGGGCGACTCGACCGCGATACTCTGGCGTACCCGGCCGGTGCCGGAGAAAGGCCCCGCTCCATCTCTCGAAGCTCTTTGGAACCAGCTGGACGACGAACCAACCAAGGCATACGCGGCTATTTGGAGCCTGACCGACAACCCCAAGGCCAGCGCCGCCTTTCTTCGTAGCAAAATTGCGCCGCTCAAGATAGATGGCGAGAGAAGCCTTCAGAAGCTGGTGGCGGATCTGGATAGCAAAAGCGAGCCCGAGCGCGAGGCGGCGAGTCGTGCCCTGGCGGAGCTCGGCAGCGCCGCCGAAGCCGTACTTCGCGAAGCACTCGAGAGTAGCAAGTCCCGGGAAGTCCGCCGGCGCATTACGAAACTGCTCGACGGTTTGAGCCAGGCGACGCCCGTCGATCTACGGCGTACACGGGCCGTGCAGGCGCTCGAGCTGTGCGGCACGGCCGAGGCCGAGGAAGTGCTTCGACAATGGTCGGAAGGTTCGGAAGAAATCCTGCTCACGCGCGATGCGCGGGCTGCCCTCCAAAGGATTCGCAAGGAAACTCCTGCTCCGAGCGGCCCCCAATCTGCTCCCTTGCCCGCGCAGCAAGACGGCCGCGACTTACAACCCAAGACCAAGGCTCGCGTGGACCTTTACGGCGATCTCCTGCCAGAGCATGCCGTGGCACGGCTGGGGACCACGCGCTTTCGGGACACCGCCCTGGCCCTTACTCCGCATGGGAAAATCCTGGTCGTTCTAGCCGGGAATGGGGCGCTTTCTTTGTGTGACGCAGCGACCGGCCGAGAAATTCACCGGTTGAGCGAAGCGCTCTCGACTCCGGTCGAGGCGGCGCTTTCGCCCGACGGCAAGTTGCTGGTCGTTGGCACCGACTCCACGATTTTCGTCTGGGAAATGGCCAGCGGCAGGCGGCTGCTTGTTCTGGACGACTTCCAAGATAGAGTGAATTCGATGGCCCTGTCGCCCGATGGCAGTACCTTGGCCGTCGGTCTTGGCCTCCGCTCCGCCGTTGGGCAAGGGGCTGGACAGGCGATCCGGCTTTTGGCCATACCCTCCGGAAAGGTGCTCCGGGAATTCGGGCAACAGCCAGACTCGAGCATCCATTCTCTTGCGTTCTCGCCTGACGGCAAGAACCTCGCCGTGGAGAGCGTGGCGCTTAGGCCTGACGGCAACTTTAAAGGGCCGTGCACCTTGCAACTTTGGGATCCCAGCACCGGCAAGCAGCGGGGCGTGCTGGGTGAACCTCACGAGAGTTGCAGGAAGGTCGCCTTCTCGCCTAAAGGCGACCTCCTTGCCACTGTCGAAAACAACACTCCTCACGATGGCGGCACCGTGCGCATTTTGCAAGTCGCGACGGGTCGGCTCCTTCACCAATGGTCTGTAGAAGCCAGACACTTGGTGCTGGCCTTCGCTCCCGAGGGCAAGCTCCTGGCCGCTGGGGGCTGGGGAGACACGCGTGTCTGGGATCCGGCAAGCGGCAAGGAAATTCTTCGGTTTCCATTTGGAGTTGACTCGCTGCTGTTTTCCGCAGATGGCAGGTTCCTGATCACCTCGTCAAGCCTAGTGCGCTTCTGGCAAACCAGCACGTGGAAAGAAGCCCGGAAAATCGCTGGACATCAAGAAACAGTGAGCTGTCTTGCCTTCGCGCCGGATGGCGGCACCATCGCCACGGGGAGCTGGGATCGAACGGTTCGACTTTGGGATGCCTCGTCTGGCCAGGAACTCGCCTGTTTGGAGACCAATGAAGGCGGCTTCCGCTCGCTGGCTTTTTCCAAGGATGGCAACTTGCTTGCCACCGGGGGCGGCAGGAACGATGGGATATGCATTTGGGATTGGCGCGGCCGCCGACTCATACGCCGTCTTGACAAACCCAGCCTTGACTTCGATGGGTTAGCCTTTACTCCCGATAGCAAAACCTTGGCCTCTCTGGGCATCAACGATGGGAAGGTATATCTTTGGGATCTGGCTACCGGAAAGGCGCTTCCGAATTGGAATGGCAGGGCTATCGGCACGAGCGGTCTTGCTGTTTCTACGGACGGACGGTGGCTGGCTACCAAATACGATATGGGGCTGACACGGCTGTGGGACCTTGCAAGCGGCAAGTTGATCCGAGAAGCCGGCGAAGAACCGAACATGAGTAATCAGGGCAGAATTCTCGCCTTTTCCCCCGATGGCCGAATGCTGGCCGTTGGCGGTCAAGAGTTGGCCCTTTTGGAAGTAGCATCGGGGCAAACGCGCTGGAAATTGGCCAGTGGGTCCCTCCGCCTGGAAGTAGCATCGGGGCAAACGCGCTGGAAGTTGGCCAGTGGATTCCACCGTCCCATCTCCGCCCTGGCGTTTTCACCGAACAGCCGTCTGCTTGCCGTCGGCTCCGAGGATGCAGACGTACTCATTCAGGACGTTCTCTGTAACGAGGAGATCGGTCGGCTGAAGGGGCATTATCGGCGAGTTGGCGCCGTAGCTTTCTCACCAGACGGCAAAAAGCTGGCATCGGGCGGCGGCGACATGACCTCTCTGGTCTGGGACGCCAGCCAATTCAAACCCGCTGGCTTGCCCACAACGGTCAACCTGAACAATGCCTTGCTCGAATCGCTCTGGGCCAAGCTAGCGGAGAAAGACGGGCAGAAAGCCTTCGAGGCCATGAGCGTGCTGGTAGGCGGTCAAGATTCGCCTGTCCCCTTTCTTCGAAGGAAGCTGCAGCGCGGCTCCGGTACGCGAATTGCCCAGCTGCTCGTGGATCTTGACAGCGATCGTTTTGCCGTGCGCGATACGGCCGCGCAGGAGCTGGAGCTCTACGCCGATGCCGCCGAGTCTGCCCTGCGCCGGGCACTCGCGGAGCATTCAAGCCCCGAAATAAAACGGCGCATCGTGGACCTTCTCGACGCTCTCAAACCACCACCGCCGCCCCCGGAGCCGGAATTACGATGGGGAGGCAGGCAGGTGCCAGATCCGGCCAAGCTCATCAGGCCGGAAGGCAGCATTCTTTCTCAGAGGACACTGCGGATAATGCGCGCCGTTGAAGTGTTAGAAAATATCGGCTCCCAGGAAGCGCGAAAAGCTCTTAAAACTCTGGCCGACGGCGACCCGGATCTGCTCTGGACGCAGGACGCCGGCGCTTCTCTGCGCCGGCTCGATAAGCGCGCACGCGGGAACTGAAGAAATTTCGGTTTACGTCCATCCTCCCGCTTTGCGGCCCGCGTCACGCAATAAGCTCAGAGATTGGCTTCCCGTAGTCAATCTCCAAGCGCTTGCGCCCCGGCACGGCGAGCCTGCGCGGGTCCAGTCCAAGTTGGTGCAGCACGGTAGCGTGGATGTCGGTGACGTAATGGCGGTTCTCAACGGCGTGAAAGCCGATTTCGTCGGTGGCCCCGTGCATGATGCCACCCTTGATGCCGCCGCCCGCGAGCCAGGCGCAGAAACCCTGGGGATGGTGGTCCCGACCATCACCTTGCGCACCGGGGGATCGGCCGAATTCTGTTCCCCAAACCACGATCGTGTCCTTCAGCATGCCTCGTTGCTTGAGGTCTTTCAGCAACCCCGCCATCGGCAAGTCCACCTGGGCGGCGAGCGTTGCGTGGTTATTTTTGATGCCCGCATGCGCATCCCACGCGCCGCCACCGCCGCCGCCATGGAAAATCTGCACAAAACGTACTCCCCGTTCCACCATGCGCCGGGCGGTCAAGCATAACCGGCCAAAGGGCTGCGTAACGCCTTGATCGAGGCCGTACAGGGTGCGCGTCGCCGGTTTTTCCTTCTCCAGTTGGAGAGTTTCAGGAACAGCTTTCTGCATGCCGAACGCTAGCTCGTAGGACTTGATGCGCGCGCGCAACGCCGGGTCATCGGGATAGTCGATGCCGGCCAACCGATTCAACTTTCCCAGCAAGCTGAATTCCGCCTCTTGCTCCTCCGCCTGCAGACCCGCGGAGCGGTTGACGAACGGCAGGGGCTCCGGCCCATCTACCTGCAAGCGCACCCCGGCGTGCTCGGGCCCCAGGTAGGCCGCCCCGTGGGTCCATTCGCCGCCGCAGCAATCTCCAGTCGGCTGACCGAGCACGACATACTCTGGCAGATTCTGATTCAAGGTTCCCAGACCATAGGAAATCCACGAGCCGATGGTGGGAAAGGCGCCTTCGCGAACGTGGCGGCCGGTGTGGAACTGGAGCTGCGCCCCGTGATCGTTATCGGTGGTCCACAAGGAGCGAATGACGGCGATATCGTCGGCACATGATCCCACGTGTTGCCACCAATCCGCAATCGCCATGCCACACTTGCCGTAACGTTTGAAGCCGGTGTTAAGGCCCATCAGGACCTTGCGGCCGCCGTGCGCGGGATTGGGTGAAATGACATTCTTGAGGCGCTCGGGGTTGAGAGCATCTTTGTACGGCGTACTATCAATGGTCTTGCCGGCGTACTTGGTCAATTCGGGTTTAGGATCGAAACTCTCGACGTGACTGACGCCGCCGCAGAGGAAAATCCAGATGACGGATTTGGCTTTGGGTTGGAAATGCGGTTTGCCGTCCGGTGGGGCATCCGCCGCCCGGGCCACGCCGTCGCGGAAAAGCATGGCGCCAAGTGCCAGGCCGGTGAAGCCCATGCCGGTGTCCGCCAGGAACGAACGGCGTGTGACGCCGGGACAGCCGGGGTGCGAAGCAGGTCGTTTGTTTGAGAACATCCGATCATCCTCAGGGGTTTGCGTCGCGGATTTTCTTGAGTTCTTCGAGTTCCAGTAAGTGAAGTCGATCTTTGAGTCTTCCGGCAGCTTTCTTGGCAACGATCAGGGCATCCAAGGAGAGAACACGGACCGGCATGTCGAAGAGAGATTGCTCCTCGGATTGGGCCAGGACTTGTTCATAGCCACCAATGCCCATAATTTCCCCAAGCAAGTCGATATCGCCCAGATCGGTCCTCAGTTTCAAGTGCAATTCCCCTTGAAGGGCTGCTGCGTCAAAGCGGAAGAGTAGGTTCGCAGGGGCGCCACGTAAGCCAGGGTGGATGGACGCTAAGGCCACAACGACCTTGGCCATGTTTGACGCAGACCGATCATAACAAATGTCCAGGTCAACAGTGGTGTAGGCTGAAGCATGCACTGTCATCGCCAGTCCGCCGACCAGTACGTATTCGACCTTACAATCATTGAGGAGTCGGAAGAGCCCAGCCGCATCGAGCGTTTCCTGCTCCGAATCATGTGGGCTAGGTCCGCGCATCCGACGACCGGCCCGACTCAGTTCAGTGAGGAGTGGTAGCATGCCTAGATTCCGTTGCAACCTTTGAGTAGGGGAACGCTTTAGATTCTCATGTAGCAGGGTCAGGTCGACGCCGGTGTCGGAATAAACCTGGAATCCGCCATAAAATTCGATTCCCTTGGTTTTGGTGGAGGGGTTATCCGACGGCATCTTTCAACCCTCCTGGGTACCAACCGGCAGCAACTGCAAGCACCAACCACCATGTGGGCATATGTCAGTGCTTGCATGGAGAGTTTTCGTTTAACCGCGACCCGAAAGGGAGCGCGTCGAACACAAAGCGACCCGTCGCCTTCTGTTCCGCGCTCGCCGTTGGCTCGCGGTTAAACGATCGAGCGTACGCATCCACGGGAATGTCCCCCCTTTGGCCATTATGTCAGATCTCGATGGACTTGAGATCCTTGGTCCATGCGTTTCTTCGTTTCGGACTATCAGCGCACAGTCACAAAGTCATTATGATTCATCAAAACATGAACCAGGTTTTCCCGTGCTCGCATGATCGGGTCCGCAGCCGGCATCTGTCCAGCCGCACTCGGAGCGGCTGAGGCCTGTTTTTCGCCTGCCCGTCGAGCCCGCTGCTTCAGAAACGTAACACATTCAGCAAGTTCTGCAGACGTCGGCGGCCGCGATAAGACCCTCTCGAAAACCGCGGTCGTAAAGGCCTCCGGCGCGGATCCTGCCTTGGTTGACAATTCGCGAGCCAGCAGCCGCGAATGTTTTAGTGTCACTTCACTGTTTGCCAGGGCGAGTGCCTGCTGCGGCAGCACGCTTTCCTTGCGCTGATAGCATTCCGTTACGGCCGCACAATCGAAGATCTTCAAGAACTCCATCTCTTTTTCGGCTGCGTGCCGGAAGTAGACGCTCCGGCGCGGCGTTGTCAAACCCAGATGGTAGTCGATCTCCCGCCCTCCCAATGTCGGTTCGAGCTTGCCTGCGACATAGAAGATGCAATCACGCACGATCTCCGCTTCCATGCGCCGCGAGGGCATGTGCCAGAGGTACTTGTTGTCGCGGTCGATAGCGACGTTGGCTGGGTCGGAGGTCGAAGCCTGTCTGTACGTGTTGCTCGTGACAATCAGCCGGTGCATCGCCTTCGTGCTCCAGCCGCAGTCCATGAATTCCACGGCTAGCCAATCCAGCAGAGCAGGGTGGGAAGGCGGCCGGCCATTGCGACCAAAATCGGAAACCGACGGTACAATCGCCTGGCCAAAATGGCGTAACCAAATGTGGTTCATCGCAACCCGCGCCGTAAGCGGATTGTCACGATTCGCAATCCACCGCGCGAACGCAAGTCGCCTGCCGCTGCTTACTGGAGAATAAGTTGCCAGCGTTCGTTTGGTGTAAGCAGTAGTGGCAGGCAGCTTGGCATCAGCTTCGGCCTTCGCGAGCGCTCGCTCGACGTTCTTCACTTTCTGCGAAAATTCGACCTTGGGCTTCGCTCCCACGGCGCCATGCAGGGCTTTCTGAGTCGTCAATAGTTGCTGCTTGTTCTGCAGCACGGCTGTTTTTCGCTGAGCAATCGTGGCTGCGGTCGCGGCCTGCTTCCATTCCGCCGTGTCCTTCTTGCCGGCCTCCTCGAGCTGCTCTGCACGAATCGTGACCGACAGGGCCGCGTACTGTGCCTTGGCGAGTTCTGCATTTACCTGAGCGATTTGCAGGCTTTCCAGTGTCGATTGTGTTAGAGGGAGCCTCGACAAAGTATTGGCGCCGACAGCTCGCGCGAGTGCTATGGCAGCGTCCCGAATACTCTTTTCAAGAGCATCCTGGGAGTTCGCGATCTCGGCTTGGCTGGCCGCCAACGTCTCATGCACGACGAATTCTCGTTTGTCAGGCGTATAGGATGTGAGTGAAAACTTCACAGGTTCGACCTTGAGTACGCTTCCGCCAAGCACCTCGGGAACACCCGGGGATAAAGCTGTCTTGTCTGGCGTGCGATCGTCGCCGCGGATAAAAAGGTGCGTTGCAACTTGCGGATTGGCATCATAGACGCGCGCCAGACCATCCTTAACGGTGTCGGCGTGGCCGGGAACCCGATCGATGCGGACATTGTGGGGCTCGAAGATGGCCCGCACCTGATAGTATTCTTTTTGCAAGATGGGATCGTACATGTGATCGTGGCAGCGGGCGCAGCCAAGCGTTACGCCCAGGAACGCCATGGCGGTGTGATCGACGGTATCCTGCATCCACTTCTCGCGGCTAAGCATCTTGTAATTGCGGGCGAGATAGCCGGTGGCCCTGAGCGTGTCGGGATCCTCCGGGGCCAGTTCATCGCCGGCGAGCATCTCCTCAATCATCCGGTCGTAGCCCTTGTCGCGATTGAGAGATTCGATGATCCAGTCCCGCCAGCGCCAGATGTGCGGTTGGCTGTCGCGGATCTGGCCGCCGTCGCTCCAGCCTGCCCAATCGCTATATCTCCAGATGTCCATCCAATGCCGGCCCCAACGTTCGCCGTAATGCGGACTATTAAGAAGTCGATCGACGACTTGTTCGTAGGCATCGCGGGAGTCGTCTGCAAGGAATGCGTGCAGTTCCTCCGGGGTCGGTGGCAAACCGATGAGATCCACATACACGCGCCGCAAGAGGACCGCCTTAGTCGCTTCGGGACGTGGCGTCAGACCGTGTTGCTCGTGCTCCGCCGCGATCAACGCATCGATGCCATTGCGAACCCAGGCGCTGTTCTTCACCTGCGGCAGCGGTGGTCGCTGAACTTTCTCAAACGGTCTCCATGCGTAGCCGCTTTTGAACTTTCGAAATGCAACCAGGGTTTTCTTGGCTTCCTCGATTTCGGCAGGCGTGGGTTTATCATCGGGGTCGCCGGGATAATGCCCGCTTAACAGCTCCAGAATGTTGGAGACGCCGTCGCCGTCGCTGTCTTCGTTGGCAATCGCTTCCAGGCGATCCGCGATGGTGGTCTTCTTGCCGGCCTTGCGCAGCTCAGACTTCACCGCTTTCAGACGTGCCCCGAACGCATTGTGCGGTTTTTCGGCAGTGAGATCGTTCTTGGATTCTCCAGGTTGCTCGGGCAGGTGACACGTTCGACAGTCATTCAGTTTCCTGGAGAGATAGGGACCGAAGTAGTCGGCCAGAGCTTGCTTGTGTACGGGTCGAGCATGGAGAGCAGAAGCAATCAGCAGGCTGACAGCGGCCACCAGCAGCGGGGACCCCCGAGTTCCTGGCACCATGAGTGAACTCCGGTAGACGGTTTTCCAACACCAACGGAGACCAGTCTTTCGCCGGCAGGCAGGAAGATCAGGCGGGCTATTCTTGTCCCTATGGTACGCGGACCAAGTACGAGGGTGCAAGCGCCATCGTCGAAAAAAGACGGCAGGTGAGCGGGGTCGCGTCAGCACGCCAGGAGGGTAGCCGCGTGCAAGGATCGACTTCTTGGGCTCGATGGCGTGCTTTTCAGAATCAGGTCGGATGAATTTCGCCTTATCCGAGGCAATTTCTTGGTGCCATTTTCTCCTCACCCTCGTCTATAGATATAGAGGGCCCGACAGGGAAAGTAGGCAGTGCAATTCCCATCTCTGGAGAACGGGCTCTTTAGGCCCCAAACGTGTGGCGAACGCTCTCGGTTCCGTCTCCCAAGCAGTTGGAGGATAGGGTCATGTCCAGGTCCCGTGCCAGTTTCGGTAACCTGTTGTGCATTCTCGGCTTCGTGCTCGCGTTCGCGGCCAGCATCTCGGCCGCCGGGGATCCCGTGGCGGACAAGCCCACAATTGCCGCCCCGGCCTACCGCCTATCCGGGCCGTACACCTATGAAAATCTGACCATCTACCTGATCCACGGCCAAGATCGGGTCAAGGACAAGAACTACCTGACGCTCCCGGAAGCCCTCGCCCAGAAAAAGGTCATCGTTCACGAAACGAAAAACGTCAACCAACTCAGCATCGAAAACGTCTCCAAGGACGAGGTGTTCGTTCAGGCGGGCGACATCGTCAAAGGCGGGCAGCAAGATCGCGTGATTGCCCACGATCTGATCGTGCCCGCGCAATCGGGAAAAATGCCGATCGCCTCATTCTGCGTGGAGGCCGGCCGCTGGACGCAGCGCGGCGCTGAAAACGTTGGGCGTTTCGAAGTCAGCCTGAATCAGGCGCCGACCAATGGCCTGAAGATCGCTTTGCGAAAGAGTAAACAACAACAGGAAGTCTGGAAGAATGTGGATAAGACACAGATGCAGCTCGCGAATAACCTGGGCCAAGAGGTGCGCAGCTCTGCATCAGCAAGCAGTCTGCAACTGACTCTGGAGAACGCGAAGCTGGGACAAACGACCGATGCCTATCTAAAGAAACTTGCCTCGATCGTGGATGGCAAGAACGATGTGATTGGCTACGCGGTTGCGATCAACGGCAAGATCACCAACGCCGACATCTACATCTCGCACGGCCTATTTCAAAAAGTTTGGCCGGGACTCTTGAAGGGCAGCACCGTCGAGGCCATCGCCGAGATGCAGAAGGACAAGAAATTCACCGCGCCCACTTCAGAGGCCATTCTCGGATTTCTTGCGGACGCTGAGCGCGGCAAGGCCACCAGTCAGGAGATCACCAAACGCGTTCGGTTGGTTCAGCACGAAACGGATAAAGGCGTCCTCTTCGAAACTCACGACGTCAGCGCGAAGAACATGCCGGCCGTGCGCCGTAGCTTGATTTCCAAGTAGTCACCGAGGGGAGGTCCCGCTTGCCAAGCGGGTGCGCCAAGCAAGGCCGAAATCCATGATCCGCGGCTGCGAGCGCCGATCGAGCATGATGTTGCTGGTCTTCAAGTCCCGGTGGATCCCGCCGGGCTTGTGGGCCTCCTGGCAGCGCCATTTTGCGTGTCCCAAAGGCACTCGGCGGCAACGAACTCTCCGAGCGGCTTCCTTCGATATGCAGGCCCTGTGAACGGGCCGCGTCCCGTTTTTTCACTTTTTTCACCCGTTAAATTGGCGTGTTTCGGAGTATTAGAGAAGATCGATAGATTGCGCAGTTTCTAGTTGACTAGCCCCTGTCTCGACGTTACGCTCCTTAATTCAGATATTATTTAGTGCCGAAATGAGAGTGGGGAGTCCAACCGTCTCGCGGCGGCTCTCGGCTCGCGTTCCTCGTCCTTCTTCCCTACGCGAAGTGAGGCCCCCTCATGAAGAACTGGTTCCGCCAGGCATTTGCATCATCCCCTCGCAACAGCAAGCGTGAAACCAAACCAACCTCCCGAATGCTTTCGAAGAAGTGTCGGCCGCTGCTCGAAACCCTGGAAGACCGCACAGTGCCGTCGGGCTTGAACATCAGCAACGGAGTCCTGTCCTACATCGGGAACTCGAGCGGCTTGACCGTTTCGACCACGGGTCCCGGCGGAACCTACACGCTCGTCGACAACCAGCCCTTCATCCTCTCTCCGGGAGCGGTCAGCGCGGGGTGGACGACAAACGGCAACACGGCGACTGGCCCGGACAACTCGGTCACGTCCATCAATCTCGCCACGAACCCGAGCGACGCTACCATCTCCATCCAGTCGGTGGATGCCGATACGACGATCTCAGCATCTGATGCAGGCAGTGACACGTTCGACGTGACCGCCAATGGAATTCCGGCCGGCAATACCGTCACCTTTGCCGACACGGCGAACAGCGGCAGTGACAGCTTCGTTATCGACACGGGAGGGACCCACGGGACGTTCTCGACTGGACAGTTTGGCCGTGAATCCTATCAGGCTGCCGGCAGGGGCTTGGTCGACTTCACTACTGACAAGCCCGGCTTCGCCGACAATTTCACGGGAGTCGCAAACGGCGCCCTGACCGTGAACCTCAACACCCTCTACACTGCTCCGACCGCGCTCAATACGACGATTTCGGTCTCCGCGGGCGAGTTTGAGGCCAATGTCTCCGGTGTCTTCCAGCGCTTCTTCCCGATCAGTGATCTCGCCAGCGTCGTGGTGGGTGGCACGACCGCGGGCGAGAGTCTGACCATCGACTACGCCAACGGCAACCCACTTCCCGGTTCTGGTCTGAGCTACAATCCCCTGGCGGCGACCGGCGGCGGTTCCAACTCCCTGGCCCTCGAGGGTGGTTCATTCACCAGCGAGGTCTACACCGCCACCGGCCCAGGTGCCGGTTCCATCACCTACAACGGCAGCATTCCGATCCAGTTCTCGAATCTGACCCCAATCGACGACACCGTTCCCTCCCCCTCGTTCATATTCAACTCCCCCTCAGGGAACCAGACCGTCGACGTCGTCAACGGCCCGATCGTCGGGGGCGCGCAGACCGATCAGATCAATGACGGGGGAACGGGCTCGTTCGAGCTCATCAACTTCGGCAACAAGACGGCAGCGACGGTCGACACCCAGGCGGGCAACGATACGATCCAGGTAGATGTCACCCTCGTGGCCGCCGGCCTGACGACCCTCGATGTGAACTCCGGCAACGGCAACGGCACATTTAACATCAGCCCTGTCCCGGTGGGCTTATCGGCCACCATCGACGGCGGTGCGCCCACTGCTGTGCCGGGCAACACGCTGAATTACGATGGCCCGGGGGCAATCAACCCCACGGGCACCGGCGCGGGGACGATTACGCAGCCTGGCTTCGCATTGGTCACCTTCTCGGGCATCGGGTTGGCGTTCACCTCTCTGTCCTCGGTTGTCTCCACGCCGGGCGGCCAGGTGGTGACCGTCACTGGTGACCAGGACTTCCCGGGCGAGGACGATGCCTTTGCGGTAACCACAGACGCCACGGGCCAATTCCTGGAGATTTCGTTGAACGGCGCGACGGGCTTCTTTGCCGAGCAGGCGGCGGTGTTGCAGATCAACATCAATGGTCTGGCTGGAAACGATAATCTAACGGTGGACAGTTCCCATACCCTGATCGACATCCCCAACGGCATCCGCTATGACGGCGGCACGGGCTTCAACACACTCGATTTAACGCAAACCGGCGGCGTTACGCAGACCAGCGACACTTATAACGTGGGACCCAACCCAGGCGAAGGCTCCAGCGTGATCGTCGGCCCCAGTGGCACCCAGACGGTGTACTTCCAGAACCTGGCTCCCGTGCTGGACAACGTTCCCGCCGTGCTGGCCACCGTCAACGGCGCGTCCGCCGACAGCACCATCGATTACTCCCAGGGCCCGGGCGGCGGCATCTTCGTGGGCAACACGGGATTGGTCACTGTCGATAACCAGGAGCCCTACGAGTTCAATAACAAGGCCAACCTGGTTATCAACGCCCTAGCCGGCAGCGACGCGATCAACATTAGTCACGTGACCACTCCCACAGCGTTGACCGGCATCACCGTCAACGGCGGCGGAGCGGGCGGGTCGGGCACCCTGACGATCACCGGCACGTCGAGTGCCGAGAGCTTCGAATACGACCCAACCGGCGTGGACAGCGGCAGCGTGCTGGCCACGGGCTCGCCGAGCGTGGCATTCACGGCGATTGGAGCAGTGGTGATTGACGGCCAAAGCGGCACAACCGCGGACACGTTGGCGGTCCGCACTCCGGCCGGGCAGGACGAAGTCCTTCTCAAGCCCGGCAGCAGCCCTGACTCGGGGACGGTTGACGTAAGCACCAGCACCGGCGCCACGGCCCCGCTGACCTTCCACGGGCTGGGACAGGCCGCCACCCTCACGTTCCTCAGCGGCGCCGTCAACACCCCGGAGGATTCGCTCGAATACGACGGTGCCGGCGGCGCCGATACCTTCACCGTAACGGCGCCCAATGGCGGAACTATTCAGCTAAATCACCAGATCGACGTCTTCATCCCGGGTGTCAACAGCCTCCGTCTCAACAGCTTGGGCGGCAGTGACACGTTCAACGTAACGCCTTTGACGAACGCGGCCATCAACATTGACGGCGGAGGGCCCGCCTCCGCGCTCAATTTCGACGCCGCCAATCTTGCGCTGTTCACGGCCAACGGCCGATTCACCGCCAACGGCCAGCAGCCGGTGACCTTTACCAACATCGGGCCAATCAATGTCGCCAATGCGGCGAGCGTCAGCACGTTCTACGGCCCAGACACGGCGGACCGTACAACGGCCCTGGCCGGCCTGTCTCCCGCGCAACGGTTCGTGCAAGTGCTCTACCTCAACGCCCTGGGTCGGACCGGCAGTTTGTCCGAACTGAACGCTTGGGTCGCTACTCTACAGAGCAGTTCCAATGGCCAGGCCGTGGTTGCCGCGGACATTGAGGATTCGCCGGAAGCCCGCCGGCATTTGGTCGACACGTGGTACCGGACTTATCTGGGCCGGCCCCTGGGCGCCAATGAACAGCAGCCTTGGGTCAGCATGCTTACGGGAGGGGCTTCCGAGGAGGTGACGCTCAGCGGCATCCTGGGCTCTCTGGAGTTCAACACCCGCGCGCAATTGCTTGTCAGCTCCGGGACTGCGGACGAGCGCTACGTGCAGGCGCTGTACCTGGTGCTGCTCAATCGCACGGGCAGCAACGGCGAAGTGGCCAGCCATGTCGCCGACCTCCCGTCTCTGGGGCACGACGGCGTGGCGCAAGAGTTCCTGTTCTCGGCCGAACTCCGCGGCAACCTGATCGAGGCGTACTACAACACGCTTTTACACCGCAGTTCCGATGCCGCGGGGCTCGCCGCCTGGTTCAGCTCCGGCCTGGATGCAAACCACATTCGCCTGGAATTCGAAGCCTCCATCGAATTCTATACTTTTGGTTAAGCCTTCTGCCGGATGAGCCCTTTTGCCAGTTTGGAACTGAAGTGCTCGGCTCGCTTCTCCGCGCTCGGCGAGGGTCTCTGACCCCGCCGCTCCTCATGACCGAAGGTCTCCCTCCCCCGCCCTCACCAGTAAACCCGGCTCAGCAACGCGTCGCAAGCCATTTCATCCTCGTTGAGCCAATACCCAGCCGAGGAAAAGCGCCAATGCTCCGGCTGCCTTACCAGCCCCTTGCGACAGGAGTTGGCGTGCAGATAGTCAAGCTTGGCCTGCCAACAGGAAGGACCAAAAGGCGCCTCAGCGCGAACTCCGCACTTTGCAAAAATCGCGGAAAACACGCGGCTTTTGGCAAGGCCAAAGCATTTTGAGAATGGCCCCCTCCCGAAATGCCCTGTCGAGACCTCAGAAAGTGTCAAAAACACGGGCTTTTTGCGTGGTGATCATTTTGGGACTAAAAAGGCCCTTGGCGCAAAATGCATTCGGAGGCGAATTTCACGCGATATTAGGGATTCTGTTACTATTGTGTTTGGAATTGCAGTTTCTCATGACGGGCCCGATTCCCTGGAAAAATCCGCAGAAATGCTCAGGTGGGGATCGCGTCGATCAGAACGTGATCGAAACTCTATCTAAGACGTGTTGTCTGGGGTACGTCCGCGCAAGTGTCATTTTAGCCCATACAAGGCAGCCAGTCAGCTGCATTGCTTGTCTTGGCGGAATCTGCCCAAGCAGATCGAACCCGACCGCCGCAATCGTGTCACGGAACCTATATGGCCGTGCGTGAATCGGCAGCGGCGGTTTGTGGGGCACGTTTGTAACGTGCCCAGACGCCGGCCGGCACGTTGAAAACGTGCCCCACAAATGCCGCCGAATTACGCACCGTCATATAGAGACGCGGCCATTGTCCATTGGTATCTACCCAACTTTGCGGGTCGGTTTCCTACTGCGAAGCAGTTGCACAACGGAGCCCAGGGTCGCTGTCGCGACGCATGTCGCGGCGGCGCACCCTGGGAGAGAAGGTCCTTCCTTTTCCAAACTCTGAAGAAGTTTCACACGAACGCAGAAGATCCTCGCATGCCGCAGTGGCAGTCGGTGAATGCACATGGTCTCTTGTGTCAGTCAACCTACCGATTGGCCTTGGTCCAGTGCCCGGTTTTGTGCGGGAATGGGCGATGTGATTTTGCCCATAGATCCACTTGCAGAATTTGTGGGTTGAACCCGGGGCGCTTTCGCGTCCCCTTGCAGGCGATGTTCTAACTACCAGAGCGCGCTCAAGGACCGCGAAAACATGGCATCCGGCGCACAGCTGGTGAAAGTGTGCGCGCAAAATCCAGGCATGGCTGAATTCTGCGCGCACAGGCTACGTCAGATTTCCAACGATCTCCTCTCTAGCGCCTCTGTTTTGCGAAAGTTAGGGAGCCCTTTCCCGACCACTCGTAGCCAAGCGGGT
>Ga0208044_1000071_pt1 | contig 111474 bp, 92 predicted proteins | sample Sb_taG_8_FD_187712 | JGI IMG/M metagenome (GOLD analysis project Ga0208044, IMG submission 187712) | Peat soil microbial communities from Weissenstadt, Germany - Sb_50d_c_BC metaG (SPAdes) (version 2) | ecosystem: Environmental > Terrestrial > Soil > Wetlands > Peat | place: Germany...
TGACCAAGAACTCGTCTCGACCGGCGGGAGGCGGGACTAAGCCCTCAACATCGGCTGGAATCAGGCTGTGCTTCAGATACAGGCTGCCGTTGCGCGGGATTGGGGCCGGATCGTTAAAACACTGCATGGGATTTGGTGTCGACCCGGTGAGCATGTGCGTGCGGTCGAGGGCACAAACTACAATTCCGATCTCTTCATAGCCTCGATTGACATCGTTCAGATCGAAGGACACATAGTAGGCATCCGCCCAGGTACCGAATTTGGGCCAGTCGGGAAAATACGTATTCCCCTGGCTGTTAACACCCAACACAGGGTTCAGAGGAAACTCGTAGGTGTACCAACTCAAACTACTGGCACTCAGATCATCGGTGTTGGAAATGGCGACACAGTAATAGTAGCTTCCAGAGGCCAGGGTGGCGCGGACGGCAATGATCCAGCGTAATGCCAGGTGATCAAAAGTGATGATGCCGTCTCCTCCGGTGTGGACGCAGTTGGACACGCTGTTGTTCTTGAAGGGCAGCGTGCCCATCTGTGGAAGCGACCAAAGTGGAGCGAAGGTGACTTTGTCATAAGCCTGATAATAGACGTTCGTCCACTCCATGAACTGCTTGGTCCCGACCGCCCCGTTCGGGTCGACGTCAAACTCGGGGTGGGTGACCTGGGTGGCGTCGATACCCTCAAATGTCGTAACCGTCTGGGCTTGTACGAGGTACGAACCCAGGAAGAATAGTAGCGTGCCCGCGGTAAGTTTCATCCCTTTTGCTTTTCTCCGGCTTGAAAATTCATTGCGTGGTTTGCAGATGTTAAGAGGCGAAACGATCAATAAAGAACAGCCGTAAAACCGAGCCTGCTGAGGGAAGGATTGACTGCAATCCTGGTCACAGGCTGCGGACAGAAACTGGTTGATTCTCCTGTGATTTCGCCGCGTTGTCAATATTAACTAAAGAGATAACATGAAGAGATTTGCACCCCTGAAAACGTCTTGTGGAGTGCCCGTCGAGGAGGTGGGTCGTGGGAAAAAACTCGCTAGCGCTGCTGCGCAACTGCTTCACCCGGCGCATAGTACGCCACCAGGCAACGGCCGCTGGAGCTGAAAATCCGAAAACTCGCCAGACCCCATTTCTGCAATGCAAATTGCAGTGTGGTCGCCAGAACCCCGAAACCGTATTTCACACTGCGCCGGAAGTTGATCGAGGAGGCCTCATCAAAATACTTGGTTGGGCAGGAAACTTCTCCTATGCGAAAGCCGAAATACACGCATTGCGCAATCATCTGGTTATCAAAAACAAAGTCGTCAGAATTTTCCAGCAGCGGCACTTTGGTTAGCACATCGCGGCTGAAAGCGCGATACCCGGTGTGATATTCCGAGAGCTTAATCCGGAGGAAGAAGTTCTCGAATGCAGTCAAAAAGCGGTTCGCGACATATTTGTAAATCGGCATACCGCCGCGCAGAGCCTGCCCTCCGATAATCCGCGAACCCAGCACAACGTCATAGACGCCGTAAGCCACCATGCTTGCCATTGCGGTGACCAGCAGCGGCGTGTACTGGTAGTCGGGATGCAACATGATGACCACATCGGCGCCGCAGGCCAGCGCCTCGCGATAACAGGTCTGCTGGTTGCGTCCGTAGCCATAATTCCGGTCGTGCTTGAAACATTGCAAACCCAACCGCTTCGCCACTTCGACGGTGCGATCGCTGCTGTAATCGTCGACCAGAATGCGGATGTCCACGACCTCGGGCAATTCGCGCACCGTGGCCTCCAGCGTTTTCTCCGCATTGTAGGCGGGCAAAACGACGGCAACGCGCTTGCCGTTAATCATTCTCTTTCCTCAACGCGTCCCTCGATGGCCATTGTAGCAAGGATTCCAAATACCCGACTCCCATTGATTGTATCTGCCCTCCGTTCGTGGTAGCCTAGCTCGCATGTTTGTCCGGCCAGTGCGGAGTCTTGTCCGTCGCGTTTCGGTTCTTCCCTTCTTTGTGCTCCTCCTGGCTGGTTCCGCGTTTGCCGATTCGCAAGTGACCATGAAGTCTCTGGGGCACGGAGGTACAGATAAGAATCCAGTCTATCCCTGGTATTTTCAAGTCGATGGTGTGCCGACCACGCTGATTTGCGATGCCCTCAACAACCGCAACATTAAAGGAGAAACCTGGCAGGCAAACGAAACCAACATTCTCAACGGCCCCACTCAGGGCTTGTTCAAAGGCAACACTCTGATTGACTACAAAGCTGCCGCCGTGATTTTCAGTGACATCTTATTCCATGGGGCAAACTTCAGCGATGCGAACTGGGCGATCTGGGCCCTGTTCACTCCTGGCGCGAAACACAGTAAATATTTCAACGCGGATGCCTTAGCTCTCTACAACGCTGCGCTGGCGCTCGCTGCAAAACTGCCCAAGAGCTTTTTCAGTAACTACGTGATTTACGTACCCATCCCTGGGACGCAGTCCTGTAAAAAGTGCGGACTTCCGCAGGAATTCATTGGCTATAACCCTGTGCCTGAGCCTGGGACTCTTCTATTGTTTGGAACCGGCCTGATGGTGCTGGCTGGGGCGATTCGAAAGAAACTAGCTCGGTCGTAGCCCCCCGTGTGGGGACCACCCTTTCCCTTTTTGCCAACGCGATCACCGCGGGCTATCCCTTGAGTGCGGTCTCTCGACAGCCCGGTTCGGGACATACATACCTCAAGAGATTCCGTTGCCGGTCCAGACTCGAGATAAACATGGGCCGGCCGTGCTTTTCACAAACCGGCTGGCCACTGGAAACCATGGGCGGTTCGTCCCTTCTTGGAGTCACGTAGCCCAGGGATTCGCTGAAGCAGCGCTGACAGAACTTATCCGTGCAGCGGAAAAACTCGACCGAATAGTTGACACTGAATGGAGCCAGCAGAAACTCCATGGTTCGATAATGCTTATCGCACAATGGCAGGATGTCGCTCCTCATGGGGGGAGTCTAGCATCGCCGACAAAACAAAACCGGCGGACTTAGCCCGCCGGCAGAGTAACTCAAGTGGCACGCATGACCAGTGTGGTGACACCCGACTAGGGTGGTGACGGGCGACTCGCCCGTCTGTCCCGTTCCCAACACTCAGTTGCTGTCATCCCGCCGCTTCAGCGTAGGATGATCATCGTCGCTTGTCGTCCCGTCCTTGCCGGTCTTGTCGGTGGACGAGGTCCGCCGCAGACTGGGCTTACTGCCGTCCTTGTTATCGAGCGGCTTGCGCCGGTTTTCCAGCGAAGCCAACCGCGATTTGACATCCTCGAATTCCGATGTGGTCACCGTGTACTCCGGCCGCGCCGCCAGGATCTTCTCAATCTCCTCCTGTGATTTCTCTATGCGGTCGGGCGTCTGCGGATGCGAGGCAAAAGTCTTGGCTAACGTTCCCGGCTTCTTCTTTTCCATGGCCTGAAGTTTCTCGAAGAAGGAAACGAACGATTGCGGATCGTATCCCGCCTTGTACATATATTGAAGCCCCAGATAGTCCGCCTCGGCCTCAAATCCGCGCTGGAAGCTTAGGAAAGTTATGGGCAAGGCCAGACCAGCCGCCTCATACGCGGCGTATCCAATTCCCCCGCCCACGAAAATAAGCGGGATGGTGGCGAAGTTGGCATACTGCGCGCGGGTCATTTGCCGGGTGGCGTGGCGGGCGCAGACGTGGGCAATTTCGTGCGCCATCACCCCGGCCAGTTCCGCTTCTCCGTCGGCCGCCAGGATGGTGGCCGAGTCCACGTAGACGAAGCCGCCGGGAAGCGACATGGCATTGACAACGTCCGAGTCAATAATCTTGAACACAAAAGGAACCTGCGCGTCCGAGTTGCGAACCAGGTTCTGTCCCAGGCGATTGACGTATTCCGTGACCACGGGGTCGCTCACCATCTTCGAACTGGAATCCACCATCATCGCGTATTGTTTCCCCATCTTGATGTCGCTTTCGATGGAGTACCAATTGCCCAGGCCGCGTCCGCCCATCTTGCGATTGCCGATGGCATCCACGTCGTTCTTACCGCCATCGTGCTTGACTTTGTCAGGGTCGGCGGGCTGAACCGCAGGACTCTGGGTGCTCTGGGTAGTGCCACCATCGCTGCTGCTCTGAGGAGGCGCCCCTCCTGAAACTCCTGGGTCGCCGCTGGGAACGCTGCCCGGAGCCGGTTGGCTGCCGGGAACACCAGTCTGGCCAAAGGTCGCTGAAGTGAGACTGCCAAAGGTGAACAAAGCAACCGTTAATAGCAAAAGCCGGAACTTCATAGCCAAACTCCGTTTTTCCGCCCGAGCGGGTCTGTACCTTAAGATTATACCCCTAGATTCGATACACCTTCCGCGCAATTTCCCTAAGAAGTTCGACGCAGAATCGCCTCAGAAGGTTATCCGGCGAACCGACTTCTGTCCACGCACACGTAGGCCCGGACGCCCCCGTCCGTGCAGCCGAGCAAAGCTCGGCAGGATTCGCGCCGGACACGGCTTCAACAGGCTGCAAAGAACTCCTCGACCCATCGACTTCGGGAGGGCACTAGTGGAATCACCTTCGTGCCCGCACCCGGTTACGATTCGCAAGCCAATCATAACCTCGACCTGATGGCGGAACGCGGCTGCCCCTGGAAGGCAAAACGCTCAGAATCCAACCGTTTCCCGATTCGGGAAAAATCTTGTCAAGCCCCCTTTCGCCCCCATTTTCCCTCAACTCCCTCATTGCAAAGCAAATATAAAGTTGAAAAAATGGCGGGTTTACCCCCGTGAGCTTGATAAGCTAGAAGTAGAGACAAGAAACAGGCGCAGGCATCCGGCCTGCGCCTGTTGTTTTGTGTGGCGCGGACACTCCTGTCCGCGAAATCTCCCAGCAACAATAATTCGCAATTCAAATCCAAAGGAGAAATTTGCGCCCAGGCCAGCGGCTGCGCATTTTTGTTTATGAGAAAGAATTTTGGCGTTTCCACAAATCTGAACTTCGCCCAACGCAGGCCGGCCTCAGGCATGGCAAAGTATTCCAAACGTAAAGGCGAAATGGCGGAGTTGATCTTCGTCATCAAAGCGGTCAGCATGGGGTTCTCGGTAAGTAAGCCCTTTGGTGACAGCGACCCTTACGACTTGGTGGCCGAGAGCCACGGCCGGTTGATGCGCATCCAGGTGAAATCGGTTTTTACGACCAACCGCTGGGGATATAGCGTCACCGTGGCTCGCAACCGCCTGCACCGCCATGGGGAACAATATACGGCGCAGGAGATCGATTTTCTGGCCGCCTATGTGGTGGTTCACGATGCCTGGTACATTCTGCCGGTGGCTGAGGTTGCAGGTGTCGACCACATCCGGCTCTATCCGAGCGGGACAAAAAGGCGGGACGGCGGACGTTACGAGAAATACCGCGAGGCCTGGGACCTGCTGCGCCTGGGCGCGACAACTTCCACCGAAAGCGAAGAGAAAGACGCTGGGATGAGAAACCGGGTCTCTGGCGCTCTGTTTTTTTGGGGCTGAGTGGGGCGTTAGTTGGCAAAAGGCTTTTGCCGATTTCAGGCCAAAATGCTGCTTAATCGGCAAGAGCCCGTTGCCGATTCTCGACATTGAAGCCCAGGTTAGCGCCCAAAGATCCAAAAAGCGGACGCGAACCTGTGGGCACCAGGCCATCCCCGTTTTCGGTTGCGCGGACTGGAAGGCTATGGTTTCAGGCGGTAGCTATCGCCCAATTTTCCCGCTGCCTGCAGGTGTTTTCGCGCTCTCACCAGCTCAGCGATCTGCCGGATATGTCCCAGATCGTGCATGGTCCACTCATGCAGCATTTGTTGCAGGGTGATTTCGCCGGCCTCATGGTGCCTGGCGCGGCGTTCACCGGCGCTTCGCGGCAAGGTCCGCAGATACTCCAGGTTGGTTTCGCGCTGCTCTGCAAAATGGTCGAAGGCATCTTCCGCAATGGCATTGCGGTACAACTCCAGGTACATCTGCGCATCATCCGGCTCGAACTCCGGCAGTTCCTCACTCACGAACCGGTCCACGCGGGTTCGATAGCAGTCGCCCTCGGAATGGGAAAGATGCGCGAGCACTTCCGCTACCGAAAAGCGGTCGGGCGCGGGCTTCCATTCGGTATCTTCGACCGACAGGTCGCACATCAATCCGCGCAGGATCGCGGGGGTCGCTGCCAACTGGTCGAGGCAGTCTAATTCCAATGCTTGCGTCATGCGATCCATTCTACGATGTTCGGCCCGCCGTCGACATGCAGCGTATTGCCAGTGAGCCAATCGGTGGCCGGATGCCCCATTGAAGATAGCTGAGTTCTAGAAGATGCCATGAGCCTTGCACTGCGGCAAGTGATAGGCAAGGGCCGTAGAACTTCTCAGATCACGGATGCGTCGTATGCGCCAATAGCGTTGGGTGATTCTTTCTTGCGAGTTCGTACATCTCTTTTGCTTCCTTGTCTGAGACAGAACCCGCAAGATCGTAGCTGCTGATGTTTCGTTTCTTGCGAAAGGTGTCGAAAGTGTCGATCATCTAGCGTTCGGGAGCCAGCGTAAACTCCAGCGATTGGATTACGCGATGATGATGGCTCTCACGACTAGCCCGGTAGCCTGCTGCGGCCAAGGCTGCGGTCGCCGCCTGAAGGGCGGCATTGTACGCGATGGCAAAGGGCCAGTCCGCGGGCAAGTTCTTGGTGTTACAGGCGTGAAGGTCGCGATCAGAAATCGCGAATAGATTGGATATTTCCTGGCTGTTGGGTTTGTGCTGAACCAGCCACCTATTTCGCAACCAGCTTTGCAAACTCGTCTTCACTGCCTAATACAAATACCTTCTTGCCAGCCATTACGCCACGGAGAAAGTGATTTCCGGTAGCTATTTTCGAGCGGAATTCGGAAATGGGAAAGACGGTGGGATTGATCTCCCGGCGGAGCGTCTTCTGGGCTGGGCCGAGGGCGGTCACTACATCACTGAAAGATGCTTCCCCGATGACCATCAGGTCCACATCGCTGTCGGCGTGCTCGCGGTGTGTGGCGATCGAGCCGTATACGAAGGCAGCTTTAATCTCAGGCTCCAGGGTCGCGAGCACCGAGCGGATGGCGTCGTGGACACCCACGGTCTTAGTAATCAGCCTCTTGATTTCGGGAAAAATCGGGCTTTGTTTGTTCGCTCGGTAGAGAACCTGATTGCCCTGGACACGGCGCACGATGAGTCCCATGTCGGTCAGTTGCTTGATTTCGCGCTGCAAAGCCCCGTGGCCAGCGCCCACCGTTCGGATGAGCTGGCGCAGGTAAAAAGATTCGTCTGTGTGGCCAAAGAGCAGCGCGAGTAGGGCGCTGCGGGTGCGGCCAAAGAGAGCGCGATCGGGGGCAGAGCTTGTACTCATTATGAGTACGATTGTACTCTTATAGGGTACTACGTATCAACACGTTGTGACCCCGCAACGGTCCCTCACGGAAGCAAAGGAAGCAGCGACGACCGGCTCAGGATAACGAACTGGTGAGCGGAACCCCCACCCTGTCGCAAAGAACGCGACAAGGGCGGGGCACCCGGCGCTACAATGATTTCAATGTTCGGAATGGACCTCAGTTCGTGGAAAAACTTCAATATATTCATCAGAACCCGGTGAAGCGCGGCCTGTGCGCACGTGCCGAGGACTGGGAGTGAAGCAGTTTTCGCCAGTACGCGACGGGTTGCGCAGGGAGAGTGGAGATTGAATGCGAATGGGCAGCGCGGAAGCGAGAAAGAGCGGCAGGGAAACTCGGCCCATCCGCAAAGCCCCACTCAAGCCAAAAAAAACGGCTTGAGTGGGCCACCCGCCTTCATCCCAGACGCAGGCACGCGCCGAGCTCACACAATAGACAAGACACAAGGTCCCTCGACTCCGCATCAGATTCGCTACGCGCCCCGATGCTCCGCTCGGGATGACAGTTCCACCAATTTTCCGATGCGGACAACTCCGGAGGCGAATTCGGGTCAATGCCGGCGGTGTAATGGAGTCGAAGATCAGACGACCGGCAGTTAAGCTATGACCTCGAACACCGTCCCGCTGCGATCAGTGCCGTTATCTACCGTCGTGCCGCAGAGATTGCCGGCGACATCTAAAGTCACGCGGTTGTAGGGAAACAACCCGTCTCGAAGCGAGCACCGTCACGCGCAGGTGAATCACTTGCCCGCAGCCGTAACCACGGCTACGACGGAATCCGCGCATCCGTAGTAGAGGAACCATTGGTCGTGGAAGTACACCAGTCCTTCGGCAAATGTGGTTCCCGCCGCATACTGCCCGGTCTTTTCGTAGGACACAACCGGCTGCAGGACCGGGTGCTGTGTCTGCTCGACCAGACGCGCAGGATCGCTGCTGTCGAAAAGCGCCTCCCCAGCTGCATACGCATTGGGGCCTAAATCCGGATCGCCATCTTTAACCGCGTTCTTGCCGTTGTAAAGGACGACGATTCCCGCCGCGGTCAGAAGCGGGGGCGGCCCGACCTCCGGAAAGGTACTGTCAAAATGACGGGAACGCGGGCGTAACACTTCGATGGGCGCGCCCTTCGCATCCTCCACCGGGCTCCAGTGGATGAGGTCGCTCGAAGTGGCCAGATGGATGGCGCCTTCGCCCCAATACATCCAGTATCGTCCATTGATTTTCGCCGCGATCAGACGCCCTTGGTCGGCCCGCATCACGATTCCCGCCGACTTGTACTTCAGCTCCGCATACTTGCCGCCGGCGGCGCTGGCAAAGACTGGCCCATCCTTCGCCCAGTGGGTCAGATCGTGCGACGTCGCGATACCCACCGAGTAGGTCTTGCGGTTCCACTGGGTATAAGTGAGAACATAGCTGCCGTCTTCCGCCTCGACAATGCGCGGATCCTCCACCCCGCCCGGCCACTCCCGAGACTGCTGCGCATCGTCAGCCGGGTAAAACACCGGGTCGGCGCGTCGCGTAAAGGAAATACCATCATTGCTCTCAGCCAGGCCGAGCCGCGAGGTGTGTCCTCCGATCTCCATCGCCCCGGAATCGTCCTCGGCCCGATAAAGCACATACACCTTGCCATCGCGTACGATGGCCGCGGGATTGAAAGTGTGGAGCGCTTCCCAGTGCACCGGCTTCTTCAGGATCGGATCGATAAAGCTCGACTCCATCCGCGGAGCGATCACCGGATTGCCGCTCGCGGGTCGGGTGAAAGGACCGATCGCCCATTTCTCCCCTTCCTGCGCCTGCAAGGCGGCAGCACAGAACAACGCCGCTGCCAGCCAGAGCTTTCCTCGTGCCTTCACGCGACCAGTATATTCGCTCGCCCGCCGGGTGGCGCAGGCTATTGAGTGGAAGGCTTATGGCCTATACGCTTGAGGTCGATGAATTCCTTGCTACGCTTGCCGTCCCCTTCGAACAAGAAAGCCAGGGTAATGTGGTCGGCATTGAGCAATCGCATTTCCAGTCCGTAGACGTGCGGGGCGTCCGGGGAACGGAGATTAGTCGCATCCACGAAATCAAAATCCAGGATGCCCTTGGCGACGTCGATGTGGCGAGCTTTTAGCCGTGGTTGATTCTGCGCAGCGCAGTAATGCGTGATCCGCAGGTCCGCGCCATCGAGATGATACACACTTGTCATCGATGGCGCTCCATTCACCGCTAGATTCTCAACCACGGCAGAGCCATTCCCGGTCTCGTAATAGGTAGCGTTGATATTACCGGTGGCAGTGCGTGCCCCACTCCATTCGAACGAGCCTTCCCACTCACCGGCCAGCCCGCGAAGCTGTGCGAGCGCTGCGGCACTGCCGTCTTCCTTGGCTTCAGAGTTGCGCAGGGTGCACAAACAGACGATTCCGGCAAGCAGCAGAATTCGCCCCGCCGGAATGGTTACGCACGCGATCCTAACCGTCCTGATTTTCATCTGGTTGATCATGTCGGACTCTCCCGGTTCGAGAGACGCGAAGATTTTCGTTTAGTTAGCAGACTGCGAAAACGGGACTGGCCCCTTGCGCCGCATCCTTCCCCGTCGTAACATGACGCCGTCTCATTGTCAGGAGGTTTCTTGCTCGATCGTCGACGCTTCCTCAGTGCTACTTCGGGGCTGGCTGCCGCTCTCTCCCTGCCCAACCGTCTCTTCGCGCAACTCCAAAGCGCGCCTTCGGCGCTTCCCGATGCGGCTCTTTACAACCGCGACCAGGATGCCTACTGGGCTGAGCTTCGCAAGCAGTTTCTCATTCCGTCCGACGAGATCTATCTGAACAACGGCACCGTGGGATCAAGTCCCGCGCCCGTATTGCGCGCCATCTTTGACGGCTACGCGCAAACCGAAAAGATGGACCAAGAGGATCCCGAGGACTATCCCATCTGGGGATACGCAGCGTGGAACCAGTTTCGCGATCCCCTGGCCGCGTTCGTCGGCTGTAAGCGCGACGAGATTGCCTTGCTGCGCAATGCCACCGAGGCCAACAGCTATATTGCCAACGGAATTGATATGAAGCCGGGCGACGAAGTGCTCATGACCGACCAGGAGCATCCTGGCGGGCTACAACCTTGGCGGCTGAGGGCGAAGCGTTATGGAGTCGTGGTCAAGACGGTGAGTCTGAGCAAGCCCGTCAAAGGTGCCAGCGAGGTTTTGAATCTGTTCAACGATGCCATCACCGAGCGCACGCGCGTGATCTTTTTCAGCCATATCACTACGGCTACTGGAGTGGTTCTTCCCGCGAAGGAACTCTGCGCGCTGGCCCGCTCAAAGAATATCTTGTCGGCAGTGGACGGAGCCCACGTAGTCGGCATGATGCGTCTCAATCTACAAGACATCGGTTGCGACCTGTATTCGTCCAGCCCCCACAAGTGGCTGCAGGCGCCAAAAGGATCGGGTTTCCTGTATGTGCGCGACGAAGTTATCGACCGGATGTGGAACACTATCGCCACCGAAGGCTGGGACGAACCCAAGCTGCGAGCTGAGCGCTTCCAACGCATCGGTTCCTCAAACGTCCCCGCGCTGTGTGGGCTAGCGGCGGCAATCAAGCTCGCCAACGAAATCGGCATGGAGCGGATCGAGCGCCGCCATCGCGAGCTCTGCGACTACATTCTCGCCCAGATGATCGAACGCGGCGCCGAGTCGTGGACGTCGCCGGATCCGGCATTGCGCTGCGCCATCGCCACGGTAAACGTCCCCCCGCTGCAACGCATGGACCTGGAGAGCTGGATGTGGAAAACGCACAAAATCCGCATCCGTGGCGGCGAACCATCCAAGCTGCGCCTGTCCACGCCTTATTATCTGCAGAAAAAAGATATCGACCGTTTCCTGGAGGGGCTTGACCAGTACCGTAAAGAGAAGAAACTGGTGTGATAGTCGAATGTCGGGCCGGCGTTTTCCCTCACCTGTGTGTTCCGCCTCACCTGTCGCAGAAATTCAGCCGCAATATTTTACACACCCATGACAAACGGATGACATAATGCAACTCGGCACAGGGTATCTATATTGCGGAAAGCCTCAGCGCAACAAAGCGGAACACCACGTCGAAGAGAGGATCTGCATTATGAAACGCACACTCAATCCGATCGCTGCATCAGTCATGGCTCTGTTCTTTACGACTGGGTTGCAAGCGCAACCGTCCGCGCCCACCATTACTCAACTGTTCGCCTTTGCCTGCGATTCAACCGGCCAGGCCTGTCCGGACGGGAAATATCCGAATGCGCTCCTCCAGTCTGCAGACGGCAATTTCTATGGCACGACACTCGTGGGGGGCGCCGGAAACGTGTCGGCTGGAGGCACGGTTTTCAAGATCACCGCAGCCGGTAAATTCAGGTTGCTTTACACGTTTGTCGCTGACCAGAATGGAAAATACTCTAACGGCAGTCTCCCAAACAGCTTGGTCGAGGGTAATGACGGATTTCTGTATGGCACGACTCTCCTAGGAGGGCCCAGCAACACTGGGCTGGTATTCAAGATCAGTAAGACGGGGAAATTTAAGGTCTTGAACAGTGCCGTGGGCTATAACGGCTACGGACCCACCACCCTTGTAGTCGGCCGAAATGGCAATCTGTACGGCGGCACGTTTGGCACCAACGTTACTGGCGGAAGCTTGTTCCGGGTCACACCCAGCGGCACTTACACTCTGCTGCACGCGCTCAACGCCACAGTTGAGGGTCCCATGACATTGGGAATGACGCTGGCCTCCGATGGCAACCTCTACGGCACGACCCTCGGAGGAGAGGAGCTCTTGACCACGCTTTACCGTCTCACGCCTTCCGGGCAGTTCACTACCCTGCAAACGATTGTCTACGGCCAAACTCTGGTTAGTCCGCCGGTGCAGGCTTCGGATGGCAAGCTCTACGGTGGCTTGAGCCGATATGAAGATCAAGCTGAGCCGAGCTTGTTTGCCAGCAACCTTTCTGGCAGTAATTTTAAGGATATCCTTCTTCCGCAGTTGTTGTACGGTGACGATGTGCAGTATTTGACGCCAGCGTCCGACTCAAATCTCTGGTGCCTTGTGGTGGACTATAATTTGAACACCATAGAAGTGGTAAGCCTTTCGCTGAATGGAACGCTGCTGCAGACCGTCACCTTCGACGGCGCCAACGGTGAGTATCCGGACGCGCCGCTGGTCCAGGGCAGCGATGGCAGGTTTTTCGGTGTCACGGAACTCGGTGGTACGGTCCAGCAGGGCGAGACGGCCAACGGTGTAGTCTTCACCCTGAATGCTGGTCTGGCTGCGCCGAAGCCGGATTTGGTGATCTTCAATCCATCGCGCGGCAGTGTGGGCACACACGTCGCGATTCACGGAACTCACTTCGTGGGCACGACTGCGGTCACGTTCAACGGATTGAGCGCCACATTTAAAGTGCTCAACACCGGCTACATACTAACTACCGTGCCTCAAGGCGCGACCACCGGACCGATCAGCGTTACCAACCCAGGTGGCACGACCTCCAGTAAGGGAGACTTCACTGTGGAGTAATGCCCTTTGCTCTTAGTTTGACGACCTTGCTGTGCGATTGCTAGAGCCCATCAACTTAGCTCACGGTATATTCGCGCCAAATGGCCTAGCTAGTCGTAATACTCCAGCCCCAAGTGCGTGATCAACTCCTCGCCCCGCAGATGCCGTAGCGTATTCTTCAACTTCATCAACTGAATAAACAAATCATGCTCAGGATAGAGTCCCGGCGCAGTCATAGGAGACTTGAAATAAAAACTCAACCACTCCTGAATGCCAAGCCCGCGAAGCTCCGCGCTGCGCTGCGCCAAATCCATAAACAAAACCAGATCAAGCACAAGCGGCGCCGCCAAAATAGAATCCCGACAAAGAAAATCCACCTTAATCTGCATGCAGTAACCAAGCCACCCAAAAATATCTATATTGTCCCAGCCTTCTTTGTTGTCGCCTCTTGGGGGGTAATAGTTTATGCGGACCTTGTGGGTGAAATTGCCGTAGAGTTCGGGGTAGAGTTCGGGTTGCAGAATGTGCTCGAGCACTGAGAGCTTGGATTCCTCCTTGGTCTTGAAGGAGCCGGGATCTTCGAGCACTTCGCCGTCGCGGTTGCCTAGAATGTTGGTGGAGAACCAGCCGTTGAGCCCGATCATGCGGGCTTTGAAGCCTGGGGCTAGGATGGTTTTGATCAGCGTTTGTCCGGTCTTGAAGTCTTTGCCGCAGATTGGGGCTTGGTTTTTTCGCGAGAGCTCGTGCATTACCGGGAGGTCCACGGTCAGGTTTGGAGCGCCGTTGGCAAAGGGCACGCACTCCATCAGCGAGGCGTAGGCGTAGATCATCGACGGCGCGATGTTCTCGTCATTCCGGCTCAGCGCTTTCTCGAACGTTTTCAGTGATTGATGAGCCGCAGTGGGTTCTATATAACTTTCCGTGGAACCGCACCAGATGGTGACCAGGCGCGTGGCTCCCGAGGTCTTTTTGAAATCGCGGATATCAGCTCTCACCTGCTCGGCCAAGTCCATCTTGTTCTTGCCCTTCTTGACATTGGGGCCGTCGATTTTCTTGACGTAGTTGTGATCAAAGACGGCCTTGCGCGGCTTAATGGAGCCGAGGAAGGGCCTGACTTGGTCGAGCAATTCGCGATCGAGAACGCCTGCCTTCTTGGCTGCGGCATACATGTCGTCCTCAAAAATATCCCAGCCGGTGAAGACCAGATCGTCGAGCCCGGCCAAAGGAACAAACTCTTTGATCTTGGGGGAGCGGGCGTCGGTGCGTTTGCCCAGGCGAATGGTTCCCATCTGGGTGAGGGAGCCGATGGGCTTGGCAATCCCCTTGCGCACGGCTTCGACACCGGCTACAAACGTCGTAGCCACAGCGCCCATGCCGGGAATCATTACGCCGAGCTTGCCTTTGGGTGATTGAATCTCGCCGCCGTTGTGTTCCTTGCTTTCAGTTCTTGCGGACTTCTGCCGAGTCGCCATCTGGTGGAGGCTTCCTTATGAGAGTTCTTGATGAAAGGCAAACAGGTATGTTCTCGTATAGAGAGGGGATTTGCAAACCAAGTACGGCTGAAGGTGGAGCGCGAGGGTTCAACGGTGGAATCCTTGCATCCGGTGGCAGTGAGGCGGGAATGCGGATTCCTCGACAGGCTCGGAATGACAAGAAGTTCGGGGACGGGCGAGACGCCCGTCCTCCATCATCGAGCTTGATTTTTACTTTCCTTCCAGGTCCACCGTCTTCACAGGTAAATCCCAGTGGGCGTCAAGGATCTCGAAACGGTGCTGCTCTTCGCGTTCGTACGTTTCCTTGTCAGGAAAGAGTTGCTTCTTTAGCGTATCCTCGTCGAAGGGTTCATTGGCGACTGTGGCGTTCTTGAATACGATGGTCACGCGATAATCCCAGCGGCCGTCTTCGGTGGTGTGGTAGCGTGGCTGGTCCATCCAGACCTTGAGCATGCGCCCCATTTCGACTTCTTTCTTCAGCAGCGGGTAGTGGTTCTTCTTGAAGAGGCGGAGGAACTCGTCGGCGTGTCCCCATTTGGCCTTGTAATAGTACTCGACCACGAAAGGTTGGCCCGGCACAGCGGGCGCGGATTGCGAGAAACCGAAGCTTGCACTCAAGAATAGTGCGATTAGCGCAACGCTGCAGTGCTTCATGTGTGCCTCCGTTTTATTGAGAGCCTACATCTCTACCTGTCGCGTTTCTGCGGGCGAGACGCCCGCAGGACAGCCGGCAAAGCCTGCCCCGAGCGAAGCCGAGGGGATGCCGGCGCTACAAATGTTACTCGGTGGCGCTGATTCGGTTCTGCCAGTGCGACCACGTGAACCAGATGATAGCAGCCGCCAGCAGAACCCCAATGACCGCGTCGAACTGGTGGAAATACTTGCCTAATCCGCGCCAGTTTTCGCCCAGCTTCATGCCCAGCCAAGCCAGTCCGAAGCACCACGGCCATGATCCGAGAAAAGTATAGAGATGAAATCGTCCACGGGGCATGCGCGCAACTCCCGCGGGCAGTGCGATGAAGGTACGGATCACGGGCAGCAATCTCGCGATGAACACTGCAAGATATCCCCAGTGGGCGAAGAAGCGGTCGGCCCAATCCAGTTCGCGCCGGCCCATCAAAATCCAGCGGCCGTACTTTTCGACAAGGGGACGGCCGCCGTAGCATCCGATTTCGTAGGCGACCAGTGAGCCCAGATTGCAGCCGATGGCTCCGGCCGTGGCTACCCAGAACAATTTCATCGCGCCCTCGAACACGAGATAGCCAGCGAAGGGCATGATCAACTCAGAAGGCAATGGGATGCAGGCGGATTCAATCGCCATCAGGATGGCGAGGCCTCCGTAGCCGGTCGCGGCGATTACAGACTTGATGAAGACAAAAAGAATGGCGAGGATTTTCTCAGTCATGGGAGAGATCTGTATTCAAGCCAAGCCGTGCTTTGGACGGCTCATACGGGCGAGTCGCCCGTCCCCACACAATCCCTTCTACAGGCTGTCAGAATGATCCTTCCTGAGTAAAGGTGAATCCGGGCAGGGATGCACCCTGTGCGCCTTTCGCCACTTTAACCCGCACCGTAGGAGCGTCGGGAGCGGTTACCTGGGCCGGGCGCAGGACGGCATACTGCGAGAATACCTCGCTGTAAACCTTGGTGACCAGGTAATCCTGTCCGTCGTCATCCTTGCGCCAGACTTGCCCGAGTTGAATGGATTTCACAGCCAACGAGATTTCCCTTAACTTTCGCTGGATCACTTCCAGAGTACCTAGCGTGTGGGTCCTCGTCAATTGGAGGAACAGAGTTGTGAGGATTACGAAAGGAGCGCTTTGGGGATGCGGCTCGCCGAATCTGTCAAGCCAGTCTTGGGTTCAGCAGAGACCTGGACGGCGAGAGACGCCCGTCCTCCATTACGGATTTGCTTCTGCTAACATTTAGGCTCGATTCTAAAGTCCAAAGGAAAGCTACATGGTACGCGGAATAGTTCCTCGCCAACCGGCAAAGACAGGGCGCCATGAAGGCGCACGGATCGAGCGCTCGCCGCGGAAAACTGGCGGGCTGCGCCCGGTCCGGCCGGGTCAGATACCCGCACCCACACAGGCCAAGAAAATGCCACAGGAGCGACGCGCGAAGGGCTACGGTCCCCTTGCACCCGAGCGCATTGCTGAAATTCTGAAGCGGCTCGACCAGCTTTATCCCGACGCCACCTGCGCGCTGACTCACAGGAGCGCCTGGGAGCTATTAGTGGCCACCATCTTGTCCGCGCAGTCGACTGATGTGAACGTTAATCGGGTGACGCCGGAATTGTTTCGCAAGTACCCCACGGTTGCGGACTTCGCCGCGCTCACGCCCGAACAACTCGAGCCCGACGTACGTTCGACTGGATTTTTTCGCAACAAATCGAAGTCAGTCGTGGGTGCTGCGAAGAAGGTCGTCAGCGAATTCGGCGGGCAGGTGCCGGATGACATAGACAAATTGCTGACTTTGCCGGGAGTGGCGCGGAAGACCGCCAATGTCGTGCTGGGCACCTGGTTTCGCAAAGCGGAAGGGGTCGTGGTGGACACGCACGTCACCCGCATCGCGCGCCGACTCGAACTCAGCAAGAATACGGATGCGCCGAAGATCGAACAGGATCTGATGAAAGTGATCCCGCGCGAGAAGTGGATTCTGTTCGCGCATCAGATCATCTGGCATGGGCGCAAGTTGTGCATTGCGCGCCGGCCGAAATGCGTGGACTGTGCGCTGGAGAATATCTGTCACGCCGGTGATAAGACGTGGAGCACGGTCGAGATCCATAAGAACGCGAAGCTGTAATGGCTGCCTGAGATTCGTTGGCTGAATTCCCTACCAATATTTTCCAGCGCAGACACTCAAGGTGTTTCGACTCCGCTCAAGATGAGTCGTGGTTGACGGAGGAAGGGTTGTGGAAGGGAACGAAGTAGCATCTCTGCTAAACTTTTTCTTCCAGTTTCAGCGCCGGCGTCTTGCCCGGTGTGCAGGCAGGATGCCTGCGCGACAGCCGCCGGGACGGCGGCGCTACGAAGGACTCGCATGCGCGCGCTCATTCGGTTTGCTATTGTCATATGCATGAGTATTTTTGCCGCGGCCCAGACTTTGCCCGTGCCTCAGGCCATCACCGATCCCAAGCAGATCGCCAGCAAGCCCAACGCAAATGTGGAGCAGAATCAGCAGAGTCTTTCCATCGAGAAGCTCTATATGACGCGGCAGGTGGGGCGTGCGTCGTGGTCGCCCGACGGCAAGACGATCGTGTTTGTCAGTAACATCAGTGGCCGCAATAATCTTTGGCTGGTGGCGGCGGAGGGTGGCTGGCCGACACAGCTTACGGTTAGCGATCAGCGGCAGACAGCGCCTGCGTGGTCGCCGGATGGCAAATGGATTGCCTACATGTCGGACTATGACGGCGATGAGCAGTGGGACGTTTTCATTGTTTCTCCGAAGACCGGGCAAGTCGTGGACCTGACTCATACTCGAGAGATTGCGGAAGAGTATCCGCGATGGTCGGCGGATGGACGCTATCTGGCGTATACGGTGAAACCGAAGACGGCATCGGTGTTTGAGATCGATGTTTACGACATGCTGATGCGGGATGTGAAACACATCACAACCGGCACCCCAGCCGACAAATTGAATGAGAATCCGATCTGGTCGCACGATGGTAAGTGGATCGCGTATACCCAGGAGCAGGCTAAGGGAACGGATTCGAATATTTTTGTGGCAGAAGTTGCCACCGGGCAGAGTTCCCTGCTCACTCCTCACGATGGTGAACAGCATTACCGCTGTAATGATTTCTCCCCCGACGGCAAGAAACTGCTCATCACGTCCAATGCGGCGAATGGTTACGCGAATGTTGGATTGCTGGAGATTGCGAGCAAGAAGATTTCCTGGCTCACTAAAGACAAGTGGGAAATCAGCGGAGGCAATTTTTCGCCTGATGGCAAGCGCATCGTCTGGACCGCGAATGTCGAGGGCAATAGCGATATCTATTCGCATGATCTCATCACCAGCAAGACTGCGGCATTAGCGTTGAACAAAGGGGTGAATCAGCTTGCGGGGGAACATTCCGCATTCAGCAAAGACGGATCACGCTTGCTCTACAACCACAACGGGGCAAGCGCTCCAGGAGATCTTTGGGTTTATCAACTGGCGACGGGGAAATCGCAGCAGGTTACGCACTCGCTGGTCGCGGGTGTGCGCGCGGAAGATATGGTCGAGCCGTTTCTGGTGCATTACCCCAGCCGCGATGGCAAGTGGACGATTTCCGCGTTTGTTTATGTGCCCTACAACATGGTTCGCAATGGCCAGAATGCGGCGATTGTTTATGTGCACGGCGGGCCCACATCGCAGACGGTGAACTCGTTCAACCGCTTTATTCAGCACATGGTGAACCAGGGATACATGGTGATTGCGCCGAACTATCGCGGCTCCACTGGCTATGGAAAAGAATTCCAACAAGCGAACCTTTTCGACATGGGAGGTGGCGATTTGCAGGACGTCCTGGCAGCGGCGGATTTTATCAAGCAGACCGGTTTTCCCGATCCCAAGAAGATTGTTCTGATGGGCGGCAGCTACGGCGGCTACTTGACGATGATGGGCGTGACCAAAGCGCCTGCGGTTTGGGGTGCGGGGGTTCCCATCGTGCCGTTCGTCAATTGGTTTACGGAAATTCAGAATGAGGATCCGGTGTTGCAACAATCGGATCTGGCGACCATGGGCGATCCGGAGAAGAACAAAGCATTGTTCGAGGATCGTTCGCCCATCTTCTTTGTGGATCAGATCAAGGCGCCGTTGCTGCTACTGGCGGGCGGAAACGATCCGCGCTGTCCTAAGGAAGAAGCTCAGCAAGTGGTGGATGCGGTCAAGAAGCGCGGGGGAACCGTCGAGTACAAGGTGTACGAAAACGAAGGTCACGGCTTTGCGCGGGTGGAGAATCAGATCGACGCTTATCAGCGCGTGTCGGGATTTTTGAAAGCGCACGTGCCGCCAGCGGATTGCAATTGCTCGCTGACGGAGTAGGTGGGTTGTTGTGGAGACGGGTTTTCGACCCGTCTATACGGATGCGAGGCTGTTGTACTAACACCAACCGCCCTGCGGGCGGCAACCGGGTCATAGACCCGGTTCCACACGAGCCAGGGCCTTGATCAGGCCGGGGATCGTGTATTCTTTTGCTTCGACGTCGACCGGGAGGCCAAGTTCGCGAAGCGTCGACGAGGTCACCGGACCGATCGACGCTAGGCGGATACCGTCGATTGGGCTTGCTTTTCGGGGGCGAGGGCGCCCGCGCCACACATTCTTTCCCAGCAGGGCGACAAAGTTTCTCACCGTCGACGAGCTGGTAAAGGTAATCACATGCGGCCGACGCTTCGAGTCTTTCAGGATGGCCCGCAGCCTCGCGCGGGAGGACTGCGGAATTACCGTTTCGTAGGCTTCAACCACATCCACCTCGGCGCCAAGCTTGCGCAATTCACGCGGGATCACGTCGCGGGCCACTTTGGCGCGGGCCAGTAACACGCGCTTCCCAGCTATTTGTTTGCGGAGGCTCTCGACCACCGATTCGGCTACGTACTCTTCAGGAACGACGTTTACTTTGATACCGCGTTTCTCGATCGCTTTCTTGGTGGCAGGTCCGATTGCCGCAACTTTCAAGTGCTTCAAATGCCTCTTGGTTAAGCGAAGTTTATGCAGACGCCCCCAGACCGCTTCGACTCCGTTCACACTGGTCAGGATGAGCCAGTCGTACGTGTGCAGCTTTTTGAGAGCTGCGTCTAGAGGTTTATAAGAACGTGGTTTGCGAATTTCAATAAAAGGAATTTCTATGATCTGGGCACCGAGCTCTCGCACGCCATAAGAAAGTGCGCTGGCCTGATGGCGCGCACGACCCACTACGATGCGGAGGCCGGCGAGCGGCAGCTTCGTTTTCGCGAGTGGAGGAGAATTCGTCATCGAGATCAACGACCCAAACCTGCTCGCTGCATGAGTTCCGCGACTCCAGAAATGTTCGAGTCTTGGCTCTGGTTCAGGGATTGAATGACTCGCGCTTGTTCCCCCTTGGTGCGATTTTGGCTGAGCTTGAACTTCGCTTCTAATCTCTTGGCCTTTATTTCAAAACCGACAATATGCTTCATCATCTGGCTTCGATATTTGTCGCTCAGTTCGGACCATTGCGCCATGTATGACGATTCGAAAGTGTTGATCATCTGGTGTAGCGTTTCTCTTAGGCCCTCCTCGTCCGAGAACAAATTGGGCTCACCATAAACATGGACGGCGGCGTAGTTCCAGGTGGGAACGCTCTCACGAATCTCATACAAACTGGGCGAAATGTAGGCATGGGGGCCGTGAAAAATGACCAATGATTCCTCGTCTTGCTTCATCGACTTCCAGTGTGCATTCGCCTTCGCCACATGGCCTCGCACCACGACTTGATCTCCGGCCTCGTCCACGAGGAGCGGGAGGTGAGTGGCGAATGGAATACCGTCAGCGTTGGAAACCAGGATAGCGAATGGATTCGCCCGCATGAAAGCGAGGGCGGTAGAGCGATCTTCCTGGCGGTTGAATTCCGGTATGTACACTTTCCGCTCTCCGAGTGGTGGCTGGGAAACGCGGGCGAGGGCGCCCGCGCCACACGTTTAGGGTTGCTGCGGCACTGCGATGCCTTGGCCGTAGACTGCATCGAGGATCGCATCTCCCCCGCGCTGGAGTAAAGTATCGCCTACCGATTCTCCGAGTTGCACTGGATCTGCGCCGTCACGCGACTCACGCAGAACCTTGCTTCCGTCTGGATCGGCTACGATTGCCTGGAGGTGCAATCGTCCGTTGCGGACTTCGGCGAAGGCGCCGATGGGTACCTGGCAGCCGCCGCCGAGCTGGCTGAGCAAGGCTCGCTCGCAAGTCGTGGTCGCACGCGCTGCGGTATCGTCCAGGAACGAAAGATGCTGTTGGGTGACCGAGTCGCCGGCGCGAATCTCGATTCCCAGTGCGCCTTGCCCGGCCGCGGGGCACAGCACTTCCGCCGGAATTACCTGTCTGACGAGCTCCGTTTTGCCCAGCCGGTTCAGGCCCGCCGCTGCCAGAATGATGGCATCGTATTCGCCAGCTTCCAGCTTGCGCAGGCGAGTATCGACATTTCCCCGCAGCGGGTAGATGTCGAGGTCGGGACGCACGGCTTTTAATTGCGCTTGGCGGCGAAGGCTGCTGGTTCCAACCCGTGCTGCTCGCGGCAGATCTTCAATGCTCTTGTACTTGCGGGAACAAAATACGTCGCGGGGATCTTCGCGCTGGGTAATCGCCGCGATCTCAAACCCCTGGGAAACCTCGGTGGGAAGGTCTTTCAAGCTGTGCACGGCAAGGTCGATGCGTCCCTCGGCCAGCGCCTCTTCGATCTCCTTGGTGAACATGCCTTTGGTGCCAACTTTGGCCAGGGCAACGTCGGTGATCTTGTCGCCCGTGGTCTTAATGATCTCTAGTTTCACTTCATGACCGCGAGCGCCGAGCAGGGCGCTGATGTGATTGGCTTGCCAGAGCGCGAGTTGAGAGCCCCGGGAACCGATGCGGAGACGGGCCATCAGGCGCGTCCTCCTGGTGCGCCGCCGGATTGGGCTGCCTTCTTGTCTTTTTCTTTTTCCTGGAGGTTAAACAAGCGTCGAACAATATCGACCACGGTGGTGGCTTCGGACTCGCGGGCCGCGGTCTTTAAGGTGCTGATGGGCGTGTGCATGATCTTGTTCACGATGCCATGAGTGAGCGTGTCAATCGCTAGCTCCTGCTCGGGAGATAAGGAGCCGAGGCGTCCGCGCACACGGTCGATCTCAGCCTGGCGGATGGTTTCCAGGTGATCTTGCAAAGAAACGATGGTGGGGACAACGTCAAGCGTTTGCAGGCGGGCCTGAAAGCGCTCGACCTCGCTCTCGATAATTTCGGCGGCACGTTCGGCTTCCTTTTTGCGGTCGGCGACGTGCGAGGACACCGCCTGCTGCAGGTCGTCGATGTCGTAGACGAAGATGCCGTCCAGTTTGTTCATCTCCGGATCAACGTCGCGGGGCACCGCAATATCGATAAAGAACATGGGACGGTTCTTGCGGCGGCTGAGAAAGAGTTCACCGTGCTCGCGGCGGAAGATTGCGTGCGGAGCTCCGGTCGAGGTAATCACGATGTCGCCTTTGTCGCAGGTATCGTAAAGGCGGCTGAATTCGATGGCCTGGCCGTTGAATTTCTGGGCCAGACGAATGGCCCGGTCATACGTGCGATTGGCTACAAAGATCGACGCTGCGCCATGCGCGAGCAGATGACGCGCCGCCAATTCGCTCATCTTCCCCGCTCCGACCAGGTACACATGCTTGCCATTCAGCGACCCGAAAATCTTCTTGGCGAGTTCCACGGCGACCGAGGCTACCGAGACTGCGGATGCGCCCACGGCCGTCTCGGTGCGCACTCGTTTGGCCACGGCAAAAGCTCGGGTAAGCAGCAGGTCCAGTTGGGAGTGAATCGCGCCCACGGCCCGCGCGGTGGCGTAGGCTTCCTTTACCTGGCCCAGGATTTGCGCCTCGCCGACGACCATCGAGTCCAAGCTCGACGTCACCCGGAACAAATGGCGGATGGCATCTTGTTCGCGATATTCGTAGAGGTGCGGCTCAAGCTCCGAGTGCTCGATATGGAAATACTCGCTGAGAAATCGACGCAGGTCCGCGCTGCCGTTCTTGGTTTGAGCCAGCAGTTCTACCCGATTGCACGTGCTCAGGATCAGCCCCTCGTCAACCCCGGGATGCTGAGTGAAGCACCGCAGGGCTTCGGGCAGCCGGGACTCAGAGATCGCCAGGCGTTCCCGCACTTCGACCGGCGCACTGTTGTGATTGACGCCGATGAGCTGGAAGTTCATGACTGTGCGAACCTATGCATCGTGCTGAAGTAGTTGGCTGCCCAGGCGATGATGGCAAAAACAAATGCTCCGGCGGCGAGATAGGCGGCGCGGCGGCCTCGCCATCCCGCAGTCCAGCGAGTGTAGAGCATGATCAGATATACGACCCACATCAAGATCGAAAGCAGAATCTTAGGGTCGAGAAGGTTCACGCGTCCATAGGTCGATTGGGCAACGACCGTACCTGCAATCAGGCCCAGGGTCATGAAGGGAAACCCGAGCAACAGCGATCGGAATCCGATTTCGTCAATCACTTCCAGCGCGGGCAGGCGCGAGAGAAGGCCGCCCCCCTTTTTCGATTTCAACGAACGTTCCTGGATGAGATAAAGCAGGCTGGCGCCAAAACTCAAAATAAGGGCGGCATAACCGGTGAAGATGAGCGCGATGTGCGCAAACAGCCAACCTTTCGCCAAGCTCGGTGACGTGCGCAAGAATGGCTGCTGCCCGGTTGCCGCAACAAACGTTAGCAGAAAGACCAGGGGAAAAACCACAATGCCGGGAGAGGTGGTCTGATACAGCAGGTACACGAGCATGAACACGACCATGATCAGGAAGGCCAAGACGGATTCGGCATTGTGCACCGAAGCCAAAGTGATCTGGCCCGTGAGGAGTATGGAATCGGTGAGCGAGACGAAGTGGAAGACCATGCCCAGATAGGCCGCGTGCAACGCGACTTTGTTTAACAGGTCGCTGGTGCGGGTTAGCGCAACCAACGCGTACAACAGACCGACGGCATAACAACCCAACGCCACTCGTAGCCAAAGTATGGGCATAACTTGATTTACAGCCCCCAATGCGGGTCCGGGCATCCTCTCCCTGGTCCGCCAGAGTGATTATAGTCTGCCTGTGTGTGAGGCAGCAGGCAGTTGGCACGATCACACCTCATTGTGACGGAGATCACAACTTGCTGAGGACAAGAGCAGTTCGTTCTCAGTTCTCAGTTTCCAGCTTCGGTCATTCAACTCCCAGGGTGGCGAGAGTTTGCTCCAGCGTTTCAGTCTTCACGAACAGCTCCCGGCCGTCGGCCATCATGTTCTCGATCTCGTCGAAAGCCTGGAACAGCCGCATTTTGACCGCGCCGTACTGTTCAGCTTCGGTGAGAATGCGGCCGTGGGTTGCTGCCCATTGCCTCGTGGCCTCCTCCTCCAGGAAGACACTAACTGCAAAAGTGGTTTTGCGGTCGGAGGTCACATCGAAAACATACTCGGTAGCGGCACCTCGGGAAGAATTGGTCATCGCCGCACGCTTTCCAACGAAGTAGTATTGGTAGACGTACCCTTGCCCGCCAGTGTAGGTCTTCATGCGGCGGATGGTCATTGGCTTTTGCGTTTCCACATTCGCGACTGCACGAGCGAGGATGCTCGCGCCCACATTGAAGGCTAGGCTTCGATCTTCGCCTCCCGCAGGCGCTTCACGGCAGTCTCGGAAGACAGAGGCGAATAATACACCTCTTTGAAGGTGTACGATTTCGCCTTGGCAGCAAGGAGCGGCATGATCTCGATGTGCCAGTGATAATCCTCGTCGATCGTCTTCCAATAACCCAGGTTTCCCGACCGGTGCAGGCTGTTGGGCGAGGTATGCAGAACCAGATGAAAATCTTCGGTGATGGTGCGTATGCGCTTCAAAGTGCGTCGCAGCAGGGCGCCTAGATCGCGCATCGTTCCCGGACGATTCAGGCCGAAGCGTTCGAAAGCAGCCTCATGGGTGAGCGGGATGATCCAGCTCTCATAAGGCACACGCGGCGCATACGGACACACCGCGATGAAGTCGCCGCGAATCTCGATCACGCGGAGGTCTTGCTTCATTTCCTGGGAAATAATGTCGCAGAAAACGCACCGTTCCTTGCTCTCGAAATATTCCCGGCCGGCGCGCAGTTCATACAACACGCGGCGGGGCACGAATGTGGTCGCGGCCAGCTGCGACGTGGGATGCTCGAACTCCTGCCCGGCGCTGGTTCCGTAATCCTTGAAGATGCTGACATACTTGAAGCGTCCGTCGCGCTTGAGATCCTGAATACGCTGTGCGGCCAGCAGCAGGAATTGCTCGATCTCGAGGTCGCTTGCATTCCATAGGTGCCGGTCGTGCAAGGGATTTTCGACCAGCACTTCATGCGCACCGATGGGGCGCATCCGGTCGTAAATGCCGTCCCCGCGGCGGGTTGCCTCACCCTCGATGTGGTACAAGGCGGTAGGATGCACAACCGAGCGCGCCGACCAGGGAGCGCCGGGCACCCCGGACATATTGGCGACAAGCTGCGCGGGCTCGCGGGAGTCGGGACAGAAGCGGCAAAAAGCTTCCGTGCGCGGCGCGTTGTCGGGAATGTCGTCGCCAGTAATAACCCACGAGCGGGTGATCGGGTCCTTGCGAAGCTCCATGCACAAGGAGACCATCTCCTCGGAGTTGCGTCAACTGTGTTCTGCACTCAGGTGCCTTGCACCGTCCGGTAGGGATTACGGTTTGTTATAATCCGCGCACGAAGCCGCTTGAGATGACCGAGCCGTCCACCCCGTTGATGCGGCAGTATGCCGCTATCAAGAAGGAACATCCTAGCGCATTGCTGTTCTTTCGTTTGGGTGACTTCTACGAGCTCTTCTTCGACGATGCCATACTGGCGTCGCGCGAGCTGCAGATCACGCTGACCTCGCGCAACAAGGAAAAAGGAGTCGCCATTCCTATGTGTGGCGTGCCTTATCACGCCGCGGAAGGCTACATTTCCAAGCTCATCCGCAAAGGATTCAAGGTCGCGATCTGCGAACAGATGGAGAATCCTGCACTGGCCAAGAAGTTAGTACGACGCGAGGTCACGCGTGTAGTCACGCCCGGCACGGCGGCGGATTCGTTGCTGGGTTCGGAGGAAAACAACTTCCTCGCGGCCGTGGCGCAGATCGGAGATCGAGTAGGATTCGCAGCTCTGGATCTTTCCACCGGCGAATTCCGTGCCACCGAGTTTGCTGGCGAAGATGCTGGGAAACGGATTCAGGAAGAACTGCAGCAGCTCAGGCCGAAGGAGCTTTTGTATGGTTCGGTCACGCCTCTGTTTGAGGGAAAAGGATCGCGTGGAGACGGGCGTCCTCATCCGTCTGAAGGCAGTGCTGGATTCGCCGAAACGCCTCTCGATGACTGGGTGTTCGCACCCGATCATGCGATCCCTCTGCTCGAAAATCATTTCGGTGTTTTGTCCCTGGAGGGCTTTGGACTCGCGGGCAAACCGGCAGCGGCTTCGGCAGCTGGCGCCATTCTCCACTACGTTCGCTCCACGCAACGAGGAACTTTGGACCACGTGGATCGAGTCGGGTTCTACGAACGCCAGAACCATTTAGTGCTTGACGCGGTGACCGTGAGAAATCTGGAATTGATCGAGCCGCTGTTTGCGGGGACGGACGCTGGGATCACGCTTTTCCGTTCCATCGACGCCACGGTCACGCCGATGGGCAAGCGGTTGCTGCGCTCTTGGATGCTGCGACCGTCGATCGAAGTAGCGGAGATCAATGCGCGGCTGGACGCAGTCGAGGGGCAGGTGCACGATACGGTTGCACGTGAAGAATTGCGACGAGCGTTAGATGGGATCCTGGATCTGGAGCGCTTGCTGAGCCGGGTGACGCTGGAGACCGCAAATCCCCGGGATATGCTCGCGTTGGCTGCATCGCTGCGAAAGATTCCTGGACTGCGAGTTGCGCTGGCTAGGTTCGCGACGGAGCGACTGAAGACACTGCACGGGCTGCTCGATGAACTGGGTGATCTGCGGGAACGAATCGACAAGACAATTGTGCCTGAGCCTCCGATTTCGCTGGTCGACGGTGGTGCGATTCAGACCGGCGTGGACAAAGAACTCGATGAATTGCGCGATCTGAGCCGGAATAGCAAGCAGTTCCTGGCGCAAATTGAGCAGCGGGAACGGCAGCGTACGGGAATCAATTCCCTGAAGGTCAAGTTTAATTCCATTTTTGGCTATTATCTCGAGGTCTCGAAACCCAACTTGCATCTGGTCCCGCCCGACTACGAGCGCAAGCAGACCCTGGTCAACGCTGAGCGCTTCACCACTCCGGAACTGAAGGAGTACGAATCGAAGATTCTTGATGCCCAGGAAAAGATTGTGGAGATCGAGCGGCGGCTGTTCGCGGAGTTGCGGTCGGCCATTGCAGGTGAAGCCCGACGCATCCGGCAAACGGGGCTGGCACTGGCCGAAGTGGATGTGCTTTCAGCATTGGCGCACGTGGCCGCTCTGCGCAACTATTGCCGGCCTAAATTTGACGACTCTGCGGATATCGAGATCGTTGGGGGAAGGCATCCGGTCATCGAGCAGCAGGAAATGGCGGGCGGCAACGAGCGCTTCGTGCCCAACGACCTGTATCTCAACGCAACCACCCATACGGTGCTGGTTCTAACCGGTCCGAACATGGGCGGCAAGTCGACTTATTTGCGCCAGGCGGCGCTGGCTGTGATTCTGGCACAGATGGGATCGTTCGTACCGGCAGCGTCGGCGCGACTCGGCATGGTGGACCGCGTGTTCACACGCATCGGGGCGAGCGATAACCTGGCGCGCGGCCGTTCCACCTTCATGGTCGAGATGACGGAGACAGCGGCCATTCTACACACCGCAACTTCTCGGTCGCTCATCCTCCTCGACGAAGTGGGGCGAGGCACGGCCACGTACGATGGGCTGGCAATTGCCTGGGCGGCGGTCGAATACATTCACGCCCGCATGCGGGCCAAGACTCTTTTTGCTACGCATTATTTCGAACTGACCGAACTGGCGGAGCGGCTCTCGGGAGTGAAAAACTATCACGTCTCGGTGAAAGAGACCACAGGCGGAATCGTGTTTCTGAGGAAGGTAGAGCCGGGAGCGGCGGACCGCAGCTATGGAATCGAAGTGGCGAAGCTGGCCGGATTGCCCAATGAAGTCATTGAGCGGGCACGGGAAGTGTTGGCAGAACATGAGAGTGCGGAACAAAGAGTGACCGAGCAACTGGCGAGTGACGAGCTGCGTCCGCGCCCACCGGCGCAACTCACGATCTTTACGCCGCTGTCGCAGCCGGTCCTGGAGCGCTTGCGTGAGGTGGATTTGAATCGCCTGACTCCACTCGAAGCACTGAATTTATTGGCGGAATTGAAGAAGCAAGTCGAGTGAAGAAAACAACATCAATCTCCGCACACATCGGCCAATTACTCATCATTGGCTTCGACGGTACTCAGATGTCCCCGCACCTCCGTTCTCTGCTCACACGATTGCAACCTGCGGGTGTGATTCTTTTCGCGCGCAATATCACCAGCGGAGAGCAGACGCACAAGCTGCTCCACGAATGCCGCGCATGCGTTGCGACGCCACTGTTCACTTGTGTGGACATGGAAGGTGGCCGCGTGGATCGCTTGCGCAACGTCATCGGCCCCGCGCCATCCGCGGCCGATGTGTTCGCCACTGGCAATCGTAGACTTTATCGCAAGCACGGCAAGACCATCGGCGAATCGTGCCGCGCCCTGGGTTTCAATACCGATCTCGCGCCGGTTGTCGACTTGGCATTTGAGGCATCGCGCAAGGTTATGAGCTCGCGTTCGGTTTCAGCCGATCCCCACCAAGCCACCGCCTACGCTCGTGAGTTCCTATCGGGACTGCGCTCAGCAGGAGTGCTCGGTGCAATCAAACATTTCCCCGGGCTCGGCGAAGCGACTCTCGATACTCATCACGAACTCCCCATCGTGGAGAAGTCGTGGAGGAAGCTGTGGGAGGCAGACATCGCTCCCTACCGCGCGCTGCGTCGCGAAGCTCCTTTGATCCTTGTCAGCCACGCAACGTATCCGGCGGTGACTCACGACCGCACACCAGCTTCATTGTCGAAGAAATGGATTGCTGACATCTTGCGCAAGAGGATCGGCTACCGCGGACTGGTGGTCTCGGACGATCTCGAGATGGGCGGCGTGCTGAAGACCGCTCCCATTGAGCAAGTTGCCGTGGAGCACATCCGGGCCGGTGGCGATCTGTGCCTCATCTGTCATATCGAGGAAAGCATCATTCGTTCGCACGATGCGCTCGTGAAGGAGGCGGAGCGTGACACAAAATTTGCGCGGCGCGTCAAGGAATCTGTTGCTCGCGTCCTCGCATTCAAGAAGAAATCCAAAGAGTTGAATCGTCTTTCGTCTCCTCCAACTGCCGCAAATCTTGAGAAGCTTTCACGCCAGTTGTGGGAGTTCAGCGAACAGGTGCGACTGGCAAGCATAAGACGGCAGGATCTGGCATGATCGTTGCCGGGGTGATGAGCGGGACGTCGGCGGATGGAATCAATGTGGCGCTGGTGCGTTTGACAGCTTCATCGCGAAGCCGGGCGGGGACGCCCGGCCTCCATCTTCTTGCGCATGCGGAGTATCCTTATCCGAAACACGTGCGTCGCGCCGTATTGGCGGCGATGAATTCGACTAAGGCCAGTGTGGCCGACCTGGCCAGATTGAACTTCCTGCTCGCCGAACTGTACGCTGACGCGGTGCTCGCCACACAGCGGCGCTTTCATTTCAAAGCTGAACTCGTGGGCTGCCACGGGCAGACGCTCTATCACCAAGGTGAGCCTGCTCGGTTTCTCGGACGCAAGCTTGCTGTCACTTGGCAAACCGGCGAGGGTGCAGTGGTGGCTGCACGCGTTCGGGTTCCGGTAGTTTCTGATTTTCGGCCAGCCGATATGGCGGCCGGCGGCAAGGGCGCGCCGCTGGTTCCCTTCCTCGATTTTCTTTTGTATCGCGATCGCCGTGCAGGCCGAATTGTGCAGAACATCGGCGGGATCGCCAACTTCACCGCCATCCCTGCCAACGCTTCTCCCCAGCGGGTCCTGGCTTTTGACACCGGCCCGGGCAACATGGTCATTGACGCCGTCACCCACCGCCTTTTCGACAAGGCTTATGATCGCGATGGGAGAATCGCTGGTTCTGGTGCGGTGCTCGACAATGTGATTAGCGATGTTTTGCGTGGGCCATTCTTTCGGCGTAAGCCGCCCAAGACAGCTGGCCGCGAACAATTCGGACGCGAGTTTACCCAGGAGTTTATCCGTCGCTGCGGACGCGTGAACAAGCGAGACATCGTTGCCACAGCCACGGCATTGACAGCCAGGTCCATCGCGGATGCGATTCGACGCTTCGTAGTGCGCCGGACCGCTACGTACCGGGACTTCATTGTTTCCGGGGGCGGAGCGAGCAATCCGACACTCATGGCAATGCTAGCGAACGAACTGCGTCCTCTCGGCTTGCAGATCCGTTCCTCCGACGAGTTCGGACTGCCCGCGGAAGCAAAAGAAGCGGCGGCGTTCGCGTTGCTGGCGTTTCAGACATGGAATCGCAAGCCATCAAGCCTGCCCTCGGCCACTGGAGCGAAGAGGCCCGCGATCTTGGGAAAGATTTCTTATGCGTGAGAAGAAATCCTTTCGCCGCATCGCGGCGAATGCACAGCCGAGGGCGGCTGTGCCCACGTGGCCTTTGGTAGCTCTGGCACTTCTCGTTCCTTTGCTGTCCTGCTCCAGCAAACCCGACCCCAACACGCTGGTGATGATCATCGAGAGCAGCCCCACCAACTTGGACCCGCGGGTTGGCCTGGACGCCTATTCAGAACGGATTGATGAGCTGATGTTCGATGACCTGTGCACCCGTGACGAACATCTTGTCGTACAGCCGGGACTGGCTGATCGCTGGGACATTCCCGATCGTCTCACCTATGTATTTCACCTGCACCCAGGTGTGAAGTTTCACGATGGACGGTCTCTCACGTCGCGCGATGTGAAGTGGACCTTCGATTCCCTCCTGCAAGGGAAGATTCGCAGCACCAAGGCGGCGGTGTATCGGCCCGTGGATCGCATTGACGCGCCCGACGATTTCACGGTGGTATTTCACTTGAAGGAGCCATTCGCCACATTTCTTTGGAACGTTTCCGACGGCGCCGTCGGAATCGTGCCCTACGGAAGTGGCGATGAGATCAGCCGTCATCCCATGGGTTCAGGCCCGTTCCGCTTCGTCAGCGCTGAACCGGACAAGGAAGTCATTATCCAACGCAACGATGGTTATTGGGGCGAGAAGGCGCGTCTGAAACGAGTGCGATTCGCGGTGATTCCGGATGCCACGACCCGAGCCCTTGAACTGCGCAAGGGGAGCGCCGACATTGCGGTCACTTCCCTGACCGGCGATATGGTTCTGACCCTCGAACGCGAGTCCAATCTGGAGGTCCTCCGCGCTCCGGGCACGGTGGTCGGGTACTTGGCATTCAACACTCGCGATCCGATCCTGAAAGATGTGCGGGTGCGGCAGGCAGTGGCGTATGCCATCGACCGAACGGCGATCATTCACTATCTAATGCGCGATTTCGCGCGGCCTGCCTACAGCCTGCTTCCTCCCGAGAGTTGGGCGTACAGCGCTGACGTCCCCCGCTACGACCACAACCCTGATCGGGCGCGGCAATTGCTCGAACGAGCGGGATATCCGGCCGTGCATGGCGTGCGCTTTCATCTCACTATGAAAACTTCGACAGATGAAAGCCCGCGGCTGGTCGCGGCCGTGCTGCAGCAGCAATTGCGCGAGGTTGGCATCGCGTTGGATATTCGCACTTTCGAGTTCGCCACTTTCCTTTCAGATATCATCCGAGGCGCCTACCAACTGCATACCTTGCGCTGGGTCGGAGGCAACGAAGATCCCGACATCTTTGAATACGTCTTCCACTCGGCCAAATTCTCGCCCAACGGTGGCAATCGCACTTACTACTCGAACCCGCGCGTGGATGCGCTGATCGACCAGGCGCGCGGCGAACTTGACCAGAATGCGCGCAAACAGATCTATGCTGAGATTCAGCGAATCCTGGCTGAGGATCTGCCTTACATCAACCTGTGGTACATCGAGAACGTCATGGTACACACCAGACGGGTACGGAATCTGACGTTGAATCCGCCGGGCAATTACGACTTTCTGAAAACTGCAGACCTGGTTCCGTGAATGTGTGGGATCGGGTCTTTGACCCGGTCAGGCGCCAACGGCGCCAGCTTCGTCCAACGTAATTCAGGGGAGACTGTCGAGCTACGCTCGACCTGGACGGGTCAGAGACCCGTCTCCACACGAGTTCGAGCAAGCAGCCGAAGGCCGCGTGTTACCATCGAACTCTCGGCAAAACTCACGTGCGCATTCTTTTTATTGGTGACATTTTCGGCAGACCTGGGCGAACTATCGTCCAAGACCGCCTTCCATCTCTAGTTAAAGAGCATGCCATTGATCTCGTTCTCGCCAACGGGGAGAACGCTGCGGCCGGCTTTGGCATCACGCCACCGCTGGCTGAAGATCTCTTCGAGATGGGCATTGACGTCCTCACCACCGGCAACCATGTCTGGGACAAACGGGAGATCGTCGATTACTTTCAGGCCGCGGACGGGAATCCGCATAGTCCGGCTCGCCGGGTGTTGCGTCCCGCCAATTACCCGTCTGGCATGCCGGGTTGGGGCGTCTATGAAGGCCGGAAGAGCGACGTTCCCTACGCGGTGATCAATTTGCAGGGCCGCGTTTTTATGACTTCGAACGACGATCCCTTTCGCGTCGCCGACCAGTTACTAAAGGAAATCACGGCCAAAGTTATCCTGGTTGACATCCATGCGGAAGCGACTTCAGAAAAAATTTCAATGGGCTGGTACCTCGATGGACGAGTCACAGTAGTGGTCGGCACCCACACCCATGTTCCCACGGCCGATGAGCGCGTCCTGCCAGGCGGTACCGCATACATTACGGACGTGGGCATGACCGGACCTTACGACAGCGTCATCGGGGTGAAGAAGGAATTGGTCGTGGGGAAGTTTCTAAGCCACATGCCGACCCGATTCGAGGCAGCCACGGGAGACGTCAGGCTGTGCGCGATCGTGGTGGACTGCGATGAGCGAACTGGCCGGGCAAAACAGATCACGCGCGTGATGGTGAGTTAGAGAAACTGGCTTCAGGCTTTAGGCTTAAAGAACTGCAAGACAAGTTATGAGCGAATTCCAGCTTCGGACACAAGCCATAAAATCAAATGGCTTCCGCTGGATGTATGCGGATGCCTATCTTTTTGACATCGATGGCACACTGCTGGTCTCCCGCGACCGAGTGCATCGCAACGCCTTGCATCAGGCGATGCGTGAGGCCTACGGCGTCGATACTACCATCGACGGGATTGCCTATCACGGCAAGACCGACCTCGGTATTCTACGCGCTGCCCTGGAGCGGGTCGGCGTCTCGGGCGATCGGTTCGAAGCGAATCTTCCAGTGGCGCTGGAAGTCATCTGCCGGGAGGTGTCTGCCAATGCGAACCGCATCACACCCACGCTTTGCTCCGCAATTCCTGAGGTGCTCGCGGAATTGCAGGCTGCAGGCAAATTACTGGGCGTTGCATCGGGAAATCTGGAATCGGTAGGCTGGCTCAAGGTCGAAGCTGCGGGCCTGCGCGAGTTTTTCAGCCTTGGCTGCTTCAGCGACCACCACGAGACAAGGGCGGACATCTTCCGCCAAGGTGTGGCAGAAGTGCAACGCAGGCTTGGCGAATCCGCGCAAGTTTGTTTCATCGGCGACACGCCCGAAGATATCAAAGCGGCTCATTTCGCAAATTCCAAGATCGTCGCGGTATGCACCGGGATTTTCAAGGCTGACGAATTGGCCTGTCACGAACCTGATGTCTGCGTGGCCACGTGCGCAGAGCTGCTAACCAAATAGCGCGAAAGTGAAGCCTACAGTTCGAGAGCCTTTTTCAACTTCGCGCGATTCCGCACCGGCAGATATCGCAGCGCCGCCCGCGCCAATGCCAAATACACATCCCTCGCTTCCGGAACTTTTTTCAGGACCCGCAGATGTTTGCCCACGATTTCCGCATCGCCGCGCACGATCGGTCCGCTGAAAGCCCCCGCCGGGCCGAGGGCTTCATAGTTCGCGATGGTTTGCTTCACGATCGGAAGCATCTTCTTGCGGGCTTCCATTACGGATAGCCCAGCCGTTCGCGCCAGCTGTTCTGCGGTCACCAGCGTCGCCACCAGCAAAGGCGATGCAAACGCTCCCCACGCGTGGTAAGCAGCTTTGTGCTGCTTGCGAATGGTGAAAGCTTCTCCACCTAAATCCCGCACGATCCGCCGCGCCGTCCGGACCGCCGTCGCGTCGCCTTCCACTGCAAACGGAACCCCTTTGAGCGATGGGATCGATCCACTTACGAATGTCATCAAGGGATGAACCGAAGCCACTGCCGCTCCTCGCCGACGAAGCAGATTCAGTTCCGCGCTCGCCAGTGCGCCGCTGGAGTGGAGCGCAATTTTTTTCTTCCAGGGAACAAGCGAAGCAAGCTGGCGCGAGGCCGTGGCAATCTCCCGATCGGGCACACAGAACCAGATGAGATCGGCATCCAGATGCGCGTTGTCGCGAGTCGAGGTGGACGCCTCGACCTTCCGAGCCAGTACACGGGCCTTCCGTTTTGACGCGGCGCTGTTGCGGGAAACGATTTCGGAGATCGTATATCCCGCTTGCCTCAGCTCCAGTGTCAGCGCTCTGCCCAGTCTTCCCGGGCCGACAATCGCAATCCTTGGCTTGGCCGCCATCGCGGGCAGCATATCAGGGCGCCTCCGCCGGCGGCAAAATCTTTGCGCTCCGCCTTGCCCAACCTGATACAGCGCTTGTCGCTTATATTGTTGGTATGCCGAAATCATCGCATGCCAAAACCAAAGCTCGTGTTCTTTCTTCCGTCGAGGCCTATCGTGGCCCAGCCTTTTGGGTCACCACCGATCAGGTGTTGGAGCCCACGGGCAGGCGTGGCCGTCGCGACATCGTACGCCACACCGGCTCGGTCGTGATTCTGGCCGTCGATGAAACCCATTCCGAGCCCCGCGTTTTGCTGGTGCGCCAATATCGCCATGCCGCTCAGCAGTTTCTCTGGGAGCTTTGTGCGGGCCGAATTGATAAGGGCGAAAACGAGTTGACCGCGGCCAAACGTGAACTGCTCGAGGAAACTGGTTACGCCGCCTCCCGCTGGAAGCGAATCCTGAAGTTTTATGCCAGCCCCGGCTTCGTTGCCGAAACCATGTCCATTTACCTGGCAACGGGCTTGCGCCCGGGCACAGCGCAGCCGGAGGAGGATGAAGTTATCGAGATCAAATTCTTCCCTCTCAGCATTGCCGTCCGCATGGTATTGGCCGGACGCATTCACGATGGCAAAACCATCGCTGGCGTGCTCTGGCTCAATCAAGATCGGGGTAGCGGCAGAAGGCACAAGTAGCGGCCCTTTGGTGCTTCTCCCATGACTCGGTGCCCCTTGACAGCCTCTTCGTGTAGCCGGAAAATGGCAGAAAATCGGAGGGCACGGATGGGACCATGAAAGTTCTGTGCCCGAGGGGGCGTAAGTGGAACGTCTGAAAGGTATAGTAAAGTGGTTCAACAATGCTAAGGGTTACGGGTTTATTGGCCGGGAAGATGGGGCGGACGTATTTGTGCACTACAGCGCAATTACGTCGGAAGGGTACAAGAGCCTGCAGGAAGGCGATCAGGTTGAGTTTGAGATAACCCAAGGCCCCAAGGGTCCGCAGGCTTCCAATGTTACTAAGGCTTCGTGAATTGAAGCATTAACGTGGATCCAATCATCCCGGACATTGTCGCTGGTTTCGCCCTGTCCGCTCCAGCGATTCTGTAACGGTTCATTTCCGCCATCTCCATTTCGATCGGTAGTTGTCCCGCTCCAATCTGTCCAACCCAAGAAGATCCCGATTGGTGCCTAACGAGCCCCTCCTGCCTCATTTGACGCGACTGGCTTTGGGGGTATATGTGTAAAGGCGCGCTACATGTCCAGAAGGATTCTTTTGCTGTTAACCATATTCGCGCCCTTGTTAGCCTCGGCGCGCGACAAGACGGAGAATTGGCTGGAGGTTCGCAGCCCCCATTTCATCGTGGTGAGTAACGCAAACGAAAAGCAGGCTCGCCATATCGTCGACCAATTCGAGCGCATGCGGTTCGTTTTTCACACCGTGCTGACGCATGCAGCCCGCGATCCCGGAGCCCCCATCGTCGTGTTAGCTGTAAGAGACAAGAAGGACTTCCAGAAACTTGAGCCAGAAGCCTTTTTGGCAAAGGGGCAACTCGATCTAGCTGGACTTTTCTTACGCACGCCGGATAAGAATTATGTTCTGCTGCGGCTCGATGCTGAGGGTCAGCATCCCTACGCGACGGTTTATCACGAATACACCCATCTCCTTTCGTGGGAGGATGAGGAGTGGCTACCGCTCTGGCTCGATGAGGGCTTTGCTGAGTACTACCAAAACACGGACATAAGCGATAAAAACGTGGTGTTTGGGGAGCGAAGCCCGGAAAATATCGTCCTTTTGCGCCAAGATCGGCTTCTGCCGCTCGCGACCCTTCTTACCGTGGACCGGAATTCACCGTACTACCATGAGGAGAACAAAGGCTCCGTATTCTATGCCGAGTCCTGGGCCCTGACTCACTATTTCATGAGTAAGGACAACCGGGAGCATACCCATTACTTGGCTGATTACATGGAACTGGCGAGCCAAAAGGTGGACGCTGTCACCGCCGCCACTCGCGCTTTCGGCGACTTGAAGCAACTGCAGGCAACGCTCCAAAAGTATGTAGCGCAAGACAGTTTCCCGTATTTCACGGCATCGATTTCCATGGAAGTGGACGACGCAGCCTTCAAGGTTCGCGCCCTCAGCCCGACCCAGGCAGATGCCGCTCAGGCTGACTTTCTGGCATACGAGCAGCGCGAAAAGGATGCGCGCATTCTGCTTGAACGAGTGCTGCATGACGATCCAAACAACGTTTCGGCGCACACGACCATGGGGTATATGGAACTCCGCCAAGGCCACTCCTCGGAAGCGTTGAAATGGTACGAGCAGGCGGTGAAGCTCGATTCGCAAAGTTTTGTAGCCAATTATTATTTCGCCACCATCGCAATGAATGGCGGCCCGCTCAACTCTGAAAGTAAGTCGCAGGTCGAAACCAGTCTTCGCACGGCCGTCAAGCTGAATCCTTCCTTTGCCCCAGCCTACGATCAGTTAGCCGTGCTTTTCGGAATGCAGCGCCAGAATCTTGAGGAAGCCCACCAGTTGGCCCTCCATGCGGTAACGTTGGAACCCGGCAATCTTCACTATCGGCTGAACACGGCCAGCATCCTGCTGCAAATGGAGCGTGGCAAGGACGCCATCGCCGTGCTGCAGCACGCCATGCCCTTGGCCAAGACTCCTGAAGAGACCGTCTCAGTTCAGAATATGCTGGAGGCAGCCCAGCAGTACCAGGCGGCGCGCGCGCAAGTCGAGAAAGACCGCCAAGCCGCTCAGGGAATTCAATCTACTTATCCCCAGGCAGAATCTTTAGAGCAACCGGCACCGGGCGCTGCGGAACCATCCAATTCACATTCACAAGCACCCCTGCCTGCCCGAGAAGAGCCGCACGGGCCGCGACGCAGCATGAAGGGCACGCTTAAGGATGTGCAGTGCTCTCTGCCTGCAATCATAGAACTGAAGGTCGAGGGCGGCGAAACGACACTCTCTCTACACAGCAACAATTATTTTAAAATCCAGTTCACCGCTGCCAACTACACGCCGGCAGGCGAACTTCATCCTTGCGACGATCTGGAGGGAATGAAGGCGCATGTGGAGTTCTTCGAAGCCGCCGGCAAATCCACCGAAGGCCAAGTTTTTTCCATCGAACTCAGCAAATAATAAGCAGCTCTAGTTGTTCTTATTGTCATCCCGAGCGCAGCCCGGGATCTATAGGTTCTCCGCGCGGACCGACCCAAACCCAGATTCCTCGTCGCGTCGCTCCTCGGAATGACAGGATAATGGGGCGTCGATCAGGATGCCTTGCCGAACACAAGCGCCTGGCGCATGCCCCCAAAATGAATTTCAAGGAGGGTCCGCGATCCGTCAGGGTTTCTTCTGTACACATACGCGTCGTGCGGGTACTTAGCTTCGCGTTTCACCCATCTCCCGTCGGCGGTTGCAACCACGCTATTGTTGCGCGTAAATTTCACATTCGCATCGCCGATGTACGACTCCCAACTGATTACGTAATCTCCCTCAGGCGTGCGCGCACCGTTTAGCGTCAGTGAAGAAACTAAGGTGAAGCTCCGTGAGCCCCTTTCGAAAGGTCGCGGCTTGAACCCGTCAGACACCAGACTCTGGTGTGTCTCTTTGGCCCGCTCCTCATCGGGGTATGGGCCCACCAGCACATGGTAGGAATTCGTCCAAAGGAAGCCTTTCTGAATCGCGGTTACGGGAAACCCGAGTTGGGTCAGCTTGTCCGTTTCATCGTGAGCCTGCAGGGGATTCTTGAATTTGCCGACTTCGAAGTACAGTTCCCTGGTTAAGTCAACATTCTCCGCTCCAGAACCTTCGGTATGCACACCCGGCTGGTTCGCCGGTTCGGGCTTCGGAGCTGTGCCGAGCTTACCCGGAATTAAGTTGGAGGCGAGCGCGCCAGCAATCGTTGGCGCAGTGGTTGGCCCAGTCGCTGGCAAAGAGACCGGCGGAAGCGTCAAGGCAATCGCGGGAGTGGGAGCCGGAGCGGCAGCCTTGGGAGCAGGCTCGCCCGCAGCCGTTGGCGTAGCGGCAACCGGCGTTGCCGACTCCAGCTTCGCCGGCTGAAGCTTAGCCGGATTTGCCAAGGCCTGTGACCCAGGCTTCTCAGGCGGCAAAACCTTCTCGGCTTGTGGAACCGGCATCGGCGCAGGTGCTGGCAATACCGTCTGCGACGCTGGCAGCGGCGTCTGCTTTGCTGGCGACATCCCCTGCGGCGCTGGTGACACAGCGGGCGGGGTTGGCGCCACAGTCCGCGTCGCCGGTGACATCATTTGCGGCGCTGGCGACACCGCTGGTACCGCTGCCGACGCAGCTAAGGTCTGCGCTTGGGGTTTTGCCGCGAATTGCTCTCCCAACTGGATAAGGGACTCACCGATCTCACGCCGATAGCTTTGAAATAAAAATGCCGCCACCACGACAACCGAAACCAGAAGCCCGGTGGCCAAACCTCGCGAGAATCCACTCAATGGCCTTGCTACTTGTGAAGCCGGCACAGGACCACCGGGCGCAGCCTCCATATCCGGCCGGGTGCTACTTAGGGCGGGGAGGGCACGCGGCCGCGGGCCGGCGGGTGCGGACCCCTCTTCAGCAGCGAGCGCCGTCGTAGGGTGGCTCATCCAATCGACGATTTTTTCGCGAGCTTCTGCCGGCAGCGCAGTGAATCGCAAGCCGCCCTTTTGCGTTTCATCCGTCCACGCCAGTGTGCCGTCGGCTTCGATTCGCTGGTGGTTGTCTGAGAACCAGAAACGGATCGTCCCATTCCGATGGACCGGATCAAAGGCGTGAAAGCAAAGTCCTCCTTCCGACACATTCAACACGATGCCGCCGTTATTCGGCTCAATGTTGATATAGGCGTGCTTCTCCATCGTCGTCCGGGGGTTTTGGCGGCGTTCCAGGGCTTTCATGGTTAGCACCACTGAGTAGAGAGAAATTACCGGATCATTCGCAACGCGCGCAGCAATCGAGTCCGTTCAAGAAGCGCCGAACTGACCTGCATCAGGTGACCGCACGTCGAACTTTCGACTTTTCACTTTCCGACAGAGCGGTAATATACACCCGACCGCCTCTGCGCACAATCCTCTTGCCCACTTTTCAGTGCAGGCCGTTTCCAGCGACCCTGGGGAAGGGGCCGGTCCTGCCTCCCGAAGAAGCCCCGACCGAAAACTGGCCATTCGACTTTTACCGGATAGGTTGTAATCTTGATTCCTCATGGACAACAAGGCCATCGCTGGCATCCTCTACGAAACCGCCGCGCTGCTCGAAATCGACGGCCAGGACTCCTTCCGCATCCGCTCCTACCGCAACGCTGCCGAAGCCATCGAAGCCTTCCCGCAGCAGATCGCAGAACTGATCAGCGAACCCAAGAAAGTCCTCGCCATCACGGGCATCGGCAAGGGAATGCTGTTGAACCTGCAAGAGATGTTTAACGACGGCCGGCTTTCTCTGCACGCCGAGTTGCTCAAGAAGTATCACCCCTCGATGCTCGATCTGCTCAAGATTCAAGGCCTCGGCCCCAAAACCATTGCCCTGATCTGGAGCGCGTATCAAGTCTGCGATCCCGAGGGCGTCGAGAAACTGGCCCAGGAGGGCAAGATTCGCATTCTCCCCCGCATGGGCGAGAAGCACGAGCAGAAGCTGCTCAAAGCGATTCAGGACTATCGCCGCATCGCCGGACGCTTTCTCCTCGACACCGCCGAAGCTCAAGCCGAAAAAATCATCGAACATCTGCGCGCCTATCCCGGCGTCGAGAAAGTCACTCCCGCCGGCTCGCTGCGCCGAGGACGTGAGACGGTTGGCGATCTCGACATCCTAGTAACCGGGAAAGCATGCTGTGACGATGAAGAACGGCAAAAACTAATTGATCACATCATCAAGCTGCCGGGCTTGATGGACATCATCGCCCGCGGCGAAAACAAGGTCAGCTTTCGCCTGCGCGGCGGCATGCAGGTCGATGTCCGCCTCCTCTCCCCCGACTCCTTCGGCGCAGCCATGCAGTACTTCACCGGCAGCAAGGCCCACAATGTCGCCCTGCGCCAGCGCGCGCTAAAGATGGGCTACACTTTGAGCGAATACAGCTTAGCAACGTTGGACAACGAAAAGGCCGTGGCCGGAAAAACTGAAGAAGAAATCTACGCCCAATTAAAGCTGGACTACATCGCTCCTGAATTACGGGAGAACTTGGGCGAAATTGATGCCGCCGAAAAGCACACCTTGCCCGCGCTCATTTCGCAGACCGATCTCCAGGGCGACGTCCACATGCACACCGTCGAAACCGATGGCCGCAACACCATCGAAGAAATGGCCGAGGCCGCCCGCGCTCACGGCTACAAGTACATGGCCATCACCGACCACTCCAAAAACCTGGCTTTTGCCAATGGGCTCGATGACCAGCGCGCCGTGGAGCACACCAAGCGCATCCGCGCCGCCAACAACAACGTGGACGGCATCCGTATCTTCGCCGGAATCGAAGTCGACATTTTGTCCGATGGCACGCTCGACCTCTCCGACTCCGTCCTAGAACAAATGGATCTGGTAATCGCCAGCGTCCATTCCCACTTCAACCAAAGTCCCACCGAGATGACCGACCGCCTGCTCAAAGCCGTGGAAAATCCCAACACCTCATTCCTCGGACATCCCACCGGACGCCTCCTGCTCCGTCGCGACGCCTACCCGTTCGACGTCGACTCAGTTTTGAAAGCCGCAGCCCAACGCAAGGTCGCGATGGAGCTAAATGCGTATCCCGACCGCCTAGACCTCTGCGACCGCCATCTCCGTCTAGCCAAACAGTACGGGGTCAAGATCGTAATCAACACCGATTCCCACCACACCTCCCACCTCGACAAAATCCGCTACGGCGTCCTGCAAGCCCGCCGCGCCTGGCTAACCAAAGACGACGTGCTCAACACCCTCCCCGCCCAGAAGTTCAGCAGAGCCATGAAACACGCCTGGCCAATGTAGGCGCGAGCGTCCTCGCTCGTGCAGTGGCACACGCGAGATTCAGCTGAAGAAGTGTGGACGGCTTTGAAAGGGCCCGGCTTCAGCCGTGCCGCAGAGCTCCCATTTCGACTCACGCCCCGCAGGGACCAGCGCTCTCACCCGACCATTCGCCGTCAACGCACGGCCTGTTGAAACATCTGTTACCTCCGCTCGATTCTCTACTCTTTGAATTGATGAGTTGCGTAAGATGTCTGTGCGGTCGAGATCAGGGATGACTTTGAGCATAGAAGCGGCGATATCGGCGTTCGGCAGGGCGGCAAAACTCAAGCTTTCAAATCCTGCCGCAACCGGTCAGCCGGAAGATCAGCTGCGTGCTCCCTTCGAGCAGCTCCTTGAAGATGTAGCAGCCCTTTGCGGCTTTCACACCGGAACCGTCGTCGCAGTGGGCGAAACTTCTCAGCGCGACCTGAAGACCCGTCCCGACTACTCGGTCACCGTCAGCAAGGCCCTCGTCGGTTTCGTTGAACTCAAGGCGCCGGGGAAGGGCGCGAATCCGCCCCGCTTCAAAGATCCCCACGACAAAGCGCAATGGGAAAAGTTGGCCTCTCTGCCCAATCTGCTCTACACGGACGGAAACTCGTTCAGCCTTTGGCAGGACGGCAAGATTGCAGGTTCGGTACTCACATTGCAGGGCGACATCGAGACATCCGGTGCGAAGCTCGCCCCGATACCTGGGCTGCTTCTTCTCTTCGAAAGCTTCCTGCGCTGGAATCCAGTTGCGCCGCGCAGCGCTCGCGACCTGGCACACACCACCGCCCGCCTCTGCCGGCTGCTGCGCGATGAAGTAACCGAGCAGTTAGGCCTCAAGAGCCAGGCTCTAACCGACCTCGCCGTGGACTGGCGCAAGCTTCTCTTTCCCGATGCAACCGACGAGCGTTTCGCAGACGGCTATGCCCAAGCCGTCACCTTCGGCATGCTCATGGCTCGCGCAAAAGGCATCGCGCTTAACGACGGACTGGATAAAGCCGCCGCCGAGCTGGCGCGGAGCAGCACGCTCATTGGCGCTGCCCTTCGACTGCTGACCGATAACGCCGAGAACCAGGAAACCCTCAAAACCTCCCTGGGCACGCTCACGCGTGTGCTCCACGAAGTCGACTGGAAGAAGGTCAGCAAAGGCGAGCCGGAAGCGTGGCTCTATTTCTATGAAGAATTCCTGGACGTCTACGACAAGAAGCTTCGAAAGGAGACCGGTTCTTACTACACGCCACCGGAAGTTGTCAGGGCGATGGTCGCTCTGGTAGACGAAGCTCTGCGCAGCAAACGCTTTAACTTGCATGCCGGCTTGGCGTCGCCGCAAGTCACCTTGGCCGACCCCGCCGTGGGCACGGGGACATTCCTGCTTGGCGTGCTTCGCCGCATTGCCGATCGGGTGACTGCCGATGAGGGCGAGGGCGCGGTTCCGGGCGCCATTCAGGCGGCTCTTTCGCGCTTGATTGGTTTCGAAATCCAACTCGGCCCATTTGCCGTGGCGCAGCTGAGGATTCTTGCCGAGATCGTGGACCTTACCCATTCTGTGTCTGACTCTCCCCTGCGGCTGTTCGTGACCAACACGCTCGGCGACCCTTACGAGAACGAAGACTATTTCCCCAGCATGCTTGCCGCTCTTGGCAGGTCTCGTCGCGATGCCAACAAGATCAAACGTGAAGAGCCGATTACAGTCGTCTTAGGCAATCCACCCTATAAGGAGAAGGCGAAAGGCCGCGGCGGTTGGATCGAGCACGCGAGCCCGAACAAGAAAGACCCGCCGCCGCTCAAGGCGTGGATGCCCCCGGCAGAATGGCACGCCGGAACGCACAGCAAGCACCTCCGGAACCTCTATATTTATTTCTGGCGCTGGGCCACATGGAAGGTATTTGACCACCACCCCGAGCACGACACGGGCATCGTTTGCTTTATTACCGTTGCGGGATTTCTCGCCGGCCCCGGTTTCCAAAAGATGCGTGACTACATGCGGCGCACCTGCGACGACATCTGGGTGATCGACTGTTCACCCGAGGGCCATCAGCCCGAAGTGAACACGCGGATATTCCAAGGTGTCCAGCAACCCGTGTGCATAGTCTTGGCGTCTCGTTCAAAAGCGGCGAAGGCAGACAGCCCCGCGAGCGTCCACTTCAGAGCGTTACCTCTCGGAAAAAGAGAGCAGAAGTTCGAGGCGCTTTCGGCGATCCGGCTGAGCGATCCGGGCTGGATCGACGCGCCCTCAGGTTGGCGTGACCGGTTCTTGCCAACTTCGCAGGGGCAGTGGTCAGAGTTTCCCGCAATCGAAGAACTGTTCATTTACAACGGTTCAGGCGTAATGCCTGGCAGAACATGGATTATCGCTCCTGATGCTCCTTCCCTGAAGGGGCGGTGGAAGATGCTAATCGAAGCACCGGCCTCCAAGAAAGACGATCTACTCCAACCACATCTTAATCACGGCAAGCTGGGCGACCGGCACGCGAACAAAGTGCTAGAAGACGCCCTGCCCGGTTTTCCCGTGAGGAAAACTTCCCTCACTGCCGAGCAGAACGCCGAGACTGACCCGATCGAGTACGCTTTCAGATCCTTTGATCGGCAGTGGATCATCCCGGACAAGCGAGTCATCAATCGACCCAATCCCGAGCTTTGGGAATCGCGCTCCGAAAGTCAGATCTACCTCACCGCCCTACTGGAAGAATCACCAACGTCAGGCCCTGCAGCAACCCTTACGTCAATGGTGCCCGACTTGCACCACTACAAAGGCTCATTTGGCGGTCGCGTGTTCCCGCTGTGGCGGGACCAGGGGGCCAGCGAAGACAATTTTGTGCCCCGATTGCTCCCCGTCCTCTCAGAGAAAATCGGCATATCCCTTGGGGCAGAGGAGTTCTTAGCCTACATCGCGTGCGTCGCCGTAAGCCCCCCATACACCGCACGCTTCCAGGCAGACTTCTCAACGCCGGGGCTGCGAATTCCCATAACCAAGGATGCTCCAACATTTCAAGAGACGATTGAGATCGGTCGGCGCATCGTCTGGCTTCATACTTTCGGCGAACGCATGGCCGACGCCGCGCAAGGCCGCCCCGAGGGTCCGCCGCGGCTGCCGGAAGGGCACGCGCCCACCGTGCCCAAGGATGGCGAAATCTCGTCCGAGCCGGACGAGATGCCCGATACAATCGGCTACGACGCTGGGAAGCAACGATTGCTCGTGGGACACGGTTTCATTGACAACGTTCCTCCAGCCGTGTGGCAGTACGAGATCTCGGGTAAGCAAGTTCTCTTGCAGTGGTTCAGCTATCGCAAGAAGGATCGTGCGCGCCCAATTATGGGTGATCGCCGTGCGCCATCGCCGCTTGGCAATATTCAGCCCAACCACTGGCTCCCGGAGTACACAACCGAGTTGCTGAATGTCTTGAACGTTCTCGCGATGCTGGTGGAGCTGGAGCCGAAGCAGGCGGAGCTTCTCGACCGAATCTGCGCGGGCCCGCTCATCTCCGAGGACGAGTTGAAAACCGCAGGAGCGTTCACCACGGAGGCCGCACCGAAGCGGAGGAAACCGAAAACAGAAAAAAGCGCCGCACTCTTCGAGTAGAGCCCTTGGAGTGCCGCGTCACATTCGGCCATTTACGGCCTGAACAACCTCCATAAAGTCCTAGCTCTCTTCGGGATTTTACCCGGCAAAGCGATTACAATCACAGACGAGTTATGCCTGAGGACGTACCAACTCCGCCACCCACTCCCCCAAGCGCACCATTGGCCCCGTCCGAGTCCGGTACCCCATTTCACATCGGAGAGGAATTCGGTACCGCCGAGAAGAACCTGCCCTCGCTGAAGATTGTGGTCATCAGCGTTGCTGTCATCGCAGTCGTCGCAGCCATCACCAGTTTCGTGCAGCGGCCACATTCGGCGACCACTGGGTCAATCGACGATGTCGTCTCAGTGGAAATTCCCGATCAAAACTTAATCATGGTCGCAATCAACGTCTCTTTCCAGAACAACGGCATCAAGCCCTACTGGATTCACACCATCAAGGCCGATCTCGATACCAGCACCGGAACCTTCACCGACGACGCCGCTTCCCCAGCTGACTTCGCCCGCTATTTCCAAGCCTTCCCCACCCTAAAGCAGCACGCGATTGATCCTCTGCAGCGCGAAGCCAAAATCAATCCCGGCGCTCGGACCGCCGGAACAATCATCGTAGCCTTTCCCGTAACCCCAAACGCTTTCGCCACCCGCAAGTCGCTCAAGGTCACAATCCAACCCTACGACCAGCCCGTCCCGCTGGTCCTGACCAAGTAAGCCCGGCCTGCTACAGACAACTACCTCCGCGAGCCTCAATATGCAGACAAGCTCGCGATTCGTATCAGGATATGGCTTTAGCCATATCGCCAGCGCTCCGAATCAATGCGGCTTCAGCCGCTGTCCTTTTCTATCAAGTCTCCACCATCCCCGCAACGTCTCTTGTTCTCTATTACTTAGGCCTGATGATTAGCTTATAGCTATTTGTGCGAGTGTTCCACGTGGAACATAACGCAGCTTTGCGGGCTCTTCACTGATGCTTCTGCAAGAATTTTCGGCGGGCGAGGTGATTGTTAGCATTGGGGTTGAGGTCGTCGTACTTTAAACAGCTGATCGAGCCATCCACCTCCAGCACGGCCAGCGCGACGTCATGACAGCTGGCGATGCCATGCTCGCGCAGGGCGCGCTGCAACTCGTCCATGCTGACGTGCTCTTTCGCCAGGTGTGATTCGATGACCGTGCCATCGTGAACCAGCAAGCTGGGCTGGCCCTGAACAAACTTTCGGAAGCGGCGATTGCCGCCAGAGAGTTCGGCGATAAGATAATTCAGCAGCAGCAGCGTGGCCGCGGCCACCACGCCGCCCATAAGCGATGTGTCCGGTCCAGTCATCGCATTCTGCACCGCGTTGCTGAGCAGCAGTAGCAGCGTAAGATCGAAGGGCGTCATCTGTCCAACCTCGCGCTTGCCGCTCAGGCGGACGCCGGCGAGGACAACCAGGTAGATCACCGCCGTCCGCAGGAAAATTTCGAGGAGAACGTGCGCGCTTGGAACCATCGCGAGTTATTGACCCGTAGTCACCGGCACGGGCGCGTTCTTGGGCGTGCTCAAGTATCCCGCCGCTTGTTTCTTGTCCACCGACCAGATCACCATTTCGTACAGCAGGTGATCGCGCCCGGTGTAGAACTGGATGGGCTCGCTGATGTTGCGGTCTTTCTTTTCGATGGTCTTGTCGTCAGCGGTGACGTTGACCGTGAACTTGCCTTTCTTGGGATCGGTTTTCTTCAACTGCAGGCTGACTGTCCCAACCGGCTGTGGTTGCGCGCCCTTGACTAAAGTGAACTCGTAGTAATTGCGATCGCCTTTGTGCTTGAGCACCTCGAGGTCGCCGCGAGTGTTAGCGATCAAGCCGCTCTGCACTCCCAAGTCGCCAATGGCGCTCTGCAGTTTGGCTTCCGCGGCTGCGAGTTCGGCCTTGGTGGAGGCCACGTCGGTCTTGACGCCGCCTACATCGGTTTTTACGTTGGCGACTTCGCCGTTCACCTGGCTGAGCTGCTGCTTTTGCTCCTGTGCAAGGCGCTCTTGCGAGGCGCGTTGCGCGAGTTGCTCGCGCTGTAACTCAGCGGAACGGGCGGCGAGCTCCTTCTTGGTCATGCCGAGCTGCGTGGCCAGGGTTTCGGAGTCGGCCTCGGCAGACTGCATGCGTTTGGAGAGCTCGGCGATCTGAGCGTTGCTGGCGGTTTGATTCTTGCCCAGTTGATCGATGCGCTCGCGCAGGTTGAACAGAAAGTAAAGCGAGCCCGCGACGTACAGGACGGCAAGCAACAACAGTATCCACTTGGCGGCGCTGCCCTCGGACCCGGTGTGGACTTCGGCTAGGTGTTCGCCTTCGTCGGCCATAAGTTTTCTCCACTGGTTGTGATTGGATGTTGCTCCCTATTGTTGAGCAGGGCAGCCATCGTGTCAATCGTCGCTGCAAAAGTCACCGCTGATTACCGCGGACGAAAGCCTGGCGAATGCGCTGGCGGCGCATCTTCCAGTCAAGTGGCTGGGCTCGCTGTAGACGACGCAAGATCAAAGGCGATCAACCACTAAGGACACGAAAGGTTCACGATAGAAGGCGGGCAGAGGTGATACCAAATGGTATGGTAGAATGCCATTATGGTTACCACATTGACGATCGACAAGGCTGGGCGGATCGTGTTGCCTAAGCCGGTGCGGGAAGAGTTGCAGCTTAGTCCGGGCGATTCTTTGGAGGTGGATAGTTCCGAGGAACGCGTGATCCTGCGCCCGGTCCGGGGGAATGGGCGGGTTTACAAGAAACAGGGAGTCTGGGTCTTTGATTCTGGCGAACCCCTTGGCGCGGACGTGGTTGACAAGACGATCCGCAGCGTGCGGGAGGAACGGCATCGCCGCAATCTAGGAAAATTGCGGTGAGGTTCTTCTTGGACACTTCGGTTTTGATCGCCGCAGTGTCGGTGCAACACGTCCACCATGGTCCGAGTCTGGCGGTTTATCTCGCGGCGAACAAAAACCAGGCAGGTTGCGCAGCGCATAGCTTGGCAGAGGTGTACGCCACACTAACGAGGCTGCCCGGAAAACAACGAATGAGTTGCGAACAGACGCTGCTTTTTCTCGACGAGATCAGGAACCGATTGAAGACTATCGTTCTGGATGGCGAGGAATACTATTCTGCTACGGCGGATGCGGCTGCGGAAGGAATCGTGGGCGGGACGGTTTACGACGCCCTCATTGCGCGCTGCGCGCTCAAAGCCGGGGCAGAGACCATCTTTACCTGGAACATCGATCATTTTCGGCGCGTAGGGCCGGACGTAGCGAAGCGCGTGCGCACGCCGTAGGAAGCCGGTTGCCTAAACGAGTATGTCGGGGTAGAATGAGGGCCGGTCTCAAGCCCCTGAGGCCGGTTGCCCGTCTCTTTTGTCCAGATCGCAATCCCGAAGGAGATATCCCGATGAACTGCAAACAGAATTTGTTGCTCACACAATGGGCGATGGCGATCTTTATTGCCATTCTGATATTGGCCGGCAGCGTTTTGGCAGTGGGACAGACAGAGAGTGTCATTTACCGCTTCCAGGGCGGCAGCGACGGCATAGATCCAGAAGGCGGCTTGATCTCAGACAAGGCCGGTAATTTCTACGGCACGAATTTCTTCGGTGGTCCGGACAATGAGGGCACGGTATTTCAGCTGTCGCCGCCGGCTGGGAAGGGCGGATCCTGGACGGAGACGGTTCTCTACAGTTTCACCGGTGGCAGTGACGGCGCCAGGCCCCGTGGGGATTTGATCTTCGATCAAGCCGGCAATCTTTACGGCGTGGCAGAGTTCGAAGGGCCCAACGGCGCTGGCACAGTCTTCGAACTCAAGCCGCAGGGCGGTAGCTGGACGGAGACCACGCTTTACTCATTCCCGCAGAATCTGAATCCCAACGGTGGCCTGGCTTTCGACAAGGCGGGCAATCTATACGGCACAATTTATAATGGCGGAGCCCACGGCTTTGGCTCCGTTTTCCAACTCACGCCAACGCAGGGCGGGTGGACTGAGACTACGATCCATGACTTCGGAGGGGGCTCCGATGGAGCGTACCCATTCTCTGCCCCGATCGTTGGCCAAGGGGGGAATCTATTGGGCACGACTTCTGAGGGCGGCAACGGTACTGGCGGAGTGATCTACGAACTGAAGCCCCCAGCCACCAAGGGCGGCGCCTGGACCGAGCGTCTGCTGTACAGATTTTGCGCCCAATCGAACTGCAGCGACGGCTCACATGCCCACGGGCGACTGGTATTTGACGCGAAGGGGAATCTCTACGGCGCGACGTATGGGGGCGGCGCATCCGGTGACGGCACCGTCTTCCAACTGACTCGGCAAGGCAGTTCCTGGACGGAGGCCGTGCTCTACAGCTTCTGCTCTCTGGCAAAATGCGCCGACGGAGCCTTCCCCACTGGCAGCGTGATTTTCGATGGCAAGGGGCATCTCTATGGTGGCGGACTCGGTGGCAAAAAGGGGCACTGCGGAGAGCGTCTGGGCTGTGGCACAGTTTTCCGACTGACCCCTCCGGCGACCCAAAGCGGGGTTTGGACTGAGACCGTGCTGCACAACTTTCCTGGCAACCAAAGTGACGGATATGAACCCATTGATGGCTTGATCCTTGGCAAGTTTGGCTCGGTCTGGGGTACGACTCGGGATGGCGGCAGCTATGCCGGGACCTGCGGCACAGCATTCTTTGGCTGCGGTACAGTGTTCCGCATTTTTCCGTGAGGTGGGCGCTAGCTCAAGTCCAATCCGCGTCCTGCAGATCGGGAGCGCAGAGCACAACCCTGCTGGTGGTGAACCTGCCCTTTTTTATAGGCGCGCGTCCTTGGCGAGAGCACGTGCGGGGACGCACGCGCCTACATCTTCCCGGCAACCATGACCCCGAGAACGACGGGCAGGTAGATGACCGAGGCGTGGACTACGCGGCTGGCCAAGACTTTCGAAGTGGACTGGGCGAGTTTAGTCACGTGATATAGGAGGAAAGCTCCTGCCAGCAGCATACTCGCCAAATAGATCCCACCGCCGCGCCCTACGAGCGGCAGCATCGTCGTAGCGATCAGGGCTAGAGTGAAGCCAAGAATCTCCGCGCGCGTGAAGCGGGAGTCGAGATCAAAGTCGGGGAGCATGCGATAGCCGGCTCGGGCGTAGTCGTCGCGGTACATCAAGGCGATGGCGAGGAAATGGGGAAACTGCCATAGGAAGAGAATCGAAAAAAGATACCAGGCGTGGCGATCGATGCTGCCGGAGGCTCCAGCCCAACCGATCAGAGTGGGCATCGCCCCAGGGAATGCGCCTAGCAGCGTGCATAGAGGGGTTTTTCTCTTCAACGGGGTATAGATGATCAGGTAGGACAGCAGGGTTGACACTGCCAGAAATGCCGACGACAGGTTCACGGTAATGGCGAGGTAGAGGCCTCCGGCAACGCTCAACAGAATGCCGAACAGAAGCGCTTCCCGAGCGCTGAGGCGTCCCGAAGGCAGAGGGCGGGTGGCGGTGCGGCGCATTTGAGCGTCCCAAACCCGCTCCATCCATTGATTGAGGGTTGCGGTCCCGCTGGCGACCAGCAGCGTGCCGAGCAGGGTGTTGATCAAGCCTGCGATCCTGAAAGGTCCACGAGAGGCAAGGTAATATCCTGCCGAGGTGGTCATCAGAATAAGGAGGTTCACTTCGGGCTTGGTGAGCGTGTAGTAATCGCCAAGCCTGGATTTGAGCGTCTGCGGAGAGTTTGCCATTAGTGGTGGCCATTTTACCAGTCTTGGCCAGATTCGTCTTCTGCCTCGCTGCGGTTGAACTGAAGCAGGCGAGGACACACCCGTAGTCAGGTTCGTTACAGTCGTGGCAAGAAAAATGACGAAGCTGATTTTTCGGATTGGTGAATGGATCAGGCGACTACGGAAACCGCCGGGCTGCCCACAAGAATCTTAGCCATGGTGGCTGCCATTTTTTTCGCCCGAAGGCGATCGTGGCCGAGCAGAACCGGCCGCACGAAGCCGAACACGAGGCCAAGCATTCCAACCGCCTGCGCCAAGGCCTCCATTGCGTCCTGCGGCAGTTTCACGGTCTGGTAATTTTTCAAGCGCTCTGAGATCGCTTTGGCGCGTGCCGAAATGAACGTCCTATTCATCACGCTGCCTACGGCGGGATCAACGATGGCGCGAGGGATGAATACCCGGAGAAAATCACGGCTTTCCCAAATGCGCTCGACTTCTCGATCGACCAGCTGTAGAAATTCATCCTCGAGGTTGGGAGCAGGCTGCAGCTTGTGGCTCACGTCCAACGCTTCTTTCGAGACGCGATGTTCGATCATGGCGGCGAGCAGACCAGCCTTGCCCTTGAAGTAGCGGTGGATAAGGCCTTCCGCACAGCCCGCCGAAGCGGCAATTTCGCGAGTGGTCGTCACCTCGTAACCCTGGGATGCAAATAGTTCCATGGCAGCCTGAATGAGCGCTTGTTCTTTAGCGGCCCGATCGCGCGTCCGCTTGGGCCTGTTCCCGTTCACGCTACCGGATACCGCGAGCTCAGCCCGACGGGTTGCTGGCTGCTTGCGCTTCGTAGTTTTCTTCATGCTCTATAAGGTTCAAGCCAATGCATCGCAAGCGACGGTACCATTCCTTTGCAATTCGAATGTGATAACTTCGTCTATATTTTGTAAAAAGATTGTCAGGAACTTGTCATGCGGGGTTGGTCCAAAAGTAAAGATTTGACAGGTTGACAGCCGACCTGGATCGAGAGTATCAGAGCGAGAAACCGGAGATCGTATCAGTCGATCACCAAGACATCTAACGGCGGGGCCAGTAGTTGGGCGCATGCGGAATATCCACAGCAGGGCAGCAATTCTGGCTTCTATCGTCGCCAGGGGATACTCGCTCGCTCGAAAGCGGTGCGCTATGCTCGGCCGCAGGCTCGGGCTAGCGATGCTCGCGGTTTTCTGGCTGGTCTTGGCAGTTGCTCCGCTTTGTGGTCGCGAACACAAGAAGCGGGAAGAGTATGGCGTGAGCTTTTCCACGGAGATCGCGGCTCCGGAGAGCGAAGTCTTACAGGCGGTGGAGGCCGTTGTCGACGACGGAATCATCCAAGGCAGCTTCGAATACAACAAAGACAAGTACATCGAGCGCGCTACTGCGGCTCCGTCCTCGCCGCTGTTTGCCCAATGGAAAGATCCAGGCACCGTTTTCTATAAGACTCGCGCTAAGGTTTTGGCACCCGCCCATTTCAAGGAAACTGGGGACGAAGGCACACTGGCGGTGCGCTACGTGGTGCAGAGCCGAGATCCAGGCAAAACGATTTTGCGCATCGACGCGGTTTTTGTCGAAGATTTCCGCCGCACCGTACATCCCTCGGATGGAAGTGTCGAAGGCGCCGAGTATAAGGACATCCAGGATCACGTTGACGCACTCGAATTGCAGAAGAGTCAGGCTCAGCAGGGTGAAAAGCACCGACAGGAAGAGCTTGCCAGGCAGGCCCTCGAACACAAGAGTGAAGAGAATGAAGCTGTGGCCCTGGCCGCCGCACAAACTTCCGTCCAAGGTTTGGAAAAGCACGTCCAGGATCTCCGCAGGCAGGCGGAACGCGTGATTAAAGCTCCTGGTGCCCAACTCAAATCTGCTCCCTTCCACACTGCCTCGAATTTGAAGTCTCTGGAGACCGGGACTGAAGTCGTGATTGTCATAGCGACTCCCTACTGGTACGGCGTGGAAACCGAAGACGGGCAGCACGGTTGGATTCATCGCGAGCAATTGGAGCTGCTGCCGTGAGGCCAAGACATCTGAAATTAGCTTGGACGCGAGGCTTGTTTCTAATTCTCTGCGTCGCGATCCCGACGCTATTGACCAGCCCCAGCGATGCTCAGGACGTTCCGATCGAGCGCACGTTTGTGCAGTCGAAGCCGGAGGTTGAGAAAGCTCTCAAGGAGCTAAAGCCTTCGGCTTCCGGACGGCTGCCCGTGCTGGATGGTTTTACCCGACCAAGCGATCGTGCCTTGGACCGCTTCCAGCGTGGCTATTATCAGTGCGCGGTCCAGGTGAGCTCCACGCCCTCCGGCGGAGCACTGGTGCGAGTCAGCGCCAAGATTACCGCTTGGTACGCGGATCCCGCTTCATCGAAATCCGGGTACCAGGTGCTGCCCTCCAATGGTCGCCTGGAAACCGATTTTCTGGATCGGCTCGAGGATGCACTCGGCGGCAAAGGGTTGCCCACCCGTGCCGTGGCTTCGGCGCCTTCGCTGGCCAAGAACCAACACGCGAATTCCGCGCCTGACATCTCAGCACCGATGCCACGCGGCACAGCTCCGGCAGACGCGTCATCGGCCTCGAAGGTTCCCGCAATGGCCAATTCGCCCTTCAACTTAGGGAATGGTGTCACCTCGGACCGGGCTGCCTCGTTGGCTACGCAGAAGGCCGTGGCTGATAAACACGTGGATGAGCTCACGAAGGAAGCTAAGGGTCTGGAGGAAATTCTCCGCAACCAGGCCCACCCCAACAACCTGGTTGCGGTCAAGCAGTCCGGTACGCCAGTCCTGGTAAGTCCGATCGAAGGCGCCAAAGTATTGTTTCTTACCACCGCCGAAGATGAGTTTGAAATTCTCGACATGAACGCGAACTGGGTTCACGTCCGCATCTCGGGTCTCTCTCGTGGATGGATCCGGCGCTCGGGCCTCGAGATGCCAGGGACTTTCCCATCCGATGCGAAAGCTGGAAACGACTTGCCACCGGCCAACGCTGAACATTTTCAGGTGAAGAAAGAACAAATCGCGTCTTTCCCCGGGACCTGGGAGCCACTTCGAGGAAAAACCGTGAAGATCCTAACTGTGCAAAAGACCGGCGGGAGCGCAGCGGACACTGGTTCGCGAGCGAAATTGGAATTCGCGAAGTCCCTGTTCGACCGGGAATACGTCGAGCTTACGCAAGCTCCAACCACTGCGGCTGGAGTGGTGCTGATTTTCGATTCGGAAGATGGCGGAATGGCGGCGGCGACCTTGCCGGTTCTCCAGCAATGGAAGGCGGGCACACTCTCAGACCAAGCCTTGTGGCGACGCTGCTTCTTCGATCCCCCCGAGGCGTTCATTTCTCAGACCGGGCAATAGTCGAAAGCTCGAGGCACCCGGACCAACCTTCGTATAAATCATTGCGATTCATTCGCAGAGTTTTGCACAGTAGCTTTGAAATCCCGCTCCGGAGACGGATTCTGCTTGACTCTGGCATCGGTGGATGCAAAAATCCGTTCGCTTTCCAACTGTTGTTTTTGACATCTCCTGCAAGTCCGGAGATGGTTTTACTGCAGGGTGGGGATGCGCTCTTGTGCTGATTTATTTCCCGCCCTTGGTCACAGCCGAGAGTTGTTCGCAGTCGTACAGCAGCCGGAGAGGACCTACGCAGTAAATGCCGTTGCAATAGACACGCCAAGGTTCCAAGTCGCGGTTTCACCTTAGTCAACCCAACCAAAAAAACGGAGGAGATAAATAAATGTGCAAGAAGACGCTACTGACACTGATCGTGCTGGCCCTCGCCAGCGTAACCGCTTTTGCTGCCGGCAGGGATGGGGTTATCACGACCAAGGACGGAAGAATGACGATTGCCACCAAGCGGACCCCGTCGGTCACCCGAACGGCATCCTCTGACGCAGGCTTGGTCAAGATTTTTGACAATATCGGCACAGCATACCCGAAGGGCTCCTACTGGTGCTGTGGAGGTTACACGATCACGGGGCCAACTGCCATATCAGGCTTCCCCGAATTCTGGAGCGCAGCTGCCTTCACACCCAGCGCCAATCACACCGTCACCAAGATCAAGGTCGCGGTTGGTTACGTCGAAGGGACCAACGGACTTGTCCTCGGCCTCTATAACGACGCCAGCGGCGTACCGGGCACGGCCATTAAGACCTGGAATCTGACAGGTCTGCCCAACTTCGGAAGCTGCTGCACGGTCGAGGAGAAGGGCGATTCGGCCGGCATTGCAGTCACCGCCGGTACCCAATACTGGATCGTTCTGAAGACCAACAGTAAGGATTCCAACACCTACGCGGCCTTTAACCTCAACGACACAGATCAGGTGGACCCGGCACCGGCCGCCCAATACTGCTCAGCTGACAAAGGCGGCTCCTGCAGCAAGAACGACGCGTGGACCGCTTTTTCAAGCCAACCAGGGCTAGCTTTTGCAGTGCTGGGAAGCAATTAAGTGCCTATAAAGCCTGGCTGTGAGTTGTGATTTATTTAGCTGGCAAAACTCAATCCGCCGGGCGTCCAGCCGCTTAAAGGCTTGGCGTCGGCGGTTTTTATTTTCTGACCAACGATGTCTCAAGGAATCGGTGGCCTCCGTGGCCGAGTAAGAAAATGCGAACTCACGCCAAACTCCCAGCACCGCAAGCTGCGATCGGAAGTGAAACCCGCCGATGCATAAAAGTCTTGCGTGCTCTGCGCAGAAAGTTGCATCTGTATCTTGGAGATGCGGCACCGGGAGCGGATTCTCCTTGACATCAGCCCTTGCGTGTGTCAGATTTTTTCCGCTTTTGCCTCAAAACGATGCTGGCAACCTGAGCAGCTATCAGTGCAAACCTTGAGAAGTCCAACAGCAGGGGCACCGAGTGATTGCAGCTTTTACGGCAGAACGTTCCGCGGAAGGGGAGTCTCGGTTACCGCACTTTCTTTCCACTGTGCCCAACTTAAATTTCAAACCAAAAATGGAGGAGACAATCGTGAAGAAGAAACTAGGATGTTTTTTACTCTGCTTGACGCTGGTCATGCTGGCCAGCATGACGGCTGTGGCCGCCGATGATACCGGCATCACCCTGACGCGGGACGGAAGGCTCGCGATCGCCACCAAAGCCCCGTCCACAATCACGCCTGCCCAGGTCAACCCACCAGCCACCATCTCCGGCAACCTGAGCGACTTTCCCTTCGGCACATTTTTTTGCTGCTTCGGCAACACGATCGCTGGGATCAACTCAGCGCTCGGATTTGAGGTATGGGTAGCCATCCCGTTCACTCCTGCAGCCAACATGAAAGTACACAAGGTGGAAGCGTCTGTTGGGTACCTTTCGAACACCGACACCAATTTCCTTCTCGGTGTCTACAACGATGCCAGCGGCGTTCCGGGAACGCCAATTAAGAACTTTAAGGCGGTTGCTGCGAATCAATATGGGGCCTGCTGCACACTGGTTACCGCAAGTTCCGGGGCAGGTATCCCGGTCACGAAGGGCACACAGTACTGGCTGGTTGTGAGCACCAATGACAAAAAACATGGAGCGTTTTTCGCCGGATGGGCGTTTAACAGCACGGATATGAGGTCGCATCCCATAGCATCCTGGTGCAAATCGACTGGAAGCCAATGCGGATCAAACAACGGAAAATGGGTCGCTGGTATGAGCGGAGACCCGCTACCCGCCTATACTGTGATAGGAAAGTAGACTAGACTTGCGTCGCGCTCGGCTTTGATGTGAGCGCCAGGTAGGTCATATTTCAATGCGGTCTGCCGGCCTCCGCGCTTTTCCTTGCAGTCTGGGGACGCGAAGGCCGGTTTTTTGCGCCGTAAATTTAGAATTAAGCACCTTGATGATCCGATCAGGATGCAACCTATTTCTGCTGCTACCGATTTACGCTCGCTGGAGGCTTGCCATCGTTCTCGTTTACGAGTTGGGTAGCGGTTGGGTCGACACTGTCAGCCAACGCCACGGCAACCAGGGTTGAGGTATGTCTGGGATTCATGACGGACAACGAATTCTAAGGTCCGCTTCAACGAGGAATGCGCCGCCCCAACTTCGCGCAACTGTCCGCCGACGCCATGGCCTCTGAGAAGGCAAGGCGCAGGCGTTTTTTTAGACTGCGCGAAGAATCCGCAGCACCGTCGCCTCCTCGTTGGGGACAACACTCGATCCACCCACGGCGAGCGGCGAGCGAGGTAATGCCGAGGAACGTTGGAGGCGCGGGTCGGAATCGAACCGACGCATAAAGGTTTTGCAGACCTCTCCCTTACCACTTGGGTACCGCGCCCTCTGACCTAAATTAGCGTGATATGCGGCAAAAGTCTACCCGGCGAAAACGAACACCTTTGGGAAAATGGAAAAGCACGCGCCGGTACCGGGCTTGTGGTCAAACTTGGAACATTACCTATTGAATTCTTGAATCGCTCGCCTGCTTCAAAGCCTTCGCTTTCAGTTCGGTGGTTCTAAAACCTCCATCATCGACCAGTTCGGGAATCGGGCTACCTTGTGCGTTCTCGACAGCAGCTATGATTAACATGGCAATAATCAGGTAGACTGGAATAGTCTCCTCGATCACCTTCCAAGGGGCTTCACGTCTCCGGCGTTGCGGACGATCGTTGTGGAGAAGAAAGCTTCAGAAAGCCTGAGGCTCGAATTCATAACTTAGTTTTCCCCAAAGAGGATAAATCCATGAGCACTTCCACACTTCCTGAAACGCACGAAGAGCCAGCGGGCGTGAGCCCTATCCAGTACGTTTATTTTTTTGGCGACGGCAAGGCTGATGGCAACGGCAAGATGAAAGACGAACTCGGCGGGAAAGGCGCGGGACTAGCCGAGATGACTAACGCGGGCCTGCCGGTGCCACCGGGCTTCACCATCCAGACCGAGGCCTGCCGCGAATACATGCGGCACGGAGGCGTTTCGAAAGAGGTCGACCGCGAGATGGAGGAGGCGCTAGCACATCTCGAACACTTGCAAGGCCAGAAGCTCGGCAAGGGCGACAACCCTCTGCTGGTAAGCGTACGCTCGGGCGCAAAGTTTTCCATGCCGGGCATGATGGACACGATTCTCAATCTCGGCTTGAATGATCAGAGTGTGGAGTCGCTGGCAAAGCGCAGCAACAACCCGCGCTTTGCCTACGATTCCTATCGCCGGCTGATCCAGATGTTCGGGAATGTGGTGCTGGAGATCGAGAGGGAGGAATTCGAGAAGGTATTCGATGCCAAGAAAAGACAAAGGAAGGCCAAGGTCGATACCGATCTCGACGCCAAGGCGCTGAAGGAAGTGATCGAAGAATACAAGAAGCTGGTCAAGAAGCACACCAAGCGCGACTTCCCGCAGGATGCGCACGAGCAACTGATCATGTCGCGCGACGCCGTGTTCCGTTCCTGGCAGAACGACCGCGCCAAGCACTATCGCCGTATCAACAATATCTCCGACGATCTCGGAACAGCGGTCAACGTGCAGGCGATGGTCTACGGCAATCTTGGAGACACGAGTGCGACCGGCGTTGGTTTTACCCGTAATCCGGCTACCGGAAATAAAGAGTTCTACGGCGAGTTCCTGCTGAACGCGCAGGGCGAAGATGTGGTATCGGGAGTTCGGACGCCGGTACCAATCCTGGAACTCGAAAAGATTATGCCGTCGGCTTACAAGCAGCTCCGCGAAATCACCACTCGCCTGGAAAAGCACTATCGTGACATGCAAGATTTCGAGTTCACCATCCAGGATGGCAAGCTGTACATGCTGCAAACGCGCAATGGCAAGCGCACTGGACTTGCGGCTGTGCGCGTGGCCATCCAGATGGTGGACGAGGGGCTGATCACCAAAGAAGAGGCGATCTTCCGCGTTGAACCCAACCAGCTCTATGACTTTCTGGTTCCGCGCCTGGACGAGAAGAAGGTGAAGATCGAAGTTCTGGCAACCGGTTTGCCCGCGTCCCCGGGCGCTGCGGTTGGGCAAATTGTTTTCACGGCGGATGAGGCGGTGGAAAAGGCGGGGCATGGCAGCAAGAAAAATCCCGTCATCCTGGTGAGAGCAGAAACTACGCCGGAAGACATTCACGGCATGGAAGTGGCCGCGGGCATTCTGACCTCACGCGGCGGCATGACCAGTCACGCAGCGGTGGTCACGCGCGGCATGGGAAAGTGTTGTGTTGCGGGCGCGGGCGACATTGAGGTAAACGAAAGGGCCCGCGAGATGAGGGCGAAAGGCCAGCTATTCAAGCAGGGTGACTGGATTTCGCTCGATGGAACCACCGGCCGCGTGATCAAGGGCAAGCTCGGCACTCTCGATGCGGAGCCCGATGATCCCGAATTGATGAAGTTCATGGCCTGGGCGGAACCGTTCCGCAAGATCGGCGTGCGGGCCAACGCGGACATTCCGCGCGATGCGAAACAGGCGCGCGCGTTTGGCGCCGAGGGCATCGGCTTGTGTCGCACTGAGCACATGTTCTTCGCCGAAGACCGCCTTCCCCATGTGCGTGCCATGATTCTAGCGGACAATGAGAAAGATCGACGCGCAGCGCTGAAAAAATTGCTGCCCATGCAGCGCGCCGATTTCATCGGCCTGTTTCGCGTCATGGATGGCCTGCCGGTAACCATTCGTCTGCTGGATCCGCCGCTGCACGAGTTCCTGCCCAAGCGCGAAGAACTGATGGTCGAGATCGCGGTGCTGGAAGCCACCAAGCCGCGCGCCCCGAAGTTGAAAAAGCTGAAGTTGCTGCTGCGCCGGGTCGAGGAGCTCCACGAATTTAATCCCATGCTCGGACATCGCGGTTGCCGGCTAGGCATCACCTATCCCGAGATTACGGAGATGCAGGCGCGCGCGATTTTCGAGGCGGCCGTGGCGGTCGCGAAGCAAGGCATCAAACCGCATGCGGAAGTGATGATTCCGCTGACAGCCACGTTGAAAGAGATGGCCCACCAGGGCGGCATCGTGCGACGAGTAGCCGAGGAAGTATTTAAAGAAAAGGGAACGAAAGTGCATTATCTGGTGGGGACGATGATCGAGCTGCCGCGAGCCTGTCTGATCGCGGACGAGATTGCCAAGGAAGCTGAGTTCTTCAGCTTCGGCACCAATGACCTCACCCAGACCACGTTCGGCTTCTCGCGCGACGACGTTAATAAGATCTTGCCGACCTATCTCGCGGAAGGAATTCTCAAACAGGATCCCTTCGCGGTGATTGACCGAGACGGGGTGGGAGAACTGGTTCGCATCGGAATCGAACTCGGACGCAAAACCCGCCCCAACCTTGAGGTGGGAATTTGCGGTGAGCACGGCGGTGACCCGTCGTCGGTTGAGTTCTGCCACCAGGTGGGGATGGATTATGTTGCCTGCTCGCCATTTCGCGTGCTGACGGCGCGGCTCGCTGCCGCACAAGCCGGTGCGAGCGAGAAACTAAAGGTCGAAGGGGGAAGAACAAAATAGACCGTCAGGCAGACAGAGAGCCAGCTTTGCATGGGTCACCAGGTTCAGCAAAAGTGTGGCAAACGGCAGTTAGATATCCGGAGAGAGGCTTACCATGGCCAGTACCACGATAGAAGTTGAGACAACCGCCCGCAACCCTAAGAATCCCACGCTCGCGCAGTGGGCTCAAGAAGCAGCCCGGTTGTGCAAACCCGATCGCGTTCACTGGTGCGATGGCTCGCCGGAGGAGTATCAGGCAATGCTACGGCTGCTGATCCTCACGGGCACTGCGATCCCGCTTGATCCGGCAAAGCGCCCCAACAGCGTGCTGGTCCGGTCGGATCCTGCGGACGTAGCCCGCGTCGAAGACCGAACTTTCATCTGCTCGCGAACCAAGGAAGAGGCCGGCCCCACCAACAACTGGGAAGACCCGGCCAAGATGAAGCAAAAGCTGATGGGACTTTTCACTGGGTCCATGGCAGGCCGCACCATGTACGTGGTTCCCTACAGCATGGGCCCGATCGGATCGCACATTGCGAAGATCGGGGTGGAACTCACGGACTCAGCTTACGTGGTGGCCAGCATGCACTTGATGGCGCGGGTGGGAAGCCGCGTGCTTGAAGCGCTCGGAGAAGACGGCGATTTCGTGCGCGGACTGCACTCGGTCGGCTACCCGCTTGGCCCCAATCAGCCCGATGTGACCTGGCGCTGCAACACCGAGCACAAGTACATCTGCCATTTTCCCGAAACGCGTGAGATTTGGTCGTTTGGCTCAGGCTATGGGGGCAACGCATTGCTGGGCAAGAAGTGTCACGCCTTGCGCATCGCTTCGGTGCAGGCGCGGGACGAAGGTTGGCTGGCTGAGCACATGCTTATCCTCAAGCTCATCAGTCCCGCGGGGCGGGTCAAATATTTCACGGGGGCATTTCCCTCCGCGTGTGGGAAGACCAACCTCGCCATGCTGATCCCTACCCTTCCCGGTTGGAAGGTGGAGACCATCGGCGATGACATCGCCTGGATGAAATTCGGCGCGGATGGCCGGCTCTACGCCATCAATCCCGAGTACGGTTTCTTTGGGGTTGCGCCGGGCACGGGCGTGAAATCGAATCCCAACGCCATGCTCACCGTCGCCCGGAATTCTATCTTTACCAATTGCGCCATGACCCTCGACGGCGACGTATGGTGGGAGGGCATGACCGAACAGAAGCCCGCCAAGTTGGTGGACTGGCTGCGGCGGCCGTGGACTCCAAACTCGGGCCGGCCGGCGGCGCACCCGAATGCGCGCTTTACGGCTCTTGCGAAGCAGTGCCCGGTCATCGCTCCGGAGTGGGAAGATCCCAAGGGCGTGCCTATCGATGCCATCCTGTTCGGTGGCAGGCGCAAAGGAATAGTTCCCCTGGCGACGGAAGCGTTCAATTGGCAGCATGGCACTTTCCTCGGCGCCGCCGCCAGCAGTGAGACCACCGCCGCGATCACGGGCAAAGTGGGCCAACTGCGCCGCGATCCCATGGCGATGCTGCCGTTTTGCGGCTACCATATGGGCGATTACTTTGCCCACTGGCTCAAGATCGGAGCTAGTTCCGACGCTTCCAAGCTGCCCAAGATCTGCTACGTGAACTGGTTTCGTCAGGACAAGGACGGCAAGTTCCTATGGCCGGGCTATGGAGAAAACAGCCGTGTGTTGAAATGGATCTTCGAGCGCTGCGACGGCAAGGTGCATGCGAAAGACACCCCCATCGGACGGATTCCCGAGGCGGCCGATCTCGACACGACCGGGCTCGACATCAAAGGCGCCCATTTAGACGAACTGCTCAGCGTCGACATCGAGGGCTGGCTGGCCGAGGTGCCTTTGATCAAGGAGCACTTCGCCAAATTCGGCAGCCATCTTCCGCAAGGGATGAACTTTGAAGTGAAGGCTCTCGAAGAGCGTCTTCAGGCGGCGAAGCGCTCGAGCTAGACCAGGGGCTCGAAGTCCATCATCAAGACATAGATCGACAGAATGTTGACCAAGTCTCTCCAAGATTATCGCTGCAGGGCTCAATCGCTCCCTGGTGGCTACAACACTCCATAAACGTTATGTTCTGGCCCCGGTGTGCAGAAATTTTCACGTTGACAGTTGCCAGCTTGATCGACTAAAGTCACGAACGCTCTACTACCGGGCATCGTTTTCGCTCCAATCGAGTCCGATTAGTGTTGAGCTTGCTGGCCTAAACCCCGACATTCTGTGGTGGTGATTGGCACTGCCCGGGCAGCCTTGTAGGGTTGGCCCGCGTTCAGGAATCTAAGTGGTCTTGATTGAAGCGAGAATAGCTCCTTACCTTCTATTGGCGTGCCTTCTGGCTTCCTTAGGCCACGCGCAAGAACCTCCTAGCCAGAGTTCTGCGACCTCATCGGCGACCTCAACCTCTACGCCGGCAAAGAAGGACTCCGCCGGAAGCGACCGAGTGATACTCAAAGTGGGGAACGTGCAGATTACGCAGGCGGAATTTGAGTCCCGGATCAACCAGATCGAACCGCAAGGCGATGCCGAAGAGAAAGCGCTCCCCGATAAGGATCGTCGCAAGCTCGGTGACGACTACGCGTCGGTGCTCATGCTTTCGCAGCAGGCCGTTGCCGGCCACTTGGACTCCTCGCCCGAAGTTAGCCGCCAGCTAGCCGTGGCCCGCATGCAGGTGCTGTCCGACGCTGAATTCGCCAGCCTGATGCGCCAAGCCACGCCCAGCTTCGAGGAAATCAGCCAATATTACTCCGCACACGCATCCGATTATGACCAGGTGCACATTCGCAGGCTGTTCATCTGGAAGCGGCGAGACAACGCCAAAGATGCGCGGGTTTTGAGTTCGGAGGCTGCCAGATCCCGCGCCGACCGGATTCGTCAGGCGCACGCGTCGGGAACCGGCGAACAAAAACTGGCAGAAGAACTCCGCAAGTCCGGCGATGGCATGCTTGATGTCGAGCCGATCACGTTTCCGCGCGGAGAGCTATCGCCACATATGGAGAAGGTGGCGTTCGCACTCAAAGAGGGCGAGTGGGGCGAGGTTGAAGATACTCCGGCATCCCTTCTTCTCATTCAACTGGTTAAGCGTGGCCGTCAACAACTCGGAGAGGTCTCTTCGTTTATCGAAGAGGATTTGCAAGCGCAGAAAATGCAAGCCCGGTTGGACGATCTGAAAAAGAAAGCCGGTATTTGGATGGACGAGCAGTATTTTGGGACTGCGGTGGCTCCGGTCCCGGACGCGCAGCGGCGTGCTCCCAACCCACCGTCGGAGCTTCGAAAATCAGCAAAAAAAGGGGAAAGCAACAATGAGGAACAACACAAGTAGAATGCTCTGCTATTTTGCGCTGCCAGTACTGCTACTGGCGGCGTGTGCCCTTCAACCGTCGCTGGCCAGCGCCCAAATAACATCGCTGGGCATTGACTGCTCGAAGATTGACGTTTCGCGCCTATTAATGGAAGACAACCTGGGAGCCGGCCTGCTCCTGATCGAGTGCGGGTATGCGCCCGGAGGCCAGCCTGCTGGTCGCGCCGTCAAGTCTCCCGCTCCTCCCAACATCCGCGTCAGTAATCGGGCGTGTACCGCGGGAAGCTGCACCAAGAGCGAAAGCATGGTGTCTGGCAGCACCAAGAATAAGGGCAAGACCATCGTCGTCAATTTTAACGACGACGACACCAGCGCCGGCGGTCTTTCGGGTACGTCCTACTCGACGGATGGCGGAGTGACCTTCCACGAAATTCTACCGCCGCCGTTTGATAACGGTCATGGCTTTAACGTAGGAGATCCGATCGTGGTTTTCAACTCCAAGTTGGGCAAGTTCTTCGCCGGCGACCTGGCGCAGTGCAGCAACGGTCAAGGCATCGGCTTGTGGACCTCTACCAATGGCAAGACGTGGAGCACGGGAGCTTGCGCCCACAATGGCGGTGCGGACGACCGCGAGTCGTTCTGGGTAGACAACGAACCGACCAGCGGAACGTACGGTCGCATGTATATCTCCTGGAATGACTACACTACAAGCTGCGGCGCGGGTGGATGTCTTTTCGTCACCCACTCAGACGACGGCAACACTTGGAGCACGCCGTTGCAACTCAACAGCAGCTCAACCTTTATTCGCGACGTGCAAATCACTGGCTCTCCGCGAGGCGCGGCGAGGTTCGAGGGGAAAAACAGCACGGTGTTCGTCGTTGGCATGGACGAAGGCGGCGGAGGCCTGAATACGCGGCAAAACCTGATCTACAAATCCCTCGATGGCGGCGTCACCTGGACCACAATTACTATGGGTGCGCGATTCAACCCGCCCGGCGACCGCACCTGTACGGAGTACAACCCATACTTTGCGGTGGTCAATCCGATCTGGCGGCACATGGGCTGGGGAGAGCCGGCGGTTGGCCCCAAGGGTGTGGTCCACTATGTCTTCGCCGGGCATGGAACGGGCAACGACACTGGAGACATCTTTTACACACGCTCCGTCAACAATGGCAAGACTTGGTCCAAGCCGATCAAGCTCAACACCGATCCGGACGGTTCATTCAAAACGCAGTGGATGCCTTCACTCTCCGCCAACTCCGATGGCAACGTAACCGCCTCCTGGTACGATCGTCGCAAGGCCACCAGCCAATGCACCAATGTCGGAGATCCGGGGTGTAAGTACGAGCGCGTAGGCCGTCAGTCAAAGACCAACGGCGCCTCGTTTCTGCCAGAGGTCACAATCAGTAGTGCCATAATCCCAGAGCCTGCACAGGCGGACGGCGGCATCGTGCCCTGCTATGCGGGAGATTACGACTACAACACCGCCCTGAGCGCGAAGGACTCGTCCGGGACCGGCACTGCCTATGTGACCTGGACCGACGGCCGACGTGTGGTCAGCGGCACAAACGTGCAAGATGTGGACTTCGCCGAGGTCCCTGAGCCGTAAAATTAATCCCAATACGAACCTTGAAAGGAGGGCGGCAAGTTTGCTACCCTCCTTTTATTTTCAGAGCGATTGCAGTGCGTCAATCTTCGCCGCATCCTGAAAATCACTCACGCTCCACACAGCATTCCGGACCACGCGTCGGCCCGCGGATGAGCGGTCACATGCCCGGATATTTGCCAAGAAAGATCAGGACCATATCGATGGTGTCCGCAACTCCGTGGGCGATGATGGGAACCGCGAGATTGCGGCCGGTACACAAATACATGACTCCCAAGAACACGCCAGCTAAACTTTCCTCGATTATGCCGGTAATCCCCTGGCCCGCGTGCGACATGCCAAACGCCAGGCTCACTGCGATCAAACTGCAGATCCAGGCACGCTGGGTGCGATTACCCAACTCGGCCACGCGGTTCATCAGGTAGCCGCGCCACACCATCTCTTCGCCGAAAGCCGCCAAGGTCCACGAGAACGCAACCCCCGCTATGGCCAATTTGATGTTTCCTGTCAGCATTCGAAAATTGTGCAAGTCTGGCTGCTTTCCGGTGAGCCGGACTAGGAGAGGTTGGGTGGCCAGAAGCTGAAACGTTTCCGTCAGGATGCCGGCCGCAATACCGACGGCGAGAGTGATCTTCCAATTCCGATAGAGCGCGAATCCGACGCTCCGCCACTTGGCCCTGCGCAACCGCAGCGAGATCCATCCCAATAGAAACAAGTACGGGGTCTTGCTGAAATAAATCAAATGCCGGCGGTCAGCGAGAAAGATTAGAGCAACAATGGCGAATTCGCCGAGCGCCATCCACTTGCTCTCGCGCCAGCTTGTGGCGGGCCGCATCGGGTTAGACTGCTGCGTATCTGAGGTTACGGTCATGGCGCCTTGTGAACATCCTTTTGTAGCGCCGCCGTCCCGGCAAGATGCCGGCGCTACTATTGCGATCGCTCATCATTCATGACTGCCTTCCAGCCCTAGCGTCACTCGCGCCCGCTGAAATCTTCGAATACACCAGAGGCCGAAATGGGTGGTCAGCAGAATCGTGCCTCCGCCGAGGGAGCAGCCGACGGGAATTAAGAACCAGCCGAGTAGTTCCCGCCCATGGCGTGGGGAATCCGTCATACCGAGCATCAGCGAATAGGAGTCAGGGCTGGTCATCCACAGGCCGACCGCTTGAGGATTAAAGGGTTTGGCCAGCGCGGCGATGAAGAATGCCGCTCCAAACATGTAGCCGATGAGGCAGAGCGTGAGCACCACAAACCCTTTCAGGCTGAGCATTGCCCAAAAGAAAACGCCGCGCAGGACCATCCACGGAGTGCGACTGCTTTCCGCTCGGGCCATGAAGTTCTCGGCCACGTAAAGCGAAGCAACCTCTTGAGGTCTGCCGAGCGCTTGCAATGCCGCGTCCGTTGCGGTGTCTGAGAGTGCGCCGCCGGTTTGCGCGCTCTCCAGAATGTGGCTACGAAGTTCCTGCAGAATATCCGCGACTTGAGGCTCGGGTAGGTCACGCAACCCGGAGCGCACTTGTCTGAGATACAGTTCGATCTTTTGCGCGGGATCTTTTGGCTGCAACATCTATTTCTCCTCTTTGAGTACACGACTCAGCAAGCGGTTGAGGCTGGCCGAGAAGCGCGACCAGATCCGGCCCATGGCAGCGACGCGACGGCGCCCTGCGGCCGTCAAACGGTAATATTTCCTGGGGTGTCCCGCGTCCGCTTCCACCCACTCGGAGTGGAGCAGACCTTCAGCCTTCAAACGGCTGAGCAGCGGATACACCGTCCCCTCGGTGATCACCAGATCCGAATCCTGCTCGAGCAGCCGCAGGATTTCCAGTCCATACAATCGTCCGGGCCACAAGCTGGCCAGAATGGCCAGTTCCAAACAGCCTTTACGCAGCTGGACTTCCCACTTGTCCATCGGGCTGTTGGGGGGCGCGGCGGTTTCGATGGGGTGCGCGATCACGACTATACTATGTAGTACAAGGTATAATGCTGTCAAGGGCTTTGAGGAATTCTTACAACTCTTTTCCACGCAAGCGTCGCGCCGAAACCAGTGTTATAGTGTCCTGCTTCACCATTTCAGGGAGGCTGGCATGCAATTCAGAAAAGTTGATAGTGGATCAACCCTCTGCCTGTGGGCACTTCTGTGCGCGGGCATTGCATTCTGGGTGCAGCCCGCCGCGGGGCAGGCAACGCTGGTGATTCGTGGGGCGAAGGTGTATCCCATCAGCGGACCTCCGATCGAGCACGGAGTGCTGCTCGCCGTCAACGGGAAAATCGTGGCTGTGGGTGAGGAAGGCAAGGTAAAGATTCCTCGTGGCGCCACAGTCGAGGACGCTACTGGCAAGGTGGTTATGCCGGGTATTGTGGACTCGCACTCTCACATCGGCATTATTGCGAACCCGCTGGCCGAGGACTCGGGCGACGCCAATGAGTCGACCGGCCCGATTGAGCCCGGGTTGCGCGCCCTCGATGCCATTGATCCCGCCGACCCGAATATCCGCATGGCCACAGCTGGGGGCATCACTACTGCGAACATTATGCCGGGTAGTGGAAATGTGATGGGAGGACAGACGGCCTACGTCAAGCTGCGCGGGAACACGATTGAGCAGATGCTGATCCCAGGAAGTATCGGCGGAATGAAAATGGCGAACGGAGAAAATCCCAAGCACTACGGCGCCAAGGACAAGGCTCCCATGACCCGCATGGAGGAAGCGGCGCTGGCCCGCGGAATTTATGAAAAGGCCACACAATACAAAGCGAAATGGGAGGCCTACAACAAAGCCGTCGCCGCCGGTGACAAAACCGCGAAACAGCCGGATCGCGATCTCGATCTGGAACCGGTGGTCGAGGTTCTGGAGGGCAAGCGGGTGGTTCACAACCACACTCACCGGGCCGATGACATCATGACGGCGATTCGCTTGTCGGAGGAATTCCACTACCGTCTGGTGGTGCAGCATGGAACCGAATCCTGCTACGTGGCGGATGAACTCGCGAAACGGCACATCCCAGTGAGCTTTACGATGGTGGATTCTCTGGGAGGGAAATTCGAGACGATGAACCTTGATCTAGGTTGTCCGGGTACGCTCGAAAAGGCCGGGGTCAAAGTCGCGCTCAACACCGACGACCCCATTACGAGTTCGCGGCTTATCATCCGCGAAGCTGCGCTGGCCGTGCGCGGGGGCATGAGCGAAGAAGCAGCGCTGAAGGGGCTTACCATTTATCCCGCGGAAATGCTGGACTTGGGAGATCGCATTGGGACGCTTGAGCCGGGTAAAGATGCCGATTTTGTGGTCTTGAGTGGGCCACCCTTTAGCGTCTACACGCACGTGCTCGAGACCTGGATCGAGGGGCAGAAAGTTTTCGATCGCAGCAATCCGCAAGACCTGCGCTATGCGACCGGCGGCTTTGCGGTTGGCGATCGCTTCCCAGCTTCACCACGAGGGGGAAACTGATGCGCACGCTTCGCTGGTTCACTCTGCTGATCTGCGTGGCCTCCGCAACCACATTGCCGGCGCAGAACATCGCCGTGCTTGCTGACCATTTGTATACCATGGCGGACGGAACCCAAGGCGGGCCGGGCATGGTGTTGATCCGCGATGGTAGGATCGAAGCGGTGCGCACCGGCCCGCACCAGCAGGCCCCCGAAGGATACACGTCGCTTAAAGCCGCATTCGTCACACCTGGCTTGATTGATGCCGACACGACCGCTGGGATTTCCGGCGCCTACAACGTTCCCGCGGATCAGGACCAGGACGAGGCCACCGATCCCAACACCGCGGATGTGCGCACCCTCGACAGCTTCAATCCCAGCGAACGGCTTTTGAAGGTCTTGAATCAGTATGGCGTGACTACAGTGCAATCGGCGCCTGGGCCGCGCAATCCCATCGCGGGGCGGGCGGGTATTTTCAAGACTGCTGGGACCGGCGCTGGGCCTGCGACGGTGGAGCAGTTGGCCCTTCGCCAGGAGTCCGCCATGGTCTTTAATCTTGGCGACACGCCCAAAGCCACCTATGGCAAGAAGGAAAAGGCGCCGAGCACGCGCATGAAGACGGCGGAGATCATCCGGCATGCGCTTGCGGACGCGAAGGCGTATGAGGAAAAATGGGATAAATGGAAAAAAGACGGCACTGACTTTTCCAAGCAGCCATCGCATGATATGAAACTCGAAGCCCTGGTTCCCGTCGTGGACGGGAAGCTGCCGGCGATCTTCAACGCATATCGGGCGGACGATATCGACACGGCCATCCGGATCGGCAATGAGTTTCACCTGCACTACGTTCTGGCTTCGGTGACCGAGGGCTACCTCATCGCGGATGCGATTCGTCGCGCGGGAGTTCCGTGTTTGGCCGGTCCAGTCATGCAGCGGTTCGAATCCCTGCAAACCGCCAATGCGACTTTCGAGAATGCGGCAATCCTCAAGCGAGCGGGAATTCCGATTGCCCTGATGACCGGCTACGAAAGCTATGTTCCGAAAAATCGCATCCTGCTGTTCGAAGCGGGCATTGCGGCCGCGAACGGATTGGGTATGGAGGAAGCTCTGCGCACGGTGACGGCCGGGGCGGCAAAGATTCTTGGCATCGAGGACCGCGTCGGATCGCTCGCGCCTGGCAGGGACGCGGATGTCGCGCTTTTCGACGGCGATCCCTTGGAGTACACCAGCCATGTGCTGGCTGTTCTGGTGAGCGGACAGGTGAGCTACCAGAGAAGATAGCGGGTAAACTCGTCGGCGGACCATTCTCCGGGCAGTGGCCCAAAATTGGAACCGAGTTTACTGTGTAGTTAGCAGGGTACCCCCTCCCCCCTGATCTTTTGGAGTCATGGGATTACGGCCACACTCCCATCAAGATCTTTGAGTTAGAAGGACTTATATGCAAAATCTTCCGGACAACGGAGTTAGCGGTTCTTCATATTATCTATGGGCTTAACATACAGCTACTTGATTAACTGAAAGCGTGCAGGAAAGTCAAGGTAGAAATGAGAGAAGTCGAGAGGCGTTTCCCGTTTTTGCGACCTAGCTTCTCCGAGCGAAGCGACCAGAGGACGAACCGGCACTTCCTGGCAGCTTATCGCACGATTCGCTGAATGGTAGAATGCTTCTCGGTTCGAATCGAAATACTAGGCCCCCGGGATCGCATCAAGAGTGTGAGGATGGCGATGAAGGTATGCCCGTTCTGCCGGGAAGAAATCCGCGAGGAGGCGATCAAGTGCCGCTATTGCGGATCGTCTCTGCTCCCGCCTCAGCCAGGGCCTGAAGACGCAGCCAAGAAGCCCACTTCCGGGCCAGATCAGGTTGTGTACATCCTCGATCAGGGATTGATCCGGTTCGGAAAGTTCGCGGCCGCCGTGCTCGCGATTTTCGTGACCATTGGCCTGATCCTGTATGGCGTCGACGTGAAGCAGATCGCGAAGGACGTCGAGACCGCGAAAGAGACAGTCGCGGCAGACCGAACAGAGGCGGAAAAGGCGCTTGCGCAGGCGAAGAGCGAGAGCGCTCAACTACAGCAACAGGTCCAGGCTGTCCAGGATGCTCAGAGGAACACGAGCAAAATGGCCGCGGAAGCCGAGGCCGCGCGGAACACTGTGAACGCGAGCCAGCAGCAGGCACAGACGGCGCTCCTGAAAGCGCAGCAACTAGTCGCGAATATCACAAGCGAGGAGGCGCAGGCGCGGACCTTTGTTGCCCGCATCGTTCAGATTGTGCCTGGCTCTGGTCAATCCGAATTGCCTGCTGACGCAAGTGCCGCACCGGCGCGCTCTGGATTCTCGGTGGCCAAGCTTGTGCAGCTCTATAACTTTCCGACCGAATTCAAGGGAAGCGGCCAGAAGATCGGCCTGATCGAACTGGGGGGAGGCTATCGTAAAGAAGATCTCGATTCGTACTTCAAGAGCTTGAGCATTCCCACTCCCAAGGTGACTGCCATAGGTGTTGACGGCGCCAAGAATTCCCCTTCGGGTGACCCCAACGGACCGGACGGAGAGGTCGAACTGGACATTGAAGTTGCAGGAGCGGCCGCTCCCGAAGCGGAAATTCTGGTCTTTTTCGCTCCCAACACCACTAAAGGCTTTATTGACGCGATCCAGAAAGCCGTCGACGACGCAAACCGGACGACGGTTCTTGCCATCACCTGGGGCGGCGCGGAGAGCTCATGGACTCCCCAAGTCATCGCGGCCATGAACAGCGCCTTCCAGGTTGCTGCGACTCGGGGAATAACCGTGCTGGCCGCTTCGGGTGACGCGGGCGTGACCGACGGAGTGGGCGATAGCCGACCCCATACTGACTTTCCAGCCACAAGCCCGTGGGTGCTCGCTTGTGGCGGAACTCAGATCAAGGTCGCCGGAAACAGGATCACGTCGGAGGTCGTGTGGAACGACGGCGAGGGAGGCGCGACCGGAGGAGGGGTCAGCAGTCTCTTTCAGAAACCTGTCTGGCAAACGGGCGTGAAGGTTCCCGTCGATTCCAATGGTCACTCCGGGAGAGGGATACCAGACGTTGCGATCACTGCCAGTCCCAAGTCCGGGTACGAAGCGCTTATCGATGGCGAGAAGGAAGTTATCGGGGGCACCGCAGCGGCAACACCCCTTTGGGCCGGATTGATCGCGCTGATCAACCAGGGGCTCGGGCACAACGTCGGCTTCATCGACCCAGACCTCTATACAAAGATTGGACCTGCAGGAGTTCTCCGCTCTATTACGGAAGGAGACAACGGCCTGCACAGTGTTAAGGGGTATGCGGCGGGACCAGGGTGGAATGCGGCGACCGGATGGGGCAGCCCGGACGGGAAAAAACTTTTAGAAGCATTTCGAAACCTTGGCTCACCGCAAAGGTAGGCCTCTGACCCCGCGTGGCCCAATGGGGAGAGCCGAAAATGGCTAGAGCGATGGCCAAGGGTGATTCGGAGATGGATAGATTCAGTTACCGCAGCAGCGAGCCTTCACTGATTTCGAGCGCATTTGCTGCGGCGCTGAAAGAGTCCAAGGGCTGTGATTGGCGCCCATGCGGGCGTAAATCTTGTCCAGGGCGTTTCATGCAGCGCTGAAGCGCTGCTCCACCCAAAACCTAGTTTTTCCGCGGCCTACTGGCGAAGTTGCCGGAGTCGCTTACATTCCTTCCATCGTTTCTGATTACGGGTGAATTTCAAGTGGGCGGCGCACGGGCGTGGACGCCCGCGCACACATTGGTATCGTGAGCCGGGGAGATGGAGAGATCCTTCGTTGGGAATGCCATAGCTTATGGCGAAGAGCGATTGGACGGGTCGATTCTGTTACCTCGGCGGCTAGCGCCTTCACTTAGTCGAGCGCATTTACCGCGGCGCTGCAAGAGTCCGTGGGTGTGAACTGTGATGGCGCCCATGCGGGGCGTGAGTCTTGTCCAGAACGTTTACAGGAGCGCTGAAGCGCTGCTCCACCCAAAGCCTCGTTTTTCCGGACTTTCCTGGGCCAGTGGAGGGGCCGCTCTAAAGTCATGTTCGCTCCCGGTTTTGGATTCAGTCGCTGAACGGTGAATATTTCCGCCCGCCCACGTCACAGCAGACTGTGATGCAGAGCACAGCAAGAAGATCGAACGCGGGCGCAGAATGACCGGATACATACAGCCGGAGGTGGCGCTATGAACGTCGCTCTCATCGGTGCAGAGTTGGAAGAAAACCTCGCGATACGATACATCGCCTCTTCCCTCGAAGCTTGCGGTCACAAAGTAGAGATTGTTCCCTTCAATTCAGAGCAGGACACGGAGTCCGCGGTGCGGCAGACCCTTGCCTTCGAGCCGCAGATCGTCGGCCTGTCGATGATATTCACGTCGCGTGGGCGCGAGTTCTGTCAGTTCGCCAAGCGTATCCGCGAAGCAGGATTTCGCGGGCACTTGATCGCAGGTGGCCCGTTCGCCTCGTTCAATTGCGAGTTCCTGGTCACCGAATTTCCGGACTTCAACTCAGTCGCCCTGGGGGAAGGCGAGGAGTTGATGTGCTGCCTCGCGGAAAATCTGGATCATCTGGAGCGCGTGCCCGGCCTTTGCTATCGCGATGATTCAGGAGTGCCCCGGACCAATCCGCCCGTGGGAAACCCCGACAAACTCGACGACTTGCCCTGGCCCAAGCGCACCACGTTCCACTCCTACTTCGACAAGCCCATTGCCAGTGTCCTGAGCAGCCGGGGCTGCTGGCGGGATTGCGCCTTCTGCAGTATTCATGCCTGGTATGAGCGCGTAGGGGGAAAGGAATTCCGCATCCGGAGCGTGGACAGTATTGTGGCCGAACTCAGTGACCTCTACCATCGCCATGGTGTCCGCATCTTCAATTTTCAGGACGATAACTTCTTCCTTCCCAATCCGGTAAAGGCGGCAGAGCGCTTCTCCGCCATCCGCGACGGACTGCGGCGCAACGGAGTGGGTCAAATCGCGCTTGCCGTCAAGGCACGGCCGGACAGCATTACGGAGGAGTCGATCCGCGTCCTCGACGAGCTCGGGCTCTTCCGCGTGTTCCTGGGCGTCGAAAACACCTCGGAGAATGGTCTCCGAAACCTCAACCGCCGGCAGACGGTCGCGCACATCCTTAATGCATTGCGAATCCTGAACGATTTCGAGATTCATGTCGCGTACAACTTGCTCATGTTCGAGCCCGACACTGTGCTGGATGAGGTTCTGGTCAACCTGCGGTTTATGGGGCGCTACAGTGAGAACCCGTTCAACTTCTGCCGCGCCGAGGCCTATCCGGGCACCGGGCTCGAGTGCAAGCTGCGATTTGAAGGGCGCCTCCTGGGCGGCCCCTTCGGGTATGACTATCGTCTCAAAGATCCGCGTTCGGAAGCCTTTCACCAAATCGCCAACTACGCCTTCTTCGATCGCAACTTCAGCGACTACGGCCTGCATTATTTCAACATGCAGGTGGACTTTTCTTACCAGCTCCTGCGGCGGTTCCACCCTGACTTGCTGAGCCAGAGCTTAAGGGCTGCCGTGCGCAATTTTATCAAGCAGACCAATCTCGACACCTTCGAGCGCTGCTGCGAGATCTACGATTTCGTTGCCGCCTGCGACCCGGCGGATGGGGTTGCTCTCCGCGGCTTCGCCCGGGATGCCCGGGTGCGCGTCGATCAGCACAGCCGCGAGCTGATGGTCCGCGGCGAACGCATCTTGAATTGGCTGGACGATACCTACACCCGAAAAGTTTCCGGGATCCCTAATTACGCTCCCGCCCCGCCCGAGCCATTTGGCTCCGACTCGGCGAAAGAGGATATCCCACCCTCAGTCATCCCAGGCCTTGAGTTCACCCGCCCCGGCTCCGGCTGGGAGGGTGTTGACTTATTTGGCGTCGCTCAAGCGCCGGTACCCTACAAGATCTTCCGCGCTCGCCTGGCGGAGGAAACCCGGACCGGCGAAGAAGCGGTTTGCGCTAGCCAGTAGACAATCGCCTTACTAACGCCTGAATGCGCGGACAGGCTAGTGTCCGTCTCCCAAGCGAGGTGAAATATGAGCGAAACATCCTCTTCACGTTTCCGAGGCGGGACGGAGCTAACTCAACCCGCAGCCATGCGCCTTTACACTAACCTGCTCCAGGTTTACCGGATCATGCGTGAGCGCCAGAAAGAAATCGACGCGGCCTTCGACCGCGTGGCCGCGCAGATCGGATTTGTCGTAACCACAACCCTGCCCGTACGGGTGGAAGTTGCCGAGGATGGGGCCATCAGAAAGTCCTCTTTCGACGGCGATGCCCTGCGGGGTACCATCTTTGAAAAAGAACTGTCCGGCTTTCTTCAGCATCTGACCCAAAAACCATTCGGCGGCGTGCCGGCGGGAAGCTATCGTTTTTACCTCATCTGGTACGAGGCATTAAACCTCAAACTCCGCTTCGACTGGTGCGAGTCCGCGCACGTCATCGAGAGTCTGCTCGGGTCGCTCCTAACGCAGCAAGGAGGCATCTCCACTGCTTCCCTGGTTCGCCCAGAAGTGAGGGAACCTTCCCATTGGTTTGATCCGGGAATTGCCATCGCCATCGAAGACGTATTGGTTATCTTAGCCATCGACGAGGTGTTCCCTGAGCTCCGGCTCGCGGAACGTATTCAAGCCGGTCGCCTCGCCATACTCCGGTTTGGGTGGGGGGGACGGCTCCCATGGTACCCCTCCGAACAGGCGCCGGTTTCCTTCAGTGAACAGCTGGTAAGCAGAGAACCAGACCTGCTCAACAAAATCCGTGTCATGCTGAGTAAGCAGCGCGGCTAAAGCACAACCTCACGGGGCCGGTTCGCCGGCCCCGCCTGCCTCGATCAAACTTTCACATGGACCGAGAAAGAGTCTCAGATCGCGCATATCAGGTTGCCTCACCCTTTCTGCCCACAGGCAAACGGCTGGGACAAAGAGATCTGGACCTAGGCTGGCGTCAATCTTCAACGATCTTGCTCGGCGTCCACTTCAAAGACACCGAGTGGCCGCCTAGGATTAACACCCAAGTGGCTTACCGACTCTGACGTTGGAAACACTGCCTCGCCTCAGGGACGGATTACCTTCGTCACCGCTGGAACCTGGGGTTACGAATGAGTTCTCTCCTGGCTGTGCTAGCTTTTTCTTTGACCCGGCTCGGAATCAGGCGCGGCCGCAGGGTGCTGGCGCTGGAGGTGTATTCGGGGAGTCGCGGGGGGATGCATTGGACGCAGGGGCGGCGGTTCAGCGCGAGATCCACGGCATTCAGTTCATCGTTGCCAGTGGCTTGATGCAGCGCTTCATGGCCCTGGTCGAGCGGGTGGCGGGGCACACTGAGACCGTCCTGATCACCGGGGAAACCGGCACGGGCAAGGAACTCATCGCCTGCGGCGTCCATGAATATTCTTACCGGCACGCCAAACCCTGGATCGACATCAACTGTGCCGCTCTGCCTGAACACCTAGTCGAAAGCGAACTGTTTGGCTACGAAAAAGGGGCCTTCAGCGGGGCTGACAACTCCAAGCCGGGGCTCTTCGAACTGGCCGACAAGGGAACCCTCTTTCTGGATGAAATTGGCGAACTGCCATCCCATATTCAGGTAAAGCTGCTGCGGGTGCTGGACGGCGCTGCCTACTACCGTTTGGGAGGGCACCGCAAGATCACCGTGGATGTGCGGATCGTCGCCGCCACCAACCAGGATCTGGAAGCGGCCGTGCGCGAAGGCCGGTTTCGCAAAGATCTTTTCCATCGCCTGAGCCAGTTTCAGCTTCGAGTTCCGGCCCTGCGAGAGCGGCCGGAGGATATTGTGGCGCTGGCTCAGCATTTCCTGCAGCTGAAATCGGCGAAGATGCGCTTCACCCCGGAGGCTTTGCGGGCCCTGCAATCGCACTCGTGGCCGGGCAATGTGCGCGAGCTGCGCAATATTGTGGCTAAGGTTGCGATGGCAGCCTCGGGCACGGAGATTGGCGCGGAAGAGGTGCTGGCTGAACTTTCGGCGGATCGGCAAAAGAGCGATATCCCCGTGCCCTCTGGTGATCTGCAGGACATGGAACGACAGATGGTGATCAAGGCGCTCTAAAACACCGGGGGGCACCGGGCGAAGGCAGCCGAGCAACTGGGGATTTCGCGCCGGACTTTAACCCGCAAAATAGGCGAATACAAGATTACCTCTGCGCCTTGTGATAAGAGCCGGGCGCTGGGCGCGCTCAGCCTGAAGCAGAAGAAGTTTTTCCGGGCGAAGGTCAAACTTCCGGTAATGCTCAGGGACAGCCAAGGCGTGGAGACGCACGTCACGGCGGTGAATCTGAGCGTCGGCGGCATGGGCCTGGAGGGATTGCCGGATCCGCGGCGATCGGAAGGGCTTATGGATATCAGCTTTGTCCTGCCGGATAGCGAAACCCGCATCGAGGCCAAGGTGCAGGTCGTATGGGCGGACCTGGATGGGCGGGCGGGAGCAACATTCGTGGTCATCGCGCCTGCGGATTATAAGGAGCTGCAGGAGTGGACCAATCAGAGGATGAAAGAAGAGGGTTGGGAGCTGCCGTTGTAGGGCCGGCAGATTTGCGCGCCAGATTGCGGAATGGGTTGGCCACCCTCAAGGAGCCACACGTTATCTCATCGGGCTACAAAAACCTCATAGTTGTCTCGGGTTCTAAGTACGGTACTTCAAGCTAAGCGGTGAGCTCCCGGGGGGCAGCGGGCTCTTTATTGCGCGGATTCCGGGTTTCCCGTTTTAGGCTTGAGTTACCTGAATAGTAACCGGACCCCCTCCCCCCTCCAGTGCTGCAAAATCTTGAAAGCAAAGGGGTAACCATTTCGACCCCGGGCAAAATCTTGAGCTTAAAGGAGTTACAGGCAAAATATTGATAACATGGGAGTTACGGCGGCGGTGGCTTCCCATTTTGGGACTGAGCGGGCGTTTTGGAGCCTGGGTTCAGAGGTGCCCTCTCGCCGGATTCGATGGTCAACCCCGCATGGCCTCCTTGGGTCACCTGGGGCCACGAAAATGTCAAAGATCGTACGCCCGACAACGGGCGGCCTCCTGGGAGGCATTCCAGTTCGCCAGCGAGCCCCGTGGGTTCGGAGCGGGGGACGGCCGTCCTCCATCGCCGCTACGAGGCATTTTCGAAGCAAAGATCGATGATTATCTTACAGGTAATGTAAGCTATATTAGGTTATCCGATATTAAGCTTGTGGTCAATGATTAAAAGGGGCCGCGGAACCGGCCGCCCGGGTGAGTGCTCGGAGATGGGTTCGTGGAAGCAATAAGCCGCTGGCGTCGGGATTCTCATTTTGGCCTCACCCCGCGTTCGTGCCCGCAAGGAAAAGATGGGAACGCCGGCCTCGTCGTTCCCACCTTTACAAAGAGCGTAAAGGTGGGCCAGCCACCGTTCAGTGGCGCCTGTCGATTGGGATAGGCATTCTTCCGCGAACTTTATCGTTCTCTACTTTCGTTGCCACGAGAACATTCAGGATGTAAGTCCCCGACTTATAGTCCGGGTCAAAGCCAAGGGTGTACAGCAGAGGCCGGCCTGTACGGTCGAGCGCTTCCCGTAGAAGCTGACGGGCTTCCACGTCACGACCGCCCATAGTTACTTGCGTGCTGTTGAATTCATTGTTAGGCATACTCATCATGATCACGTTCTTACCCGCTACCGCCGACAGGGCGCCCAGAATCGCCCAAACGGTCTCGTAGACATTGCGCGTTTTCTTTTCAATGGTCAGCGGCGTATCCAGTATAGGGCGAGTTTCCTGTAAAGCGCCCGTGTCATCCCTAACCTCTGTGCCAACAACCGTGAACTGCCCATCTGCTACCGTACGCAAAGCGTACTTGCCAGGGTTGTCGGTTGCGTTATAGTCCTGGATCACCTTTTCGAGGACCAGGGCTTTGGTCGCGGCCGATGCGTCCGTAGGGTCTGGAAAGTTGCTGGTAAACAGCCCTCCAGCCGATCGCGTCACGCCCTTTTCGTCCGGGTGGGCAGCCCGCCATTTTGGCGCGGTACTATCGACGCGATCGAAATGGCTATAAGTTGGAGCCTCTTCCCAATTGACCTGCCAGCCGTACTCCTCGCGGATGCCAGAAATAGCTTGGAATAAGGGCTCAGGATAGTTGACGGTAACGGTCGCGACCGAGCCGCTATGCTGAATAACCGCGTGATCCAAGAATTCGGAACGGGCCGCCGACTGCGCCCAAACAGGCACGCTAACCAACGTCAAAACCATAAGCGTAAACATTCTCTTTGGCACTGGTACCTCCTAAAACGGGATCGTGGCGGTACAGACACCCGCACGACAAACCTTCACCGTATTCGAACCTATCGTCTGCGTATCAATGTTCTCGGCATATTCCCACCAAGTGTCTGCGGCAGTCTCGTAGGTCATCTCTTGGTAAAAGGTAACGACACAAGGGAACTCAATGCCATTCTGTGCCGCGTTCTGTTGAATATAGTTTACTCCGGTATAGTCGAAGCCTATGCTGTCGACCCCGTATTGGTTGTGCCCTGAGCCATTTTCGCCCACAAGCCATGAGCTTCCTACCACACTAGGGGGATTGGCGATTTTTGCGCCGGCCCAATAGCAAGTGTCCGTGCCGGTCTGGTAGTTGTTTTCGGTAACGTAATGGCCATCGTAGTCGGGGCCTCCGGGGTTAAGGGTCATCACGAACGATCCTTCGGTATACTTGTATGTCGGCGGATTGTATAGCGCGGTTGTTTCGCTGGTCGGTATCGGCGGCGCCCCGCACGGCGGCGGCGGGCCGGGGTTCAGCTTCTCCACCCGTGACGGTAATGCTCTGTCGTCGCGCCCGGTTGTCATGAAAAAAACATCAAACATCCAACGCCCGTCACTGGAGTCGTCGTCTGGCGGGGTCGGGTTGACGGCCGCTTTGTAGCGGAACTGGTTTCCGAATTTGTCGGTTCGCTTGGACTCCCTGTACTTCAGCGCCAGCGAAAACACACCCAACTCTGGCAGCGTGTAGAGTTCGTTGGGTTGGGAGATGCCGTCGTGGTTCTCATCGATCCAAAGCAGCAGATGGGAGAATACCGCATCCCGTTCATCGATGATTCCATCGCCGTTGCCGCCGTTCTCCGGCTTATCGAACTCGGCCAAGGCGCGGAAGCCATTGCGGCAGGCGCGGCCTCCTTCAGGGCATGGCGGCTGGTCAGTGAAGTTGCCGAAGAGCTCTTTGCCGTTGTCAATGTTTTGATTGCCGTTGCGATCCAGGGCCAGGAAGGCATTGCGCGAGGTCGCCGCTGTCCATGACGTCTGAATAGGATGACCTGTGCCTCCAATTATCAAACAAAACGCCCTGTTTCGCAGAGGTCAGATGAAAACCTTCGCCTGTAGTATCAATAATAATTGGTGAGTCAAACTCACATTGACAGTCATCCTCATTACAGAAATAGCGATTGCTAGAGCAGAAGCCTGTTTCGCAGCAACCACTGCCACCACCACAGGGTGGCGCTTGTGCAGACACCATCGGTGTCCACGCTAGCAGAACGCACACGGCGAACAGCGACCACACAGCCCAGTTCTGCGGGGTGGCGTAGGGTACCGCAGGAGATCTTCGAAATAAAGACATGTCAGACACCGCCTCGCGCGAGATCGGAGCAGGTGGCCGTGGAGTATGTGGTTCGGGGCGAAACTTGTCAAGCGAAATCGGTCGTATAGGGCGGACACTTTTGCCGCCGATTTTGATTTTGGGTTCAGTTGAGTTTGACTGAAAACTAACGTCAACGGCAGCGGACAGGAGTGTCCGCCCTACATGGTTCAAATCGTATTACTTAAGTTTTTTGCCTTTGCCGCAAGTGATTGCCCTCGTGGAAGTTAGCTGATATCACTAGGTTTAGCGCAGCAGGCTCGCGGTCTCCCCTGGGGTAGTGTGTGAAGCTTGGCTCAGCTTGCGAACTGCAATGCCTTGCAGGGGGATCGAAACGCTATCCGCATTGCCAAAACTCGCGGCCAAGATTCTGATCACCGCCCTGATTGGCGGTTTTCTCGGGGCGACGCTGGTGCGGCTTGCGCCTGGCTTCGGGGTGGACGAGGAGGAGTTGGATTTGCGGCTCAGCGCGCAGAGCATGCAAGCGCTGCGCGAAACGCGAGCCAGCGAAGACAATCTTTTCGCTTTCTATTTTCATTATTTGAACCGGCTGCTGCATGGTGACCTGGGAAATTCACGGACCCTGCAACGGCCGGTTTTGCAGCTTGTCGCTGAACGCTTGCCGGAGACTTTGAAGTCGGTGGCTTGGGGGCTGGCTCTGGGCTGGAGCGCGGGTTTTCTGCTGGCGGTCGCAATCGTGATGTCGAGAGCTTGGTATCTCGATCTGTTGGCCAGTTTGCTGGTAGGCGTATTGCTCTGCCTGCCCGCAGCTGTGCTGGCTTTGCTGTTTGTGCTGGCACAAGCGCCGGCGCGCTTGCTGCTTGGGTTAGTTGTCTTTCCGAAAGTCTTTCGCTATTCGCGAAATCTGCTGGCGCGGAGTTCGGCGTTGCCCCATGTGCTGACCGCGAGAGCGAAAGGCTTGGGCAACATGCGCGTGCTGGTTTGGCACATTCTGCCGACGGCCGCGCCGCAGCTTCTGGCTCTGCTCGGAGTCACGGTCAGTTTCGCGTTCACTGCTGCGATTCCGATGGAAGCTTTGTGTGATATGCCGGGGATTGGCCAACTGGCCTGGAAAGCTGCTCTGGGGCGGGATGTGGCTTTGCTGGTGAATCTGACGATGATCGTCACTCTGGTCACGCTGGTGGCCAATTCTGCGTCCGACATGATGGGCAGAACTTTTCGCGTGAGTGAAGCATGAAATGGGCGCGGACATCGGCGATTGTTTTTCTGTTGGCGGTTTCCGCTGCATGCTTGCTGGCGAACGTCATAGCTCCGGCATCGTATGCTCACCAATTTCGGGAGGTTCCCAACGCTTCACCTTCCCGGCAACATCTATTGGGTACTGACGATCTAGGGCGGGACCGTTTTTCGCGGGTGCTGTACGGGACGCGGGTGTCATTACTGTTGGCGCCGGCGGCGGCTTTGCTTGCGAGCTTGTTGGCGGCTTTTATTGGCGGCATCGCTGGGTTCGCTGGCGGCTGGGTGGAACGCTGCGTGATGGCGGGCACGGATCTTTTCCTGTCGCTGCCCTGGCTCTTTTTGCTGATTACGGTGCGCGCGCTCTTGCCTTTGAACGTGTCTCCGATTGTTTCGGTATTGATCACGTTTGCGATGCTTGGGTGCCTGGGCTGGGCGGGGGCGGCACGCATCATATGCGCCGATGCGCGGGCGCTGTCGCAATCGGATTTTATTCTTCTGGCACGAGCTTCGGGAAGCAGCGGCTTTCGGCTGTTGTGGCGCCATCTTGTGCCCAATCTAAAGCCCGTGCTCTATGCGCAATTCTGGATTTCCGTGCCGGTTTTCATTTTGACCGAAGCCAATCTCGGGATTCTGGGCTTGGGAGTCGCAGAACCTCTGCCTTCGTGGGGGAGCCTGCTGCGCGAACTGGAAAGTTTTTCGACTGTCTCTGGCCAGTCGTGGCAGTTGGTTCCGCTCATTCTGTTCATCCTGGTGGTAAGTAGCTTTCATCTTGTCCTGACCAAAGAGGAGTTGCCGGTATGAAGAAACTTTTGGTGGCTTTCGTTCTGTTCACCCTGATCGCTTGCGGTTCAAATAGTGCGCTGGCACAGTCCGGCGGCGAACTGCACTTCTGCTTGCGATCGGAGCCTAAGACCCTTAACCCGCTGCTGGCGGCGGACGACGCCTCGGAAACCATCCGCTACCTGACCGGCGGCGTGCTGGTTCGCGTCAACCGGCTCACGCAGGATCTCGAGCCGGAACTCGCAACCTCCTGGAAGGTTACGAACGGCGGGAAGACGATCACGTTCCAAGTGCGCGAGGGGCTGCGCTTCTCCGACGGAACTCCATTCTCCGCGGACGATGCGGCTTACACCATGCAGCAGTTGATGGATCCCGCATTGCACTCGCCGACCGGAGATGCGTTCCGTTCGTCGGAAGGCAAAGTGGAGACGCAAGTTCTACCGAAGAATCGCGTGCGCATCACTTTTCCAGCGCCGATCGCGGGCCTGGACAGGCTTTTTGACCAAGTGGCGATTATGTCCGCCAAGTCGCCGCAAAAAGAGATGGCAGTGTTGGGGCCCTATTACGTTGGGGAAAACAAAGCTGGATCGTACTTGATTCTGAAGCGCAATCCGAACTATTGGGAGAAAGATCCTGCAGGGCGGCCTTTGCCTTACATCGAATCGGTGCGGCTCGATATTCAGCAGAACCGCGATATCGAGATGCTGCGCCTGACGCGCGGAGAAATTCATTTCATCAACTCGATTGATGCCGAATATTTCGACAAAGTGGTTTCGCAGAATCCAGCGATGGCTCACGATGCCGGTGCGTCGCTGGATTCCGAGCAGATGTGGTTCAATCAAGTCGCCAATTCTCCGTTGCCGCCGTACAAGAAAGCCTGGTTCACCTCGACCAACTTCCGGCGAGCGATTTCGGAAGCCATCAACCGCGAAGATATGGCTCGGATCGTATTCCGCGGACATGCGCGTCCGGCCGTGGGATTTGTATCTCCAGCTAATAAATTCTGGTTCAATGCCAAGCTGCAGGCGCATCCCTTTGATCAGAAGTCCGCGTTGCAGCGTCTAGGGCAGGATGGATTCCATCTTCTAGATGGCGTCTTGCGTGATCGTGATGGACATGCTGTCGAGTTCTCCATCATTACCAACGCGGGGAACAAATATCGCGAGCGCATGGCGACTATGATTCAGCAGGATCTGTCCGGCATCGGAATCAAACTGAATGTGGTCACGCTAGATTTTCCTTCGCTGATCGAGCGCATCACCCGCACTTTCGACTATGAGGCTTGCTTGCTTGGCCTGGTGAACGACGAACTTGATCCTAATGCGCAGATGACGGTATGGCTCAGTTCCGCGGACAGCCACCAGTGGAATCCCAGCGAGAAGAGTCCGGCGACCGCGTGGGAAGCGGAAATCGATAAGTTGATGCGCGCGCAGGCCTCCACTTTGGATCCCAAGAAACGTAAAGAAGCCTTCGACAAAGTGCAGGAGATCGCCTGGCAGCAGGAGCCGTTTATTTACCTGGTGAACAAGAACGCGCTGTCGGCGGTATCGCCGGAGTTGCGCAACGCGCATCCGGTGGTACTGAGACCGCAAGTCTACTGGAACATTGATCAGCTTTCCCTGAGCAGTGAGGTAGCCAAGAACGGGCAATGAGTGCGCAGCCGCTGCTGTCCCTGCGACTTTCGGTCGACTACCCTGGAAAACCTGGGGTATTGCGAGACCTCTCGCTGGACATCGGCAGGCAGGAAATCCTTGGACTGGTAGGGGAGAGTGGCTGCGGCAAGAGCACGTTGGCGCTGGCTGTCTTGAGACTTCTTTATCTGAGGAGAGGCGAGGCTCAAGGTTCGATTCATTTCAATGGCCGCGATCTGATGGCTTTGAGTGAACGGGAAGTTCGATCTCTTCGCGGCAAAGAAATTGGCCTCATCCTGCAGAGCCCAATGTCGTCGCTGAATCCCGCACTTCGCATCGGCACGCAGTTGGAGGAAGCTTGGAGAGTCCACCGGCGCGGGTCGCGAGACCAGTGCCGGGAAGCGCTGCGCCAAGCCCTCGAGAATGTCAGCCTGCCTGGGGAGCGGGATTTCCTGCGACGGTATCCTTCACAACTAAGCGTGGGCCAGGCGCAGCGCGTGCTGATTGCGATGGCGGTTTTGCATCGGCCGGCTCTGCTCATTGCCGACGAGCCGACCAGCGCTCTCGACCTGATTACGCAAGCGGAAATTCTGCAGCTGTTTGCCGGTCTCAGCGCCAAGTTCGGCATCAGCATTCTTTATATTTCTCACGACCTGTTGTCGGTTGCGACCATCGCGAATCGGGTGGCCGTGATGCATCAGGGCGAAATTGTCGAGTGCCGCAGAACGGCTGAGTTGTTTCAGTCGCCGGCACATCCTTACACTCGGCAATTGATTCGAGCTCTCCCCGTGGTGCCGCGACTCGCAGCGGCGAGCGCGGTTGGGCAGTAGCCGGCATCCATCACTTGCCGGCTTTGGCGGGGATCGCTTTCGGCGCAGCGATCTCCACTAAGTCAGGCGTGGTCCAAGTGGTCTTCCCGTTTGCCAGTTCCAGGCGGTTCATGGTGATATTCATTTTGCCGCGATCGACCTCCACCAGCAGGTAGTGATAGTTCACTTCCTTGCCAACCAAGGGATCTTCGGGCTGGCGCGGGATCAGGTAAGGGTGTGCCCCACCCCCGCCGGTGACGAAGTAGGTGACCCCGTTGCGTTCATGCCGCTCGTAGTTGTGAACGTGTCCGGCGATCACCACCAAACGGGCACGGGTGTGCGGCTGCCGCTGCTCCAGCATCTGGGCTACCGCTTGCTCAGAGGGCCGGGCCGAGTGTCCGCCGCCAGCATTTCCGTCCGAGGAATCGGTGTAGGGCGGGTGATGGAGAACGAGGCAGACGAAGTCTACATCCGCGGGCAGGGTATCCAGTTCGTGCGCCAGCCATTCACCCTGGGGTCCGGAACTCTCATCGAGCGAGCTGTCGAGCATCAGCAGGAGCGTGTTGGCGGCGCGCACCGAATAGTAACGGTTGTTCTGCAACTCGGGAAAGCGCTGGAAGTAGTTTGCGAGCGCGACCTTCTGATCGCCATGGAGATCGTGGTTGCCCAGCGCCGGATAGACGGGAATCTTGTTTTCGGACCACACCGCGGTTTCCTTGTCCCAGATCTTCCAATCATTGATATCGTAGCCGTTGTAGGCAATGTCGCCGCCGATGGAAATGAATGCGGGATGGGCGTCGGCAATGGCTTGCACCAGCGTTTGGCGGGCGGAAGGATTGGAAGCATCGGTGTTGTTGGGATCGGTGAACCGAGTATCGCCGTAGGCGACGAAACGGAACGGCAGACGAATGGGTGGCCGCAGCTCTGCCGGTTGGGTTTGGGCTAGCAAAGCGGAGGCCGCGCTCGCGACTACAAGGAAATGTGCGAGAAATTTTTCGGTCGTCATGGATGGATTCGCTCTCTTTCACGGTAAGTCTGAACCCGCACTCGCCCGTAGAATGCACTTGCCCTGCGGTAAGTGCTCAGGGACCCATTTCGGGAATTTACTACATAGTTACGGGCACCCCCCCTCCCCCTGATCTTTGGAATGATGGAGTTAGGGCCAGACTACCACCAAGATCTCTGAGGAATAAGGACTTACACGCAAAATCTTCCGGAATAAGGACTTACCGCTCGGCGCGACCGGAGCGGGTCTGCATGATTGTTAAATAGATAATTGGTACAGTAATATAATATCCCAGAGAGAAGACTGCGTCAAGCAGGGGAACCGGCGCAGGCCGGTCACGGCGGGAGGAACTGGGAGCGACGAGGCAAGCAGGATAACCGAAAAACCAGTTGTCAGTTCTCGGTTCTCAGTTCTCAGTTTGTTCCTCAGGAGCATAGGAACCAGCGTGCGCCGGACCTGACGTTTGTTCCTCCGAAGAAGAAAGCCATTGGTGAGTGCGGCGTGTAATTGCAGCTATCCTGCGTCGCAAGAGAATAATCAGCTGGGCCGATGTGCGAACCGGTGTTGGCGCCCTTGCGGGCGTGAGTAGAAATGGACAGGTTAGCGGCATGGCTTGAAGCCATGCCCCCCGAACCCGGTTCGGCTTTGCCTGGCCGCCCGGACGAGGCGTCCGGGGCTACCGCACGGGAGTGGGGTAGCGACCGGCACGCGGGCGAGGGCGCCCGCGCCACATAGGCTGCTGTGCATTTGATCTGAGCTCGGACGGCGGGATCAGAAGTCGTGGGTGAGTATGGTGGAGGCGCGGCGGCACAGTTCCCGCGCATAGTCGGTCCAGATGCCTTGGCCCCAATAGCGGTAGCAACTGGTCTGGGTCAGCAGCAGATGGAAGAGGGCGTTGCGATAGCGGCCTTCGCTGGCTGGTACCTTGCCCAAGGCTCGTTCCGCGAACAGCGCGCTTACGGACTCCATGGGGCCCAAGACGTTTTCGTAGCCCTTGATCCAGGACAGATCGTTGGTCCAACTGCCGCCGTCCATATGGAAGCGGTGGTCCTCTCGTCGCAACTCGCCGATTAGCTTCTCCAGGCTTTCCTTCCCCTGACCTGCGCGGAATCGGCTCCAAATACGGTTCTGATGCAGTGGCTGGATGCGGGCGAAGTCGGTTTCATGGATGCCCAGGTCGGTAAGGTAATCCAAGTACTCGCTGACATTCACCGCCGGGGTGTCGGTGCCCGAAGCCTCGCGCATGACCTCCAGGAACTTGGGAGGAAACTCATTCATCATGACGCCCCCGTTTTCTCCATCACCGATCTGGACAACCAAGGGTGGAATCTGGCGCCCGGCTTGCTCCGCGCGCCCTAGTCCCTTGGCTTCATAGTAAGGCTGCATCTGGGCTACCAGTTTTGTGTCGCTGCCTTGGGTCTTGATAATGGCGACGATCGAGGCAATTTCACCCCGCGAGTCTTGCGCGACCAGGAGATGAGGAAGGTGGCGATTTTGCAAGCTGCCGCCATCCGCTACACGCTCTACCGAGTGCTCTTGGACCAGGACCCAGCGGTAGCCGCAATCCTTGAGGGTTTTGACGAACTCGTACGCCACGTCAGGGTGATTGGGCAAGGCCATTTCGGGGGGTGAAAAGCCTTTGACGCGGCGGAGCGCCTCCAGGCCAAAGATGGCGGCAAAATGGTGCTGCCAGGCTTTCACATGCAGGCGAAAATCCTGTGCCGGTGTGCTGGGAGCAACCGCGTGTCCCCAGGCTGTGCCCAGCCACTCGACGCAGTGCCGATAGGCAGGATCGCAGGTGATGCGGCCCAGATTGTCAAAGACATCGTTTAGCCCCATGTGCCGCAAGCCGTGCAACAGGCAGCCGGAGTAGTCCAGCATCACGCGCGGCTGTTTGCCTTCGTGAACCAACTGTGGAATGAACTCCCCCATCCGCTTGTAGCACCAGTGAAAGACCGAAGCATTATGGTTGTCGCCGGTGTGTGGGTTATCCATCATGTGCTTCAGATTGCTGACCACCTCGGCGGTGCTGAGATCCCCGCCGGCGATGATGAGAGGCTGGTGCATGTGCAGGGCAATGGCGAAGGCGCTCTTGATCCTGCCAAAATCGATGCCCTGGGTGATTCGCGGCGATGGGGCTGAGGTGACCGCCGCGATCTGATCCTCGGTCCCGCAGATGTTGGGCAATCCGTCCACGTATTCTGCCAATTGACTCATCAATGGTCTCCTTCGTTGTTTCTGCACGTCGCGCGCGAGACGGGCTGAGTTGACTGCAAATGGTTATGTTTTTCCTGCTTCGTCATCGGATGGCGTCGAGGGCATCCCGACAGACCGGAGGGTCCACCGCAGAGGTCAACCCAGCTTCATAGCGAATAAACGTTGGCCACATCGCCAGCAATCTTGTCCCACGAGAAGCCGGCCTCCGCCGCCGTCCTGCCGTTGCGGCCCATCCAGCGGGCCCATTCGAAGTTAGTAAACAGGGTACCGATCCCCCAAGCCACGGAGTCGGGATTAGGATAGACCTTCAATCCATTTACTTCGTGCCAGACAAACTCATCGGGACCGCCGGTCTTGGTGACAATGACGGGTTTGCCAGAGCTCCAGGCCTCCAGCACGACGATGCCGAAGGGTTCGTTGCGGCTGGGCACGCACACCACATCGCAGGCCTTGTAGAGGTCGGTCAACGCTCCGTTGTTCTTGAATCCCAGAAATCGGGTCGCATGGTGTACGCCCAGATCCCAGCAACGCTGCTCCACCCCAGCCCGCATCTCGCCGTCGCCGGCGAAGATGAATTTCGCGCGCGGATGATACTTGAGAACGGAAGGCATGGCTTCGACTAAGAGGTCGGGTCCCTTCTGATACACCGCTCGACCTGAGAACAGCACCGTCGGATCTACCGGTCCGATGCCATAGCGGGCTTTGACTCTCCCCGGGTCCAGCCAGCCATCGTAGTTCCTGGGGTTGACTCCGTTGTAGATGGCGGAAATTTTCCAGTCCGGGACTTCGTACATCCACATGATTTCTTTCTTCAGGGAATGGGAAACGGTGATGATGCGGTCCGCCCAGTAGGTGGCGGCGCGTTCCTGCGTACGCACACGTTCGGAGCGCCCGTTGTGAAAGTGGTTGCCGCTGCGTCCATATTCAGTGGAGTGGATGGTCAGCACGGTCTTGCGGCCTCGCCCCTGTTTGATGTAGATCAGGGCATTGCCGGTCAGCCAGTCGTGGGCGTGAATCACGTCAAACGGACCGACAAAGTTTTCCGTTTCGCACACCTGGTACGCGATCGAGCGGCACAGGTCGTTGATTTCTTCGATAAAGTCCGAATCGAGCCGGAACTGACAACGGTGGTAGTGAACGCCCTGAATGCACTCATAGTGCCGCTGCCATGCCCCCATGCGGGTGAACACGTGGACCTCGTGTCCGGTGCGCTGCAGCGTGGCTGCCAACTCAGTGACATGGGCCGCGACCCCACCCACGGGAATGGAATGAAGCGATTCCCATGCCAGAAGTGCAATTCTCATAGGTCAGCTTAGATGGGAACTGGGCTGGAGAATGGTGACGGAGGTCACAATTTGCGCTGACCGGGTGCACTTTGGGCATAAGGCTTGTGATTAACCAGGAAGAGTCTGTGTTGTGGAGCTGCGCAGAATCTAAGGTTTGACCTGAAATACCGTGCCGTAACCGTAAGCACCGCCAAATGCAGTCGTACTATAAAGCTCTCCCGCATGGAGCATCACGGGGGCACGAGGTGAGTTGCCATCGCTTGTCCCGCCGAATGACCAAAGCACGGTGAACTTCCATGGCGGCGTTTTGGTTGGGCTTAGTTTGAAGAGTGTACCTCCGAAAAGCGGTCCGTCCACTGAGGCCGTTCCGTAAAGTGAGCCCTTCGGATCGAAGATTAAGTTGGCAGCAGGGTCGGCACCGTGCTTCCCCGCTCCGAAATCGTAGAGCACCGTCTCAGTCCACCTGGTTTTGCCCGGAGCCGGCGGCCTCAGTGCGAAAACTGTCCCCTGGCCGCAACCGAGAGTTGTGCCATATAGGGTTCCGTTACTGTCGAAGATTACCCCCGCATCGGGGCCGAGGGAGCATAGCACAAAAGTGTGGAGCACGGAATAGGTCCATCTACGATGGCCCGAAGCCGGAGGCTTCAACCGGAAAACCGTGCCAGATGATTGGTATCTGGGTCCGCCAATCGTGGTGGTGCCGTATAGCGCGCCTGTCTTGTCGAAGATTAGGTGACCTTGAGGCTGTCCGCCTCCGCTGATGCTGAAGTTCCAAAGCACGCTTTTCTTCCAGCCGCTGGCCGACGGCGTCAGTTTGAACAAAATGCCGACACCCGATTTGCCCGCGCTTACAGTGACACCGTATAGAGCCCCGTTCTTGTCCATGACCAAGCCCCCATCTGGAGACTCGCCGTCAGCGCCAGAGGCGAAGCTGTAGAGCACAGCTTCGTTCCACGCACCACCTTGCGCCGGAGTCAACTCAAAGATCGTGCCGTAGTTGTATTGACCCCCAAAATAGGTTGTACCGTAAAGCGCCGAGATCACCCCATTCTTATGGGTGGCTAACAATCCGTAGTCAGGCCCGGAGCCGTCGGTACCGGAGAAGTTGTAGAGCACGCTCTCGGTCCAGCCGCCTGAACCGTCCGGTGCTAACTGGAACACCGTGCCATTGTTCTGCGAACCCCCTTCATAGGTCGTGCCGTAGAACGCTCCTGTCGCGTTGTCATAGATAAGGCCTGAGGCAGGGCCGTTGCCGTCGGCGCCAGTAAAACTGTGAAGCACAATCTCGCTCTGGGCAGAGGCTAGGGTTCCACCCACGCACAGCAAGAAGATCAAGACGATCGATAAGCTCCATTTCTCTGTTTGTTGCATTCGCATTGCCTCCGTGATGGGCAAGTCAAACATCCCGGAACAGCATACGCTGATGGTGGGATGTGGGGTCGTCAAAACCTCGTCGGCCGGGGCGCCCGCGCCACACCGGCTACGTGGCTACTTGATATTGATCGTCAGCACTTGGGCGCCGGCGACTACGTAGTCGAGCGGGGCGGTGGCGGCTTCGTTTACCGAAGACTCGCTGGAGACGACCATGTCCTGGGTGCCGCGCATGCCGTCCATCACGTTCATAATGGAGAGTGGGAGCGTGGGCATCACCTTGTCGGCGATCATGGCTTCGGGATCGGCTTCAAGGAGCGAAACGTAGACGCGGTTGTTCACGTGTTCCTTGTTCAAGAAGGCGATGGTGGCGGCTAGATCCAGCTTGCGTCCGAGGAACGACGAGCCGCGGCGGAAATGGTCGAGGGTGTCGCCGTCGCTGACCAGAATGCGTAGCGGTCCTTTGGATGTGGAGGTGGGGATGTGGATGGGAATGTGTTGTACCACGCCTTCACCGCGATAGGGCCGCAGCATGGCTTCAATTGCGATGTCGTCACCGGGGCGGGCTTCGGTGATATCGGTGCGGGCGCTTTCGAGGCGAGCCCAGCGGCGTTCGCGGACAATGTTGTAATCCAGCTGGACACCGTGAATGGCGGGCACGCTATAAGGATTGTCGAAGATGCGGCTGAAGCGCTCGCCTAGGGAGATGGCGGCCAGCATGGCGCCAGGCTGTCCGCCATCGACGGCGGCGAACATGTCTTGCATGGTGACCGCTGGGTAGCCGTCGACGCTGATGCTTCCGTTCATGCGGTAGGTGGTTTCTTCGCCGTACTCGTTCACGCCGTGCAATGCGTTGAACACTGTGGCCATCATCGCGACCGGGCTGAGGCGGGCGTTGTTGAGGATTTCGTAGTGAAACTGTTTGTCGGCGGATTCGCCGTGGATGGTGAGCGTGACCGGAATCATTTCCGGCTTCTTGCCGAACTCTCCCAGAATGCCGTTGTGGCGGTCTTGCACGAATGTGCCCACGGTTTCGGTAGCATTCACGATCTTGAAGGCGTTGAGGGGCGAGGGCAGAGTGGCGAGCACGGTTGCCTTGGTCATGGGCAAGTCCACCATGCCGAACTGCATCAGCGGGTGACCGCAAGCCAGGAGATGTTGCGCGTCCATGTAAGTTACGGTGCAGGTGGCGGCGATGTTCATGTCACCTTGAACCAAGATGGCGCTCACGGCGGAGCCGGGTTCCATGGGCTCAGGCTGCTTGGCATCGCTGACGGAGCCTGCTCCCATCACCGGGACGATTCCGGCGGCAGAGAATTCTGATGCGAAGCGCTGCACGGTGTCTTCGGAGAATCCGTTAAAGACTAGAGGGGTTTCGATGGGCTTGAGATAGTTGGTGAAACCATGATTGGCGGAGTCTTGCGAAGGCGAGTTTGCGATGCCCGGGCTTGCAGTCTTGTTTGGGGAACGGGCGGCGGATGTGGCTTCGATTGGCGCGGAGGTTGGATGGCGGTCGAGCGCGCTGATCTCCAGCATCTCGGCGATCGGGGTAACTCCGGCAATCGGTTCTTTTGAGAACTCGCCGATGCGGAAGGCGAGCGCCCCGGCCAGCTTGCCATTCAAGTACACCGGGCTGCCACTCATGCCGGCGACCACGCCGGTGTATTCGGCCTTGGCGCCTCCGAGGCGAACCAGGATGACATCGCCCTTGGGACCATTCGCATTGGTGAGGACGCCAAGCACCTCAACGTCCATGGATTCCGGCTTCGTGCCCTGAAAGACGGTGTAAGCCACGCCCCGCATTCCGGCATGGATTTGCTCGATCGGAATGGTTTCGACCGGCTTGGGAGTTTGCGCTTGAGTTGCGGGTGACAGTGAAAGACAGATAACCACCAGGGCGAGGATTGCTCGTCTCATTTACAGGTTTCCCCAGAGAACCGCCAACTGGTTCCCTAACCACAGAATTACACTTCGCGCTTTGTACGCGATTTGCCGGGAAGGAGAGATTTAGTGAAAGCCGAGCAAAACATCCTAATCGCGAAGCTCTGCGTCTATACTAGCATAAGGTTTTCCGAGGAGTTCAAATGTTTTCTCGCAGACTTTGGCAGGCGTCCGAGCGCTGTGGAAGGGGCTTTGCCCCGGTGCTCCGAAGGCACCTACGGCGCACCTCGTTATTGTTGATTCTGGTTTTGGGGAGCTTCACTGCACTCCCAGCTGCCCAGGATCAGGGGTCCTCCGCACCTTCCAAGGGTCAGCAGCCGCCGGATGCGGCAGGCGGTCCGCAATCCGACGTCGGCCCGTATGCCATTCCCAAGAAAAAAGATGAGCCTCCCCCGCCTCCGCCCCCGGAGAAGCCAAAAAAAATTGAGGGCATGCCAGATTATTCCATTCACGTGGACATACCCCTGGTGGAAGTGCCGGTCATGGTCACCACCAAAGATGGGCAGTTCATCTCCAACCTGAAGAAGGAAAACTTTCGCATTTCTGAAGATGGCACACCGCAGACCATCAGCAACTTCACCGTCTCAGAAGCGCCGATCACCGCTGTCCTGTTGGTGGAGTTCGCGGCTGGGGATTATTTCTTCATGGGTGACATCCTGCAGGCGTCCTACACGTTTGCCAGCACCTTGAAGAAAGAAGACTGGCTGGCGGTGATTTCCTACGATATGAAGGACTACATCCTGGCGGACTTCACGCAGAACAAACAGGAAGTGTACGGTGCCTTGAACCAGTTGCGAATTCCGGGCTTCTCAGAGACCAATTTGTTTGACGCGCTTTACGACACGCTGGATCGAGTGGAACGGATCGAAGGGCATAAGTACATCATTCTGATTACCACCGGGGTGGATACTTTCAGCAAACTGAATCTGGACCAGATTACAAAAAAGATCAAAACTACGAAAGATGTCACGATTTTCCCCATCAGCGTGGGATGGGCGATAAGGGAATATTTCGAAGCGCGTGGCATGGCAGCGCCGCATGGCATTGGCATTCCGGTTGGTCAGATGGATTACCTGCAGGCTGACAACGAGATGAACACCTTTGCGCGTTTGACCGGGGGCCGCGCCTACTTTCCGCGATTTCAGGCGGAGTTCCCGGAGATTTTTCGCCAGATCGGCGGTGATATCCGCAATCAGTACAGCATTGCTTATCATCCCACTAACCCTAAGCTTGATGGCACCTATCGCAAACTGAAAGTCGAGGTGGTCGCGCCGGAGGGCGGCGCTCTCAAGATTAGAGATCAGAAGGGGAAAGATCTGAAATATCTGGTGATCGCTCGAGAAGGCTACACCGCGAAACATACGGTGGAATAGAAGCTAGTGGACGTGGACGAACTGATCTAACAGAAACAAGAACCCAACTCCCAGAAAAACCACCAGAGCCATTTTTGCCCCCGGCTCGCGGTTTACTTCCGGTATGAGGTCGGAGGCCGCGACGTAGATGGTCACACCCGCCGACAGCGGCAACCCAAAGCTGACTTCGTGTTGGAAGACCGCCATGGTCAGCACTCCCGCAAAGGTTGCGACGCCTAGCAGTACGGACGCGCCCCAGGCCACGGAGCGGCTTTGCCCGCTGGCCAGCATGACTGAGGCGATGGTGAATCCTTCAGGAATCTTGTGCAGGAAGATGGCCAGAAAAATGATCCATCCCAGCCAATTGGAAACCAGAAAGCCGGAAGCAATGGCGATGCCATCGAAAAATGTGTGAATGATTAAGCCGATGAGAATCGAGTAGCCCTTGTGGGTGTGAACAAATTGGTCTTTGTGAGTTTCCTCTCCGAAATGGAAGTGAGTAGTTACCGTGTGCTCGAAGAAATGGATGATGAGGTATCCCACCAGAACCAGGAAGGCGGCGCTCTTGCCGCGCAATTCGAGGGCGGCGGGAAAGACCTCGACGATGGCTGTGGCCAGCATGAATCCGGCGCCCAGGGCGACGAAGTATCTCAGATAGGAACGATCCCAGTGCTTCTGAACTATTATGGCGCCGCCGAACACGTTGGCGGCGGCGGCGGTTAGACCCAGGAGAAGACTGAGAACGATGGGATGCATTTGCCGAAGGATAATAACAGTTCTCGGTTCCCGGTTCTTAGTTCTCAGGCGGCTGGACGAACTGAGGCGATCAGGCCGTTTAGAATTCGTCCTAGTTCTGCGGACTTATCCAACAGTTGCTTGCCGTGTTCGGGAGTGAAGTAGCTGAGATTCTGGGCGATGAGCAACTGAGTCTCTACTTCAACCAGTGAGCCCCGGGCTCGAGCAAGAAAATAAAAGAACTCCTGCGGCGAAAAGCGTGCTTGGCCTTCGGCAATGTTGGTTGGGATAAGCACCGCCGCTCTTCTTAACTGGCTTGCAAGCCCGTAGAGTTCGTCGTGTGGGAATGCTCTTGTCGTCTTGTAAACCTCCATCACGAAATCCATCGCCTTCTGCCATGCAATCAGCTCGCGGTAGGACTGTCCCATGATCAAGCCTCCGAGCCTATGCTTTCATGGAGGGCTCAACAAAGCTGTGACATCTGAACACTGAGAACTGTGAACTGAGAACAGAGAACTGGTTTTATCCGCTGTGCCGGATGTGCATCACGTCGCCGTCCTGCACGATGTAGTCTTTCCCCTCAAGACGCAGTGTGCCGCGAGCGCGGGCGTTGGCTTCTGATCCGGCTTCGAGCAGTTGGTCCCAGCGGATGGTTTCGGCGCGGATGAAGTGTTTTTCCAGATCGGAATGGATGGCGCCGGCGGCCTGTACTGCGCGGGTGTTGACGGGAATGGTCCAGGCCCGGCATTCATCCTCACCCGCGGTGAAAAACGAAATAAGGCCGAGCAGGGCGTAGGTGGTGCGGATCAGGCGAACTAGGCCGCTCTCGGTGAGGCCATAGCTGGAGAGGAATTCGGCGGCATCGGCGTCACTCATTTCCGCGAGTTCGGCTTCGACCTTTCCGCAGATGGCGGCCGCCCCGGCATTCGGGCGAGCGGCTACTTCCGTCAACTTATGTTTGCTGACGGCAGCTTCGAGTTCCTGCCCGAGCTCTGTGCTTTCGTTCACGTTCAAAACATAGAGAATCGGTTTCTCGCTGAGGAACATGAAGCCGCGGAGACGCTTCTTGTCCTCGGGCGTCATCTCCATCTCGCGCAATGGGCGCTCCGATCCCAGATGAGTGTTGGCTCGCTTGAGCAGATCGAATTCTTTTTCGAGATCTGCGGTACGCATTTTCTTCAGGTCTTTCTCCAAGCGCTCCAACCGCTTTTCGATTTGTCCCAGGTCGCTGACCATGAGATCAAACTCGACGTTCTTAATATCTCGCAGAGGGTCAACGCCACCGACATGCGGAATCGCGGGGTCGTCAAATGCCCGCAGGACGTGGGCGAGCGCGTCCACGCCACGCAAATGGGCGAGGTAGGCGGTCTCTTTAAGGGCTTCCTGGCCGATGGCGCCGACGTCCACGTATTCCACCGAAGCGTGGGTCAACTTCTTGGGATCGTAGAGTGCGGCCAAGCGGTCGAGACGGTCGTCGGGTACTTTAGCCACGCCGATATGCGCCTCGCGCGGGTTGGCGTAAGCCTGCTCGGAGAGATGCGCCTTGGTCAGAATGCCGAACAGAGATGTCTTGCCTACCTGAGGCAGGCCAATGATGCCAGTTTTCATAAGAAGAGCTTCTAGCTGCTAGCTTCTAGCATGTCGTGTGAAGAATAAATGATAAACAGACGTTGGAAATCTTGGTTGGGTAAATACCGCTGAAAGCTAGGAGCCAGTAGCTAGAAGCTAGCAGCGGTCAAATACACAACCACCAATCCCAACAGAAACACTCCGCTCTCGACTCGTGTCGACCAGACATGCAAAGCGTCGAACTGCATGCGGGCTGGGTTGTTGGGAGGGACGGAGTCAATTTCGCCGATCGATGCTCGCAGCGTATCCATACGCGGAATGATGCCGAACTGAGAGACTAGGGTTAGCACAAGCATCAGGCAGATGAGTACGTGGCGCCCGGCGAACGGGTGCGGCGTGCCTTTGGTCAATCGGCTGTAGAGAATCGAACAGGACACGAAGATGATTCCGGAGAAGATGCCCATCCAATGCAACGTGCCTAGGGAGCGTCCGACTAGTGATCCGGCCAAATGTCGGCTGGGTAATATGGAAAAAGCTGTCGGTGCCAGGACGAAGGCGAAGAAGATCAGCCCACCCAGCCAGACGATCAGAGTTAAGAGCATGAGATAACGGAGAAAGGACATGGGGAAACATTATGACGGTCCCGAGGCGGTAATGCCAGTCAGGATGACGACTGGAACGGGAAGCCAGCAATCGACAACTGCTGCTTACATGGGCACGGGCGTGCTTTCCACGATCTCGTTGATGACCTGCTCCGCCTGTTCTGATTTCTTCAGGGTGGAAGAATAGAGCCCGTTTACCACCACGCGATGGGCAAAGACGGGCACGACCAGCGGTTTGATATCTTCCGGCGTACAAAAAGTCCGGCCATCGAGGAATGCCATCGCTTGGGCAGCGCGATAGAGCATCTGCGAACCGCGGGGCGAGACTCCCAGCGAAAACTGTTCTGAATCGCGTGTTTTCCCGACGATGCTGAGGGCATAGCTGACCAGCGATTCATCCACGCGGACCTGTGTAACTGCATGCTGCATTTCCAGCACGTCAGCGCCGCTGAGCACCGGCCGCATGGCTTCCAACTGCGTGGTGCCCGCTTCGGACCGAAGAATCTCGCGCTCGGCATTGCTATCCGGATAGCCCATCCGCACCCGCATTAGAAAACGATCAAGTTGGGATTCGGGCAGAGGATAGGTGCCGTGGTGTTCGACCGGGTTTTGCGTGGCGATGACCAGGAACGGCTGGGGCAGCGGGTAGGAGTGCGCGTCCACGGTAACCTGGCTTTCGTTCATGGCTTCGAGTAGCGCGGACTGGGTCTTGGGCGTGGTGCGATTGATTTCATCGGCCAGCAGCACGTTGGTGAAGACTGGGCCACGTTTGAATTCGAACTGCTGTTCGACAGCGGAGTAAATCGAAATCCCAATTACATCCGAGGGCAGCATGTCGCTGGTGAACTGCACCCGTTGAAAAGTGCAATCGAGAGCGCGAGCCAGGGCCTGCCCCAGAGTCGTTTTGCCGACGCCGGGGACGCCTTCGATCAGCAGGTGTCCGCGAGCAATCAGCGAGACTACGGCCAGGCGGATGATGTCGTCCTTGCCCCGGATCACCTTGCGCAGAGCGTTTTCCAGTTGCGCCGCGCGATGGGAAACGGCACTGGCGGTTTCAGGGGACATTACTGGAATTCTACTATGGGGATAGCGAGCGCAGCGGTTACGGAGGTTATAGAAGCAGCTGTCAGCTCTCAGCCTGCAGCTAGAGCATCTCGCTCTTGTGATCGGGTGTAGCTGAAGGCTGAGAGCTGAAGGCTGAGAGCTTTACTGCATAAACTCTGCCGGCCGTCCCGTCAAGCGCTCGATGCGCTTCGCGATCGGGGGATGGGTCGAGAACAGGCTCCCCAAGCTCATTCCGAGGAATGGCTGAATAATGAATAAGTGCGCGGTTGACGGCGTGGCCTGCATGGGCAGGCGGCGCGAGTAGGCGTCGAGCTTTGCTAAAGCACTGGCCAGGGCGTACGGATTGCCAGTAAAGTGTGCGCCAGTAGCGTCGGCCTGGTATTCGCGTGAGCGCGATACGGCAAGCTGGATGAGCGAGGCCGCGATCGGCGCCAAGATCAGCATAAACAGGGCCGCGAGTCCACCGCCGCGATCCCGGTCGTCGCGTCCGCCCATGCCGAAGAACATCGCCCAACGCCCCATACTAGCCAGCATGGTAATAGCTCCGGCGACAGTCGCAGCTACGGAACTAATGAGGATGTCGCGATTATTCACGTGTCCCAATTCGTGCGCCAGGACGCCTTCCAGTTCTTCGTCGGTGAGCAGGTTGAGGATGCCCTGGGTCACGGCCACGGAAGCGTGTTGCGGGTTGCGTCCGGTGGCGAAGGCGTTGGGGGAATCGTTGGGAATCACGTAGATCTTGGGCATGGGGATGCCGATTTTCTGCGTGAGCCGCTCGACGGCGGCGTAGGCCCGCGGTAGTTCCTCGCGGGTGACGGGCTGGGCGCGATACATCCTCAACGCGATCTTGTCAGAGTAAAAATAGGAAACAAAGTTCATGACCGCCGCGAACGCCAACGCGAGCAGCATCCCGTTCTGTCCGCCGAAGGCACGCCCGATGACCATCAGCAGCAGGGTCAGAAGGGTAAGTAGGAATGCGGTTTTGAATGTGTTTCCCATAAACAGTCTCAATCCATTAGATGGTGCGCTGAGCCGGGGGATTCAACGAGGGAGCGGGAGGGAAACAGTAGCGATTGGAGGCGTTGCCAGCCCCATGAGTGACCGCAGAAATTTCTGCGGAAATCACAGATTCGTGGTAGCTTCTTGAGCGCGGACTGTAGAGAGCAGGAGGGTGATTTGCGGCATGCTGGGATCATATTGGCGCTCGCATACGCCGTCACACCATTGTCGGCACAAGAGAAGGTCGAAGGTCCGACCAATGAGAAAGCGCAGAAGACGTACAAGGAAGCTCTTGAGTATCTGCACAGACGCATGACGGAGTCCGCGCTTGAGAGCTTCAAGAAAGCCGACAAGCAGGACGGTGGGCACTGCGCGTCATGTCAGCAGAAAATGATGCAATATGGGGTTGAGCTCCGTGACTGGAAGACCGCTGAAACCGCGGCGGGAGAGCTCGTGGCGGCGGCTCAGGGCGACAAAAACTTAGCGCTGGCCCACTATGCGTTTGGCACCGTCCTGATAGAGGAGGGATTGGACAAGCACAAAGATGAGCCATTCGTTCGTGCGCACGACGAGATGACCAAGGCGCGGGCAGCCTACGCGAATTTCCCGGACGCGATATTTGCCGATGGGCTGGCGCTCGCGCACCTGAAGCAGGACGACGCGGCAAAAGCACAGTTTGAGCAATTTGCGAAGATGAAGCCGGCGGACAGTCCGGATCGGCAGCGGGCGCTGCGATATATCAGCCAGCCTGAGTTGGCACGGGCCCGGATGGCGCCTCCGTTCGCGATCACGACCACCAATGGGCAACGTGTTTCGCTGGACGATTTGAAAGGAAAGGTTGTGCTGATCGACTTCTGGGCGACTTGGTGCGAGCCCTGTCGGGAGGCGATGCCCCATGTGCGGGAGATCGCGCAAAAGTTCCAGGGTCAACCTCTGGTGGTGTTGAGCGTAAGCCTCGACACTGATGAGCAGAAATGGAAAGACTTCATCGCTAAGAACGGGATGACTTGGCTGCAATACCGCGATACCGGTTTTACCGGGGCCATCTCGAGGCTGTTTGGGGTGGATGCGATTCCGCATACCTTCACCATTGATGCGGATGGCGTGCTGCAGGATGAGCACATCGGCGACGCAGCGATTGAGGGCAAGCTGAAGAAGTTGGTGGGCCGCGCGCGGGAGTTGCAGGCGGCGGAGAAGCCTGGCCAATAAAGGCGGTCAAGCTTTTTCCTCGCGCTTTGGGGCCGCTCGCTAACGGTCGCAAATAGGCCCTTGCAGCAGCTTATCCGACAGTCATTATATTGATATGAGTCTTCGGCTCCGACGGGCGAGACGCCCGTCCTCCATCGAACCAGAGCGGTTTCGCTAGCCCACTTCTACGAGCCCGTAGCTCTTGTGCCAGCGGGTGCGCATGTGACGCAGGGCTGCGTCGATCTCTGCTTGAGTGACTTCTGAGTTTGGACCAGCCAAGACCGCGGCAGCCTCGCGTTTGGCGGCCTCCAGCAACTGGCGATCACGGATCAGGTTGGCCACCTGAAAGCTGGGCATGCCTGCTTGGCGCGTGCCAAAGAACTCGCCTGGACCGCGCAGCTCTAAATCGAGTTCTGCAATCTGAAATCCGTCGTTGGTGCGCACCATGGCATCGAGGCGGCGCTCTCCATCTTCGGAAACCTTGCCTCCCGTCATGAGGACGCAATACGACTTGGCAGCGCCGCGGCCGATGCGGCCGCGGAGTTGATGAAGCTGGGCCAACCCGAAGCGCTCGGCATGTTCGATGACCATCATGGTGGCGTTGGCCACGTCGACGCCAACTTCAATCACGGTCGTGGACACCAGAATATCCAATTCGCCCTTCTGGAACAGGCGCATGACCTGCTCTTTCAGGTCGGCCTCCATGCGGCCGTGCAGAACGCCGATCCGCAGGTCAGGAAAAACACGCTTGCTCAGTTCTCTGTACATCTTCATGGCCGCTTTCAGTTCGGTCTCCTCATTTTCTTCGATCACGGGATACACGACATAGGTTTGATGTCCCGCGGCAACCTGCTTGCGTACAAAATCCCAGACCTCGGAGGAGCGCTCGTCCGATACGCAGCGGGTCACTATTGGAGTGCGTCCGGGGGGCATTTCGTCGATCACGCTCACGTCGAGGTCGCCGTAGAGCGTGAGAGCGAGGGTGCGCGGAATCGGGGTTGCTGTCATGACTAGAACATCGGGCTCCGGGGAGGCTGCCGAGCTTTGCTCGGCCGGGACGGGTTCCCTCGGCTGCGCTCGGGACAAGCTTCGACCCGTCCCCACACGATTCGTCCCCACATGGTCTGTCCCACCACGGTCTTCGCTTGATTTTTTCATCAGCTTGAAGCGCTGCAGGACTCCGAAGCGATGCTGCTCGTCGACGATTACCATGCCGAGCTTGGCGAACTCGACTTTTTGCTCGATCAGGGCATGAGTGCCAATGACGAGTTGGGCGTTGCCTTGGGCGATGTGACGGCGGGTTTCGCGCTTGCGATCGTCTTCCATGGAGCCGGTGAGTAGCACCACCCGATAGCCCACGCTTTCCAGGATGCGGCGAGCGGAGAAGTAGTGCTGCTGTGCGAGGATTTCCGTGGGCGCCATTAGCGCAACCTGGTATCCGTTTTCCATAGCGATGATGGCGGCTTCGAAGGCGACAATGGTTTTGCCCGAGCCGACGTCGCCCTGCAACAGGCGGCGCATGGGAAACGGTTTTTCCATGTCGGACGCGATTTCCTTCAGCACCCGCTTCTGCGCACTTGTCGGATGGAACGGGAGAATCTTCTTGATGGCTGCGCGGGCGCGATCATCCAACTGAAATGCAATACCGGTTTGCGCCTTTTGTTCGCGACGTTTAAGCTCAAGTCCCAGCTCGACAAAAAACAACTCCTCGAAAATGAGGCGAACGTGAGCCGGAGTGCGGGAAGATTGCAGGTCCGGAATGCTCTCGCCGGCCTCGGGCCAGTGAACTTTCTGAAACGCTTCTCGGGGGGAGATGAGGCTCAGATGACGACGAACCACCGCCGGGATTGGGTCGGGCAGATCCGGCGTGAGGTTTTCTAGGGCCGTGTGGATGATGCGGCGAAACCAGCGGGAGGTGAGACGGCCTTGTCCGGCGGATTCGTAGATGGGCACGATGCGGCCGATTTCGAGCGAAGCCGCCAGCTTCTGCTCAGCGGAGTCGGAGGCGTTGTCCTCGGAAGCTTCCCCGATGATCTCGAATTGTGGCTGAGTAAGTTGCAGCTCCCCGCCGCGGTAGTCCTCCTCGACCTTGCCGTACAGTGCGACGATCTGGCCGGGTTTGAACTTGTCCCGAAGATAAGCGGCGTTGAACCAGATACACTTCAGCCGCATCCTGCCTTGCCCGGCCGTCATCTGAAAGATGGGCATGCGGCGGGTACGGAAAAGCCCCGAGGTTCGCACTTCGGCAATCACGGTGGCCATTTCTCCCGGGCGCAGTTCAGCAATGCCTCGGGGATTCAGCCGGTCCTCATAGCGGAACGGCAGGTAGTGCAGCAGGTCGTCGAGAGTCTGAATGTTCTTGGCAGCCAACAGCTCGGCGAGCTTTGGCCCGATTCCTTTGACGTATTGAACGGAGGTACCCGGTTGCAGCATCTCAAGGGATGTTAGCAGGAGGCGTCGCAGGTGCTATAGTCGCGAGACGTTGCGCTGACCTAGCGCAGACGTCCTCGGCGGCTGCCCGGGGTCTTAGCCCCACCAGCGAGGGCAAGATGCCCTCGCGACAGCCGGCAAGATGCCGGCGCTACGAGGACGTCGGTAAAACTTAAGGTATGTCTAAGGGAGCGAACAATTTTATTCATGCGCTGGCGGCGGTCCTCGCGGGAAATGCAGTCTACTTTCTAGTGATGAGGTATCTGCCGCTGGCAGCTCGCCACGAGCGCTCCCGGATCGATCTCGGGATGGTTGTGGACTTCTTGATCTGTCTGGTGGCACTCGGCATGATTAAAGCCATAGCCAGCCGGAGAAGCGATTCCGACCGGCCAAAGGGCTAAGGCTTCTGCCTGGATTCCTCTGCTTGCGGGGTTCGGACCAGCATGTCTCGACGGGCTGTCCAGATTTTGGACAAAAGTGTCTGAGACTTTCATCCATGATTGGTTACTTTCGGAACCTCGGTAACCGGCGATGGGGCAGCTAGAATCTGGCCAGTGCAGAAGATCTCCATCCTCTATGACGCGAGTCAGGCAGTGCTATCCACGTTTGAGCTGGATGAGGTGCTGCAGCAGATCCTGACCATCGCGCGCGACTACTTCCACTTGCAAAATGTTGCCATCCTTTTGCTGGACAAGGACGAGCTTCAGGTGCGTTGCCAGATTGGCTGGGATGCTGGGCATGACAAGGACAGGGTCCCGATAGGAACGGGGATTACAGGCGCAGCTGCTGAGCAGAAACGTCCCATTTACGCCGCCGATGTTACCAAGGACGCGCGCTACATTCTGGCGGCAAAGAACACACGCTCCGAGCTGGCAGTCCCGCTGATGGTGCGTGATCACGTAGTGGGCGTGCTGGACTGCCAGAGCGAAAACCTCAACCATTTCGATTCAGAGACCATCGACCTGCTGACGCTATTTTCTACTCAGGCATCCATGGCCCTGCAGAATGCCCGCCTATACTCGCTGGAGCGGCACCGCGCCTCGCAACTGAAAGCGATCAATGCCATCGCTCAGCAGATGACGGCCGTGCTGGATTTGAAAGAATTGCTGTCCAAAGTGTGTCTGTTGATCCAGCAGGCTTTCGAGGTCTGTCAGGTTTCGGTGTTGCTGAAGGACGAAGAGGATCTGGTGCTGCGGGCCAGCCACGGAACGCTGACTGCACGCGTTCCGGACGGGGGACGGCTGCCGGCGGGAGAAGGACTCTGGCAACGGGCCCTGGCCGCGGGAAAGACTCTGATCGAAAATGATGCGAAAGCGATGCCCGATTTCGGGTTATGCGTGGAGACTGGGTCGAGCATGTGCATTCCATTGGTCTCTTTTGGACAGACCCTCGGTGTTCTAGCACTGGATACTGATCGAACTGGAGCCTTTAACGTCAACGACACCCAGCCGCTGGAATCAGTTGCAGACATCTGCGCCACCGCTATCCAGAATGCTCATTATGTCGAGCGCGTAAAACAGCTGGCGTATCTGGATGGATTAACGGGGATTCATAATCGCAGATTTTTTGAATTGCGGATTGCGGAAGAAATTGATCGGGCCCAGCGATTCGGTACGGGTATGGCGGTGGTCATGGTGGACATCGACCACTTCAAGCGCGTGAACGATGAATTCGGGCACCTACTGGGAGATGAGGTACTGCGGCAAGTATCTTCGATCTTTCACCAGCAACTGCGGAAAATCGACGTTTTGTGTCGCTACGGAGGTGAAGAATTCGCCATCCTGCTCTGTCAGACGAATGCGGTGCATGCTTTGGGGGTGGCGGAGAAGCTGCGCAAGTCGGTGGAAGCCTGGCAGTTCCCGGGCGTTCCACGGCCAGTCACGATCAGCGCAGGAACGGCGAACTATGCCGAGCACGGTTACACGCGCGATGAATTGGTGAAGGCGGCCGACGCAGGCTTGTATGCCGCAAAACAGGCGGGCCGGAATCGTGTTCGCCTGGCTCCGTCTCCGAAACGCGGTTTGGCGCGGGGCTCCGGCAAGTAGTGTAGAGCGGACACTCTTGTCCGCTTTTCTTGTCTTGATTTTCGTTTAGGAAATCAGGAATCAGTACCCAGGGTCAACGGCGGGCGGACATGAATGTCCGCCCCACTCGGTTTTCAGAATTCGCTGCTCGGTCTGTCAAGTCCCTGCCTTAGTTCTCTCTCGATCTCACGCTGGTGGTCTCGCAGCTGCCGTTGCATATCGCGCATCTGCCGCTTGAATTCCTGGGAACGTCTTTGGGCTTCCCTGGTTTGCCGCTCAATCTCTGGTTTGGCCTGCTCAAGTGCGCGATTGATGGCCTCTTCCATCTCCGGTTTGAGGTGGGCCATTTCAGCTTGGAGTTGGCTCCATTCCTCGCGCGTTTCGGCGTCGATCTCGGGCATTTCCACTTCCAGACTCTCGCGGAAAAGATCCGATTGCTTGTGTTCTGGCAAGCTGATGGTGAGGGTCTGTTCTTTCTTGTCACGAATCACGCTGATGCTGGCGGTGTTGTCCTTGCGCGAGCGCAAGGCGTGACTGAAGTCGCCGCTATCGCGAATCGGCTCACCATTGATCTTGACGATCACGTCCCCGGCGCGAAAACCCGCCTTGTCGGCGCGGCTTCCCTTCTCTACCGAACGGACTAGCACCCCCTGACCGTTCTTGGCTCCGAAGAAGTCGCCGAGCTGCGGTGTAAGGTTTTCGACCATCAGCCCACTGCGCGCGGAGGAGTGCACCACCACGATGGAAGCCGGCAGATCCATGTCCGGCATCATCGGCATGGCGGGCATCACTGGCATGTTGAACTTGAATTGCTTGGTATCCGGACCGATGTGAGCGTAGCTTTTCTTGCGATCGGCGAGCTCCGCCTTGATAGTCATGGCCTGGCCATTACGGCTGATGCCCAATGTCACCACTCGCCCGGGCGGAGTTTCGCGAATCATGCGGCGCAACTGTTCGACGCTTTGCACGTCGCTACCATTTAGAGTCAGGATCACGTCCTGCTCCTTGAGGCCCGCCTTGCCGGCGGGAGCATCCTGATCCACCATGGTCACTTCCACGCCGCGCTCGTCTTTCAGGTGGAGGGTTGCCACGCGATCTGGAGTGATATCCCGCGTATCCACTCCAAGGTAGGAACCGCTGCCCCAATCCTCACTGGGAAACCCATAAGATTCGCTGGGTGCATCAAACCAAAGCTGGTCGGCAGCATAGGTTGCCACTGCCAGCACTGGCAGCATGACCAACGCCATCAGAATTGAGTTTCGCATGTTTACCTCCCCTCCCCATAACCATGCCGCTAGTGGCTGGCCCGCCGGAAACAGATGTCCCCGGTCGTGGTTTGTACCTTGAGAACCGGACCACCGCCGTTCAGACTTCCTTCCGCCGTGATTGTCTTGGGGCCATAGTCGCCACCCTCGGTGGTCACTCGGATATCAGGAAAATCGGAGCGAATATTGTGGCCATTGGCAACTTCGATCGAAGCACGAACGCTGATGTTCACATTCGGCGCGAGGTAAACTGTGATGTCGCCAGCCGAAGTTTCCAGCACGGAATCGGTGTGTTCGCCGGTGGAGGCGACAAACTTTGCCACGATCCCACCAGCTCCGGTCTCCGCTCTTGCCGATGGCACTCCGTTCAACTCGATGCTGCCCCCGCCGGTGTCGGCGCGGACATGCCCTTTGGCGGAACTCAGACGGATGCTGCCCCCACCGGTTTCCATTTCCGCAGGGCCCCCGATATCGCCCAGATCGATACTTCCGCCCCCGGTGCTCGCCTTCACTCGCCCGGCACAGCGCTCCACCTGAATGCTGCCGCCGCCGGTTTCCAGCACCGCTCCTTTTGAGCCGGATACCACCACCACGCTGCCGCCGCCACTCTCGGCGTCGATCTTACCCTTCGCGGAATTCACCTTGATAGCACCACCGCCCGTATGCAGGCTGACGTCGGAGTCGACATTGCCCACATCAATACTGCCGCCACCAGTTTCTGCGTTGATGGCGCCGCCGATATCATCAAGGCGAATGTTGCCGCCGCCACTCTCAACATCCACGCGGCCCGCGATGCCATTGGCCGTGGCATTGCCGCCTTCAGTTTCCACCTTCACCGCATCCGTATTGCGCGGAACCTTGATCAGGAAGTCGGCAGCAAATTTACGCGGATTGCCGCCATCCCACTCGGCAACCACCCACGCCGTGTCGCCGCGAACATAAGTGCTGATCTTGTAGGAGTCGAATTCCCGACGAGCCTTGCTTTCGGAGTCGGTGAATGCGCGATTGCGGATGACGTAGCTGATGCTGTCGGATCCACCCTCCACACGTACGTTGCCAGCCTCCACTTTGACGCGAAGGTTCTTCGCGCCGGCCAGGGATCCAGCAATTTCTCGCGCCCACGCGTCCCCTTCGCGAAAAACCCGAGTCTCCTGGGCTACGAGCAGCGGTGCCAGTACGAATAGGGCCGCTACGAGTTTGCAAATCTTTTTCAACTTGGGCCTTTCATCTGTCTTATCTACTCCACTGCCGAGCCGCATGCATCAATCAATCTCCGGAAGCTCCTGCAAAGTGTTGCGAGCTTGCGACTGGATATAGGGATTGCGATCACTTTCAGCCAGCTTCTGCAGGACAACACGAACGCTACTGTCGCAGCGAACCGGCTCCAGCAGACGTAAGGCCTGCGTGCGCACCCCGGGATTCGAATCCTCCATCAAGACCTCGAGCACGGCATCGCGCACGCGCGTGTCACCTTTCACGAAAGCACCCAGGCCATCCAGCGCCTTCAGCCGCACTCCCGGATTCGAGTCATAGCGCAGGGCATAGATGAGCGCTTCGCGAACGTGAGTGTTATTCGGCTCCTGGGTCAGCAGATCGACAGAATCCATCCGCACGCCCGAGTTGTAGTTGTTGCGCGCCGCAAAGAGCAACAGCTGCTGGATGCGCTGATCGTTGAGCGAGCCTTGCGCTTCCTGGGTGGAGACCGTGTCGTATTTAATGCTGATGTGGTTCGATGCGGGATCTTGAGTGATGGACTGAATGCCCGTGATAGAGGACTCGGTTGCTACGCTGACAGGGCTCGAAGTCATAGACGCAGCGCCGCCTTTGCCGCCTACAACCTTGTACGTGGTTCCAATACCGCCCGCAAAGCCAACGATGAAGATGGCTGCGGCCAGAGCGGGAGCAAAACGAACCTGACGAAGCCACGCCGCGGGATCAAAAATTAGACGATGCCAAAACCTGCCCTGCTCCGCGGTTTCAAGCCCCTCCTGCAGCCGCATGCGAGAAGCCGCAACCAGGTTGGGCGAAGGCTCCTCAACCGGCAACTCGGAGAGCATGGCGTGGAACTTGCGCGTCGTCTTAAGCTCGGCGGAACAGTCGGCGCAGCGTGCCAGATGTTGCTCCAGTTCATAACGGGCGTCATCGGGCAGCTCGTTGTAAACGTACAGCAGAACGTTTTCCTTAACCCACTCGCATTTCATAATTGCACCCCCTCAGGGGAAAATTCCTTTGCTTGTGTGGCGGCGGGTTTTAACCCGCCCCGCCGAGCTCCGAGGCCGAGTAGTCCGCGCCCACATCTTCATCTCATATCCGCCAGCGCGCCACGTAATTTCTGGGTTGCCCGAAACAAAGTATTCTTTGCTGTTTCTTCCGTCGTATTCAGCACCTCACCCACGGTCCGCAGTTTGAGTCCGTGGTAGTGCTTCAACTCAAAAACCATGCGCTCCCGGGGAGTTAATTTTTCCAGCGCCCGGCCGATGCGTTTGCCTAACTCGCGGCGCATCAGGTCCTGCTCGGGATTGGCACCAGAGCGCCCGTCAGGAACTTGCTCGAGTACATCGTACTGCTCTCCGGCCGCATCCGTCGCAACCGGAGCCTCTTCTTTGCGCACCTGACGCTTGCGCAAGTGATCGAGGCAAAGATTGGTCACGATGCGGTAGATCCAGGTGTAAAAAGAACATTCAAAGCGAAAATTGCCGATGCTCTTGTACGCCTTGAGGAACGCTTCCTGGTAAACATCCTGAGCTTCGTGGTCCGAGCCGGTAAGGTGCATGGCCAGCCGCAGCACGGCCTGGTCGTAGTGCCGCACCAGTTCCTCGAAGGCAGCCCGATTGCCGCGCTGCGCCTCGCGGACCAGTATGGTGTCATCGATACGCCCTGAAGCCTGCCCAGCCATATGGCCCCATAATTGGGGGTCTTGGATACTGCCAGCTTCTTCCCTTGGGTCCCGTCTTACCGTCGGATGGGAACACTCGCCAACTGCAAATGGTACAGCCCACGCCGCGGCCGGCATATTTTCTTTGTCCTCGAATGCACCGGGACGCCATTGCCGTTCTTCCCGGTTGCATAGCTATGGACGGGCCAAGAGCCCAACCGTGAGCAGAAATTATAGGAGTCTGGCGGGATTCTTGCTGACGAAAAACACATGCAAGAGGATGGCAGCACGAAGGTTATGGTGCTTGGCAAGTCGCCGTGAGCCTCGCATTCCCAGTCAGCGAGGACGGACGGGCGAACGTAGCCCGCCCCAACTCTTTACTCCGCCGCTTCCTTCTCGATAACCACCTTCAAGTGCGCGGTCACGTCCTTGTGCAGCTTGATGGGGATCATGAATTCACCCAGGGTCCGGAGCGCTTCGTGGAGCTGGACTTTGCGGCGATCCACGTTGAAGCCTTTCTTCTCGAGCGCCTCCCCAATGTCACTGGACGTGACAGAACCGAATAGTTGGTCATGTTCCCCGGAACGGCGCTGAAAAGAAACCGAGAGGCCATCGAACTGCTTGGCCAGTTCTTCCGCTTGCACTTTCTCCTTGGCCGAGCGGCGCACGGATGCCGCCTTCATCTGTTCAATCACCGCCTTGTTGCCGGCAGAGGCCTCAATGGCGAGCTTGCGCGGCAACAGGTAGTTCCGGCCAAAGCCTTCGGCGACCTTCACCACGTCGCCGCGCGAACCCAGTTTGGCTACATCCTCTTTAAGAATGACTTCCATGAAATGACTCCCGTTTGAATTCTGATGACTGGACGGGCGAGTCGCCCGTCCCCACACGAGTCCTACGCAGCTCGGCCTGAAAACGGCAGCAAAGCAATATTGCGTGCCTGCTTGATCGCCAAAGAGAGGCGCCGCTGGTGCGGGGTGCAAACGCCGGTCAGTCGCCGCGGGACGATCCTCCCACTCTCCGCCACGAACTGCGCGAGCAGACGAATGTCCTTGTAGTTGATAGCCTCAATCTTCTCCACGCAGAACTTGCAAACTTTCTTGCGCCGGAAATACTTGCGGCCAGCCCCGCCGCCGCCCTCGCGACCACCACCCGGTCCGCCGGGACGCGAAGAGGGACGACGCTCGCTGCGATCGGGCCGGTCGCCGCTGGAGGATGATTCGGATACTGTTGATCTAGTTTCGTCAGCCATGATGCTCCTTCATTAAGCTTGTGGAAAAACTGGTTTACGCAGTGGCTGCGGGAGCTTCCCCAGCCGTCTCAGCCGTTGGCGCGGGCGCTGCCGCCTTGCGCTTCGCGTCCTTGATGGCCTTGATCTTGTCCAGCCGCTTCTGCTCTTCATCGATGCGCACGGTGAGGAACTTGATCACCGGCTCGGTCACTCGCAGGCGCCGCTCCAGTTCATGAATCAAGCCACCACCGCCTTCGACGGTGAGCAGTATATAGATGCCGTCGTGAAATTTTCGGACGGCATAAGCGAGCCGCCGTTTGCCCATGCGTTCCACGCTCTTCACCTGTCCGGATGAGGAAGCCACTGCGGTCTCCAGCGTGGAAATAAGTTTGTCCTGGTCCTCCTCCGCCATGTCGGGGCGGACGATGAACATGAGTTCATAAGTGCGATTCATTCCATTCTCTCCATATCTCACGGATCTTCGCGCATCCGCACGAATCACAACACGCCTGTCATCCCGAGCAACGCGAGGGATCTAGGTGCTTGCCTGGGTGTGCATCCGTGCAAATCCGTGGCTAATCTTTCTCCGTCTCGACCTTGCGGTTGAAGCGATTCATTGCCGCCGCCGCGCCATCCGTCAAAATTGCTTTCACCGCTTCGGCTGCGGTGTCGAGAACCCCGTCCACAACCGCTTCCTGCTGCCTGCTCAGCCTCGTAAGTACGTACGCCGCGCCGTCTTTGATCCTATGTTCCGGAGCCACGCCAATCCGTACGCGAAGAAAATCTTTTGTGCCCAACGCTCGGATCAGCGACTCTATCCCTTTATGTCCCGCTGAACTCCGCCCCCGCTGAATGCGCACCGTGCCCAGCGGAAAATCCAGATCGTCTTGAATCACGATCAAGTCTTCCGGGCTGACGTTGTGTTTCCTGACCAGATCCCCGACCGAGTTTCCACTCAGGTTCATGAAGGTCTCGGGCTTGACAAGCAGAACTGTCTCCGCGCCAATCATGAACCTCGCAGTCTTCGCGAGGCTCCGGCGATTTTCGACTTTGACCCCGTATTCTTTCGCAATCCGATCAATGGCGCGAAATCCCAGATTATGCGGCGTAAGTTCATAGTCGTCTCCCGGATTGCCCAGCCCGACAATAAGCTTCACGCCTGTTCACCACAGAGGCACAGAGTCACAGAGAAATCAATTTTGTTTTTCTGTCTCAGAAGCCCCCAAGCCTTCTCTGTGTCTCTGTGACTCTGTGGTGAAACACGCCCTTACTTCTTTTCCTTCTTCTCGGGTTTCTCGGCCTTCTCGGGGGCAGGCTCCGCGCCTTCCTCCGCGACCTCCTGCTTGCCCTTCTTGATGACCTCGGGTTCCGCAGGAACCGCTCCCGCTTCGGCAGCAACCGCCTCGGGCGTGGCCACCACTTCTTCTTTCACCGAGATCACGGTCGCCACCGGCTGATTCGGATCGGTCAGGAACTTGAGTTTTTCGCTGTGCGGCAAATCGGAGACGCGCAACACCTTCCCAAAGACCAATTCGGAAACGTCGGCCTCAATGGACGCCGGAATATCG
>Ga0208044_1000078_pt1 | contig 105724 bp, 90 predicted proteins | sample Sb_taG_8_FD_187712 | JGI IMG/M metagenome (GOLD analysis project Ga0208044, IMG submission 187712) | Peat soil microbial communities from Weissenstadt, Germany - Sb_50d_c_BC metaG (SPAdes) (version 2) | ecosystem: Environmental > Terrestrial > Soil > Wetlands > Peat | place: Germany...
CAGCGGGTGGTCGGGTGGCACCCGCTCCTCCATCGACACGTAGCTGAACATCCCGCCTTGCTGTTTCTCGTCTCCGCGCATAGCGACAAGACGCTTCCAATACTTTCTTGGCTACACACCAACTGGCTTTTTCAACAGTTTCCTAGAAGTAATGAACTACAAGGCTCTGTTGTGAGCATTCCAAATGTGGAGCATCGCCCAGAAGAATATCCATTCTGCATCGTGAATGCAACGGTAGAAGAGAACGTGACAGACAGGAATGCCTGTCCTACGAGTTGCAATTGACGCGTGGCTTGGTAATGATGTGAGCCATGACTCCGAACATGCTGGGCGCGTATGGCGAATGGGCGGCGCGTTCGATCGAGGACCCGCCAAGGTTATCTTTCCGGCAGCCGATGTTCGGCAATGTGGACGCGTGGCGCGCCGTGGCACGGGCGCGATTCCGTGAGTCGCTGCTTGGTCCGGGCGGTGCTGCTACGCCGGTCCCCGTACTGCAGCATCAGTTAGAGTTCGATGGGCTTTCGATCGAGCATTTGCAGTGGCAACTACCCTACGGACCTCCGACTGAGGCATTAGTGCTCAAACCGGCCGGCGCGCGCGGGAAGCTGCCCGGTGTCGTGGGCCTACACGATCATGGTGGAAACAAATACTTCGGACTGCGCAAGATTACGCGCATGTCGAAGGATCCGCATCCGGCCACGGTGCGGCATCAGGATCATTACTATGGAGGTGCAGCCTGGGCCAACGAATTGGCGCGGCGCGGATACGTCGTGCTGGTGCACGACACCTTCACATTCGGAAGCCGGCGTATGCGCCTTGCGGATTTGCCCGAGAGCATTCGCGGCAGCCTGACCGAGGTGAACCCGGAGGCCGAAGATGAGATCGAGCGATACAACCAGTTCGCCGCTAATCATGAGCACATAGTTGCCAAGAGCCTGTTCAGCGCGGGTATGACGTGGCCGGGCGTGTTCGCGTTTGACGATCAGCGCGCGGTCGACTACTTGGCCTCGCGGCCCGACGTGGACGCCACGCGCATCGGCTGCGGTGGCCTATCGGGCGGCGGCCTGCGTACGGTGATGCTGACCGGCGCGGATGAGCGGATTCGCTGTTCGTGCTGCGTCGGAATGATGACAACGTGGCGCGACTACCTGTTGAACAAGTGCTATACCCACACCTGGATGTGCTACGTGCCCGGATTGCCGCGCGATCTGGACTATTCCGAGATCCTGGGACTGGGCGTGCCGAATCCTGTGCTCGTATTGAACAATCGCCAGGACCAGTTGTTCGCCATGCCCGAAATGGAACGGGCGGACCGGATTCTCACCGAGGTATACAAGAAAGCTGGCGCACCGGACCGCTACCGGGCGAGCTTCTACGACGGCCCGCATAAGTTCGACCGGGAGATGCAGAAGGAAGCCTTCGCCTGGTTCGATCGTTGGCTGAAATAGCGATTCCCGCCGCACGCGACCAACTTGGACAGGCAGTAATGGGTGTCCTACTGGAGTGGCAGATCGCTCTGGCCGTTGGCGCCGTTCTTGTCGCCGTCGGGTTCAGCCTCAGGGATTACCGATGCCGCCGCGACTCGATCGCCTTCTTCCATGCGAACCACGCGCACGCCTTGCGCGGAGCGGCCCGTTTCGCGGATCTCGCTCGATTCGATGCGAATGATCTTGCCATCCTTGGTGACGATCATCAAATCCGAGTCTTCCTTCACCGAGAGGATCGCGACCACCTTGCCGGTTTTGGCCGTGGTCTTCATGTTGATGACGCCCTTGCCGCCGCGGTGCGTAAGCCGGTAGTCTTCGAGCGGTGTGCGCTTGCCGAAGCCCAGCTCGGAGATGGAAAGGATGAGGCCTTCCTTCTCTACGACCTCGGTGCCGACCAGGTAATCGCCATCTTCGAGGTCCATGGCACGCACACCGCGCGCGGTCCGTCCCATGGGACGCACTTCTTCTTCGTTGAAGCGGATGGCTTGGCCTTCGTGCGAGCCGAGGAAGATGAAATTATCGCCGTTCGTCAGATTAGCGGCGATCAGTTGATCGCCTTCGTCGAGTGTAAGCGCCCGAATGCCGCGCGCCATGGGGTTGTCGAACTCGGTGAGCTCGCATTTCTTGATGACGCCGTCCTTGGTCACCATCACGATGAACTTGCCGGGCTGGAATTCGCGCACCGCGAGAAAGCCCTTTACGGTCTCGCCTGGCTGAAGGTTAATCAGGTTCGAGATGTGCTTTCCCTTGCCGATGGTGGCCGCATCGGGGATCTCGTAAATCTTCAGCCAGAAGACCTGGCCGCGATCGGTAAAGATCAACAGGTAGCTGTGAGTCGAGGCGACCAGGAAGTATTCGACAAAGTCCTCGCTGCGCGTACCCATGCCGATGCGCCCTTTGCCGCCGCGTGACTGCCGGCGATAGGTGTCGACGGCCGTGCGCTTCAGATAGCCGCCGTGCGTGACGGTTACCGCAACGTCTTCCACGGCAACTAGGTCTTCGAGATGGATTTCGCCCGTGTCCTCGATGATCTGGGTGCGCCGCGCATCGCCGTATTCCTTTTGTACCTCTTTCAGTTCTTTAACAATCAGCTCGCGCAGGATTTTTTCCGAGCCGAGGATCGCCAGATATTCGGCGATGCGGCGCTGGATATCCGCCAGCTCATTGAGGATGTTCTGGCGCTCCATGCCGGTGAGGCGCTGCAACTGCAGCTCGATGATGGCCTGCGCCTGCTTGTCACTGAACTCGAACCGCTTCATCAGGGAATCGCGCGCCTCGCGCGGCGAGCCGGAGGCGCGAATCAGCTTGATCACCTCGTCGAGATTGTCGAGCGCTTTCTGGAATCCGAGCAGGATATGCTCGCGGGCACGTGCCTTGCGCAGCTCAAAATCGGTGCGGCGCCTCACCACCTCGACGCGGTGGTCGATGAAGTAGCGGATGCAATCGATCAGTCCCAGCTCTCGCGGCTGCCCGTTGACGATGGACAGCATGATCACGCCGAAGCCGATCTGAAGCTGGGTGTGCTTATACAAATTGTTGAGAATGACTTCTGCCTGTTCGCCGCGCTTCAACTCGAAGACGATGCGCAGACCTTCCCGGTCGCTCTCGTCACGGATCTCGGAAATGCCTTCAATCTTCTTGTCGTTGACCAAAGCGGCCGCATGCTCGATCAATCGGGATTTGTTCACCTGGTAAGGGATCTCGGTCACCACGATCTGCTCGCGGTCCTTCCCCATGCGCTCGATGGCGGCTTTCGCCCGCAGCTTGAGCTGACCCCGGCCCTTGGTGTACGCATCAATGATGCCCTGCCGTCCCAGGATGAAGCCGGCGGTGGGGAAATCCGGTCCCGGAACCATTTCGAGAATGTGCGCCAAGGGCGTGGCGGGATTCTGAATCAAGGCGATTGTCGCATTGATGATCTCGGTGAGGTTGTGCGGAGGGAAATTGGTCGCCATCCCCACGGCGATGCCGGAAGATCCGTTGATGAGCAGGTTCGGAACGCGCGTGGGCAGCACTTCCGGCTCGACTCGCCGATCGTCGAAGTTGGGCTTGAAATCGACGGTTTCTTTGTCGATGTCCTCCAGCAACGCGGTGTCGATGGGAGATAGCCGCGCCTCGGTATACCGGTAAGCGGCCGGCGGATCGCCGTCGATGGAGCCGAAGTTACCCTGCCCGTTAATCAGCGGGTAACGGAGGGAGAAATCCTGCGCCATGCGGACCAGGGCGTCATAGACCGCCGTATCTCCGTGCGGATGGTAGTTGCCGAGCACCTCGCCCACGATGCCCGCGCACTTGCGGTAGGCCCGAGTGGGAGTCAGGCCCATCTCCGACATGGCGTAAAGGATGCGGCGGTGCACCGGTTTCAGCCCGTCGCGAACGTCTGGTAGGGCGCGACCGACGATCACGCTCATCGAATAGTCGAGATACGACCGGCGCATCTCGTCTTCGATATTGATGGGGACTATGTCGCGGCCGCCGCTGTCACCACCCAGAGGTAGTTGGGGCGGCGGCGGGGGGCCTTGTGGTGGGTTTCCCTGGTCTGCCAAGCGTACTCCTTAATGGGATGTAAACCCCATTTTAACATGAACATACGCTGGCGACGGTTTCTAATTGAACGGGGTGAATTGCGGGGGTGCGAACCGTTCGACTTTCTCTAACAAATCGGCCCGGTGGATGGGCTTGGAAATGAAGTCATCCATGCCGGCCGCGTAGCACTTCTCCTGGTCGGTCTTCATGGCATGGGCGGTCAAAGCGATGATGGGAACGTGCCCGCCGTTTTGGCGCTCGCTCTCGCGAATCGCCGCGGTGGCTTCGTATCCGTCCATATGCGGCATCTGGATGTCCATGAGGATAAGATCGAAAGTTTGGCGAAGGACCATGGCTACCGCTTCATTGCCGTCTGCCACCACGGTAACGCTGTGCCCGCGCTTCTCCAGCACTTTCGCTGAGACCCTCTGGTTCACTGGGTTGTCCTCCGCCAAAAGGACGCGGAGGCCGGGGCCACGCCATTCCGGAATTGCCGGCGCGCCGTTATCCGCCTGCTGGGAACTGGTGTCGAGGGTGGGCAACGCTCGCAGAATGGCTTCGAGCAGGTCGTTTTGGAAAACGGGTTTCACCAGATAGAGTTCGACCCCAGCCGCCCGGCACTTCTCCGCGTCTTCCACATGGTGAGCGGAGCTGAGCATCATCACCACGGCGCCGTTGCGGTCGTACTGTTCGCGGATCCGGCGCGCCAGCTCGAAGCCATCCATTTGTGGCATGTGCACATCGAGCAGGATCAGGCGGAACTGTTGGCCGGCCAGGCGGGCGCGATCGATGGCTGCTAGCGCTGCCGCGCCATCCGGTGCCGTCACCGGGCGCATGTGCCAACTCTCCAGGAGCTTTTCGAGAATCTTGCGGTTTACGTCATTGTCATCCACCACGAGAACAGGCGTGCCGCGCAACGAGGCCAGGCTGGGAGCATGGCTCCCCGTTGCCTCGGCCGGCGCCACTTCAAGCTCGATGTCGAATTGGAAGGTACTGCCCGCAGCGGGCTCGCTTGCCACCGTAAGGCTGGAGCCCATGAGCTTCAAAAGCTGTTGTGAAATTGCCAAGCCTAGTCCGGTGCCCCCATAGCGGCGCGTAGCCGAGCCATCAACCTGGGAGAACAGTTCGAAGATGTAGTCCTGTTTGTCCTTGGGAATGCCGATCCCGGTGTCGCGCACGCTCCAGCGAAGCCGCACGGCATGCTCCTGTATCGATTCCGCGTCAACGCGCAGCGCAATGTCGCCGTGATCGGTAAATTTGACGGCGTTCCCTAGGAGGTTCAGCAGAATTTGCCGCAATCGCGCGGCGTCGCCCACCAGCCGATCCGGAACATCCTGGGCCACGTCGCAAGTCAGCTCCAAACCCTTTTCGTCGGCGTGCAATGCCAGGGTTTTGGCAGCCTCCCGCACCAACCGGCGCAGGGAAAATGGGGCCGGCAGCAGCGCCATCTTGCCCGCCTCGATCTTCGAGAAATCCAGGATGTCATTGATCACCGAAAGCAGGGCATCCGCGGAAGTCTTCACGACTGTCATGCACTCATGCTGTTCCGCGGTGAGCTGGGTTTCGAGCGCCAGTTCGGTCATACCGACAATTCCGTTCATGGGCGTGCGAATTTCATGGCTCATGTTGGCCAGAAACTCGCTTTTCACTCGTGCCAGGCTCTCCGCCCGCTCTTTGGCGGCGGCCAGCTCCTGGTTGGCGAGCGTCAGCTCGCGTGTGCGCTCGGCCACCTGGTGCTCGAGCCGCTCGCGATGGCTCTCCAGCTCCGCGTCCCGCAATTGGATCTGCGCCAGCATGTCGTTGAAGGCGTCGATCAGCTCGCCGGTCTCGTCGCGGCCATGCGGCGCTGCGCGGACGGAATAATTTCTGCCCGCGGAGACTTCTCGTGCCGTTCTCGCCAACGCCAGCAGGGGGCCGGAGATGGTTTGCTGTAATCTTTGGGCGAACAGCATGGAGCCCAGAAGCGAGACGGCGATCACGATTAAGAGGACTACAAAGTTCCGCCTCATGCGACCATAGGCCTCCTGCAGGCTGCACCGGATGAGGATGCTGCCAATGGATTCCCCGTCGAGAAGGATGGGCCGCACCACCAGTAGAGTGGCGCCTTCGAAGTAGAACCCGGTACGCCGCTTTTCGGGGCCATCGCTCGGAACGCCAGGTTGCGCATACTGTGCGAATTGCGCGCCGTCTTTCGCGAATACCGCCGCCAACAAGATCCGCCGGTCTGTCCGCAAACCCGCAAGAATCTCCTTCGCCGCGTGAGGGTCCTGGAAGGTGAGGGCCGCCGTCACGTTGGAGCCAAACGCGTCCGCCAGCGTTGAGATTTCTCTTGCCGTCTGCGCGCGCAGGTCTATAGTCGTGAAAACGGTCAGCGCCGCTGAGGCCAGCGTGAGGGCGACGCAACCGGTCATGAAGATCACCAGGTTCAGTTTGCGCCGGATAGGCAGGTTCTGGAACCAGCGGCTCATGGTTTGCTCCGGGCCAGTTGGGCGGGGGCCTTACTGGAAAGCTGCAACAATTTGGCACTAATGCGGAGCCCACTCCGGCTGACAGCCTCGACGTTTATGGCGAAGCGGAACTTGTTTTCGTCTTTGATGAGCTGGATCATCCCACCCCGCTCCGCGAACCGCTCGCAATCACTCACGGTCAGCGCCCCACTTGCCGTTGCAGCCTCCAGGATGTCGGCAAAATGTTCCTTGTCTCCGCCGATGAATACTACGTTGCAATGCTGATCAACGGCCCGATTCTCGCTGCGGCGAACAATAACGGGGCGACCCGCAATCGTCTTTCCCCTCACGCTCTGCTTGAGCTCGTCATACAACGGTTCCACGCCAATCACGCAAAAAGAGAGGCTGTCATCGCTGGAAGAACCCGGGCCGGGCCACTCCACGAACTTCGCAAAATTGTAGACGAACGCCACTTTTACTTGTAGCTCCAGGCTTGCTTCCGGCGGCTCCGCGGCGCAGCAGGCCACCGCCGCTCCGGCCAGGAGCAGACGCAGAGCGCGTTCCATGGGCCAGGACATCAGAAGCTCCAGGAAACCTTTCCGAAAAAGCTGCGCTGCACCTCGAAACGCACGTTGGGACCCTCATCGGGAAGGTAGAACTCGACGTGCCGGGGATCGAGCAGATTTTGCCCGGAGATGCTGAATTCCAACTGAGGCGAAGCACGCCACGACAAGTGCATATCGAGGCGCGCATAGGCCGGCACCGCCTGATCCGGTATGCCTCCGACGAAAAAGAGCGCACTGTCCCATGTCGTACGGCGAGGCAGGTTCAGCTCGGATCGGATCTGCCAGCTATGGCCCGGGCTGGCGCCGAGTGCCGACGCAGCGTGGCTGGTTGGATAGGCGTCAAGATCCAGACTGAGCCACGAATAACTGCCGGTAACTTTCCAGCGCTTCACTGGAATATAGGTAGCAGCCACTTCCATGCCTCGGCCGGTACCCTTGAGCAGGTTGCCGTAGGTAAGAGGGACAAGTAGATATTGCGGGGACAACCATTGGGGTTGACCCGGCTCAATCGTCGCCAGGTGGTCATAGCGGTTGTAGAACACGGTGGCGTCGAGAGAAATGGATTCCGCCACTTGCGTCCGGTAGCCGGCTTGATATCCCAGCAACGTCTCGGAAAGTTGTTTGGGATTCCCGGAAAGCGAAACGACTGCCAATACGCCACCGGGTTGAGCGGTCACGGACTCAACGGCCTGAATGTTTTCCTCCAAACGAGACGGAGTGCGAACGGCGCGTGAGACAGCCGCCCACAGCGCGTGCCTTGCGGTTGGCGTCCACATCAGCCGCGCGTCCGGCTGTACTTCGAAACCGGTAAAAACGTTGTGCTCGATTTTCGATCCGGCGGTTATGAAAAGCTGGTCGGCAATCAGGCGGATTTCATCCTGTAGGAAGAAACTGTACAAGGTTTCCGCACGCGAGGGTGGATCGAGGCTGGCCACAAAGCTCCCCAACGTGTTGTCGACCGTCCGACGCACCTCGAAGCCCCATTGCAACTCCTGACGAGATGAAATCTCCCAGCGGTGCTGAAAGTCCAGGTCGAGCGTGGTGAGCTGGTCGCCGCCGATCTCGCCGAGCCGGGCATAGCGATCGAAATAGATCTGAAGGTCCGTCTCAGAACCGCCGGACAGACGATGCTGCCAGCGCGCCAATGCGTTGCCCCCGGTCGGGTTGGCGGAGGCGCCATCCAACTGTAGGTAGGGCGGAGTGAGAGTCGGCACCGAATAGCTTTGACCAATCCGGCTGCCGTAGCCATCACCTAGAAAGACAAATGCGTCGCGCTCGGACTCATCCCAGTCCACACGGAAGCCCACATGCCCCAAGTACCAATTGTCCACATAGGCGCCGCCATTCTGGTTGTAGACGCCGTCGTGGTTGCTATAAGTCCCAAAAATCCGATAAAAGGCGTCGGGACCGAGGGCATCGCCATACCGAACGCTGCCTTGTGCCAGAGGCTCATTTCCGCCGCCGGCCGTCACAAGGCCCCCTTGGGTCTGCTTGGCGGGCTTGGTGATGATGTTGATCACACCGTTCACGGCGTTGGCGCCCCACATGGTCGCTCCCGGCCCTCGAATCACTTCGATGCGGTCAATGTCATCCAGCGGCACGTCGAGAGTGTCCCAGTAAACGCCCGAAAACATGGTCGTATACACGCACCGTCCGTCGACCAGCACGAGCAACTTGTTGGCGAAGCGGCCATTGAACCCGCGGGCTGTGATGGCCCATTGATTGGACGAGATGCGCGCCACCTCCACGCCAGGGGCCAAGCGCAGGAGCTCCGGGATGCTGGTGAGGCCTGAGCGTCGGATGTCTTCCTGCGTGATTACGTACACGGCGGCTGGAACCTGGTTGAGTTTTTGCTCCTTCTTTGCGACCGAGGTGACTTCGATTTGCATGAGCTCTTCAATCGTGGCCTCGGTCAGATCCCGTGCTTCCTGAGGAGTATCAGGGGATGCCACCGGGACAGCCGCGGCCATGACCAGAAAGATCATCGCGATCTGGCGCAGCTTCCGTTGGGCTGCCTGGTGGCAACGGGAAATGTGACGCTCCATCAATAGAGAGTTCGGCGTAACTGACGGAATTCTTTAGCCTTGCACCGCACCGGAGGGTTTACCGCGCGCTGGAAGCACCTCCATTGATGCCGCGCGCTGGTTGGCGTATGATGCTCGCTATGAAAGCTTCCTGGACCTTCTTATTGATGTGCCCGGTCGTCGCGCTTCTCGGGGCGCCGCAGAGCGCCAACGCCCCCAGCGTCGACCAGATTCTTGACCATTACGTGCAGGCGGTGGGGGGGAAGGACGCCATCCAGAAAGTCACCAGCCGTGACATGAAAGGGACGCTCGAGAACTCGGATGACGGGACCACGGCGCCCGCGGAGATTTTTGCCAAGGCCCCGAATAAGTATCTGGCGGTGGTCAATCTCGGCGATGGCGGCGAGATGTTGGAAGGGTGGAACGGGGAGAAGGGTTGGGGCAAGGATCCCGATTCCGGCCTCCATGATACCGAGAAGGCGGAACAGATCGCCGCCAAGCGCGACTACGACTTCTACCGCGAGATCCGGCTCAAAGAATTGTTCCCGAAGATGGCGCTGAGCGGCAAGATGAAGATAGATGACCGGGACGCGTTCATTGTTGAAGCCATATCACCCGACGGCGCGACCGAGAAACTTTACTTCGACGCCGAAACGGGACTATTGGTGCGCCGCGATTTTGAGCGCGTGACGATTGACGACGGCATCGTCCTGTACGAGGTGGATTACGACGATTACAAAGACGTGGATGGTCTGAAGCTGCCCTCCACCGTTCGGCGTAAGACGCCCGATTATACGCTGACTTACCGGTTCACCGAGATCAAACAGAACGTGCCTGTAGAGGACACGAAGTTCAACAAGCCGGAGAAATAGGATCTAGGCTTCTTCGGGCGGCAGCTCGAAATTGATGAGCGCGCCACGGAAGCCGCGAGTTTTCCAAACGCCGAAAGCGATACCCACGATCATCCAGATGGCTCCCGCGATTTGCGCGGGCCGGCTGAGGTTCAGCCAGAGTAACAGGCAGACAAAGAATCCAACCACGGGCGGGATCAGGTTGCTCAGCTTCTTTTCGGACGCATGCACGTAGTACCGCATGAAGGAAGCAGCGTTGACGCCCATGAAAGCAATGAGCGCGCCGAAGTTCAGCATTTCGGCGCCGAGGGCATAGGTCATCCCGCAGGCGACGCCGATCAGGGCAATCACCCCAACGAAAATCACGCTGTTGCGCGGGACGTGGCGCTTGCGGTCTATGGCTCCGAAGAATTTCGGCAAAGCGTTGCTGCGTCCCATTCCATAGAGCAGACGGGCCGCCCCAAGCTGGGCGGCCATCCCAGACCCGAAGTTCGCCACGATCAGCGTCATGTTCATCACGCCGAAAAACCAGCTTCCAGCAGCCCGGGTCGAGACGTCGACGAAGGCTGTATCGTTGTCGCGAAAAGCCTCCGACGACGGCCAGACCAACTGCGCGGCATAGCACTCCGCTGCCGAAAGGAAGCCCACCACGACGCAGGTCAGCACGGTGGCCAGAAGAATGTTGCGCCGCGGATTCTCCACTTCTTCAGAAAGCGTGGAGATGCCGTCGAATCCAATGTAGGTGAGGACTGCGATGGAGGTGCCGCCGAGTACCGCGCCGAAATTGAAAGTCGCCGGATCGTAGAGAGGACGCGTGAAAAAGCTGAGTCCGTCATGTGGGTGACCAAATACATAGCGGGCGGCGGCCACGAAGAAGATGGCCACCACCAGCCCCATGGCCGTGGCCAGGGCGGCATTGATGCGCGCCGACGTCTTGATGCCGCGCAGATTGAGCCCTGTGAACATCAGGAAGTAAAAGATGACCCAGATCCAAAAGGGCACGCCGGGCGCAAATCTCATCGACGCTTCGCTGCACCAGATCATGCAGATGAGCGGGTTGAGCATGTAGTCCATCACCATGCTCCATCCGGTGATGTAACCGAGGGCCGGATTGATCTCCTGCCCGACGTAAGTGAACGCCGAACCCGCGCTGGGATAGGCACGCGCCATGCGTCCGTAGGCGATGGCGGTGAACAGCATCGCAATCAGAGCGATGAGAATGGTGGTGACGACGTGGCCCCGCCCGCGGGCGTTGATCACACCGTAGATCGCCATGGGGGCGGTGGGCTGGAGCACGATGACGCCGTAAAGCACCAGGTCCCAAAGATTCAGAGCGCGCTTCAGACGTGGCGCGCCGGCGTCGGTAGTAGGTGTGCTCTCAGCCATGGTTCTCCCTCAAGCGGGATGTCAGAGTTGTGTGAAGTCGCCAGTATACAACACGGGCAGGCTACGGCCTGATTTACGCTTCTTCCGGCGGTAAATCAAAGTCGATGAGTTTCCCGCGGAAGCCGTGTGTCTTCCAAGCGCCGAATGCGATGCCAACCAGCATCCACAGCGCACCCCATTTCTGCGCCGGCCTGCTCAAATTCAGCCAAAGGAGAAGACAAACCACGAAGCCCAGGATTGGTGGAATGAGATTGACGAGCTTCTTTTCGGAGGCCCGGAGGTAATACCGCACAAAGGAAGCCGCATTGACCCCCATGAAAGCAATGAGGGCGCCGAAGTTCAGCATTTCCGCGCCGAGATCGAAGGGAATGAAGAACGCGCCAATGAGGGCGATCGTGCCCACGAAGATCACGTTATTGCGCGGGACGTGGCGCTTGGAATCGACAACTCCGAAGAACCCCTGCGGCAACGCATTGCTGCGCCCCATGCCGTAGAGAAGGCGGGCGGCGCCCAGTTGAGATCCCATCCCGGAGCCGAAGGTGGCGACGATCAACGTGACGCCCATGACCCATGAGAGCGGGGCGGCCGCGCGCCCAGCCACATCCACGAAGGCGGTCACCTCATTGGGGAACGGCTCGGAAGCCGGCCACACTAACTGCGCGGCATAGCATTCCGCCGCTGAAAGCAGGCCTACCACCAAGCACGTAAGCACGGTGGCCCAGAGGATGTTGCGGCGCGGATTCTCGACCTCTTCGGAAAGCGTGGAAATCCCGTCGAAGCCGATATAAGTGAGGACGGCAATGGAGGTGCCACCAAGGACGGCGCTGGTCTTGAACGTTGCGGGATCAAAAAACGGTCGCGTGAAGAAGCCGATGCCGTCGTGCGCGTGGCCGAACACGTAGCGGGCCGCGGCCACAAAGAATATGGCGACCACCAGTCCCATGCCGGTAGCCAGCCCCGCGTTCACGCGCGCCGACGTCTTGACGCCACGCAGGTTCAGCGCCGTGAACATGAGAAAGAAGAAGATGGCCCACATCCAGAAGGGCACGCCCGGGGCGAAGCGCGTCGCCTGGGAGCTGCACCAACTGATGCAGATGAGCGGATTGAGCATGTAGTCCATCACCATGCTCCATCCCGTGATGTAGCCCAGAGCTGGGTTGATCTCCTGTCCGACATACGTAAACGCGGAGCCGGCGCTGGGATAGGCACGCGCCATCCGTCCATAAGCGATGGCCGTGAACAGCATCGCGACCAGAGCGATCAGGATGGTGGTCACCACATGGCCATGGCCTCGATCGCTGACCACGCCGAATACCGGCATCGGAGCGGTCGGCTGGAGCACGATCACGCCATACAGCACCAGGTCCCGAAGCGTGAGAGCGCGTCGTAAACGCGCTGGACTGGTGGTGGGGCTCTCAGGCATGAGTTGGGCGAGGCCGCCAGTATACACTACGGGCCGCTCTTGCTTGCGCTAAATCACCCAGGCAGGCGGCAACGGCTGATTCGTAAGAGCTTCAGGATCAGAGCGCTGTCACGCGGCATTCTACGTGCTCGGTCGCGTAATGTGGGTGACATTTTGGGCACTGGCGCGTACCATTTAAATGTGAGGGGATTGGTGGCATCGCTGGTTGCGGTGGTTCTGCTGAGCCTCATTGCCGTTTGCCCACTTCCTGCCTGTGCCATGGCACTAACGCACCATGGATGCTGCCACAAATCGCAAACGCAGCCGCGCTGCCCGATGCCGACCCTTCAGGATTGTCCCTATTTCATTTTGGAGAAGGGCAAGACGGCGCCAACCGTTGCGAGCTTTGCGCCAGTTCTTTGCCGGCAGATCACTTCGGATTTCTGTACGCCGGATTTTCTTTCCACCATTCGCACCGAAGCCAGACTGCCGGATTCGGCAGGCTTGTACCTTCGCGTGCGAGTACTCCTGATCTAGAAACAACCCATCGCAAATTGCTTTCTGGTGAGGCACGTATTTTTGCGTCACCGGTGTCATTTGGCTGAGGTTGAAAAACTGATTAGGAGAATCTACATGAAAAAGCTAACGATGAGTGTGCTGAGCCTGGCGGCTCTCTTGATGTTGACGTTCGGAAGTTCGTTTGCGAAGTCCGCGAAAGCAGGCTGCTGCAATGGATCATCCTGCTGCCATAGCGGCGCGGCTTGCTGCCGGAAGTAATCAGTCCTGCCAGAACCGGAGCCGGGGTTTTTGTATCCCGGCTTCGGTTTAATACACAATCGTGAAGCCGCCGTCCGGCCTTGCAAGAGCTGCGACCAGGCTCCAGACGGGAACGCCATCCGCCTTTCCGTGTTCCTGGGTGGGCCGCCCGTCTTTGTCGTAGACTTGCCAGGCTAGGCTGCCGCCTTTCTTCCAACCCATGCCTTCGGTCCAAACGAAAAGCGTTTCGCCCTTCGCATTTGCGGCGACGGCTGGATATTTGCGATTTTCTCCCGCGCCCGGTGCGGCGACCGGCGTGAGTTTACCAGTCGCAGGATCGATTCGTCCGAAGTAGACCTGCTTCTCGGTTTCCCAGGCCGCCAAAACGCCGGCGGGGCTCTCCGTGAAAGACTCGCTGCTCATCACGCAATAGCCGACATTCCATGCCGAAATGTCCGAGCCGTCGAAGGTGCTGCCGCGATCGCGGGAAATCAGGAGGTAGATGTCGCGATGTACCGTTTCGGTCGCGGAGCGGTACAGCACGTAGAGTATGCCGTTGCGATCGACGAACGCATCGAGCTTGCAGCAGCCGCAGGCGCCGGTGGGTCGATCCCATGCAGGCCGCTCACGCTCGAACGTGGCGCCATCATCGGTCGAGCGCGCAATCCACACACGTCGATTGTTTTCCCCCTCGGTTCCGGGCGCAGGGGCATGCCACACAACGTAGACATTGCCGGACGCATCGGCCGCTATGCCACCCCCGCCGTCGAGACCCCTAGCCACTTGGATCAAGTCGCGTTGTGTCTCGAACGCAGTTCCAGCATCGTTGAGCCTTGTGTACAGCATCGGCTCCTTGCCGTAGACCGGTCCCGGAGTGAGCACGTGCGATCCGTTCCAGGCGACATGAACCCGTCCGTTTCTGCCGATGGCAATGCTGGCGCCGCGAATGTTGCCGGTAGCAATGGCGCTTCCCGCAACCGAGTTGACACGCAGTGGCGCTGAAAATGTGTCACCGCCGTCGCGAGAGCGAACGTAATAAAGATCACCATGACCGGGATCGCCCTTGTAGTAGACCATGTGGACCGTGCCTGCGTGATCCACGGCCACTTGTGGCTGGATGCCGCCCTCGGGCACCCGCCGCATGGTCACTTTTTCAGAATGCGCGAAATCGGCGGCCGGAGCGGCCAGGGGAAGAATCAGCAGCCCGATGCAGATACGCCTGAGCACACTATCAGCTTAGCTTGCTCAGGTATTCGTAGCTGATGCGTGCGCTTTCGATGGGCGGCCGGTCGCAGAAGTCCTGCTCGACGAAGTAATGTTTCACGCCGGCCGAAGCGGCGGCGAAAATTGGTTTCCAATCGATGATGCCACGGCCCACTTCGATGAACGGCCCTGGCTTGTCGTCCACGTCGGTGGAGGTGCCGAAGCCTGGCTTGCGGTCCTTTATATGCAGCAGCGGATAACGATCAGGATTGCGTTTCATGTAGGCGACGGGGTCCCTTCCCGCCCAGGTCATCCAGAAGCAGTCGAGCTCGATCTTGACGAGTTGGGGATCGGTGAGGCGGAGAAGTTCATCGAACGGGACCACGCCGTTGAACGTCTTGAACTCGAAATTATGGTTGTGATAGCCGAACTGAATTCCCGCCTTCTTGGTCTCGGCGCCCGCTCGGTTGAAAAATTCAAAGTAGCGCTTGTACTTGTCGAGCGACGTTCGCTCCTCGGGCGTCAGCCAGGCCATCAGCATGTATTTCAGGCCGAGCTCGTGGGCGTACTCGATTTCCTTCGCCAAGCGCGGCTCGAGCGTCATGTCGTAATGGGCAACGGGGCATACCAGCCCGTTGTCCGCGATAATCCGGCGAATCTCGGCGGCGGGTTTGTTCAGGAACGCGTACAACTCGACTTCCTTGTAGCCGATGCCCGCTACCTTCTTAATGGTGCCAGGGAAGTCTTTTTCCAGCTCGTTGCGGACGGTATACAGTTCGAGGCCGATTGGAAGGCCGAGCGGGTTGGCACGAAGCGAGCCTTGGTTCAGCGCCGCAAATCCGGTTACCGCCGAAGCCGTCTTGCGCAGAAATTGCCTTCTATTTTGCAGATTCATTGGAGCCTCCGGGCACAACGATCCATTTTGTAACAGAGATCGTATCAGAGACGTCCCATGCTTTGCGCCCGTGTCTGTTACAATCGCCGTAAAGGTCGGGACATCTCACCATGACCATTCGGGAACTCCCCAACACACTTGGTTCACTGAAAAAAAGTGATTTTACGGAAGCGCGTGTCGCTACGCGAAGCGTCAAAGATGAGCTCCGCAGCAATCTGATTTGCAAGCTGCAACGCGGCGAAACCCTGTTCCCCGGCATCGTCGGTTACGAAGACACCGTGGTTCCGCAGGTGACCAACGCGATTCTTTCGCGGCACAACTTTATTCTGTTGGGATTGCGCGGCCAGGCCAAGACTCGACTGGTGCGTATGCTGACCACGCTGCTCGATCCCGCCGTCCCTTGCATTGCCGGTTGTGAGATACACGACAATCCGTACCGGGCCATCTGCCGGCAGTGCCGGGACCTGATCGCGGAAAAAGGCGATGCCACACCGATCGCCTGGCTGGAGCCGGATCAGCGCTACGTGGAGAAACTCGCCACCCCGGACGTCACCATCGCCGACATGATCGGCGACATCGATCCCATCAAAGCGGCGCGCCGGGGCCACGACATTTCGCACGAGCTGACGGTGCACTATGGTCTGGTACCGCGCGCCAACCGCGGTATTTTCGCCATCAATGAACTGCCGGACCTGGCAGGCAAGATTCAGGTCGGCTTGTTCAACATCATGCAGGAAGGCGACGTGCAGATCAAAGGTTACCCGGTGCGGCTGCCGCTCGACCTACTGCTGGTCTTCACCGCGAATCCTGAAGACTACACGGCGCGCGGCAAGATCATCACACCGCTCAAAGATCGTATCGGCAGCGAGATCCGCACGCACTATCCGGCGTCGCTCGAACAAGGGCTCGAGATCACGGAGCAGGAAGCGTGGCTGAAGAGGCCATCACCGATCCAGACCGTTGTGCCGGCGTATATCCGCGAGATCATCGAGCAGCTCGCTTTTGTCGCCCGCGAGGACAAGAAGGTTGACAAGCGCTCGGGCGTCTCACAGCGGCTGCCGATTTCAGTTTTGGAAAACGTGGTCTCGAACGCGGAGCGCCGCGCCTTACGCGCCAAGGAGCCGGTAGCGGTGCCGCGCGTGCTCGATATATACGCCGCTCTTTCCTCCATCACAGGAAAACTGGAGCTGGAGTACGAAGGCGAGCTGAAGGGCGGGGATGCGGTAGCTCGTGAGCTGATTCGCCTGTCCGTCGGCAAAATCTACGACAAGTATTTCGAGAGCGCCAACGTAGGGCAGATCGTTCAATGGTTCGACCTGGGCGGTTCCTTGAAACTGGATGAGAGCGTCGATTCCGCGGGCATGGTGAAGCAGTTGGCATCGATTCAAGGGCTCATGGAAAAGGTGCGCCATCTCGGTTTAGGCGCGAGCGAGCCGGATGCGGTGCGCGCCGCGGCGGCGGAATTCATTCTTGAAGGTTTGTATGCGCACCGGCGCATCAGCCGCTCTGAAGAGCGCGGGTTTGCGGCGGAGGAGAAGCGACGGGAACCTGGAAATCGCGAGGAAGGCAACCCTCCGCGCGGCGGCTATCGCCGTCAATATAATTAGGCCGCGCCATGAAGTGGATCAAATACTCCCGTTATACCGGCGATGACTTCGGCATCGACTCCGAAGACCTGTTGCAAGCGCTTTCCGACTTTCTGCTCGAGAGCGGCTTCAACACACAGTCCATGCCCTTCAGCGAATGGAACGAACACACCCTGGAGGATCTGAAGAACGCCATCCAGCAGGCGCTTGAACAGGGCAAAATGTTTCCCGACGATCGCCTGGAGCAGATGATGGAAAAGCTCCAGGGGCTTTCCGAAGAGCAGTTGCAGCAATTGCTCGATCGTCTGGTGCAGAAATTGATCGATGACGGGCACATCACCATTGAGGAGCCGAACGGGGAGCAGGCACCCAAAGGCGGCGGTGCCGGCAATGGTCCCGAAAGCAAAGTGAAGTTCGAGGTCACCGACAAATCGCTCGACTTTCTGGGATTCAAGACGCTCAAGGATCTGCTGGGATCGCTCGGCAAATCGAGCTTTGGACGTCACGACACGCGCGATCTGGCGACCGGCATCGAGGCTTCCGGCTCATCGAAGCTCTACGAATTCGGCGATACGTTGAACCTGGATATCAGCGAGACGCTATTTTCCGCCATCCGCCGCGAGGGCGCGAAAGTGCCGCTCGACATGGAATACTCGGACCTGCACGTGCACCAGTGCGAATACCAGAGTTCCTGCGCCACCGTGCTCATGCTGGATTGCAGCCACAGCATGATTCTCTACGGCGAAGACCGGTTTACACCGGCGAAGAAAGTCGCGCTGGCGCTGGCGCACCTGATTCGCACGCAATATCCGGGAGACAGTCTGCGCTGCGTGCTGTTTCACGACACCGCCGAGGAGCTGGACATCAGCCAGTTGGCCCGCGTGCAAGTTGGACCCTACTACACCAACACGCGCGACGGCTTGATCCTGGCACAGCGGCTTCTCGCACAAGAGAAGAAAGACATGCGGCAGATCGTCATGATCACCGACGGAAAGCCGTCCGCCCTGACGCTCGACGACGGCCGCATGTACCGCAATGCTTTCGGGCTCGATCCGCTGGTGATCAGCCGCACGCTCGAAGAAGTGAACCGCTGCAAGAAACAGGGCATCCTCATCAACACGTTCATGCTGGCCAGCGACTACGGCCTGGTGAACTTCGTCCAGAAAGTCACCGAGATCTGCCGCGGCAAGGCGTATTTCACGACGCCGTACACGCTGGGGCAGTATCTGCTGATGGATTACATGAACCGCAAGACGCGGACGATTCACTGAAACGGAGTCCCCGGAAGAACCGCGAGCTGGACATGTGAAGAAATCGGGTCGGGCGTGCCCGACCCCTACACATGCTTTCGTAGATTGTTGCCTCCCATCGCATCTCGATGGGCTCGCAACATCGGTTGGCATGTAGCGCAGGGACACGCGCCGTTTGCGGGTACCTGCGGCCGTTTCCCCGTGGACAGAAAAGCCGCGGGTATCCCGCCAACCCCGCGGTATCCCCGCGCTACGAACCTGCTGTTAAGATACGGGCATGATCATTGGAGTCCCGAAAGAGGTCAAGGATCATGAGGCCCGCGTCGGCCTCGTGCCCAGCGGGGTGATCGCGCTGCGGGAAGCGGGCCACGAGGTGCTGGTGGAGGCGAATGCCGGTGAAGGCAGCACTATCACCGACCACGAGTACGTGCAAGCGGGCGCGGGGATCGCGCAAAAAGCTTCCGAAGTCTGGCACAAGGCCGATCTCATCGTCAAGGTCAAGGAGCCGCAGCCATCGGAATATGTATTCCTGCGGCCCGATTTGACCCTGTTCACCTACCTCCATCTCGCGCCGCTGCCGGAGCTGACCAATCGCCTCCTCGAATCGCAGGTCACCGGCGTGGCGTATGAAACCATCCGTGAGGCGGATGGCTCGCTTCCCCTGCTCACTCCCATGAGCGAAGTAGCGGGCCGGATGTCGGTGCAAGTTGGCGCCCAGTATCTGGAAGCCCCCAATCGCGGGCGTGGCGTGCTGCTGGGAGGCGTGCCTGGTGTTGCCCCGGCGAACGTCGTGGTTCTGGGGGGCGGAGTCGTGGGAACCAACGCAGCCAAGATTGCCGTGGGCATGGGCGCGCACGTCACCGTCATCGACCGCAATCTGAACCGCCTGCGCGAGCTGGACGACATCTTCAACCAGCAGATTGTGACTCTCGCCTCGAACCTATTTACCATTGGCGACACCTTGAAGCTCGCGGACCTGGTGATCGGCGCGGTGCTGATTCCTGGCGCCGCTGCGCCCAAGATCGTGCGCCGGCAGATGATCGCGAACATGAAGCGCGGCGCGGTCGTGGTGGATGTGGCGATTGACCAGGGCGGCTGTTTTGAGACGTCGCACGCGACCACGCACACGGAGCCGATCTATTTCGTCGATGGTGTGTTGCACTATTGCGTTTCCAACATGCCGGCCGCGGTGCCGCACACCTCCACGTTCAGCTTGACGAACGCTACCTTCCCCTATCTGCTCGAGCTGGCCAACAAGGGTCTGGAGCGCGCGGTCGACGAGCATCCGGCGTTGCGCGAGGGCGTGAATACCTATAAAGGCTATGTCACGCACCGTGGTGTCGCCGAGTCGCAAGGGCGCCCCTGGAAGGAACTGGCCAGAGCCATTTGACGCGCGCGCCGGCGATCAAAGTCTTCTACGATGATCAGTGCGAAATCTGCCAGGCGTGTGTTTCCTGGCTGCGGGTGCTCGATCGCCGGGAGCGCGCGGAGTGCATAGGCATTCATCCGGAGACGCTCGCGGCGCACCCGGCGCTGCACATCGATCGCTGCCTCCAGCAACTGCATGTAGTCGATTCACACGGTCAAGTTCTTTCCGGCTGGAACGCCGTCGCTCGCCTGGCGCGGCTTTCTCCATTTACGTGGTGGATCGGCGCACTCGGTTCCGCTCCGCCTTTTAGCTGGCTCGGAAAGCTGATCTACGGGTTCGTGGCAAGGAACCGCTACGCTCTGAGCAAATGCCGGGGTGGCGCATGCCATGCATCGAAACCCGGTGACGTGCGCCGTCGCGCGGCCCTGGCTCCACTGTGGACATGTTACGGCCTTGGATTCCTGCTGCGATTCCCACTGAGCGCTGCATCGCTCGTGCGCGGGTTCGGGCGCCATGTGAGGCTCTTGTGGCGCACGCAGGGCCGCCGCATCGATCTACTTAACGGCAAGCTGTCACTCGTGTTTCTGAACTCATGGACCTGCGATCTGGTGAGCCTACTTTTCGGCGAGCAATTCCTCATGATTGTCTATGACGGCGTGGCCATCGATCCGGGTTCCACGCGCATGCGCCGCGCACTTGCGCGCCAGTTGGACCGGCTGCCCAGGGGAACCGTCCGCGCCGTGGCCGCCACGCATCATCATGAGGAGCACTCCTGCAATCTCAACTGGCTTGGCATGCGAATCGAAGGTCCGGTTTACGTGGGAGCCGATACGGCGCGATTCCTCGAGACACCGCCACTGCTGCCTCGCATTCGGCGATGGATGATTGGCCAGCCGCCGCCGCTGAAACAGCCATTCACGATCCTGGAGAATGAGTTGCCGACCGCCAGCGGCCACTTGGAAGCGATCGCAGCTCCGGGCCACTGCGACGATCACATCGTGTTCTACGATCGCGCCGAAAAGCTCCTCATCGCCGGAGATACCTTCATGGGTGTCTACTTCTCGGCGCCGAATCCCGATGTCGACAGCCTGAAGTGGATCGCCACTCTGCGCCGCCTGCTGGAGTTGGAGATCGAGATCCTGGTTGAGGGCCATGGTTTTGTGCACACGTTGCGGCCGGACGTCCCGGATGTTCCCGGCCTCGTCATCCGCCGCCATCCTCGCGAAGAGATTCTGGAAAAGCTGCGTTTTTTCGAGTGGCTGCGCGAGCAGATCGAATCGGGCCTGCGGGAAGGGCTGCCGCTGCGAGCAGTTGAAGTGAGTTGCTTCCCGTGGGGCCGCTCGTTTACGTGGGAGCAGTTCGCGAGCGACGAGATGGCGCGATTGCTGAGCGCGGGCCATTGGTCGCGCACCGAGTTGATCCGGAGCTTTGTGCGGCTTCCGCGCGATGAATCCGTTCTCCCGACCGTCTACGAGGCGCGGTTCTGGCGCGGCGGCAACAAGCCGGATTGATCGCCCTCAACCGCCGTAGTGAAGCGTGGGATACAACGCTCGCAGCGCAAACGCGAACAGGGGCCCGTAGAGCTTCCCGAAGAGTTGCCAGCACAGCAGCAGACCGATAAAGCTGAAACTGCGCACGCTCTGGCGTAGCCCTTCCAGGCGCCGTGCGCCGCCATCGGTGAGAAGGAGACCCAGAGCGCTGTAGCCATCGAGCGGCGGAATCGGCAGCAGATTGAAGGCGCCTAGCAACACGTTGAGCGAGAACAGCAGGCTGAGAAACTTGGCTGCGCCCTCGGCGAAACCCGGCGAGCTCGCTTCCACCACCCGTTGAAAGTTGGCGGATTCAGGAGCCTGGAAAGCGCCCATGGCGATACCGGCGTGAACCGCGATTCCCGCGATCAGCACGAGCGTGAAGTTGGCGGCTGGCCCCGCGAGTGACATCCAGGCGGCCCGGCGCGGATGTTTGAGCTGCCAAAGTGGATCGTACGGCGCGCTGGCCCAGCCCATCATCCATCCCCCGGTAGCATACGAAAGGATGGGCAGCAGCACCATGCCAAAAGGTTCGCGGCGAATGTGCGGTATCGGATTGAGCGAAACCTGCCCGCGATGAAACGCCGTCAGATCGCCGCCCAGTTTCGCCACCAGCGCGTGTGAGGCCTCGTGGGCCGTCGTCGAAAGCAGGAAAACTACATACCAGAGGACCCCGATGGCCACAAATTCCGTCGACATGCAGATCCGATCTTGACGTAGCCCACGCGAGGGAGTCAATCCCGTAAAATAAAAGGATTGATGCCGGCTTCCGCGCAGACCGAGGTGGCTCCGGGTCCGCTCACTCATCTCACCGAAGAAGAGCGGCTGTTCCAATCGACCGTGCGCCGCTTCGCGCGCGAGCAGATTGCGCCGCATGTGCGCGAGATGGACGAAGCCGGCGTGTTTCGCAAGGACATCATCCGCCAGTTCTTCGAACTCGGGTTGATGGGCATCGAAATTCCCGAGCAATACGGCGGGCAGGGCGGCACGTTCTTCCAGAGTGTGCTGGCGGTAGAGGAGCTGTCGGCGGTGGATCCCTCCGCCGGCGTGATCGTTGATGTGCAGAACACCATCGTCAACAACGCGATCCTGCGCTGGGGTAACGCCGAGCAGCAGCAGAAGTATCTGCCTCGGCTGGCCACCGATACCGTAGCTTCCTACGCGCTTTCCGAAGCCGGCTCGGGCTCTGATGCCTTTGCCCTGGCGACGCAGGCGCAAGATCACGGCGATCACTTTCTGCTCAATGGGCGCAAGCTCTGGATCACGAACGCCGCTGAGTCCGGCCTGTTTCTGCTGTTTGCCAACGCCAATCCCATTGCGGGTTATCGCGGCATCACGGCTTTTCTCGTGGAACGTGGCTTCAGTGGATTTCACGTCGGCAAGAAAGAAGACAAGCTCGGTCTCCGCGCCTCGTCCACCTGCGAGCTCATCTTAGACAACTGCCGCGTGCCGCGCGAAAACGTGATGGGCGAGGTGGGCAAGGGGTACAAGATTGCCATCGAGACGCTGAACGAGGGCCGTATTGCCATCGGCGCGCAGATGATCGGCCTGGCGCGTGGGGCGCTCGATCACGCCGTGGCTTACGCCAAGCAGCGTAAACAATTCGGCAAGACCATCGGCGAGTTTCAGGGCGTACAGTTTCAGTTGGCCCATATGGCGACGGAAGTTGAGGCGGCGCGCCTCCTGGTCTACAACGCTGCTCGTCTCCGCGATGCCAGCCTGCCCTTCGTCACAGAGGCTGCCATGGCCAAATATTTCAGCTCGGAGATTGCGGAAAAGGTGGCGTCGAAAGCCATCGAAATCTTCGGCGGCGTGGGCGTCACCAAGGATTATCCGGTGGAGAAGCTCTACCGGGATGCCAAAATCGGCCGCATCTACGAGGGGACCAGTAACATGCAGTTGGCGACTATCGCCAAGAAACTAATGGAGAAGTAAACACGTCTGAAGGTGAGAAGGCTATGTATTTTCGTGCGTTACCTTTGATGCTGGCGGTGTTGTCGGCCCCCATTTGGGCAGACGACGCTAAGAACGTCAACCCCGATGAGATTATCCAAAAGTTCGCCGCGAAGGAGGCGGAATTCGCGCATGCGCGGGAGAACTACACCTACCGTCAGACCGTGAAGGTCCAGACACTGACCGATTCAGGCGCCGTTGACGGCAAGTACGAAATCGTCGAGGACATTATCTTTTCGCCCGACGGGAAACGCACCGAAAAGGTGGTGCGAGCGCCGATGTCGACGCTCGAGCGAATCTCCATCTCCCCCGAAGATATGCAGGACCTTCGCGACGTTCAGCCGTTTGTGCTGACGACCAGCGAGATCCCCTCATACGACATTCACTATCTGGGACCGCAAAAGGCCGATGAGATCCCCTGCTACGTGTTTGCGGTGAAGCCCAAGAAGATGGAAAAGGGGCATCGCTATTTTGAAGGCCAGATCTGGGTGGACGACCGCGATTTCCAAATCGTCAAAACCTACGGCAAAGCGGTGGGGATACTGAAGAGGAACGAGGACCAGCAATTTCCCAAGTTTGAAACGCTGCGCGAGCAGGTTGACGGCAAGTACTGGTTTCCGGTTTACACCGATGCGGAGGACACGCTGCACTTCCGCCAAGGGCCAATCAAGATGCGCATGATCGTGAAGTACGAAGATTACAAGCAGTTCAAGAGCGACGTGAACATCCAGTTCGGCAACACGGTGGACGAGAGCGGCAAGGAGCAGAAAGGCCAGAAGCCCACGCAGAGTCCTGTTCCGCCGAAGTAATCGCGGAGATTTTTGCTACGATCGTGCCATGACGAAGATCACGGTCGTAAACAACGGCCCCATTCGTGTGGAAGGCGAATTCTCGATTGTCGATCCGGAGGGCCGGGAGTTCGGCCTGGCAGGTCGCACACTGATTTCTCTGTGCCGTTGCGGCCTCTCGGAGAATAAGCCGTTTTGCGACGGCGCCCATGGGCGCGCCGGATTTCAGCATCAGGTGATCGCGCGCGAATTGCCGCCGCCGAAACCAAAGGTGTAAGAGCACTCTGAAAAGGGCGCACAGGCTGCAATTCGGGGACTGGCTTCGAAAATTCCGGCGAAAGCAATCATGGAAACCGCTGCCCTCCGAGTCGGAATTTCGTTGCTTGTACCCGAATTGCCCTCAACGAACTCACTCCGAAATCTCGATCTTCGGTCCAGTGGGCGGCCCGATCTGCTGAATCCGATCGACCATCTTCTGTGCCAGTTCGCGGAAAACCGCTCCATGCGATTCATTCCCGAGCGCCACGGGACTCCCGGTGTCGCCGCCTTTGCGTACCGCGGGATCGAGAGGCAGCGCGCCCAGAAAATTCACTTGCATCTCACGGGCTGTCCGCTCGCCGCCGCCGGTGCTGAAGACATCGATGCGCTCGCTGCAGTGCGGGCAGATCAGGTAGCTCATGTTCTCGACAATGCCCAGGATCGGAACCTTCACCTGGTTAAACATGTGGACCGCTTTGCGCGCATCTTCGAGTGAAACATCGGAGGGCGTCGTCACCACCACGGCTCCCGTTACGGGCGCGGTCTGAATCAGTGTGAGCTGCACGTCGCCGGTTCCCGGCGGTAAATCGATCACCAGATATTCCAGATCGCCCCAATCTACGCCGCGCAAGAACTGCTGAATGACGCTGTGCAACATCGGCCCGCGCCAAACAAGCGGCTTGTCGCCCGGGCTGAGAAAGCCCATGGACATCAGCTTCACGCCAAACTGTTCCAGCGGCTGAATGCGCTCCCCGTACGCCATGGGCGTCTTATTAATGCCCATCATCAGAGGTACGTTGGGGCCGTACACATCCGCATCCATCAACCCGGTCCGATGCCCCAGCGCCGCAAGGGCCACGGCAAGGTTCACCGCGACTGTGGTCTTGCCTACGCCGCCTTTGCCGGATCCCACGGCGATTAGATTCTGAACTCCTGGAATCGGAAGCTTGGGAGGCTGGTTCGGCTGATTGGGACTCATCTCGTCCATATTAACTTAGGTAAGACAACGGGCGTTCCCTACCTGCCATCAGGCGATGTGCAGGTGCGCAGTTATAACAAGTTATCTCCTAAATTATTGATATTTACGCCGAAATTACCCGATGTTTTCGATGAATTATGTTAATCTGATTGCGGAGTTTCCGCGGTGATCCAACAGCTAGCTCACAATGGTGTAACGGAGAGGAGCGCCCCCGCCACGCGGCGCCCGTCGTTCTGGCCGTCGGTTCCCAACCGGCTTGCCGACCTGCGGATTCCGAAATCGGTCGTCGTCGATCTCATTCTGCGCCACCTCCACCTGGACGGTATGACCAGCCTTGAGGTCACGAGCCGCACGATTCGGGTCTCGATTCCGATTCTGGACCTGCTGTTCCGCGAGCTGCGCCAGCAGCATCTGGTCGAGGTCAAGGGCGCCGTGGGCGAAGACTACGCGTTCATTCTGACCAACGCCGGCCGCGATCTCGCCACTGAGCGTTTCCGCGTCTGCCGTTATGTCGGACCCGCGCCGGTCTCCATCCGCGATTATCACCTGGCCACCAAGGCGCAGGCCGCGAGCGTCGACATTGACCGCAACATTCTCCGCGATGCGCTGAGCGATCTGGTGCTTTCCGATCACATGCTCGACCAACTCGGCCCCGCCGTCGTTGCCCAGAGGTCGTTATTTCTTTACGGACCTTCCGGAAACGGTAAAACCAGCCTGGCCGAGCGCCTGCTGCGCATTTACCGCGATTCCATCCTCATTCCGCATGCCGTCGAAGTGGACGGCAAAATCATCGTGCTCTATGACCCGGTGGTGCACCAGCCCATCGATCGCGAAGACCCGGAGCTGGACCCGCGCTGGATGCCCTGCAAGCGCCCATTCATCATGGTGGGTGGCGAGTTGGTGGCCAGCATGCTCGAGCTGCATTACGACGAGGCCGGCGGCGTCTTCGCCGCGCCCATGCAGATGAAAGCCAATAACGGCATCTTCCTGATCGACGACTTCGGCCGCCAGGTGCTCTCTCCACGCGAGTTGCTGAACCGCTGGATCGTGCCTCTCGACCGGCGCGTCGATTACCTCACTCTGTCCTACGGCATCAAGTTTCAGATCCCGTTCGAGATGATGGTAGTCTTCTCCACCAACCTGAACCCCGACGATCTGGCCGACGCCACGTTCTTGCGCCGCATCCAGAACAAGGTCTTCGTCGAGCCCGTGGACGTGGGCACGTTCAACGAAATCTGGCGGCGCGTGGCCATCATCAAGAAGCTGCCCTACGATCCCGAAATTGTGGATTATGTGCGCAGCCTGGTGCTCTCCGACGGCCGTAGCGAATTGCGTGCGTGCTATCCGCTCGATCTCTGCAACATCATCATTTCGATTAGTGAATACGAAAAACGCCCGCCGCAGATGACTAAAGCTGATCTCCAGCGCGCCGTGAATCTCTACTTCACGCAGTCGTATCAGAAGAACACCATGGACCACGGCTGGTAGGCAGCCCGCCTCAGAAGTAGGTCAGCGCGTTCCTTTCTCAACTATCGACCGGAACTCTTGGTGATCGGTTCGGCGTCCGTCATGGGAACGCCCACTGTGGGTCCCATGATATCCTGGATAAGAACGTCACTCCTCTGAGGAAATCCGCACTTGAAAGTCGGCTTTGTAAGTTTGGGCTGTCCCAAGAATCTCGTGGACAGCGAAGTCATGATGGGGCAGCTCGCCGCGCATGGGCATGAGCTGACGCCGCATCCCGATCAAGCCGATGTCCTCGTCGTCAACACCTGCAGCTTCATTGATCCCGCTAAGAAAGAATCGGTCGACACCATTCTCGAGATGGCCGAGTACAAGAAAATCGGCCGCGCCAAGAAACTGATCGTCGCCGGGTGCCTGGTCGAGCGATACCGCGACCAGATCCAAAAGGAAATGCCGGAAGTTGACGCGGTGATCGGAACGAATGAGATCGAGCAGATCGTTCCGTTATGCGAAGGCGTGGAAGTAGCCGCCAATCCCTTCGAGCCGTATCTTTATCACGATCTCACGCCGCGCGTGCTGGCAACGCCGAAACACTACGCGTATATGAAAATCGCCGAGGGCTGCGACCATCCCTGCACCTTCTGCGTCATCCCGCAGTACCGCGGCAAGTTCCGCAGCCGCCGCTTCGAATCGGTCATTGCCGAAGCCACGCGGCTCTTTCAACAGGGCGTCCGCGAGGTCAATCTCATCGGCCAGGACACCACCTGTTACGGGGAAGATTTCGGACTCAAGGACGGCTTGGCTGCGCTCCTGGTGCGCCTCGCGCAAATCGAAACGCCCGCTGAAAAATGGATCCGCTTTCTCTACGCCTATCCCAATAAGGTCACGCAAAAGCTATTGGATACGATCGCGCAACACCAGGCGCTGGTCAAATACATCGACATGCCGCTCCAGCACTCCAGCGCGCGAGTCTTGAAGCGTATGAAGCGCGGCGCATCAGGCGACATCTTTCTGAAGTTGATCGAGCGCATCCGGCGCACCATTCCCGGCGTGGCCCTCCGCACCAGCATGATTGTTGGCTTTCCCGGCGAAACCACAAAGGATTTCGAAGAGCTCTGCAACTTCATCGAGGCCGCGCGTTTCGACCGCCTGGGCGTCTTCTCATATTCGGATGAGGACACCAGTGCCAGCTATCATCTGGATGGCAAAGTGGACGGCCGCACAATCCACAACCGCAAACGGCGCTTGATGGCGTTGCAACGCAAGATTGCCCGTGCGCGCAATCGCCAGCTAGTCGGCAGTGAAGTAACTGTGCTAGTCGAAGGCATCTCGAAAGAAACCGACCTCCTCTGGGAATCGCGCATGCCCACGCAAGCCCCCGAGATCGACGGCGTTACCCTGATCAACGATGTCGAGGGCGCCGAGCCCAAGCCAGGCCAGTTCCGCAAGCTGCGCATCACCGAAGCCCACGACTATGACGTGATCGGAACTCTGCTTCCTGGCCCAGCGGAATCGGCTCCCGCAACAACGCCCTTCCCGTTGCTGCAAATCCAGCCAAATCCCAACCCCCAAATCCCAAATCCCGCCTTATGATTTGCCCGATCTGCCGCAAAGAAGTGAAACGCGACAATCCCGAGTTCCCGTTCTGTAGCGAGCGCTGCCGCCTCATCGATCTGGGAAACTGGGCTTCAGGAAAATACGTGATCTCCACTCCATTGACCCAGTCCGAACCAACTCCGGGTACACCCGACGAAGATGAAGAGTAGGGCCGCACGCCTGATCGCTACGTGGTTCGGCTGCGGTTACTCACCGATTGCGCCGGGAACGGCTGGTTCTCTAGCCGCTTTGGCCATCGCCTGGCCCCTGGTGCGTTACGCCGGCTGGCAGCCTCTGTGGTTTCTGGCGCCCGTTCTGGTCCTGACCGGCCCCGCCATCTGGGCCGCCGGGGTCACCGCGCGGGAAAGCCAGCAAAAGGACCCGGGCTTCGTCGTTGTCGATGAGGTGCTCGGCCAATGGCTGGCGCTGGCCGGGGCGCATCACCTGAATCTTCAATCCTGGGTCGCCGCTTTCGTCCTGTTTCGACTGTTCGACATCTGGAAGCCTCCGCCCGTTCGCCAGTTGGAAGCTCTTCCCGGCGGCACAGGCATCGTAGCCGACGATCTGATGGCGGGCATCTATAGCGCTCTGCTTCTGGGCGCAGCGTCGCAGCTTCAAATTCTGTGATAACTCGCACAACGTGCGGGAGATTGGAGAAAATTTAGGAACGCAACCAAACGATTCAGAATTTGCGAATGTTATTTGGAAATCTATGACAATACTTAAAATGTCTGATATCAATGAGTTATCCGCAATTTGTAGTTTGGGCTAAAACGTGCTTATGCTTCCACGCGACTGTGCCGAAGTTGGCCGAGAGGAAGAACGTTCATTCGAACGATCACGGAGGGTCTAGAATGTCAAAAAGTTTGCTTTGCTTTGCCTTTGCGCTGTTACTGGTTGCAGCGAGTCCTGTATTTGCGTCGGGCGTGCAAGCCTGCGCAATACTGACTGGCGGTAGCTCCGGGGGAGAAGGTGTTTCCGGGACTTACACCACGAACCTCGGGGGACAAGCCAATGAGGGCTGCAACGTGCTAATCACGTTTAATTCCAATGGTTCCATTACGACGACCAATCCCAATACCGCCTCGTCTTACGACTCCGGCGGGGACGACAATGAGATTGGCATCGTCAACAATACGAGCCACAGCATTTCCACTGTGTTCCTCAACAACCCGACGTTTCCCATCTTTGCGTTCGACGGCGACGGTGTTTGCGGAGCGCCCGGATACACGTTTGATGCCTCGGGGCCAAATTGCACTGGCGGCTCGGGATATCTGCCATCTGGCGTCAGCACTTCGGGCGTAAATGGTGGTGCAACATCGGGTAATGTCAATTTTGCTGGCGGCATTGCCAGCGGCGGTGGTACCGGTTTCTTCAGCCTGGAAGGACCGGTTTCGACTAGCCTAACTGTAGGCACCGTTCCCGAACCGGGATCCCTGGTACTTCTGGGCACGGTTCTGCTCGGGTTTAGTGGCACATTGCGACGCCGGTTTTCTGGTAAGGCGTAGCGGACTGCAATCCATTTCGACCAAAAATGCCGCTCTTGCGAGCGGCATTTTTTTTTGCGCGGGGTGGCGCAAAACCTGCACGCAGTGTGGCGCCTTAGCTTCTGCAACCGTGAGTTCGGCTTCCCGTTGTAACTGCTGCGCCCTCTGTCCGGCATAATGGCCGCTTATTTTTCCTCCGAAGCGCACCGTTCTGGCATTCCGGATTCGGTGAAGCTCGCACCACTTGTCTTATTTGCTGCGGGGTGTTTCAATCTTTATTAACGATGGGTATCCGAAAAGAGACCAACGGCCGGCCCCAAATCGCGCAAGTTTCGCCCGTTGCGGCCATTGCGGGTGGGGAGTTTCAGATCCAGGGGCGCGGCTTCGCCAAGTCAGACCGGCCGCGGGTGACCATCGGGGAAGTCGCCGCGCCCGTCATCATCGGCTCCGATTCTTTCATGATTGTGCGTGTCCCCGAGGGCGTCTCCGAGGGCGAGCTCGTGGTTCAGAACGGCGAACAAGCCAGCCAGGCCTGGACCTGCGACATTGGGATTCAAATCGCCGAAGGGCTCCATCCGGTGGCCAACCCGGCAGTCGACACCTTTGGCAACGTCTACACCACATTCAGCGGGTCGCGGGGCCAAAAGGTCGCCGTTGCGGTTTACAAGATCGACCTCAACTACAACGTCAAGCCCTTCATCAACGACCTCATGAACGCTACCGCCATGGCGTTCGATACGCAAGGCCTGCTTTACGTCTCCAGCCGATTCGATGGCGTGGTGTACCAGGTGACGCCTAACGGCAGCATGTCGGTCTTCGTAGAGGGCATGGGGATCGCGACTGGTCTGGCATTCGACCAGGAGAACAATCTCTACGTCGGGGACCGCAGCGGCACCATCTTCAAGATCGCCCCCAACCGGCAGATCTTCGTCTTTGCCACGCTCGAGACCTCCATCGCGGCTTATCATCTCGCCTTCGGTCCGAACCAGTACTTGTACGTTTCGGGGCCAACGACATCCAGTTTCGATTCCGTGTACCGGATCTCGCACAAAGGCGAAGTTGAGGTTTTCTACCGCGGTCTGGGCCGCCCTCAGGGAATTGCGTTCGACGCCGAAGAGCGGCTTTACATCGCTGCCTCGCTCGGTGGCCGCAAAGGCGTTGTCCGCTTCGGCAAGGACCGCCAACCCGAGCTGTTCCTCTCCGGGCCAGGGATCGTGGGCCTGGCATTCACGCCTTCGCGATCGCTCGTCGTCGCGACCACCAACGCGCTTTACCGGGTGGATGCCGGCATTCAGGGCAGACTTCTCACCTAGGGGATGAACGCGGAGATCATCGCCGTCGGCTCCGAACTTCTCACGCCGCAGCGGCTCGACACCAATTCCCTTTTCCTGACGCAAGAGTTGAACGACCTGGGCGTCGAGGTCACCACCAAGTACGTCGTTGGAGACAATCGCGACCACGTGGCCGACGCGGTGCGCCGTGCCATGTCGCGCGCTGAGATCGTGATCCTCTCGGGCGGCCTCGGCCCCACCGAAGACGACGTGACGCGCGATGCTGTGGCGCTTGCCATCGACCGTAAGCTCGTCTTTCATCCGGAAATCGCGGACCAGATCGAGCAGCGGTTCCGCCAGGCGAACCGCAAAATGGCGGAAGTGAACCGCCGCCAGGCATTCGTCATCGAGGGCGCCGACATCCTGCCCAACGACCGCGGCACCGCGCCTGGACAGTGGATCGATGAGGCGGAAACCTGCATCATGCTGCTTCCCGGCCCACCCCACGAACTGAAGGCCATGTTCACACGCCAGTGCCTGCCGCGCCTCGAGCGCGTGGTCCCCAAGCAAGTGATCCGGACCCTGGTGTTCCGCGTCACCGGCATGCCTGAGTCGGATCTCGATCAGACCATCTCGCCGGTTTACAAAAAATACGAAAACCCCGTAACGACCATTCTGGCCGGCGATGGCGATCTCCAGGTTCACCTGCGCGCTCACGGCTCAAATGAATCCGACGTTCTGGCGCTGCTGGCCGAGGTCGCGGGACCGATCGAGCTTCTGCTCGGCGACCGCATCTACTCCCGCAACGGGGATTCGCTCGAAGCTGTAGTCGGCGATGCCTTGAAGAAACGCCACGCCTCGCTCGCCGTGGCCGAGAGCGTTACCGGCGGGCTTCTGGCGCAGCGCATCACTTCGGTTGCGGGCAGTTCGCACTATTTTCTGGGCGGCTTCCTGACCTACTCCAACAAAATGAAAACCGAGTTGCTTGGTGTCAGCGAAGAGACTCTCCAGCAGCACGGTGCGGTAAGTAAAGAGGCGGCCGAGGCGATGGCTCTGGGCGCGCGGCGCCGCACTGGATCCACTTTCGCCATATCCATCACTGGCGAGGCCGGCCCCGAACCGAGCGAGAACGTCCCGGTGGGTACCGTCTATATTGGACTGGCGGATGCCGGCGGCTGTCAGGTGGCCCATCGCGTGTTCCTCGGCGACCGCGCCCGCATCCGCGTGTTTGCCACTCAGATGGCGCTCGACATGCTCCGAAGAAAGTGCACGCTGGTTGCATGAGATTCGATTAGTTAACAAGAGTGCACTATGGCTCTAGCTTGAATTTCCGCGTATAATTGACCGCGAACGCGGTAAATGGTGCTAAATGCCATCTTATTTAATTACTCGAGTAAGCGCCGTTCTCGCCCTTGTCTTCGTGTCGCCTCTGGCCGCTGCGCCAGACCCCGATCGAGACTTCTCTGGCGTTTGGATTCTCGATGAGCATCAGAGCGATTTGCGCGCTCTTCCGGCCGCTCCGTCTGCGCTGTTGAACATCACCCAGCAAGAAGAAGTCATCCGTTGCATGGAGACCGCCCAGGATGGAACCTCCTCTGCTACGTGGGTCTACCGCACTGATGGCGACGCGGCCAAGTTCCAGATCGGGAGTTCCCGCATGAACGGCATGTCCAAGTGGGAAGGCTCCGCCCTGATCACCAACACCATCGTGAGCGGCTCGCAGAACTATACCGTGAACGACCGCTGGCGCCTGTCGCGCGATCACAATGTGCTGACCATCAAGCGCCAGATTCAGCGGGCGTCTGGAGAAACTGAAGCTACTCTCGTTTACCGCAACCGAAACGCCAAGCCGCCCGACGTGAATCAGCCCGCTGTGAACCAACCGGCCACGCCGACTGCCGACGATATCACCGTGCCCGCGGGAACGAAAATCCCCCTCGCTCTCATCAACAGCCTCAACACCAAGCGCAGCGCCGAAGGAGATCGCGTGTATCTCCAGACCTCATTCCCCATTATCATCGGCGGGCAAATCATCATTCCTAAAGGCAGCTATGTGGCGGGCACTGTAACCGAAGTGAAACGCCCCGGCAAGGTCAAAGGCAAAGGCGAGATTTATCTGAGATTCGATTCGCTCACTCTACCGAACGGTGTCACTCGTGACTTCCGCGCCCGCCTGGGCGGCTCCGACACCGGAGACTTCGATCGCGAGGAAGGCAAGATCCGCGGCGAAGGCGATAAGGCCGGTGATGCACGCCGCGTGGGCGAGACCACTGCCGCCGGCGCTGGCGTCGGAACCGTCGCCGGAGCCGCGGCCGGTCACGCCGGCATGGGAGCGGGTATCGGCGCTGCCGCCGGCGCCGCGGTCGGTCTTGCTTCCGTGCTGCTCTCCCGCGGCCCCGATCTCATCTTGCCCAAAGGCACCGCGTTCGAAATGGTGCTCGACCGGGGCTTGAAATATAAACCCAGCGAACTGGGGCAGTAGCGCCCAGTAGCTTTTTGACGTCCCGCCGCCCTAATTCTCGGCCGTGAACGTGACACTCACTGCGGTCCCGCCCTGCGATGGCGTGGCCGTGACCACTGCCTTGCGCTTGGTCGCAGTGTCTTCGCCCGACACGATACTCATTCCGGTCGCACCGTTCTGCTGCACAGACTGAGTGGTTACCGCGAGGCCTGCCTTCTTCAGTGCATCTTCGTAGTACCGCGTTACTTGCTCGATGGAGTCATTCGCAGTGAATGTGTAACTACCGGCTACCCCCTTTGGCGTTTGCGAAGAAAAGACTCCCTTCTGCGTCGCCCCGGGATAGGCAGGCACCCACTCCGGCGTCTTGCCGTCGGTCCCAAACTTCATTGTGCCTTCGCTCGACTTGATTTCGAACGATCCCTTATCGCCATTAGCTTGAGCGTTGAATTCCGCCTTCTTGCCGTTCTGCTCGAAGACGAATTTTCCTTTCGCCGCGTCCTTCAGATTTATGGTGAGCGTTTCGCCCGTCTTTTTGTTGCGCACGGTCATCGTGCCGCGGTCTTCGTCGGTCGACAGAACCTCGATGTCCGGATTGGCCGCCGCCATCAGACGGGCTGTCGCATAAGCCGGGTTGCGCTGGGCCGAACTGACAAACTGCCGTGCCTTGTAAGCGATCACGCCAAAAATCAGCGCGACGATGACGATCAATCCTCCGCAACCCGCCAGAACCCAGACCAGCGGGCTGGTCTTGGCAACCATCGCAGGAGCTACCGGAGGCGCCGGTGGGACCGGGCTGCCCGGTGCCGGACCAGGAACGTTTCCACTTCCCTGTGTAGCTGTGCTTGCCTTAGCTGGTGCGCCGCAACTTCCGCAGAACGGCCCCGTTACCTGCGCCCCGCAATTCGTACAGTATTCCATCTCACCCCTCCTACTGGACTTTCCCCGCTCCGTTCTTCCATCGGGGCGAAGCACGCCTCGCCCTGCGTTTTTCAACGCTAGTCAGGCGTAAGATTACGAAAAATGCCGTCAGTTCGCAAGTGAACTCTACATTTACCGCTTCAATTTGTGTTCAGGCGTTGATCTTGTAATAACTTTGGAATACACCCATATTCGGGTAGAAGGCGTTCGAGCGGTACAGTCCATGATCTGCCGGATGTGGCCGAGATCGTGGAATGCGAACTCGTGAAGTAACTGGCCGAAGGTGATCGTGCCTCTCAACTCTTCGTGCCGGCCTGTTCGTTCGATCAGCGATGCCGGTAATTCGTTCAGCCACTCGAGCGTCCTCGCGCGCAGCCCGGCGAAACTCTCCAGCTCCGCACGGTCGTCAAACTTCGCTGCCTCTCGAAACAATGCCAGTTGATCGTAGGCCGGAAGATGCGGATTGTCTTCGGCTGCCATGGCGCGGAACCGGCTGACGAAACCCTTCTCTTCAACGTCCGCCAAGTGAGCAAGCACCATGCTGATGGACCAGCGGTCGGGCCGTGGCTGCCATTCGAGATCGTCCGCCGTTGCGGCCGCGAGCAACTCCCGTAGAGTGCGCGGTGTTTGTGCCAGAATTTTCATTCCAGTGAAGGTACTCTCGACGGTGCCGGATGCCATTGTGCCCCCAGAATCCATATAATCACACGCATGAACTTCGCTCGCGTACTTTTCTATCTAGCCGCAGCCGCCACCATCGCCTCGGCACAGCCGCTTTCCGTCAAATGGGAGGAGCTGACCGCTGCCGACTTTGTGAAAGCCATCTATCAATCGCAGGGTACGTGCCTGCTGCCGTTCGGCATCGTCGAAAAGCACGGTCCGCAACTGCCGCTCGGCACGGACCTGATCAACGTCCGCTATGTGGCGCTGCATGGCGCCGCCCAGGAGTACGCCGTGGTGTATCCCGAATATTATTTCGGGCAGATCTTCGAAGCCAAGCACGAGCCCGGCACTATCGCCTACAGCGCCAAACTACAGCTCGAACTATTGCAAGAGACGACTGACGAAATGGCGCGCAACGGCTGCAGGAAAATTGTCATCGTGAACGGTCACGGCGGCAACAATAGTTTGCTGCCGTTCTTCGCGCAATCGCAGATGGCATCGCCGCACGACTACGTTGTCTACGTCTACCAGCACTCCAACTGGCCGGCGGGCCGACCGGCGTTGAAGTCAAAGACCGATGCCCATGCTGGCGAAAGCGAAACCTCGCACGTCATGGTTTCGCGGCCGGACCTGGTGCATCTCGATCGCGCCGCCACTGAAAATGGTTCCGATCAGAACCGCCAGGACCTGCCGCGCGGCGTCTACACAGGAATCTGGTGGTTCGCCAAGTTCCCCGAACATTACGCCGGCGACGCCACTGGCGCCAACACCGCCCTCGGCGAATTCGACATGAAAGCCTGGGCCGACGACCTCGCCAACGTCATCCGTGCTGTAAAGGCCGATCAGGTCAGCCAGCGTCTGCAGAACGAGTTCTACGAAAAATCCAAGAAGCCCCTGGACACAAAACAGTAGCGCAGGGACACGCGCCTTTTAAGGGTACCTGCGGCAGTTACTCTTTGTTGCAGGAGCCCTGACTCGCGTCATAGCATTGTGAAAACCCGGCCGAGTTTTCTTTCGGGAGGTCAGAATGTTGGCTATCAGGCTCAAGAGCTTCGTGCCCCTTCTTCTTGCGCTGGCGAGCGTCGCCGCCATTCAAGTCGCGTGGGCTCAGAAATCCCGTAGCGAGTTTCACCCCGTGATTCCGAAGACTTGGGACGATGCCGCCATGGCCACGCTCGAGGTTCCCCTAGCAGACCCCGTGGGTTCGCCAAAACACGTGCCCGCCTCTTACTACTACAAGATCCCAGTGCGGCCAATCTACAAGCAGTATCCCGTCTACTCGCCCGGCCACGAGCCGCCCGGCTACATGGGCTGGCTCAAGCGGCAAGAGCCTGTGATTGTCTGGGACGACAATGGTCACAAGCCTCCGCTCAATACCGAAGAAGACTGGATCAAAGCTGGCGAGATCATATTTAACTCGTCGCCCACAACCGAAGCGGTTCTAACGGTTTCGCATGCAAGAAGTCCGGAATGGTGGGCCAAGGTAGGAGCCAAAGCCGCAAAGGATGGCACACTGCCCGGCTACGGTTACGTGATTTCAGAGAAAGGAAAGGTAGAAGTTGGCGACCTGGCTTGCGCCGCCTGCCACACACGCGTAATGCCTGACGGCACGGTGTTGAAGGGCGCCCAAGGAAACTTCCCGTTTGATCACAACGCGGCGGTCACCCTGCTATCCGCCGAGCCTGGCCAAGTTGCTAAGTTTGCCGGCCTGGTGGAGATGGACCTTTTCGGTGCACCCTGGCTGAAGCCCGATCCTCAGGCTCGGCTGCTCAAAATGCCGGTCGCCGAGATCGCTGCCACTCACGCGGTCATCCCGCCCGGCGTGCTGGCGCGTCACCGCTCCAGCCCTTTCTATCCGGTTCAGGTGCCGGACTTAATCGGTGTCAAGGACCTTCATTATCTCGATCGCACGGGACTTCAGCAGCACCACTCCATTGTCGATCTGATGCGCTACGCGGCACTGAACCAGGGGGGCGACGATCTTGCCAGCTTCGACGGATTCATTCCCGCTGACTTTCCGCACTTCAAGACGCTCGCTGATCCTGCCAGCGCCGGTTTCGTGTTTCACGGACGCTATAGCGATGAGCAGCTCTACGCCCTGGCGCTTTACGTCTACTCATTGAAGCCTCCGCCCAATCCAAACGGTTTTGATGCCGCGGCCAAACGTGGGCAGGAGATCTTCAATCATGAAGGGTGCGCCGGCTGCCATACTCCACCGCTCTACACCAATAACAAGTTGACGATTGCCGAAGGCTTCACTCCTCCACCGGATGCCGGGAAGAAGTACGACATCCTGCCGGTTTCGGTCGGCACCGATCCGAATCTCGCTCTCAAAACCCGACGCGGCACCGGCTATTACAAAGTGCCCTCACTCAGGGGCGTGTGGTACCGCGGCATGTTCGGACACAGCGGCTGGTGCGCCACGCTCGAAGACTGGTTCAACCGGCGCCGTGTGCAGGACGATTACGTTCCCACGGGCTTCATGCCATATGGCGCCAAGACGTACGCAGTGAAGGGCCATCCCTTTGGGCTTGATCTATCCGGCGACGACAAGAAAGCCCTGATCGCGTTTCTGAAGACGTTGTAGAAAGACCTCCCCACGGTGCCGCTTCAGAAGGTCAGGCGCAACGAAAACTGGATCTGCCTGGGCAATCCGGACGATCTCAAAGATACCTGAACACAATAGTGATACAATACCCGCCATTCGAATCCGTAGAGTTGGCGGAGCACGCACGTACGCGACGCGCATAACCTCAAACTGAGCTGCTCCGCATTGTTGGGGCTTGGAGGCCCAATACGAATATGAAAACCTCGCTTGCACATTTCCGCATGGGCGTTTTCTTCATGACTTTTGTCGCCTTGGCGACTTGCCTGATTTACGGCCAAGCCACCCAGGCCAACCTCAACGGAACGGTAACGGACACTAGTGGAGCGAGTGTTCCGAGGGCGCAAGTTGAGGTCGTCTCGCCCACCACTGGTTTCAAAAGACAGGTCGAAACCGGGGATGCCGGAGTTTACAGCATTACCGGCCTGCCAGTCGGGACATACGATCTCACGATCGCTCACGAAGGATTTAAGACCTTCGAGCAGAAGGGGATCGCGCTTCTCATTGGCCAGACCCGCACCGTAAACGCGCAACTCGAGGTGGGCGCGGCCATACAGAGAGTCGAGGTGCAGTCTACAGTTCAGGCGCTCGAAAACTCCAACGCCGAGCTCGGAAGCGTCGTCCAATCACAACAGGTGCAAGGCATCCCCGTTAACGGGCGGGACTGGGCCGTTCTTATGGCGCTCGCACCGGGCGCCATCAACTTGGGCGGTGGCGGGCAGAGGGACACGCGATTTGTCGGGCGAGCCATCGACGACAGCAACTACACCTTCGATGGACTCGATGCCACCGGTGTCCAGGAGCAGAGCCAGAAGGTGGGTGTGCGCTTGGCCATTTCACTGGAATCGATCGCGGAGTTCCGCGTGAGTTCCTCGGTCTATACCGCGGATAAGGGCGGGTCGGCCGGGGCGCAGATCAGCATCATATCGAAGGCGGGGACGAATATGTTTCACGGCGGGGTTTTCGAGTTCCTGCGCAACGACGTATTCGACGCACGCTCGCCGTTCGATGGCCCTAGCGTCCCGCCGTTCCGTTTGAACCAGTTCGGCGGCAGCCTGGGTGGGCCAATCAAGAAGAACCGCACTTTCTTCTTCCTCGATTACGAAGCACTCCGCCAGCGCCTGCACTCAACCATAATCGGGTTTGTGCCCAACGTCGCGTATCGGGACAGCGTGGCGGCGACCTCGCCCGTTCTCAAACCGTTTCTCGATTCCTGGCCCATTGGCCAGACGCACCTCGATTCCCTGACCGACGAATGGACTACGGTAGGGCTGGACTCGCGGCGCGAGGATAGCGGGACATTCCGCGTGGATCACAACTTCACCGATAGAACCTCCATTTTCGGCCGCATCGCCGTCGACGACGCCAACGTCAGCTCACCGTTGGACACCCTGGGTGGCCGCGACAACCCTCTCATACGCCCGTCCAATCTGGTTATCCAGTTGACGCACGTCTTCTCGCCGACGATTGTTAACGAGGTCAGAGGGGGATTCAACCGCTCCGCCTTGCACCACTACTTTGATGGAACATCTCCTCTCTCGACAGCCAACGGTGAGCCCGGCTATGTCGGGGTGAGCGTGTCCGGCTTCGATACCCCTAGTACAAACTCACTCGACACGGAGGTCGGCACCACGATTGACGGTTACGACGATCTGAGCATCGTTAGGGGGCGGCACACCATTAAGGTGGGGATAGGTGTTGAGCGCCATCGACTGAACAATTCGTCCGAGGGGATCGCTGACGGGACACTCACATACAGTAGCCCGCAGGATTTCGTGAACAACGTTCTTGCTGACTATAGCTTCGTCGGGCAGTTGACCCTCGGCGGCAATCGGCGCACCTATTACATGCCGTATGTGCAGGATACGTTCAAGGTGCGCTCCAACCTCACCCTCAATCTGGGATTGCGATACGAGTATTACACTGTCTTGCATGAGGTGCGAGACCGCATCGCCGTCGTGACGCTTGCTTGCGGAGGCTTTTGCCCGAAGGGCACGCCGCTCTATTTTCCGGACCGCACGGACTTCATGCCGCGGCTGGGCTTGGCATGGGTTCCTGCGGGATCCACGGGAAAAACGGTCATCCGCGCCGGGTTCGGGATGTACTTTAGCCCGAACCAGATGGACGACTTCAGCGACGGGCACGAAAGTACCGGCCAACGATTTGATGTTTCGTCAGCGAGTGTGCCAGGCCTCACGTGGCCGGTTCTTCCGTCCCTGCTGCCCGCCCCATCATACTCGCCAAAGTCGTGGGATCAGCATCGCAAGGACGGGTATGACGAAGACTGGGATTTGACGGTCCAAAGGATTCTCCCGCATAGTTTTCTGGGCCAGATTGCCTACCAGGGCAGCGAGGGGCACAGGCTGTTCTCCGCCACTCAGGTCAATCTCATCGATCCATTAACGGGTACACGTCCATTGCCCGATTTTGGCCAGTTCAACCAGAAAGCTAACCATGGCAACAGCAACTTCCACTCGCTTCAGGTGTCCTTGAAGCGTCCTCTCACCAGTGGATGGATGTGGGAGACCCAGTACATGTGGTCGCACGCCCTGTCTGACAACGGGTTCGGAGCAGGCCAGTACCCGGACATTGAAAACTATGCGTGCATCAAATGTTCCTATAGCAGCTCGGACATTGACGTTCGCCACAGCCTCTCGGTCAACTCGGTCTACGAGCTTCCCTTTGGCCCGGGCAAGCGTTTCTTAACGGCCGGCGGTGTTGCAGGAAAGCTGCTGGGCGGCTGGGAGCTGAGTGGGGTTGCGACAGCCACGAGCGGCCGCCCGCTTGACATCGTGGTAGACCGGAACCCGTCGGACCTGCCCGACGGCAACACAAGAAATCAGCGGCCGGACTTGGTCCCCGGCGTATCTATTTACCCAGCCAACCGAACGATCAACAACTGGTTCAATCCAGCGGCGTTCGCGGTACCGGCCGTTGGGACGTGGGGGAACTTTGGACGCAACGTTGCGCGTGGACCCGGGTACTATGAAATCGACACGGCGCTCGAGAAGGAGATGTCCATTACCGAACGGCTCGCTTTGAAGTTTCGAGCCGAGGCGTTCAACATGCTCAACCATCCGACTTACGGTGATCCGGCGACCGACATCTCGTCGGGCAGCTTCGGGATCATCACCAGCGTGCTGAATTCCGGCGCCACCGGCATCGGCACCCCGCGGCGCATTCAGTTCATGCTCCGCCTGGAGTTCTGAGCGGCGAGGCTATCTGCTTGTGAAGAGCCGCGAGCGTAGCTGAGCTTTACGCTCGCGGCTGCCTACTCCCCAAACACTAGTAAGGCATGCCCAGCAGTGGTTGCCACAAGCTGCCTGCCATCACAGAGAAAACTGATGGGATTCGCCTGGAGCGGCCCGCCCGTGGGAAATCTCCAAAGCGGGCGGCCGCTTTTCGCATCCAGCGCGAAGAAATGCCCTTCGTTCGTGCCGCCGAATACCAGGCCTCCCGCGGTTGAGAGCAACCCAGTCCACGGCGGTGAGTGGAGCGGAAATTCCCAGATCTTCGTTCCCGTCTCCAACTCCAGCGCGCGCACCGCGCCCGATGGCTCCAGTCCCGGGATGCCGCGGAATCCACCGGCCGTGAAAAAGCTGCCCGCATGGTACTCCGGCAGGCCAAGATAAAAACTGGTGGCTTCCTCGCGCGCTGCAACGTAAAACAAATCTGTCTGCGGACTGTACGAAGGGCTAAACCAATTGGTTCCGCCGTGCAGGCCCGGATACACCATGGCGCCCTCGAGCGATGGTGACTTGCCCGGCAGCAGAATAGGGCGCCCACGGTCATCGAGTTCTTTGGCCCACGTTTGCTGCGCGTATGATTTGCCCAGCAAGAACTCGCCGGTCGCGCGGTCGAGTACGTAGTAAAAGCTGTTGCGGTTCGCCACCGCGACCAACTTGCGCGCCTTCCCGCGCACCGTCGCGTCCACCAGCACGGGCACGTGATTCGCATCCCAGTCGTGCAGGTCGTGCGGCGTGAATTGGAAATGCCATCTGAGTTTGCCGGTATCCGGGTCGATCGCCAAGAGCGAATTGGCATAGAGGTTGTCGCCTTCGCGCGGCTCGCCATTGTAGTTCGGACCGGGATTCCCCGTTCCCCAATACAGAAGGTTCAGCCCCGGATCGTACGAACCGGTCACCCATGTGGCCGCGGAGCCGGTCTTCCAGCTTTCGCCGGCCCAGGTTTCGTGACCCGGCTCGCCGGGACCGGGCACCGTCCAGAATCGCCAGTTTCGCTTACCAGTCTCAACGTCATACGCATCTAGAAATCCGCGGATTCCGTATTCCCCACCGGAGATACCCACGATCACGCTTTCCTTAACCACAAGCGGCGCGACGGTAATCGAGTACCCGGTCTTGTAATCCGCAACGACAATGTCCCACCGGACATGGCCGGTACGCGCGTCGAGTGCCACCAGGTGCGCATCCACGGTGCCGAGAAACAGCGTGTCGCCGGAGATCGCGAGCCCACGATTCACCTGTCCGCAGCAGACGTGGACATCCGGCTGCATCGTCCGGCGGTAGGCCCAAAGCGGACGCCCGGTGCGCGCATCGAGCGCAGTGGCGTTACTGGGCGGCTCGGAGATATACAGAACGCCGTCCACCACGAGCGGTGTGGTCTCGAACTGGTTCAGGTCGTTGATCTGGTACATCCAAACCGGTTTCAGGCGCGCGACGTTGAGGGTGTTGATCTGGTCCAGGGGTGAATAGCGATAGCCCTGGTAGTTGCCGGAGTAAGTCAGCCAGTTGCCCGCCTCACGATCAGAGTTTCGAATCCGTTCCGAAGTGACCTGCGCCACGAGCGGGACTGAAAGCAGTGCGACAACAGCACAAACCCTCACTCGTCACCTCGCAGCGAAACAAGATAGGCAACCACATCCTCCAACTCGGTTCTGGAGAATACATCGCGGTACGAAGGCATCGGCGACTTGCCCCAGTCCTTGTGCAGCTCCCGTAATTCTTCTTTGAGGAACGATTGGATGCGGCCTGTAGTCTCGCGGATCTGGATTGAAAACGTATCCTCATTGACACGCGCACCGGTAAACCGGCGCCCGTCCTCCGTTACAACGCGTATTTGCAGGAAATTATCCGGGATCAGTGTAACTTTTTTGTACGAGCTGAAACTGTCCGGTATAGAGGTTTCAGGGTCTGTGAGTGACTCCCTCAAATAGGCCGCGTTGCGTCGCGCGCCAATGCCAGTGAGTTCAGGGCCGAGTGTGCCGCCCCGTCCGTGGATGGCGTGGCATTGCGGGCAGTTACCCTTGTCGCGGTAGAGCACGGCGCCGCGCTGCGCGTCGCCGGTAAGCGTTTCGCCTGGCACACGGCCCAGCGAGCGAACGTATGCGACAACGCTCGCTAGCTGTTGCGGCGTCATGCGCGTCAAAGGCATTTCGGTGCCGGGGATCCCGAAAGTGATAATGCGCGCGAGCGCCTCGTCGTCCGGTGCCCGTGGGAGCCGCGGTTGGGCAAGGTTCGTGCCTTTGCCGCCGTCCCCCTTCGGTCCGTGGCAGACCGCGCAATGCGCCAGGAAGAGCTTCTCGCCGGCGTCCGGAGCGGCCTGATTCTGTGCGGTGCACTGGAAACTTAACAAGACCAGAATGACCAGGTTGCGCATGTCGATCGACCCGCGGAAATTGAGCCTAGATTGTAGCGCAGGCGAGTCACCGGTGAGCGGCGCCTGGGACGTTGGAAACACTTGCGCCAAGCAGTAGCGCAGGGCCACGCGTATTTTGCGGGGACCTGCGGCAGTTAGTTCCCTGATGTCAGAAAATCCGCAGATCGGCTCACTCGTGTCGCAGTGTTGCAGATGGATCAATTCGCAGCGCCTTAAGCACCGGGGATAAAGTCGCAAGCACTGCGATGATCGCGAAACACGCAAGGCCGCCGATGAAGCCCACCAGATCAAACGCCTGAACGCCGGGAATGTATATAAGGCTGCGCTCGACCCGCCCAAGGGCAATGGCCAATAGTATCCCGAGAACAGCTCCGCTCACCACCGGGGGCGTATGTTGGCGCAGAAGAGCGCGAATGATGTCTCCAGGCCTGGCGCCCACTGCGATGCGAATGCCGATTTCGCGGGTCCTCTGCGCTACCGCAAAGGCCAGCAGCGCGAACATTCCCGTGAAGGAGAGCAACGTCGCAATCAGCCCAAGTGATCCAATCATCGTGATCGTCTCCCGCTGGCTCTTCAGTGTTCGTTCCCGCGCGGTCTGCATAAGGACCGGGGAGGCTGGCACGCCGGCTTCGGCGCCCTCAGCCTGAACGGCACGCACCAGCGGAGCCGGGTCAACCTTCGAGCGGAGAATCAAGGCGCTATGATCGACGGTCAAGTCATCGATTGGGAAATAAACCTCAATTGAGTCGGGATCGGACATCAGATTCACTCCGCTGTCTTTCACTACACCCACGATGGTGCGCTTAGTCGACCCGAACCCCCACGTTTTGCTAATCGCGTCCTCGCTCGGCCAAATGGCACGGGCGGCAGATTCACTGACCACGGCTACGTCCTGATCGCCGGCCACAAAGGTCCGGCCGCGGAGGACCGGAACCGTCATCGTATTGAAATAAGACGGTGCGACGTAGTTGGCATAAACAGGCGGTAGATCCGGCGATGCATCAACCATTCGGCGGCCGCTGAAAGGCGGGATGACTGACGATGTTACCGAATCGATACCTGGCAGTGAAGCAAGCTTCGTTACCAAAGCATCCAGTCTCCGTCGCGCAACCGGCGCGGGCAGGTGCTCCACGTAAATTTGCGGATAGACCACCATCATCTTTTCGGGATCGAAAGTCAGGTTGATCGTGGCGCTGTGGACCGCGTCGTGCGTGAGGACAGCCAAGCTGATCAGCAGAAGACAGCTCACAGCGACCTGCAGTCCGACCAGAATCTGCCGGCCGAGACGAGATTTGTGATCCCGCCGGATCAACTGGAGCGCCGGCGGCATGCCAAACACGAACGCGGAAATGGCGATGCACGACATGCCAACCACCAAAATCTGCCAGTCTATCGCAACGCGAATGTTGGGCGGGGCGTCCACCGCGTACAGCAGCCATCGCGCCAAGACATAACCCACAAACAATCCGCCGGCGCATCCAAGCGCAGCCAGCAGCAGGTTTTCCACCATCAACTGGCGAAACACACGCCAACGCCCGGCGCCCAAGGCGAGTCGAATTTCGATCTCGCGCTCCCGCACGAGGCCGCAGGCAAGCAGCATGTTTCCTAGATTCGCGCATGCCGAGAACAAGACCAGCAACACCAGTACGACGATGATGAATACCGCGGGGTTAATCCGCGACAAATTGTCGGTGCCTTGTACCTGGTGGCCTAGAATCCGTTCGCCCGCGCGAAAATATCGCGGCTGCTGGCGCGCCAGCTCGCGTGTCAGCGATGTCAACTCGGCCTTGGCCGCGGCCAATGAGACTCCAGGCTTCGGATTGCCATACATGTTAACGTCGGCCCCCGAGAAATCCCCTGGGCCCGGAGCCCCTGGGATGACCGCCGTCCGGACCGTCATCGGGAGCCACACCACGCTTCGCCGTTGAAATAGCCCATCGAAGTCGTACGAGCCCACGCCTACAATCTGTACCGGCTTGTTGTTAATGTGCAGGGTCCGATTGACCACGCCTGGGTCTGCCCCGAGGTGCTTCAGCCAGTACTCATAGCTGACCACGGCCACCGATGGCGCTCCGCTTTTCGCATCGCGCTCGTCCAGCAGACGGCCCCACGCGGGAATCGCTCCCAGGGCGGTGAAGTAGTTCCCCGAAACGAACATCGATCGGACGCCAGAGTCGGTTTCCAGGATGACATCCGGGCCAATGGCCTCTCCTACCATGTAAGAGAACAACGTACTGTTCTCGCGATAGAACTCGAAGGCCGCTTGCGGGAATAGGGCCGGTCCCTTCTCCTTGTCGCTCCGGACGAATTGCACGATTGACTCTGCATCGCGAATCGTCAGGCGGTGCAACATGAGCGCATCCAGGATGTGAAACTCCGCCAGGTTGGCCCCAATACCAAGCGCCAGAACTGCGACGGCTCCCAACGTGAAGCCCGGCGACCGCCTTAACCGGCGCGCTCCGTAAGAGAGATCCTGCCTGAGACCGGTCAGCAGGAAGTAGCTTCGTCGAAAGAACTTTCCCATTGCTCGCCTCGTGCCAAGCGGAAGACTTCGCCGCTTATCGCATCAGGCTATCAAACCCGAGATGGTACCCGCTCGCGACCGAAGGAGTCCGCTCTACACCCGTACCCACCTCTTGGCCTTCATCTCGAATCGCGGCAGGTTGCCGCTTGGCACGACAGAAACGGCGACGCGCAGGTTGAATGCCGTACGCATGGCCGTCTCCACCCGCTCGGCCAATCCCGATTCGTTCGCACAACCCGGCGCCGGTTCCAACTGGATCTTAATCTCCGGCAGCGCGCGATCCGTATGGACTTCCACCCGATATTCCGCCACGTCACCGCTGGCGCGGACGAGTTGCTCAATCGCGCTGGGATACACATTCACGCCGCGCACCACCAGCATGTCGTCCGTGCGGCCGAGAATGCCGCCATCGAGCGCCATGTCGTACGTACCGCACTCGCACGGCGAGTGCTCCACCGCCTGCACCACGTCGCCAGTGCGGTAGCGCAGCAGCGGTGACCCGGTCCGGCCCAGGTTCGTCAGCACCAGTTCCCCACTCTCACCCGGTTCTACCGCCTGTCCGCGTTCCGGATCGACGACCTCGGCAATGAAAGCCGATTCGATGATATGCAGCACGCCCGGTTTCTTCGGACAACCGTAGCTGACCGGCCCCGTCTCGGTCATCCCGTGATGATCCAGGACGCGCGCGCCGTGCCACAGGCTTTCGATGCGAGCGCGCGTGCCGGGAATGCTCGCGCCGGGCTCACCGCTCAGGATCAAAGTTTTGACCTTCGCATCGGAAAGATTGATCTTTTCTTCTTCCGCGACCTCCGCCAGGCGAATCGCATAGGTCGGCGTGCAGCAGAGCACCGTCACGCTGTTATCGAGCATGGTGCGCAATCGCGAGACGCTGCTCATCCCGCCACCCGGAAGGCACAGGCAGCCCAGCCGCGCCGCACATTCAAAGGCCGTCCAGAAACCAAGAAACGGTCCAAACGAGAACGCGAAAAAAATATGGTCGCGCGGCGTAACACCAGCGGCGCCGTAGACGCGCAGCCAGCTATCCAGCATCCAATCCCAACTCTCAATGGTGTCGAGCCAGTACATCGGCCGTCCTGAAGTACCGCTCGTCTGATTGAAACGCCGGTAACATTCCAAACTGAATGTCAGATTGGTTCCGTAGGGAGGGTGGTTCTGCTGATCGGCAACGATCTCATCTTTCCGCGTAAAGGGCATGCGCTGCGAGAATTCTTTCAGGCTCGGCACTCCCGATTCCAGACGCGCTGTGCGGAGTTTACCGGAGTAGAATCGGTTGCCTGTGCGCAATGCCGCCACGAGCATATTCAGCTTGCTGAGTTGCTCAGTCTCCACCGCCAGGCGGCGGAGCGAAGGCGAAGCGTGTGAGAACCGCATGCGACTAGTCAGCGTCTATGCTGACATTTGTGGAAGCAGTTTCTTCCTGGCCGGTCTCTAGCGGCGCTCCGTGAGCCAGGGGCGCCGGAACGCCGGCGAATTCAGCAACCGCCTGAAATAGCGGATCAAAATCCAGCCAGAGATTGCCCATCAGGCAATCCGTCATCTCGCCTTTGAGGTCGGGATGGCGCGTGAGAAACGTGCGGAAACGAAACTCGTGGTCGTAGAACGTGTACACCAGCCGGCGCATGGATTCGATCCCTTTGCAGAGCTGCTCTCCGTACTCGCGAAATCGCGCTGCCGAGCAATCTCTGGCTGTGAGCGCGGCATCGGCGGCGTCCGCGCCCATCTCGCCGCTGCGCAGCGCCAGAAACACGCCCGAAGAGAAAACCGGATCGAGGAAAGCAAAGGCATCGCCAATCAGCAGCAAGCCGTCACCCGCGCAGTGTCGCGACCGGTACGAGTATTCGCCAGTGACACGATATTCTCCGACTTGTTGGCCCACTGACAAGTGCTGCTCGATCCACTTATTCACCGCCACCTCGCGATGAAAAATAGTTTTCAGGTCCCGTGAGTCCCTGTATAAGTAATCCTTCTCCGCGACGATACCCACGCTAATGACGTCATTCGGCAGTGGTATGTACCAGAACCATCCTTTCTCCGGCACATAAGCCACTGTGGTAGCGCCTTCGTCGATTCCGGGATCGCGCAGCGCGCCTTTGTAGTAAGTCCATACGGCAATCTTGTTCAGGCGTGGGTCACGTATCTTCCATCCCCGGCGGCCGAGAGTAAACGCATCCCTCCCCGTTGCATCAATCGTGAGGGGAGCATGTAACTCGTAGCTTACGCCGTTCTTGCTTACGGCTGTAACTCCACTGACTGATCCACTTTCCTCGATGGTCTCTCGCACCAGCGTTTCTTCCATCACCTCGGCGCCCTTGGACCGCGCATTGTTGAGCAGCATTTGGTCGAACTCACTGCGTAGCACTTGCCAGGTGTCCGCGGCCTCGTGATGCAGTTGCTGGGAAAAATAAAAAGGCTGCGATTGCTTTCCACTGATGCTGACAAACTGTACGCTGTACTTCTTAGGAAAGTGAGACTGCTTCATCTGGTCGATCATCCCAATGCGCTTGAGCGGATAGTAAGTGTACGGAATGAGCGACTCCCCGATGTGATACCGCGGAAACTTCTCCTTTTCGAGAAGTACAACCTTGCGGCCTCTCTGGGCCAGTACTGCCGCCGCCGCGGACCCGGCTGGTCCGCCTCCAATTACAATTGCGTCATAAGAGCTGTAGGTAGCCATGAGTCTGTGTCACGCGTAGCGCGCCGTGCGATGTTGGGGAAGAAAGAAATCGTGCAATAACTTGTCAACCTGCAGCAGGCCGTCGCGGCTCAGCCGCAGCGTCTTGCCTTCGACTTTCAGCCAGCCATGTTCCCGCAGGCTGCTGATCGGAGCGGCAAACTTTTCCTGAATATTAACCCCGAACTTACTCTCGAAATAGGGCGTCTGCACGCGCCCAAGTTTCATCTGCAAGATCAATTCGCGAATCATGCGCTCTTCATGTGTCGGGGTGAGCGCGCGATAAATGGGAAGTTTGCCCGCCTTTAACTGTGCAATGTACGGTTCAAACTCGTGCACATTCTGAAAATGCGTGCCGCCGACATGGGAAAACGACGCAACACCCAACCCCACCATGTCCGCTCCCATCCAAAGCAGATCTCGATAGACGAAATGCGTTTTCGCGGCGTCCTTGACGGCCGTGTAGGCGCTGGCCACTGTGTAGCCCGCCTTTTCGAATTCTGTAAACGCATAGTCCACCCACTGGCGCTTCATGCTCCAGCTCGCTACCGGTGCCACCGTCTGTCCCTCCACTTTCATGTTGTGAAAGATGGTGGTGTTGTAGGGGATCTCCATCTGGTAGATCGTGACACTGTCCGGTTTAAGCGCAAGTGTCCGTTTTACGCAACCTTCCCAATTCGCCGTTGTTTCGCCCACCATCCCGGAGATCAGATCGATATTGATCTGTGGAAATCCGATCGAGCGCGCCAGTTCATACGACTCGTCGATCTGTTTCGATCCGTGGGCACGGCCGTTGATTTGCAAAATCTGATCGTCGAAATTCTCGATTCCCAGGCTCAGCCGCGTGACCCCTATGTCCTTGATGACTCTCAGCTTACCTTCGGTAATGGTCCCCGGCTCGCATTCAAAAGTCACTTCGTCCGGTTCGCCCCACGCGAGAGCGGCTTTCATCGACTCGACCATGTGCGCAAGCTGCCGCGAGGAAATGTAGGACGGCGTTCCGCCGCCGAAATAGATGAACCGCGGAGTCCGCTGGTTGATGAACGGACGGCGCGAATACAGCTCCATCTCCTGCACCACGGCGTCCAGGTAGGTGTTGATCTCGTCCGAATCCTTATCGGTGTAGACCTTGAAGTAACAGAAATGGCACCGCTTACGGCAGAAGGGAATGTGGACGTAAATCCCCAGCGGGGTACCCGCCTCCGCGGGCCGGTCGAGTGCGGCGTACGCCTCCCCGGCATGTTGCGGAGTCCAGAACGAGTAGGGAGGGTAATTTGAGACGAAGTAATTTCCGGCAGTAGTGTCGTCGCGTACTTCCGTTTGCATCCGGCCCTTTAGATTCTAGACGGCGTTCGGCGGCGCAGGTTTGGTACACCCGCCGCAATCTTACAGAATAGCAGGCTCGGTAAAGACGAAATGGCGGAAGCTAGTGGGGGTCGAACCCACCCGCGACGTTTTCACACCGCACGACGGGTTTGAAGCCCGTGCCCGGCACCGGCCAAGATTAGCTTCCACGGCGATAATACCAGATCGTTGCGACGGCTCCGGCGGCAAGGCTACACTGAAACGAGCCTTCATTCCGCGAAGCTGTTTTCCCCGGTCGTCTAATGGTAGGACAGCGGCCTTTGGAGCCGTGAATCGTGGTTCGAATCCATGCCGGGGAGCCACTACCTTTCTGCCCCAACTCCGAGCGGCTGTTTTGTTGACAGCAACGCCCCGCGTCTCCCTCGCCCGTATTCGCAACATTCCGCAGGTTTTTCGCGCGTCGCTAGTGCTCTCCGGTTTTAAAGAGAGTTTCGCCGGGTGCAAGCTCAACCCCAGGGTTGAGGCCGAACCCCACGTTTTCACTTGCGAATTCTCCGGTTTCTCCGGTTGACAGGAAGCCTTTGTTGACAGCCCCGTACAAGCTGGGCGGCCGCACCCTCCGATCAAACAACATCGTACCAAGCGGCAGGGAAAGCAGAGCAGCACCCGGGCGCACGTTCAACGTCCTAGAATGTTGCTTTGATACGGCCAAGGGACATTGTTTCGCCAGCGACCCGCTCTCGTATGATGAAGGCGGTCAAGCAGACCAACACCGGGGCGGAGCTTGAGGTGCGAAAGTTGGTGACAGCTCTTGGTAGTCGATACCGTCTGGGAAATAGAGATCTGCCAGGGTCTCCGGACCTTGCGAATCGAACGAAGCGATGGGCCGTCTTCGTGAACGGGTGTTTCTGGCACGGCCACAAGAATTGCCCGAAGACAAAAGGGGGGGCCGGCTCGCGAGTACCGAAAGTGAGGCATCAATTCTGGAGGAACAAGCTTGAAGATAACAGGCGGCGCGACGCGCACAAATGCCGCGCGTTGAGACGCCTCGGCTTTCGTGTTGTCATTGTCTGGGAGTGCCAGCTACGAAACGTCGCGCAGCTTCGCGGCCGCCTGCGAAGGGTTCTTTTCTTGCACGCTGGCTTAAAACAAGGATCGTAATGAAATTCAAACGCCAAAAGGCGCTGAGAGTGGCGGGCATCTTCGCTGGTATTGGCGGCTTCGAAGTCGGTTTAGAGAAGGCTGGCCACAAGTCCGTTCTTCTTTGCGAGAACGACTTGGCCGCGCAGGCTGTCTTGCGCAAACACTTCAAGAGAAGGCTCCTAATTACGGATGTCGCAGAAATCGATGCTGTTCCGCGAGATGTGGACCTGTTAACTGCTGGGTTCCCTTGCCAGGATTTGTCGCAAGTGGGGCTTACCCAAGGATTGAACGGCAAGAAGTCGACAATCGTGTCACACGTTTTCCGAATGCTCAAGCAAATACAAACACCATGGGTGCTCCTCGAAAACGTTCCGTTCATGCTGCAGCTTCACAGAGGTGCCATGATTGACTACGTCGTGCGGTCCCTTGAAGACCTGGGCTACAAGTGGGCATATCGCACGATCGACACCAGGGCTTTCGGCATCCCTCAAAGACGGCTCCGTGTGTTCTTGCTTGCTTCGATCCACGGCGACCCCGCCAGCGTGCTGCTGAGTCAGGACGCAGGGCCAGAGGACTCCATCCAGACTGACACTCCTCCGTGCGGATTCTATTGGACAGAGGGTAACAACGGGCTTGGTTGGGCACAGGGCTGTGTACCGACCCTCAAAGGTGGATCAACGCTGGGAATACCTTCGCCACCCGCGATCTGGATGCCCAAAGGACACATCATGACGCCAGATATCCGTGACGCCGAGCGGCTTCAGGGATTTCCCGCGGACTGGACCGCACCCGCCGAACAAGTCGCAACTCGAGGGAGTAGGTGGCGTCTTGTCGGAAACGCAGTCACCACTCCAGTCTCCGAATGGCTAGGCATGGCATTACGGTGTCCTCCTGCGATTGAACCGAACGACGCGTGTGAACTCGATGGCAGGATGGGATGGCCCAAGGCCGCTTTCGGAGGGAAAGGCAAGCGGTACGCAGGGGTGGTTTCTATGTGGCCCGTCAACAAGGCCATGACGCGAATCGATAGATTTCTTCAGTTCCCCTGCCGACCGCTATCTAGGAAGGCGGCGGAAGGCTTCTATCGCCGCTTGATGGCAAGTACTCTTCATTACCCGTCGCGCTTCGCACATGACTTGAAGAGGCACATTGACCATTCGGACTAACGCGGTTGTGAAATTTCTTGGATGTGGTTCAGTTGGCGGACAGCAAGCGACTTCCGCTCCTCAGTCCGTCCCATAGAGTACGGTGGGCGCGCCATCCGTTCCATTCCGCGTCGACGGCGGCCATTGGAGTCGACTCACAGTCATGCTGGTGCGCGTCGAGGACCTGCTCAACACCGTCCCGCGCAACGACTACACAGCCTGCCTGATGTCGTGACAGCATCACGCAGCAGCGTCCAGGGTCTAGAGCAAAGCGATCCAATTTTTTGAGTCCGCTGAGCGGATGCTTGACAACCATCACTGGCCGTTGAAGACCCTGCCAAATCTCAGGTGTGCCCACCATGATCTCGCTTCCGAGGGTGCGAGCACGCAATGCCTTGGTTACATTTGCCCCAGACGCCACGTGAGCATCCACGCACCCGATGTTGTCGCCAGTGAGTCGGAGCCCGGCACCCATCGTCATCCCACGATCGATGATTCGGCGCACAACGTCTGCCATCGTCTCCGCAACCTCCTCATCGAAATCAGGGGTTAACGTCGGCGACGGAGGCAGAATCAGCGATATCACCGTCTCACCACGACATAAACGATCAACAGCTATGTCGATCAACCCGCCAAAACCTCGGTTTCTAACGGAGAGCCGCCGCTGCTGCACCGGAGCAGAAGACTGAAAGGGCAATGTCGGATAGAAGCTCGGCTGGAGGAAATCGATTGTGTCTTGAGGCAGGCGCCTGGAGGCCGGCAATTGGATTACCGGAATCTCGGGGTGCAGGCGCAGCAACTCTTTGGGCACGGCCCAATGCACTTTGGATGGTGCTCCTTCAAATCTCGCAAGTTCGACTCGCGATAACGGGGGGAGCTGGCCGGGATCACCGACGAAAAGGAACTGCTCGGCGAGGGTAAGAAGGGGCGCGAACTTCCTATATGCGACCTGGTAAGCTTCGTCGCACACCATCACATCAAACCCCTGCAGTCCGGCATCGTCCGAGCCAAAGAAGAACTTGTCTACGGTTCCGATAACGATGCTACGGCCGCGACGCAATGCGCGGGGCATCGATATGGGCACAGGTACACGCGGATCTGCCGCCAAGTCGGCGGGCAGCTGTCGACTCTCGCGGAGCAGAATCTCGATCGGTAGCCTGTCGAAGTCGGCTACGAGGCGGCGGATTAGGTCAAAGGACTGTTCAACAGTGGGCGTGACCACGGCGACACTCAATCCGAGTTGTTGAACTGCCAGACCGGCCGTCTTCTCGACGAGGTCCGTTTTACCCGCGCCTGGGGGCGAGTCAACGATAGTGATCCGCGCACCCTCGTTGAAGAGGGTCTCGAATACACGGTTTGCCGTCCGTCTCATCAGCTGTTCCACAGTCAATACCGGTCTCATGATCGTCGCAACGCCTCCGCAGTAGAGATCCAGTCGATTGGACCGCCCTGTCGAACTATCGGCGAAGGTAGCGTCCCTTGATAGACGATTGCAGGAGCGGCATCCCTCAGACGTCCGTAGATTTGTCGCCGTCGGAATCGGAGATCGACAATGATCGTGTCAATCCAATCTCCGTTCCGTGGGATGCTTGAGAGGTCGCCCCTTCTGACTCCCTTCGTCACATCTATGGTGATTCGCACCAGCCCAGGGCGGGCTTCGGCTAGGTCAGTCACAATTCCATGGACCCGACCATTCAGCGATTTGAGCGCCGTCCCGCGACGAATACGAATCACCGGCTGGTCACAGAGGAGCTTGATGGTGCACGGCTTCCGGCTGGAACGTGGCTGGACGATCTGCTCGATTTCTGCACGGACGACACAGCCAGCCCGCCGAGCACGCTCCCTGGACATTGAGTCGGAACTGATCTCCCTGTCCTCCGCTACGTCGAGGGCTAGCTCGTAATCATCCATTAGGCGACCCAAGCTGTGGACGCGCGTGGGAGGATTCAATGGAGTTAAAAGCGCGTCGGCGAATCGTCTTTGTGATTCGGATCGCAAGATATCGACGCCTGAGACAGGGGGAATAGCCAACGCCCAAAAAGCTGTTCGAGCTTCTTCGAGCAAATTCCACTCTGCCTGCGCTCCATTTGTCAGAATCCGCTCAATACGGCTGCGCGCTGCGAGTCCCCGCGGCGACTCCTCCTTCGCTTGGCGTCTAAGCTCCTCGACTCGCTCGTCATCCCTCCAATCCAACATCGCTGCGGCTGGCATGGCTGAACGCCGATCCGCCTCTTCCCTTGGGTCGACACCCGCTGGCGGGTTGACCCATGCTAGCAGTGCGCCGAGATGAAGTTCTTCGACTCCGCTTTGGCCTGTCACGATGTGCCGATTCAAGAGTTCTGAGGCAACCATGACGACTTGCTGGTCGTTGTACGCAGCCTCTTCTATGATGGCGCGACATTGGGCCCCCATGCGCTTCAGCGCATCGCTGGCCTGTGAATTAGTCCGGTAACGGTACCCGAGAATATCGATTAATTCGACGGCAGCTGGATGTGGCAGCCATATCCTTGGAAGCTGATCGCTGGATATGGCCGTTTGGAAGTAGTCATTCAACGCCTCCGCAAACGGGTTCATATTGGCCGATTCGCGGCTGAGAGGATTCCAGCTCACCACGATCTGGGGCGTCTCTCCCACCTGTCCGAATGCGATGGCCTGGACCCGTTGCTCAGCCACCACGCGAATTGGAGCGATTCCAAAGACAATAAGCGGGTCATCGCATACGGTTCTTCTATCCCGTACCCGCACCGCTCGCCGGTCTCGATGCGCCAATAGGCGAGCGGTCAGTATCGAATTGTCGATCATGCCACTCTCCGCCCCGTGCCGGGTTGGCCGGAACCCAGAATAGAAGCTCCATCAGAGAGCCGTTCCGCGATTTCGCGCTCAGCGGGGTTCTCCGGCTCCGCTCCGCCCAGTAGCTCGACGGCGCGCTCGAGGCTGATCTCCTCGCCAAGCAGATCACCGATCTCGTCACCCAGGACTCGTCCAGAAGCGGCCATTTTCTTCTTGCATTCGCCCGCCATAATGCATGAGCCGAGGCATGATTCCTGGAAACTGACCGGGATCTCGTCGTAAAGCATCTCCAGCCGTGCTCCATCCTGCTGCCGCCGAGATTCCAGACGGCGGCGGGCCGCTCGAAGCACCTCAATTGCGCGGCCGATCTCTCGAATTGGCCCTTCAAGGACATCCTCGAACGGCGCAGCGGGCGAGAGTCCGTAGGGTGTCGCAAAAATAAACGTCGCCGCGCTGGTCACCCGTCCGGCAAGATCGTAGGGCACGCATTCACTGCGCAATGCGAGGATCTGCGCGGCGGCTTGCCTGCGGGTAAGGTTTAAGTCTGCCTTGTCTGCTCTACCCTCACGGATAATGAAGCTCTTCATTTCGCCGGGGCGATAGATGTTTGTTCGACCATCGAGAACCATGAAATCTGGAGCCACGTATTCGACGAAGCTCCGATCGAGCTCAATAGGAAGAGATAGTTGCGGTTGAATGAGCAGATGTGGGACCTCATTCCCGGCGGCCAAGTCTCGCAGAACCTGCCTAGTCCGGTTGAGCCGTATCACCCGCACACCTTTCACTCCGGGGACCTCGTCGGCGAAATTGCGAACCACCATTTCTTCGGGGTTGTACCCATAAAGGCGAGCAAGTGCCGACCTAAGCAACGCGGCATTATTCATACATAAGTTCTCTTCAAACTTGGCCCCGCGGCTACGCGCTGAAGCTCGCTCGCCATATTCGCGATCGTACTCCCGACCGGTCACCCGCCTGAACAACTCCGGCTCCCGGACGCCCTCTGCTACCATGGCCGCCTGGAACTCGCATCTTGGATTGATGGAGATCCTGACTAAGCCGCGAGTGCTTGAGAGGCTCATGCGGTCCTACGATCCTACCCTCTGCTCATTGGCCTCGGTCGCCGGCCCTTCATGAAGGTCCGGCATCCCGAAGAGCTGGTAGAGTTCAGACCTTGCTTCCAAGCGTTCGGCAGAAGCCTTCCGTGCTAGTTCGTCCCGTTCTGCGGCGTCGCGAAGTTGCTCTAGTGCGATCGAACGCCAGCCTTCCAGATCGAATTTCCCTTTGGTCAATCGAACACCTGGGAGGTCGCGCGCATGGTCGGCAGCAATAATCCTCAGCATCTGCGCGTCTGCCGCCGAGGATTCGAACTTCATTGCAAGTTCACACAAACGAGCCGTGAGGCTCAGATACTGCACCAGCCCAGAGCTGGGCGCTAGGATGCGCCTATCCAGAGGCCAGTCCGAACGACACAGAAGCCGCTTGATTGCTTGATGCCGATCGCTCGTGAGCGCGAAGCAAAGCCAAACCGGCCGCCGACTGGTACCGGGGCGAAACGCTTGCATCTCATCCTTCATTAGAGATCCGTAGCGGGTGGCGGCGATTTCGCGGCCAAAACGCGCTGCGCAGTATTGAGTGATCTCCCGCGTGTATGCGGGCCAACCAAGGTCGTCCAGGGAATCGAGCACTAATTCACGAACGGGCCGTTTTGATCCAGTCCAACGACTTTCGTGCGCTCTGCCGCTGGATTCCTTTGGGTCAGCCATTTCGGGAGTTCCTGTCTCCCTGATCTGTGCTTCCACCCCACTCAGCAGGTCCTCCAGTTGGCTCTTCATCCTGAGCAGTTCTTCTCGTCGATACTGTGCCGGCTGAACTCTATTCCTGTGATTACTTGCGGGCATGAATCTATAATCTCCTATAATCGCCTATCGGTCAAGAGGCCGAACTTTTTGCAAGCGGCACGTTCAAAGCGATGTACCGGCAGGCCCGACGCCTTGGAGGAGCGCAGGGTGGAGTGACCGGCTGCCTGGTGTTGGTGTAGTAGCCTCCCTATGGCCAGAGGTTATTTGGATTCAAGAGCTTGGGAGTATCGAAAAGCACGCCGGAGTGATGGTTTCGCTAACGAACGCCAGTCGTCACGTTGAAATTGCCGAACCCTCTTCCAGCCGCCGGTTGACAGCCACAACGGAAAGAAAACCTCCTGGGCCGACAAGGGTCTGACGATTCAAATAGCCGTTGTAGTAGCGGCAGGACGGTTCTCCCAAGTGAAGGCAGGCCATGCAGGCGCCGGCAATCCGCATGCAACCTGGATCGAGAGGGCACCTCAAGTCCAAAGACGCCAACTCGCTCAAGAACGAGTCGAGCTCCGTCTCAAAGACCGCCTGGAGGCCGCCGAGCACGAAGTCGCCCCTTGTTGCAGCATAGATGAAAAAGCTGCAGTGCTGCGGCACGAGGAATTCGGAGAGTGAACTTCGTTCGATCCCTGCTCTCACGGCAAGTTGACGGGTAAACCAATGAGCATAGCTGTGCACGAGCGTGAGCAACCGCGATCCCGCGGTCGGAGGGTTCGTTTCAGACCCGGGTGGCGGCACTAAAGCGTTTCTCAATATTGATACGCGCGCGCTCCTCGCGTCGGTCCACCGGGAAATTGCCCATCCATTCCTAACCAGCCATTCAGCGACGCGGCGTGGATCGAGACGCACGAAGAGTGCCTCCGTTTGGATGACCTCGCCGTAGACCACGTAATCTCCTTTTTTGTTCTTGAAAGGGACGAGCCTCGAGGCGCCAGGATCAGAATCGCCGCGCGTATAGCCGTAACACCCTGTCAGGACCGGAAACGAGTCCACAAATTCGATGTCTTCTATGCCCATGACGCGGGATGCTCTCGGATACGCCGACCGATACTTCCTACCAAGCTCTGAACTGGCTTCCGTCTCGTTTGCTAGATCAGTGGTGCGCAGCCTGGAGTCAGACAAGGCGAGTGCAATGCTGACTGCACCGGCCTGCGCATCTGTGAGGTACTGCCCCTGAAGATTAATAGGGCCACCTTCGGCATTGCTGATCGCGCCGCTCTTGATGGCCTGATCGACCATTTGATCCGCCAGGGACTCTGGGATTCCTTGTTTCAAGAGGTTGGCCTTGAATGACTCAGCAGTAGTGCCTGTCTCATCGAAGGAATTGGCGCTCAGTCCGCTCAGGACCCAAGAAAGAGCGCGGGCGGCGCCGCCCGCCTCGCGGACCTTCGCAACCTTCTCAAGCGACGGCGGATTGATCATCACGATCGTGCGTGGTGTGTAGACCGAGGCGGCGCGGTGTACGTTAAACGTCCAGCTTCCTTTCCCACAGTCACATTTTGGGAAACCGAATCCTTTTTGCAGAGTCTTGCTACACACTGGACACACGAACCTGATTTCCTCAGCCCGCGCCGTGCCGGGCAAGATTATCTTTACTTGTTTGTGGGTCGGACAGGAAGAGATGTAAGGTGATCGAACCCCGCCGCATTCATCATGGTATCCAACGAAGGGGAGTTGGCCGAAGCGCGTGCTATTGCAACTGCACCTGCTAGGCTCGTTCCCCTGGTGCAGCCGATCACAGGTCTTACATACCCATAGTCTTGGGAACTTCTCGACCTTTACGCCGAGTTCTTTGTTCAAAGCCAGAACGCGAACCGTGTAGCCCTGCCTCAGATTGTCGACGTATTTGCCGTCTTTGCCCGTGATATCCCACGGAGCAGCAACCCGCGCAAGCTCCTGACGTAGACTCTCTTGTTCAATCGAACGACCGTAAGGCTCGACCCACTCTTTGACCTTCCAAACCATACCTTTCAGGTCGACCGTTTGTTCGGGAAGGAAGCCGAAGAGAATCTGCGATGAACTTCGATATTCTTTCATTGGCGTCCTTAGACTCCGAGAATCGGAGCCTCCTCTTCAACATCGCGAAGTGATCGCATCGCCTTGCCGGTTGGGCAAAGATCGGATGGCCACTTAAAGGTTCCGCCCGGGTCCATGAGGTTCTCAAAAAAGCGCCGAAACCATTTCTGAAGATCGTTCCGAAGCGCCTCATCCAGATTGCTGTCGAAACCCAGCATCTGGATGACGGCTTCGAGTTCGGAGCTTTCTGTAACTCCGTTCTTGACGAAGTAGCCCCTCAGCTTGTTGACAGTCGTCAAAGCGTCCCGGCTTCTTGGCTCGTGAACCATCAGTATTCGGGCTAAGACCAGCCCTGCAATTGTTTTTTCGAGGACCCGTCGACTTCGTCTAGTGATGGGGATTGGCTCGACAAATCGGTCTCCCTGCTGAACGAACTTTCTGAAACTCCGAAATACACTCGCGTCCCTCTCGCGAGCCATCTTGTGCATCACGTAGACCAAGCCAGGCCAACGACGCCCGACGCGAGCCGTCGCCTGGATGAATTCGGCGGCGGTGAGAGGGATTCCCAGCATGACCATCACATTCAATCGGTCGATATCCACGCCGTGTGACATCATCGAACTGGCTGTGATGACGTGGAGGCGATCATCGAACGCCAACTCGGGTTTTTCAAGCCGGTCGAGCGTTGCTCTGACGTCCTCAAAGTCTGTTCTTCCGGTAAGAGAGGCAGTGTTCAGTCCTCCGTCGACGTCGACCTGCGTTTCCAGCGAACGCGCGACCGCGTCGAGATCGCGAAGAGTGTTGCCGTAGGTTACATCAACCCCATACAACGATAGAAGCTGCTCGACCCAGCTCGCGTCAATTGCCGCTTCGGCGCACACTACCTGCGGCTCGGTTCTCAGTCTGCGGACGGCGCGCTGAAGCTCTGTCACTGTTCGGTCGACGGCATACTCAATCGTCACACCACGAGGGGCCACCGCAACGTAACGACGGGCCAAATCGTCTGATGTCGATGTCCAGAATCCCTCTTCTGAAGACGGACCTTGAACAGGGAAGACCCGAGCGGCCCTCCGATAAAGCAGCCTTATTTGCCTCTCGTAACCAGTCAATGTGGCAGACGATGCGAGAATCTTGGGCTTTCTTTTAGAAACCTCCGACTCAAGGTGATCGAGAAGCGATTCGTAATGGGAATCCACCGCGCCCAGACTGTCCTTCAAAAGGTGCAACTCGTCTTGTAGTCGAAAGGTCGGCGCGTAAAGTTCCTCGCCGCTAGCAAGACCGACAGGGCGCCCTTGACATCCTGGAACGAGACAACCGTTCGGCTTTTTGCTGCGGGGTGCATAGGTATAGCCGTGGCCGTCCTCGGAACAAACGCCCAGGGGGGAGCCCACGAGACAGCGCATTCCTCCTTGCATCGCAATTGACGCGGCTTTGTCCAGAGTCCCGACAATCACGGTTGGAAGAAACCGGTAGATCTCGTCGTCAACAATGTAAAAAGGCAAATCTCGCTCGGGCCAGGGACAACTTTCACCCGAACACTGATGGGCAAGACGCCAATATCGACGATCGAACGCCATCGCGATCGACTTCTCATGGCAGAAGGGACATTTCAACAGGACCCTATATCGCCCTGGCATGTTGTCGTCTTCCGGGTCGGGATCACCAAGTGGGGGATCCTCCGAAATTGAATTGGGGGTTGCGCCCTGGCCGACAAGAAAACCGACCGAAAACGGATCTCCCGAAATGGCCTCCTCGCGACGCACGCGCTCGGCCCCTGCCATTGCGTCTGCGAATCGTTGTGTCTGCTGGAGCGAAAGCATCCTGAGCGGAAATCGACTCCAGGCGGTTATACCCGCAATCTTGCCGCGAAGGCGATCATAGAGAGCGGCTGTGATCAGCAATCCAAGGTAGGTCTCGGTTTTCCCTCCTCCTGTAGCAAACCAAACAACGTCAGCGACTTCCGCGTCGTTGTCGCTGGACGTAATGCACGACAGGTTGGCGAGAAGAAAGCCGATCTGGAAAGGGCGCCATTCATCATACTTCCCGTTCGCTGCATACGACATCGCCCGATTCATCAATGTGAAGGCTTTCAAAAGTTGGGTAGCGCTTCTCAGCAGTTCCAAACCGTCGATCAACCGTTTGTTTTCCGCCCAGAACTCGGCTGCCGCGACGTCGGCTTGGGCTCTCATCGCCGACGACCAAGAACCCTTCAGCGAACGATCGTCCAAATTAATTGCCGTCCATACTTCACGACCCCATTTCGTGTGCGCCTCAACGAGTTGCGCAAGACTCGGCACAGGGTCCGTGGCAAGCTTTGCAAATGTCAGATCGGGAGGGGGATCGTCGACACTCCAATACTTGGGGCGGGGCTTGTCAGCGATGATGGCATCGGTCGTCCTGACGCCATTGTTCTCCGTCAGTTCGACGCCACAATTAATCCCATACGCGGGGACGCGTCGGTCATAACGGAAAGAATCCGGCAATGACTCGAGGACGAACGGTTCGGTCAAGAGCCCACGGACTTCCACTGCACACTCGTAGAGCGTCGTGTCCTTCAGTGGCGGCGCGTCTTTCGGCGAAGTGTTGACGAGGAGAATCGTCAGCTCAGGGCGTGAAGCCAAGTCCCTCCGCACTTCGACTCGAATGACACAAGTCGGGCCGACCTGGCCGCAGCTTGATCGGAGCGCCTCTGTCAACTGCAGCTCGCCAAACTCGTAATCCCCCTCCGCATCGCGAATGGAAACCGGAATCGACTCACGAATTTTCGGGCACTTGCGCCACCTACCGTTCGCTTCCCGCATCCAAACACAGGCGACTGCTTCGACGACGAAAGTCCACGGAGGGTTTCCCGAAGGTCTAAGGCGGACTCCAACCGCACACGGATCGAGGCGTTCGCCGCGCTCTCCAAGGCCGGACTCGACCACGGCTTCTTCTGACGCGAGACGCCCGAGCCAAAACCGCCCTTTCGGCTCCACTGACAATTCGTTCAGAGAGTCGCCGCGGCCGGCATTGAGCAGCTGTTGATCAAGCCATGCGAGGAACTGAGTCGTTGCCTGTTGTGCTGTCACGCTTCTTCTTTCCTTTCGGTCCAGCCTTCTGTTTAGGCTTCTCGCCACCCGCTTCTCCAGCTCCGCCATCGGTTTTGGATTGTGAATCTGTGTCGGCCGCAGGCCACAACTCCCTCAGCAGGCGCCTTCTGGCGGGGTGTCTGAGCTTTTTCAGGGCCTTCTCTTCAATTTGTCGAATCCGCTCGCGCGTGATATCAAAAGTCCGGCTAATCCTTTCAAGGGTCTCTGGTCTCTTTCCATCGAGTCCGAAGCGTCGTCTCAAAACGCTGCGTTCGCGTGGAGATAGATGCGAAAGAACTCTGTCGATCAGCATCGACTGCTCCAGGGCCATCATAATTCTCTCGGGGCTCTTCTCTACAGCGCTTCTCACTAAACTGGAAAGAGACTCCTTGTCATCCCCAATCGGAGTGTCCAAAGAGAGCGGCTCCATGCCTATGTCCATAAGGAACTGCACCTTTTCCGGCTTCCACCCAAGCTGTTCGGATATCTCCTTTATCGATGGCTCTTTTCCAAATTTCTCCCTTACAAGTGCTCGTTTGATCTTTGTGATTCGCGCTATAGACTCGTTAACGTGAACCGGGAGTCTGATCAGTCGGCCAGTGTCGGCGATCGCCCTGGTAATGCTCTGGCGTATCCACCAAGTGGCATACGTGGACAATTTGAATCCCTTGCGGTGATCGAATTTGTCGACTGCTTTGAAAAGGCCGAGGGTGCCCTCTTGAATCAGATCGAGGAGGTCCAGGCTACTTCGCGTTGAATACAGCTTCGCGATGCTAACGACCAGCCGCAAGTTAGCGGCGATCATGTGGTGTTCCGCTTCGTGCCCCTCGATTACGCGTTCGCCGAGCTCTACCGAGGTGGATTGCCCAAAGGAGTTTGTTTCCAACGCCTGAGCCGCCTGTCTGCCTGCCTGAATCCTTCTGGCTAGGGTTATCTCATCTTGCGGCTTCAATAGTCGGATGGAGCCAATCTCCAGGAGATACTTGCGAACTAGGTCCTCAGATCTTGCGTCAGTTTCTTCAAGTCGTTCGAAATCGAAGGCGTTTTCGGGGTCGTCGATGTCGATTCCAAGGTCGCGCAGTTTTTGTCGAATGAGGACATCGTCTTCCGGGTCCAGCCCCCGCTTCTCGACTGCCCGAAGGACGTGATCGCCGGAGAGATAGCCTCCCCGCCGGTGGTAGTCGTCAGCCAGGCTGCTGGCAACCTTGGCAATCAGCGCTGCCTTGTCGATCGGTTCTTCGACAAGCGAAGACATGCTGCACCGATAATATCTGAAGCCTTGCCATCACGCTATCCAGCGGAATTCCACCATCCTCCGCTTGTGTCCGGCTTCTCCACACGACCCGAGCCTCGAGCCGAACCGGCATTGCTTGACCTCCCTTCAAGTTCAGTTCAAACTGGTCGAAGCAGGTTGTCTACACGCTATTGGCGACGTTCGGGTCTTGGGCGAGAGGCCGCGTTGGCGAGAAAGGATGCGCAAAATGGCCGTCACGACGATTGATATGAGCGAGTTCACGAAAGAGGAGCTGTTTGCACTAATCGATGATGCGAAACGCATGCTTTACCCGGAGGCGACCGTCGTTGAGGAAGAACTAATTTGCGCGAAATGCAAACAGGCGGGTACCCCGGCGCTCATCGAAGAGGGCATGACCGTCACACATAACCTTGTCAGACTATCCCCGAACCGGATCGAGGCAAGAGGCTGGGACGGAAGATCTTCAGGCGTTTCGGAAGAAGGCGAGCGACTTCTACTTGAGTGCCCTTGCTGCTTTCAGCGACACAGCATTCCGGAATCGTTGGCGCTTGACTGGCTTTAGAGCGGTGCGAATTACGCTGGCGGAACTGTCATGGCGAGGCCGAATCGCATTATGGAATGCGCGACTGAGGATCCCGCCGGTGCGCAGCGACGTCCTTGTTTCTCTTTCATAGGCCCACGGCTCGGTGGCTGCCCGTGGCAAGTATGTTGACGGCCGTGTCCAACCAGGGCAAGCGGAGCTACACATCTTCCAACCCGCCTGAGTATTAGTTGACAGGGAGCGCTAATGCGCCCCGTAACACCAGACAGCGGGCAGGCCGCCAAGCGGGACTCGTTGTGGGTGCTGGACATTGGATCGAGCAACCACAAGAACCGGCCAGCGGCCACATTCCTCCTTCGTCCGCGCCCACTTCCTCCCTCCGTCAGGCCGCATGCCCCTCGGAGGCGAACGTATGCAAGGCGGCGAAGGACCCAAGGTTGAGGATGCCATCAACGAGATCGCGGCGCTGCTAGCGGCGGCGTATCGGCGGCGCGCCAGGATCCGGCTTGTCCGCACTAGCACCGAGCCGCTCCCGTCAACAGAGGGACTTGATACTACCGGCGAACAGAGCGTTCATGAACTGACGTTGACAGGTCAGAGAAAGGACTCAACGCAGCCATGAGGAAACGGAGTAGATTGCCGGAGATTGCGGATTTGCCAAGGATGAGCGCGCCCCAGTTACAGGCCGTGCACAAGGAATTGTTCGGCGCGGAGCATCCGATTGCGAACTGTCAGCACCTCCGACGAAAGATCGCCTGGCACTTGCAGGCGCTGAAAGATGGCGGACTTCCGGAGTCGGTTCGGCAATACGCTATCGCCATAGCCCGCGGAACAGAATTGCGATTGCGCATCTCAGAGAACGCAGCCCGGCGATTGGCCCAGGTCCCGCTGGAGCAGACCGTGACAACGACGGTCATACAGACGCGGGACGCGCGCCTTCCAATGCCAGGGAGCTTGATCGTAAAGAAGTACAAGGCAAAAACCGTCGTGGTGAAGGTCCTCAATGAGGGATTCGAATACGATAGCCGGCGATTTGCCTCGCTCAGTGCGATCGCCGGCGAAATAACCGGCACACGCTGGAATGGCTTCGCGTTCTTTGGGTTGGAGAAGGAGGCGCGTCGTGCGCGGTGACAAGAAGCCGAAGGACAAAGGAAACGGCTTTCGGACGCCGGCGGGTGTTCGGTGCGGGATCTACACGCGCAAATCGACGGATGAAGGCCTCGACCAGACTTTCAACACTCTCGACGCCCAGCGCGAGGCTGCGGAGTCGTTCATCAACAGCCAGCGTCAGGAAGGGTGGCTGGCGTTGGCGCAGAAGTACGACGACGGCGGCTATACCGGAGCCAACATGGAGCGCCCGGCACTGAAGCGACTCCTCGCCGATGTGCAATCCGGCACCGTGAACTGCGTTGTGGTTTACAAAGTCGACCGACTATCGAGATCGCTTCTCGATTTCGCGCGGATCATGGAGATCCTCGACAAGCATGGCGCGACATTCGTGTCGGTTACGCAGCAGTTCAATACGACCAGTTCCATGGGCCGCCTGACCCTGAACATCCTGCTCTCGTTCGCCCAGTTTGAGCGGGAGATGATCTCTGAAAGGACCCGCGACAAGATGGGCGCCGCGCGGCGCAGAGGTAAGTGGGTTGGTGGCAATCCTGTGATCGGCTATGACGTCGCTCCGAAAGGTGGCTCCCTGGTTGTGAATCAGGAGGAGGCGCAGCGAGTACGGGAGATCTTCGCGCTTTACCTTGAGCTCGGATCACTGATTCCGGTGGTGGAGGAACTCGACCGCCGCGGATGGTGCATGAAAGCCTGGACAACGCGCGAAGGTCGAGAGGCGGGTGGGAAGCCGATCGCAAAAAATGGCCTCTACAACTTGCTCACGAACATGATCTACGTGGGCAAGGTCGACTACGGCGGCCAGGTTTACGAGGGCGAACACGACCGCATTGTTGATGACGAAACCTGGAATAAGGTCCAGAGTGCCCTCAACCGGAATGGACGTCGCGGCGGCCGCAACATTGGCAACAAGTACGCCGCGCTGCTCAAAGGACTTGTGCGTTGTGCTAGCTGCGACGTCGGCATGATTCACACCTACGTCAACAAGAAGGATCGGCTCTATCGCTACTACGTGTGCGTGAAAGCACACCAGCGTGGCTGGAGCCAGTGCGAGACGCGGTCCGTGTCGGCTCCCGCGCTTGAGAACGCGGTCGTGGAGCAACTCCGAGGCATTGGGAACAACCCCACCATGCTGCGCGAGGTCCTGAGACAGCTTGCCGAGAACCGGCACAAAGAGTCGGCAGAAATCGACATTGAAAAGACGGACATTGACAAGGAACTGCAGAACATCGCGCAGGAGATGAAGGAGACCATCGCGGCGGCCGGCTCCCGCGGTTCGACAGGCGATATCGCCACCAGCCGTCTAGCCGAACTCCAGGATCGAGTGTCCCGCCTAAGTAGCAGGTGGGCCGACCTTCGCCAGCAACTGGCCGCGATCGAAGCAGAAGGCGTCGATGCCCAGGATGTCGAAGTAGCGCTCCATGGCTTTGATCCGCTTTGGGAGCAGTTGTCTACCTGGGAGCAGGAACGATTCATCCGGTCGCTGGTTGAGCACGTCCGTTATGACGGAAAGACCGGGACGGTGACCCTTGGTTTTCGTTCACGGGGAATCAAAGAACTTTGCGGTTGTGCGCCAGCCCTGACGGAGAAGCATGAGTATGCCAAACAGCACCGTTGAGATTCAGTTCCGCTTGCACGCTACAGGACGGCCGCCAGGGAGAACGGGACCGCCGGATGCGCCAGCTTCCCGAAATGGGCATCTGCCCCGGGTCACGCAGGTCCTGGCGCTGGCTATTCAGTTCCAGGACATGATCCAGCGGGGTGAGGCCCGAGATTACGCGGACTTGGCCCGGCTTGGCTGTGTCACCAGGGAGCGGATGAGCCAGATTATGGAACTGGTCTGGCTGGCACCCGAAATCCAGCGAGAGATCCTGGAATTCCCACCGACAGGGGGCGCACGATTTCCCATCAGCGAGGTTGCTGTGCGACGGCTCGTGAGTGACTTGTCGTGGGAAGAGCAGCAGCGCCGGTGGCACGAGCTTAAACAAATCCATCATCTGTTGTAAATTGCGCTTTCTGCCAAGTTTTCCAGCGCCGACCGCGATCAAACCACCGGTCTGAAGTTCTGCTTCACTGTACAATTGGAACAAGTCGCTCTGGGTTAACATCCGTAGCGGGAGCATCAACATCAAATCGAGAGCACAGAGGGTACGACAACACAATGCGGACATTATCAGAGTCAGAGATGATCGCCTTAGATAGGCGTAAATTCGCACTGTTGGTAGCGCGGGACATCGAGCGGACCCAGTCTCAGCCCGTCAATCTGTCGGTTATCCAAAGCGGCAAACACCAAGCGGAGTCCCAGGTGGGATACCTTGAAGGGTTGTTGGAGGTTGCGACTCCGGAGCAAAGGCCCGCTTTGGAAGCCGACATCGCCCGCTACAGGGCTCTATCGGCCCGATGCGCTACGGAATTGGCCACGCGCCGTGACGAGTTGAACGTTCAGCAAGTTCCGCCAAAAACACAGGGACCGAATAAGCCCCACTCCATACCAACAGCCAGGAACTTGGTTGATCCTGAGACTCCGGCGGTACCCGAAACTCCAGGGCTGACGGCAGCTGCTTTGATGCCGTCCGGCGAGGGTGGCTCGCGCCATCCGAATAGTCCGACGTCTCATTTGGAACACCAAGCCGCTCCGGTGGTCGCGGAAGTAGGCCGCGCCAGCGGAAGAGGCCCGCAGCCCAGGGATCTCAGGGCGAACCGTCTCGCGATCCTAAAGGCTTTCAAACGGAAAGAGAAGCTTGATGGAATGGACGCTGTCTCTCGGCGCCTTCAATGTTCTAGGACTCAGCTCTATGGGATGGTCAGAGGGGACACGCATCGGTATAACGACGACCGATTAGACGCTGTGCTGGGCAAATTGGAATGTACCCGTGCACATTGGGACAATAAGTCCCCTCTGACTTCAGGCGCATAATCTCCACACTTTCTCCACTTTTCTCCTCGTTCTCCACATTAGTGTCGGATTAGCAAGTGATCCCAGTGGAGACGAACGAGTGCACTGCCAGACAAGCCAATCTAACGAAAGTGATCACGATCTACTGACGGAAGTCGAGGCCCGTGAGCAGGAGCTGCCGATGTCGCTGGCTTGGTTCCGGCGAAAGCGGGTACACGGTGGCGGGCCGCCATTCATTCGGGTCTCGAATCGCATTTTCTATCGGCGTGGCGAATTGCGGCGATGGATCGCCGAGCGGGCTGCTCCCGTAGCCGCACCGCTCCTGGCAGACCGGGCTGGAGTGAGGAACTGACACATGGCCGCACTTGGGCGATTTACCCAACTTTCGGCTCCTCGGCAGGCCTTGGTCCGGCTATTTCAATCGGTGAACTTCGGCCATGTCCTTGGTATAGCCATTCAGAATGGCGATCCTGTTTTTCATCCCAAACCCATTGTGTTGCTCGATGTAAAGCTCGATGTGGACGAAGGCGAGAGGCAGGAGGCGGACCTGCCCGATTTCACCCTCCGAGATGAAGTACTCCGGCTGATGGCGCGCTTGGATCAACTCAAGAACGGAAGGATTGAGCGCATCGACGTTCGATCCGGTGTCCCGCGCCGCGTCGTCATCGAGCGTCGCCTCACGGAGGCGCCGCTATGCTGACCTTCGACCCCTACATTCTCCAGCAGGCCTCCTGTCGCGCCAGCCTGTTGGTCACCACTGCCGGCTTCAGATCGGACGACTGGGAAGATCTGCGGCAGGAAATGGTCCTCGACTGCCTGCGCCGTTCCCCGAAATTCGATCCCTCGCGCGGTGATTGGCAAGGTTTTGTCCGAGGCGTCGTTAGAAACCACGCCACGGTGCTGGTCACACGAAGGCATCGGCGCGTGCAACGGGAAGTTCTCGCCGAAGACTTATCGCGCCAAGAGCCGGGAACGGCGAACGACCCAGCCGATCCGCTCGGTGCCGGCCACAAACACGAGATTGAAGCTGAGCTTCAGATGAGCATTGACGTGCAACGCGTGCTCAATGGGCTGCCTCCCCAGTTGCAGAACTTGGCGCTTCTGTTGAGCGAGTTGCCTATGCTCGAGGCCGGCGCAAAGACTGGCAAATCACGGTCGCGCGTTTATCAGATGACTCGGCAATTGAGGGATGCTTTTATTCGGGCCGGATTTCAGCCTTCTGTTCGAGGAAGTCGGCAGTGAAACGATGAAGCCGTTCTCACACCGAGGACCCGAGGCGCCGCCATGAGCACATCTGATCCGCGTGTTGCCGCGCGCATGGCCGCTCGCTTCCTACGAAGCGTGTTTGGCGGCCAAGAGACCGGCCTCATTGCTCTCTTCAACAAGCCGAGCAAGCGCTCGACCTTCGTACTACTCAACGACCAGGATTGGTACACAGAAGCGGCGAACAATGCGATACTCGCGCGCGAGAAGGAAAACGTCTACTTCGCCATTGGCGTGCAGGGTCAACAACCCCATAGGGGCCGCGGAAAGCAGGCAGGTGTCATAGCACTGCCTGGGCTTTGGGCTGACATCGATGTGCTAGGGCCAAATCATGCCGCAACGAATCTGCCTCCGTCCCTGGACGATGCCTGGAGTGTTGTTCGGGCGATACCGTTCAATCCCACCGTCGCAGTCTATTCTGGCGGTGGTATTCAGCTTCATTGGCTGTTTCGGGAGCCGATGGAAACGGTCACGGAGAACGACAGATCTGCAGCGAAGCGGCTCTCAAAGGGCTTTCAGGGGCTCCTGGGCAGCATCGCCGCACGAAGTGGCTGGAGTATCGACAACACCGCCGACCTCTGTCGCCTCTTGCGCGTTCCCGGCACGTACAACCGAAAGCAGGAAACTCCGACTCTCGTCCAGTATGAAGTGATCAATAGGGGCCAACGCTACAACCCGTCGGAGTTCGAGGAGCTTGTCGAGTTGGAGACCGACCCAGAGCTCAAGGCGCACGTCCAGGGCGCAGCACCCGAAAGCCCGAGCGGGGAGTTCTTTCGTGTACTGGCGGGCTGCCCCTGGATGCAACACTGCAAAGACGATGCCGCCAAGCTGCCGGAACCCGAGTGGTATCGCATGCTTTCCATCGTGGCGCGGTGCCGAGACGGCAACCAGATCGCCCATGATATGAGCAAGGCGTATCCAAAGTACACCGCCGCAGAGACCGAAGAGAAACTGCGCCAGACTCGGGGCGCGGCGGGGCCATCCACCTGCGCATTCATCGAAAACGAATTGGGCCAAGCGCAATACTGTAGACGATGCAAGCACCACGGCAAAATCAAGAGCCCCATCGTGCTGGGGATGCCCAAGCGCGCGAGGCCATCCGCCGACAACAAATCTGAAGCACAGGGGCATACCGCTGATGGCGGTAGGTTCCCGAATATCCAGACCACAGATCGGCAATTGCGTGATATCAGTCGCGACGCGCTGGGCGCGTTGAGGCTCTTCAACAATCCGCCCTCTTTGTTCGTGCGGGCTGGCAAGTTGGTGTGTGTCACCGAGGAGGAAACCGGACGGCATGTCATCACCGAGGTGTCCGACCGGATTCTCCGGAACCGGCTCACCAGGTCCGCAGATTTCTACGAGGTCGGACAGAAGAACGTCCGGAATTGCGCGCCGCCTATGGACGTGGTCATGGACATCTCGGCGATGCCGCCGATCGAATGGGCATTCCCGCCGCTGCAGGGCACTATCGAGTCTCCGGCTCTCCGCGAAGATGGAACGCTGATTACGTTGCCGGGGTACGATGAGGCGAGCAGACTGTACTACGCGCCCGACCCAGCGTTGAACCTCCCCGAGATCACCGAGCAGCCGACCACGGATCACATTGAAGTGGCGATCGAACTGGTCACGGACATTATTCGGGAGTTCCCTTTTGTGGATGTAGCCAGCCGCACAAATGCGATTGCCTCGATGCTGACGCCGGTTTGCCGGCCTGCCATCAAGGGTCCTACGCCCCTGGCACTCTTTGATGCGACCGCTCAGGGCACGGGGAAGACTCTCCTTTCCGAAGTCGTATCGCTAATCGTAAGCGGCCGCGAGGGCCCACTATTCTCCGCCCCGCGGGAAGCGGAAGAATGGCGCAAGCAATTGACTTCGGTCCTCCGTGACGGATCAGCCATCGTCATTCTTGACAACCTGAAGTATCGTCTTGACTCCGCTGACCTGTGTAAGGCGCTTACGGCGACGATCCACGGCGATCGTATTCTCGGCCAATCACAGACGATCACCTCGCCGGTCCGGTGCACCTGGATCGCCACCGGCAACAATATCCAACTGGGTGGCGACATGCCGAGGCGCTGCTATTGGGTGCGGATGGACGCCAGGTGCCCGAGGCCGTTTGAACGGACTGGGTTCCGGCATAAGCGGCTGAAGCAATACGTGCTCGCTCATCGGGGCGAACTCCTCGCCGCGCTGCTGACGCTAGCCCGTGCTTGGTTTGTCGCCGGCCGCCCGCAGCCGGATGTGATACCCGTAGGGAGTTTTGAAGACTGGACAACGATCATCGGCGGCATATTGCAGCACGCCGGTGTTGAAGGGTTTCTGGCGAACTCCTCTCAGCTCTATCAGCAAGCCGATGCAGAGTCGATTCAGTGGGAGGCTTTTCTCAAGACCCTCGATGGCGTGTTTTATAGCGAGCCCTTTACCGTGGCCCAAGTCTGGGAACAAATGAACGCAAAAACGTACGACGCGGATACTCGCAAAACTGTGCCAACACAGCACGCCGACGAGTTGCGTGCCGCGCTTCCGGACTTCATCGCACAAGCGATGGATCGCGAGGGCTTCTTCAAACAGCGGCTTGGCTTCGCTTTTCGCGAGCGCGTTGGACAGCGCTACGGCGATACAGAATTTCGGATCGAGCGTCACGCCGACGATCTACACGGGAAGGTTGCCCGCTGGAAAGTGATCACGAACCTCGGTGAACCTCACCCTTGATTGCCTCAGATTCTAGGTGTCCAGCGCTCCTTCCAGTCGGCACCTATCAACCATTCGAGTGCCGAGAACGTCCTGCTTAGCAGGCCACTCGAAGTCCTCCACAAGATTATTGCCATACTTACGTTCGATACGCTGAGCCGCTATCCTGGCTTGCTCCAAGAGGCGCTTCTGCGGTAAGCGGTTCCCCCCTTCTTGATCCTATAGAGCCAGTTCTGGTGGCGGTTCCACCAAACTTTTCCCTAAGACTACATTGATCCACAATCCTCTCGGATCGAATCGCTGACCGATGAAAAACGCAACTGAAATGGCAAGCGCGCAGAGTAGGACAAGATAAAGATCAGGCGGCTAAATTCACGGCTCGCGATATTGTGTCGGCACTGGATACGAGGACTAGCGACTGCCGGTCTGCGTGATATTCTGAGGCAGAGGCTATGCATAGCCGGCTGGATCGGCCGAGCGATTTCGGTCGTCCATCCGGGTATCGGCATCGGCCGTGACGACAGTGGCAGCTAACCGATTCGAGCTTCTCGCCACGTGGTATCTCCGATTCAACGGCTATTTCACCACCGCCGACTTCACTGTTCATCCTGATTTTCGAAACCGTCCCGGCGGGACCGATGCGGACATCATCGCTGTCCGGTTTCCCCACTCAGTGGAAAACCAAAGGCGCTTCAGTTTCCAGCGCGACACTACTTTGATACGCTCGGATCGAATTGACTTCCTCATCTGCGAAGTTAAGTCACGCCGTTGTGATCTGAACCAGAACTCCTGGCGCAACCGAGAGCGAAGGAACGTCGAGTACACGGTCCGGTGGATGGGTTTCGAGCGAGACGATACCCGTATCCATGAGATCGCAGATGAAGTTTACAGATTCGGTGCCCGTGACCTGCTCGAAGAAGAGATTTGCATCCGATTCGTCTGCTTTGGGAGCGAATCGAATCCTGAACTCAGCTCCGCACTGCCCGGAGTTCAGCAGATCCTCCATGAGCACGTAATCGGATACCTGAAGGATCGATTCTCGACGGAGTGCTACCAGATAACCCGAGACAACTGGGATGAGGACATCATCGAGTTCGCCGAACTATGCAAAACGCGGTCCATCCCAGAACTTCTTGCATGGGCGAGAGAAGAAGACGTTCAGAGGCGACAACCCGTGGAACAGCAGATTCGGCAACGGGCGTATGAACTCTACTTGCAGCGACAATCCGGCGATGAACTTGCTGACTGGCTGCAAGCCGAAAGTGAAATTCGGTCCACGAAGAGTGGGTAGGCGACGTTAGCTTACCTCAACCGAAACCATGAATACTACTCTGACCATCGACAGATCAGCAGTTCTCTCATTCTTTGATGAGCTATCTCTCGCAAGTAAGGGACACGTTTCCGCCATTGTTGGCATCGTTGGTGAAGACTTGGGCATCTCGCTTCTTCAGCGGTGCTTACAGGAAACGTACGGCGTAATCAGCAAAGTAGTCACGCACGGCGGTTTACCGAAGACTCCCACGAACGGAACGGGCCGTGGTGACCGTCTCGACCGCTGGTTACTGACACAGCCTGCCCCGAGCAGACATCGAACGCTTTACCAAGTCGAAGTGAAGAATTGGTCATCAACAGCTATCGGGGGAAAGGAGCTTCGCTTAGACGCCGACGAGTCCGCCCTTCGACAGTACCGGCAAGAACGCTGGTTATCTCATTGGGATTCGGAACGGTCCTGCTTTCGATACTCCTTCGTGAGCAAGGTGCTCAGTAGGATGGTCCCGCCGACACACATGGACGACGAGACCGGACGGCTGGCTCCGATTTCACCGCCTGTTCAACTGGATGAGGTTGAGCCGTTGATCTGCTTCTGGTGGGCTACTCACCCGAAAGGCGACGACGTTTCTCTCTTTCGTTACGACACACCCGCACCAGTGAACGGGTTTACCGGGTTCTGGGTCTTCTCAATGTCCAACTACCTTCGGTCGTTGCATGTGCCAGAGATCAATTTGGAAATGCCCATAGCCGCTCGACGGCTACAATGGCTCTCAAGACTGTTCAGGTGAGGTTTGCACCCGGTATCGTTGATGGCGTGCAGAGCAACCCATTCAGTGATTGCTTCCGGTGCGACTTGCCCCTCTTCGGTCACGATTAGTACACGGCAAGTTTCGGATTTGAACGACATGGCGGCTATTCCTAAGGCGCATTATTGCGCCTCACGGTAATCGTACTCAGCCAGACTGGGTTCAGTGCCAGCACTTGCCTCCCTTTCATAGTTCCTTGGTTCGGTGGCGAAGGCTATGACGGTCTGGATTCCGGTCGCAATCCCGCGCCGTTGCGGGGAAACCAGCCTGCTATCCCCGCAACCGATGACATTGAAAACAAAGACCGTGCGGGGATGGCGGGGATAGGTCCGATTGCTAGCGCACGGCGCGTGGATTGTTCTGCAGAGCGCGCGTTAGCACCCACACATGCGTTGGGAACTGGAATGGACGGAGGCTATACCCGCTTTCCCGCTGATCATTGTTGTTCAAGCCGTTAGGCTGCGGGATAGGGCTGGCCACTCTTGCCGGATGCGTTCGGCGTGTGGAGTTTCACGCTCAGTACATCGTCACTCCACCGGGGATTTTGGACTGTGCACACTTTGGTCACGTGCTGGGTATTGATATCCAGAGATGATCCGGTTCGACTCGGGAACCTGCGGACCAGGTGCGTTCAATGTCACGAGACTAGGACCAGGCGGGAGCGTGCGCGAAGGGGCCGGGGGGGGGCCGGTCATTTCCTCGGGCCTTTCCGTTTTCCGTGACCATGGCGCAGCTACGCGTGATAATCCGCGAAATTAGAAACGCAATTTAGAGGAATCACTCATCAAAAGGCGCTGCCGAATTTACTGAGAAGGATTGGAGATGAGAGGAAGGAAACCAAAGCCAACCACGTTGCAGATTTCGGAAGGTGATCCGCGCCGGCTTGGCACCCACAAGCTCGAACAAAAGATGAAGGCGGAAGCGAAAGCGTCTCGCGGCTTACCGGCGTGTCCCCGTCATCTAAAAGGTCTGGCGCGCAAAGCCTGGAAGTTTTGGAGCGAGGAACTGGAGCGGATGAACCTAGACTGCCGGCCGGACGCTCAGATGCTCGAAGGCGCGTGTGTCGCTTACGAAGCCGCAGTCGAATGCTACGAGACCATTCAGAAACAAGGCCGCCTGGTCGCGAAGCGCATTTTGGATCCGCAGACGAACACTTTGGTGGTGGCCAACGTGAAGCCGCACCCGGCCGTGGCCCAAATGAATGCGGCATGGACATTGCTCAAGATGTTTTGTAGCGAATTTGGCTTGAGCCCTATTTCCCGCACACGACTCGCGATTGAAAAGCCGGCTGACAGCGAGGACGATCTCTTAGAAATTCTTTCTCAGCCGCGCGAGCGGAAGGTGCAACCGCCAACCGAGGTCATCCAATGAACCCCTCCGAACGGAGTTTCGCACTCGAGTGGTGGCCGATCGACCGGCCACGGGATTACCCAAAGAACGCCCGGAAGTGGAGCGCCCGGGCAGTTGATACTGTGGCGGCTTCGATCCGGGAGTATGGCTGGAAACAGCCGATCGTTTGCGATGCCGAAGATGTCATCATCATCGGCCACCTGCGACGCGCGGCTGGACGACAGGCTGGAATGACCGAGTGCCCGGTTCACGTCGCACGCGATCTCACGCCGGAGCAGGTCCGTGGGCTGCGGCTGATGGACAACCGCAGCCACGAAGAGGCTGGCTGGGACTTCGAACTGCTCGGCCCAGAATTGATCGACCTGCAGCGCTTGGGCTTCGGCCTCGAGCTCACTGGCTTCGATGAACAAGAGCTTGCCCGCGCGATGATGCAGAAGACTGACGGCCTGACCGACCCTGATGAGTGCCCGCTTGTTCCCGACAATCCCGTGTCAGTGCTGGGCGACCTGTGGTTGTTGGGGCCGCATCGCTTGCTATGTGGAAGTTGCTTGGACCAAGCCGGCGTTGCCCGCGTGCTCGATGGGGGTAAGCCCACGCTACTGATCACCGATCCGCCCTACGGTGTGGAACTCGACATGGAATGGCGCGATCGGGCGGGGCTGAACGGCCGCGGACCCGCTGAGCCCAGCTACATGAAAGAACGGATTGAGGGCCACACGACCACGTCCATCTCGGGAGATACGATCGCGGACTGGTCTCCGGCGTTTGCGCTGGTCCCCAGCCTTGCGATCGCTTACGTCTGGCACGCAACGTCGCACATGATCGAGGTGGCCCAGGGACTGCAGTCGATCGGTTTCGAACTTCGCCAGCAAATAATCTGGGAAAAAACCGTGGCCGCGATTTCTCGGCAGGCTTACCACTGGAAGCATGAGCCCTGTTGGTACGCAGTACGCAAAGGGCAGACGGCCAAATGGATCGGGACGAAGGATCAGACGACTATCTGGGAAGCGGCCAGCCCGAAGCAGATATCGAGCGGATCGAAGGAGGAGAAGTTCGACCATCCAACGCAAAAACCCATCGCGCTCATGGAGCGACCGATTAAAAATCATGACGGCGCAGTGTACGAGCCGTTCGGCGGGTCGGGCACGACCCTGATGGCTAGCGAGACGCTCGGCAGGAACTGTTACTGCGTCGAGATCGAACCACGATTCGTTGACGTGATCGTGACTCGCTGGCAGAATTTCACGGGCCGCGCAGCGATACTCCACGGCTCCCAGAAGACCTTTGAGCAGGTGAAGCTCGAACGGCGGTCGGCGAGTGAAGACGCCGAATCCACCGAACAATTGGCCGTGCGCGGCGAATAGATGTGCCCTACTCCCAGGCTCAAGCCGATGCCGCGTGCAATTTCTTTGAGCACATTCTCAAGCACACCGCGGACGAGTGGTACGGAAAGCCGTTCTTGCTGGTTCCGTGGCAAGAGGAAGCGCTCAGTGCCATCTTCGGCCAGATAGACGAAGCCGGAAACCGCATTATCGAGATGGCGTATTTAGAAGTTCCGAAGAAAGCCGGGAAGTCGGAGATGGCCGCAGGCCTGGCTTTGTTCGTTCTTCTGACCACCAATACACCCGGGTGCCAGGTCTACGGCGCTGCCGCAGCCACGCGCCAGGCGCTGAACGTGTTCCGTGCGGCATGCAAAATGGTCGACCAATCGCCAGTCCTTTCCAAGAGACTCCGCGTGCTTCGCGGCACGCATCGCATTATCAAGCGCTCGGACCCCGAATCGTTCTACGCCGCAGTCGCAGCCGATGGAGATTTCGGGGACGGAGTGAATCCCGCCGTCGTGATCGCGGACGAGATCCATCGTTGGAAAACACGAAAGCAGCTCGACAACTGGGACGTTCTCTCAAACGGCGGCATCACGCGCCGGCAGACGCTCACGATCGCAATCACCACGGCCGGCGTACAGAACGAATCCCCACTGGCATGGCGGCTGCACGAAAAGGCCCGCAAGATCGAAGAGGGCATTGTTTCGGATGCGAAATTCTACGGCCGCATTTACGGTGCTGCCAAAGAAGATGACCCCGCCGACCCGAAGACCTGGATCAAGGCCAACCCTTCGCTCAAGCAAAACGGCGGCTTCCTCGATATCGAAAAGATCAGGGAGAAATTTGTCTCGCATGAAGCCGAAGGCGATCTCACATCCTTCAAGCGCTATTACCTCAACATGTGGGATCAGAAAGAAAGTCGCGCGATCGACATGGTCAAATGGGACGCTTCCGCTGGTGACTGGCATGCTGCCGGCATGCTCGCAAAATCAACCGAGGACAAGGTGCGACCCTTGCCTCACGCCTTGATGGCACGCTTCAAGGACCGGCGCTGCTGGGCCGGCGTAGACCTCTCGATGACGACAGACCTTTCCGCTGTAGCGCTCGTGTTCCCCTGTGATGACACCGGCTTCGACGTGCTGGCGTTCTTCTGGATGCCGGAACAGGCCGTGCGCCAGCGGGAACGGCGCGACGGTATGCCGTACCAGCGATGGGCCGATCAGGGATTCGTCGAGCTTTCACCTGGTGACGTGATCGACTACCGTGACATCACGGCACGGCTGGTGTGGGCGTCAGAGATGTTCGACCTGCAAGAAATCTGCTTCGACCCGTGGAACTCACGACAGATCTCGATCTCGATGATTGAGCAAGGCTATGACTGCATCGAGATCCGGCAGGGTGTTGCCACACTATCCGAGCCGTCCAAGAAGTTGCTCGAACTGGTCGCATCTGGCAAGCTCCGCCACGGAGGAAATCCTGTGCTGCGCTGGAACGCGAGCTGCCTCTCGACGAAGGAGAGCAACGATAACCTGATGTTCACAAAGCCGGAGCGGTCGAAAAGTTCCTCGCGCATCGATGGAATCGCGGCAACGGTCAACGCGCTGGCGCGCGCGATTGTGAGGAAGCCGCGGCAGATGAGCATTTACAGTACGCGGGGCATCTTGACGGTCTGAGGTTGGCCATAGCATGGGCCCCTGAAAAGCGAAATGCCCGCCGCGGCCGAAGCCGGGCGGGCAGAAGGGCCGGACGGGATGCTACTTTTTGATCGAGTAAACGCGCTCGCCGTCCTCGCGCTTGGCGGATTCGACGGTGAGCCCCATCTTCTTGCCCACGGTACCGGAGAGGAAGCCCCGGATCGAGTGATTCTGCCAGCCAGTCAATTTTGTGAGTTCGGCGAGGGTTGCACCTTTGGGCCGCCGGATCAGGGCCAGGATCTTCGCGCCCTTGCTTTCCGGGCGTGGGGCGGAGGCCTGCTTGGCCCTAGCGGGTTTGGCGGCTTTGGCTTGCCTCTTCAGTCCGGCCTTGGCTTTCGCACCCTTGGCGGCTTTCTGGCCCGTGGGCGCGCCCTTCTTTTGGCTCGCGCCCTTCTTCGAGTGGGTCTTCTCCGGCGCGACGTGCGCGCCCTGTGCCGCAACAGTGGCGGCTGTGTTGGCTTCAGCGTTGGTCATGTTGGTTCTCGTATCCTTTTCTGCGCTTCGTTTGCGCCTGACGATTCATCGCTCTTGTCCGCCGGAAAGGCAAGGCAATAGTGAACGGGTTGCGCAACGTTAAGCGTGGGAGGCGAACACGTGGCGACATCAGCTGAATCGAAGCGATCGCCAGCCGCGAGCGTTGCGATGCTGATCCATCAAGCAGTGAGGCGCCGAGAAAACTATCCTGATGGACGATGTCCTTCGTTCTCGGCAACGTCGACGTGAGCGGCAGCGGTCCGTACACGTACACCATCATTCCGGCTCTGGGAGCAACGAATCCGACCGGCCTCGAGTTGCCCTACTCTCGTTCGTGCAGCAGATCCGGCCTGGTGGTTCAGCGGTGCTGGACGAAATGCTGGTGGGCTGCGCAGTCAAAGGTTGGAAGCTGTCGATTAAGAACTCGCCGGGCCGCGCCAGCGCGATGATCGCGGCGGAATGCGTGACTACCGGACAGTACACCTCGCCCAGCGGAATCACGCTGCCCGCCGTTTATTCACCGCACGAGTTCAATGCCGAAATGATCAGCGCGCTGACCTTCAACGGCATCAACTACCTCTCCGGCAGCAGCGCCAAGGACTTCGTGTCCATGGAAGCGTCCTGGGAGAACAGCTTCCGGCCCGGATTTTTTCCTGGTTCGGGGGCGCAGGATGGCTACCAGATCCAGGGACGTTTCGAGTGGGGCGACCGCGTCTTTGCAGTGCAGTTCGTGGTGCGCGTCGAGGCAGGATCGGCCGAGTACTCGAACCTGATCAATCTGACCACCGGGACCGCCACGTTCACCGTGACTCGCGACACCAACAATTCCTTCACGATGCTCATCCAGAAGATGGGTTTCAACGTCGCGGAACTCAGCAACACGGATGGCATCGTGACGCTCCAGATCACCGGCGTGCAACTCTTCGACCCCACTAACGGGCTGGTGACCATGACGATCATCACGCCGCAAACGGGTATCTGCCAATAGGAGGTGTGAATGGAAACCGAAAAGAAAGCGGGCTTCGATGCGTCGAAGCCGTTTGTGGTGCCGATACTTTCAGGCGGCCAGAAAAGCTGCGAGATGCGGTTCCCTTCGGACGAGGAGTGGTGTGCCTGGGCGCGTGCGCAGCGCACCGTCCGCCATTTTCTTGGACGCGGCAAGTCGCAGAGCGAGGACGTGGACCTGCCGAAGATCAACGCGGAACTGTTCGCGAAGATTCGCTCCGACAAAGATGGCCCGGAGTTCGACGACGCCGAGGTCGGCATGGTGATCGGGCGAATCGAGCGGTGCGCGGTGGCCAGCGTCGAACGCGAGGGGATCAACTACCGGATCGAGATGAAGGTTCCTGGCGCCCGCGTCGTTCACGTCCTACGCATGCCAACCGCCAAGGAAATGCGGGACCACGAACGGGCTTCGACCAGCGTGGTCGCAGCGCGTCGTTCGATAGAAACGCGCGCGTTCCTGGAGCCGAGCGGTGCGGTTTACGACAAGCTCCATATCTCGCACGACGGTTACGCGGGCGCGGTGCCGATCGTGCACAAGTCAGCGACGGTGTCCGAGGCGATCGCGCAACTCGAAATCGAGGCCGACGAAGACCCGGAATAGCCACGCCCGACGACTGGCCGGACGAGCCGGGCGTTCGCTTCCTGAGCCGGTCAGTACTGCACCAGGTGACGCTCTGTGGGCCTGAAGAAGAGTGTCCCGACCGCGTCTTCCGCTGCCGCAGTTGCGGATATTCGGCGCAGACGGAGTTGGATCGCTGCCCCGCATGTCGTGCGGACTGGAAGGCCCTCGACGTCAGCCATGGGCCTGCCTGTCCGAAGGATCGGCTCGAAGAAGCAATGGACACGCCGAACGACGCTCTTGTTCGACGATCTTCCGCATTCTGAACGCAAAGAGCATCGGGCTGACGATCACGCTCGCGGATATCACGGAGCAGGAGTTCCGCGTGTTGGAACTCATCGAAGGTGAGCGCCAGGAGCAGATTACGACCGGGCGCAGCAGCATACAGAGGTCCCGATAGCGGCGAATTATGAAGTGCCGAATAACTTCGACTTGGGCTCTCGGTCCGAGCGAGTTCACCCACCGCAGCACACACATCGCGTGCCTTGGCTTACCTGTCGTGGCGTACCTTCCGTTGCGTCATTCCTGCACATCTGGTAGTATCCGGGCTGTGGACTGGGACGCGTTCATCTGTCATGCGCATGAAGACAAAGCGTTCGTTGGTTCGCTCGCCCAAGCTCTTCGTGCGGCGGGCCTCAGAATCTGGTACGACGATTTTGAACTCAAAGCGGGAGACAGCCTGCGGCGGTCGATTGATCGTGGTCTCGCTCGTTCCAGATTCGGGGTTGTGGTGTTAAGCAGAAGCTTCTTTTCCAAGAGCTGGACCCAATACGAGCTGGATGGGCTGGTCCAGAGAGACCTGGACCGAAAGGTCATCCTGCCTATTTGGCATCAAATAGAACGTGGGGATCTCATCAAGCTTGCTCCCTCCCTTGCTGATAAAGTTGCGATCCGCTCTACATCTGGCATTCCTTCTATCGTCTCAGCCATAGTGGAAGCTATCGATAATGAGGGAAATTCACATCTACCGCAAGATGCGCCCCTCGAATCATCGGTAAAACTGGAAAAGCCTCGCATGAATCTCCTGCGAGATCTTCCAATGACATCGCAGGAACGAGACGATGTGTAGAGAACATCGCGATCTGGGAGACTTGCCCACAAAGCTGTCTTTGCCCCAGCTTCCTCCGGTCGGCTTAAGTGTCGCGTGACGAACGCAATTTGCTATGTCCGATGAACTGTCAATCTTCGACCCCCCGATAGATTCACCGATCGACAACCTCGGGAAGTCAGCATTCGCGCCGTCGGTCGCCACTTCTCTTTCGAACGCCCAGGGAACGGTCTTGTTGCAGACGTTGAACATCACGGCAACTCCTAACGAGAAGCGCCCCATCCCGATTCCAGAGAGAACGATTATCTCGTTGGGAGACCCACGCAAGGGCCCGCCTTCGAGATTGGTCGGTACCGAGGCTGAATTTGAGCTGAAGATATCGCTTTTAGTTCATAATTTGTCGGAAGGCGCAATTCGGCTCTGCGATATCAAGGCGCACATCTATCATGTGTCGATGTATTCACAGCGCTTAGCGATCGTTCCATGGGCACCGAGGGTTCAGTTGGCCGCTGACAACACAGCTGACTTAGCTGCGGTGGGGTCGGATCTAAGCGGGGGGAGAGCCCAACCAATCGATTTGGTCCTTGAGACATCTGTTTTCGATACACTCTTCACAACCGTAGTATTTGGACTTACCGTGTTTTACGAGATCGCGCCCAGGGACGTCCGAACCGTGCATCATGTCCCATCAGACAAGATTTACATTTTCCAGCATGATCACCATTGGGGTGCCAGTAAGTGTCATTTCGTTAGCAGGAGCGCGGCTGAAATTGAGGAGCGACGCCAGGAAGCACCTGGCGATCACGGTTTTTTCGACAGCCTGCTGAGGATCGTCGAGTTGCACACTAGTCCAAGGGAACAAAAGTCCCTGTCTGCAAGGGCGGGGGAGCAAGTATCGACCGCTCCTCCCACAGCCCAGGGCACCGGTGATGCTGGTGCGGACCAACCGCTCCAGAAACCCGAGGAGGAGAATCCAGTATCTGTTCTTTTCGACTCGCGGACTCAGGTCGGTAGCACGGTCTCAGAGTTGGGCACTGACTTTGTGGTCGTCGGTTTGACGCTGCCAACTCCTGAACCGCTGTCGGGTTCGCCAAACCTATATCGGCACGTTTACGAAGACCTCGCGGCTGCGCACAACAGATTGAAACATTCCCGGACGTTCTTTGCGATTACCTCTGTGGTTCGTAGCCCAATGAGGAACGCATACTGGATTGTCGCGATTTTTGATAACGAGATTCTGAACAGCGAAGCCCTCCACGACATTGAGGGTGCCGTCACGATGTTGTCAACGGCCGTTCAAACAAGTCCTTCATTTGAGACTTGGTGCGGCAACACTGGTTACTTCGTGGTCAGTTATAGTGACGAACACAAACGCGTTCTCGCCGTGAATTTTGGAACGACTCTCACCTTCACGAGTTTCGCCGTGGCCGAGAACAAGCGATATTTCACTGGCGAGTACGAGCCAGAATATCTGGCCGCTTCAGGTCTCTTCATTGGCACTTGCCACTTCTTCCTCGGTCGCTATGGACAGGCAATATCGGAATGGCAGTTCTCTACCTCGCACTCCGCACACCCGAATCCGTTCTTCAACATTGCGTGCGCATATTCGAAACTCGGCGACATAAGTCAGGCATATGAATACTGCATGCGGGCTGTGGAGCATGGCGTTTCGCGTGACCTTGTGCTGCACGATCCCGACTTGAGCGCACTCAGACAGCATTCGTCGTATACGAAAATCAAAGATGCTCTGGGAGCATGAAGCTACTTTCGTTGTTAGGGCGTTAGCAAAGAGACCAGGGTTGGGTCTCAGGCAGATTGCTACGCTGAAGCCTCATAGTATTGGATAGACAAAGACCTACGCCCATTCGATCCTCCGACCGCGTGCTCCGCAGGCTGTCCTGCCGAAGACAACTGTGCTGAAGTTTCAAACGTTCATCAAAAGCGCTCGGTTCGTTTATTCCCCATACACCGCGACTGAGATGCAGGGCTTCGCGCCAGTCCTGGCGGATTCGATCCGGGCACGTATCCAGCGCGGCCAGAACATCTAAGACCAAGCGGCGGCGCCTCTGAAGGTCGGACTGCCGTGCCGTCGCGGCTACCCGGATTACAAGGTGGCGCGAGGTCTCAATCCCATTCGCGACTGGACGTGGCGCGGCCATACCCTGCGCTGCCTCAAGGTCCTGACCGCAAATGAGAACCGCGCGGCGATTGGGTTTCTCGATAAAGCTCTTCCTGGCCGGCGAATGACGGCCTCGCAGATCGCGGCGTTCAACAACCGGCGCGAGGCGCAGTGGGGTTTGTCGCCGCGCGACCGACAGGCGGTGCTCGCCGCATTCCAGTCGCGTCCCTTCGAGATGCTCAAGGCAGCTTGAAATGGCAGACCAAGCAGAGCGCGTAATCCTCGAAGCCGAGGAAACGCCGGTACTCGAATCGGTCGGCAGGGCCAACACCGCGCTCGACAGCTTCGACTAGCGATCGCTCCCACGCGCGACGAGGAGGATCGCTCCAAGCGCGCGAGCGATATCCAAGGCCAGATCCAGCGGTTGCAGAAGATGCTGGAGGATGCCGAGGCAGTCACCAAGCGGACGGACCTGCGCGAGGGCAAGGATGAAAGGGATCGGCTTCGCGCCAGGTTCTTCGGTACGCACGATGGTATGGAGAGGCATACGCCGACGCCAAGAAGGACGTTGAGCGGCTCCAGAAGCAACTGTTGGAACCGGACAAGCCGTTGACGAGAGCGCAAGCGCAGGATCTGGGTCAACAACTCCGGACTGCCGAAGCTACCGAAGCCCGCCGCAAGGCGGCACTGGATGCGGTCGCAAAAGGCGCGGAGCAGCTCAAGGATTTCCGTCGCCAGGCAACCGAGTTCGAGAAGAAGGGCGATGAAGCCGAACTGGATGCGATCGGCAAGATCTACTATCAGCGCGATCAGCTTCTGAAACAGGCCGAGAAGGTGAAGGCGTCGGAATCGGAGATCGCCGCGATCCGCAAGTCGGCGGACGAGCAGGCTGCCGTTCTATCGAAGAATGCGTGGGAGGAGTTTGAAAAGTACGCCGAGAAGGAAGAGGCCGATCGGCGCAAGAAGATGCTCGCGCCGCTTGCTACGATTCTGGGCTCCGGCTCCAAGGGCGGCACATCCGGTCTCTACGGGATGTTCAGTAAGGGCGGCTTCTCGAAGTCGCTCTCCAACCTGAAAGGCACGTTCTGGAACCAGGACGCCTGGAACGCCTCTGATAGCAACTTCTGGGGTGGCGTCCAGGGCGTAGCGAAGTCTCCCGCCGCCGGAGCCGCCGGCATGATGCTCGCGACCAGTGGGCTGTTCGGATCACAGCGCGGCACGTGGACAGGCGCTCTTGAAGATACCGCCGGTGGCGCATTGATCGGCGAGCAGATCGGCGGTCCATGGGGGGCCGCGATTGGAGCGGCGGCGGGCTTCACTGCCGGAACGGTCGAGAAGTTGCTCGGCATTGAATCACCGCAGAGGAAGGCGCACGACGACATCAAGAGCATCTACGGCGTGGACATCCCGCAGAACAGTGGCACCATCAAACAGGTGGTGCAGATCGCGCAGTCCCAGTTCGGCGGCGATATCGCGGTGGCCGTGCGATCCCCGAGCGTGCGTCAACTTGTGATGCTGTACTCGGAAGCCACAGGACAGAAGATGCCACTGTCGGCCACCACGCCTTACGCCGGGAGTCTTGTGGAGCAGGGCGGTAAGCTTTACCAACAAGCCAGCTACCAGGATGGCCAGGCGCACGTGTACGCTTCGAACATCTCGACGCTCGGCGGGATCGCGGCCGGGACCTATCCCACACCGGGGAACCCGAACACGGGAGGTGGCACGGGCGCGACGTACATGTCGCTGAACATCAGCGGCTCCGATGCGGCGAACTTCATGACCGGACAATTCGTCACGCCGCAGTTCGTGACGGACCAGGCGATGGCGGCGCAGTATTCGAGCTACGGGCGGACGCAGCAGTCGGCCAACATGCAGCTACCTGGATTGACGGTAGCGTGATTCAAGATGCCGGGCAATCTCGTTCAAAGCGAACCCAACGGTGTGATGCCAGCCTCGCTGTGCACCGCTTTCACGGAGCTGCGCGAGTATGCTCAACTCCAGAACCAGTACCACGACGGCACGATCCAGCGGTCGCAGCTTGCTCAAACCTCGCGCCGCACGTTCCGCTTCAGCAAGCGCCTCAACGCATCGACACTCTTAGCGCTGTACAACTTCTGGGTCTCCCAAAACGGCGGATTGACGCCGTTCGCGTTCTATAACCCGTTCGATGTCGCGGCCGGCCAGCAGATCGGCAGCAACTACGATCCCACTGGCAACAACACTCAGGGGCGCGTGACGGTGGTGTTTCGTGGCAACTGGGCGCAGGCCATGGACATCGCGCGGACGAACGTGCAGGGGCTGGAAATCGTGGAGGTGGCTTAACTGTGGGGCTCTATTCGCCCTTCGCTGGCGAACCGCTAGCCATGCGCTGGATGACGCCCCAAGCCCAATCCAGAGCACTCTTGGGACCTCGCTGCCGCGCGATCACGGCACCAACTATAAGCGCAGACCATACCTGCGGTTTCAGGAGTACGTTCTCCCAAAACCAACTCAGCAGCCACCACCAAGGCCGGCCTTTCACCTTAAACGGAAGCCCGGGCTCAACGTCCCGGCTTCCGGCGGACGAGAAGACTTTCAGCGCAACTTTTGCGTTAGCCTCTCCCTCAGGATCTCTCAGCCATGACCAGAATCGCTGTTTCAAGCACCAGTGCCACCCTACGTCCCCCCCACCAAGATCGAGCGGTTTTGTCGTTGGGATGGCCTCGGAAGTGCAGTCAGACGCGTGCATGTCTACGCCATCGGCAGTGATCGCAAGACGCGGCTGAACTGAGAGCTTTTCGCTCGCGGCGTCGGCCTCGACCGCCTTTCCCAGAGCCGGAAATATGTATGGGTGGAAAATGAGATCGAATGGTTTCTCACCGTGGGTCAGATCGACTTCGAGAGGGTAGCTGAAAACACCGAAGACTGTCACAACAATCTGGTGCCCGCCGACTGCAAATGCAACCTTCCCCTTCCCGGCCTGATTGCTCAGGATGTCCGCTGCGCTGTTGGCATCGAGGCCAAGATGATGATCGCGGAGCACAGAGACCGCCGTATCGAGGGCGCGGCCTGTCAGCGAGTTGACCTCAGCCTCGGCCGTAAGCTTCGCATCACCGAGTCTCTTCATATCATTCTGGAGCCTATCGATATTGTTCTGGAACTGGTCGCCCTCACTGAGCAGCTTAGAGATCTCAGCGAGGGCACCGTCGACGTCTTCTGCATACACTTTGGCTACTCTGGCCTCTCGCATCCAGCTCTGACACGCCTGGCTCCTCCAGCAGGAGCTGTCTTTGAAGCCCTGCACGAACTCGACCGCGCGTTTGGCCCGCTCCAGGTCAAGCGACATCTGAGCTTGCCCGACGACTGAACTGGCTGTTGCTAGGACCATGACAGTGACGACAGACAGACGATAGGGGACGGTGACGCAGTAAGCGATTCGCGAGCTAATCATAGGTCCTCCTCTGTTGTCCCGCCCTGTGAGTCACCTGACGGGAACATCTCGCACTAAGCATATCTCTCTATCGGCGAGCGGAGTTGAGGGTCGCGGTCGTCAGGTCCGGTCCAAAAAGTCATGTCCGACATCATCGGCCGCATCGCCGCCACGGTGACCAACTCGGGCCAGACATTCCCGCTCACCACGCAGTACCCGTTCGGCTTCTCCGTCGAGCGCCCGGTGATCGTCCACCGCTTCGGCGGCATCGCCGCCGGGATTTATCCGACGCCGGGCAACCCCAACACGACTGGCGGCTCTGGGGCCACATACCTCTCGCTGAACATCAGCGGCGCCGACGCGGCGAACTTCATGACCGGACAGTTCGTCACACCCCAGTTCGTGACCGACCAGGCGATGGCGGCGCAATATTCGAGCTACGGGCGCACGCAGCAGTCGGCCAACATGCAGCTACCCGGACTGACAGTGGCGTGATCCAGAATGCCTGGCAATCTCGTACAATCCGCACCCAACGGCGTGATGCCGGTCTCTCTCTGTACCGCGCTCACGGAGCTGCGCGAGTACGCTCAACTCCAGAACCAGTATCACGACGGGACGATCCAGCGGTCGCAGCTCGCGCAGACTTCGCGTCGCACGTTCCGGCTCAGCAAACGATTGAGCGCTTCCGTGCTCTCCGCGCTGTACAGCTTCTGGGTTTCCCAGAATGGCGGCTTGACGCCTTTCGCCTTCTACAATCCGTTCGAAGTGACGTCCGGTCAGCAGATCGGCAGCAATTACGATCCCAGCGGGAACAACACGCAAGGGCGCGTGACGGTGGTGTTCCGTGGGAATTGGGCCCAAGCCACGGACATCGCGAGATCCAACCTGCCAGCGCTGGAATTGGTCGAAGTTGCGTGACTGGGCGGGCATTCAGCATAGCCTAAAAGCCATAGCGGGTATGTGATCATGGTATACTGACCAAACTATTGCGCCCAGCCATCGGGAGACCGTTAAAATGCCGCGTGCGGTTCGAATCTTTTGGGCCTGTACCGCCGGGATCCTGTGCCCGCTCATTCTCTCATTTGCGGCAGATGTCGAACCTCGTAGGGCCACAGACGTAACTCTCAGACTGATCCTTTCCGACATCCCAAAAAGCACGAAACAGGTGGAGGTATGGATACCACTTGCACATAATGACAGCTACCAAGCCATCTCGAACTCTACGGTCAAGAGCGATTATCCTTACCATTCGGTGTATTCGTCGAGTCAACGCGAACCAAGTCTCTTGCATTTGAAATTCCATCCCAACAGCGACAGGGTTGCGCTGAGTCTGGCTTTTCAGGCAACTAGAGCCGCACGTGCGACGAGCGGCTCTAACGCACCCTACGATTATGTAAGGCTCTTTTTGAGTCCCCAAAGCCCGAATGACTCGATAAGAAATGCTACCCCGGCGATTACAAAGGGCATTGATACCGAACTTCGGAAGGCACGCGCAATTTTCGAGTACACGCTTAAGAATTCACGAGACTCTAAGGCTGACAATCGAGACGGATTTGACTGTGATCAGGTGGTGCGATTCGTGATGCTAAGCCGCGCCGCGGAGATCCCAGCGTACCTTGGGAGCGGTTTTAGGCTTCCTTCGACTCGAAGAGAAGGTTCAGTGCTGAATCACTACTGTTGGGCGAGCGTCTTTGTTAGGGATACGGGTTGGGTGCCTGTTGACCTGATCAGTGCGCTGCATGCCGACGATCCGAAATCTCGTGAGCAGTTTTTTGGTCGCCTCGATGAAAACGTTGTCGAGCTTTGGTCCGAGCAAAACGTGGTGCTAACTCCACCACAACAAGGGCCTCCGATTGGGCTCCTTATTGGGCCATATGTGGAATATGACGGAAAGCCTATATCTGGTCTCAATTTCTTCGCGGACTACAAGAACCGCGAATTGCCGAAACAGCAGGCCCCATCTCAACCGCCGCCGCAACCACAAACAGCTGCTCCGATGCGCCGGATTGATTGGGTAATGATTGGGGTGGTTGCGCTCGGCGTGATTGCGTTGGCATCAATGGCACTGATCTCCGTGATACTCGACAAGTTGCAGGGCGTCGACCTCTCCCCAGTTGTTGAGGAAATTAAAACGATTTGGGTAATGCGCTACGCCTGGGAGGCAAGAATCGCCCAGGAAAACGACCCGGCTAAGCGACGAAGAATGCTCTTTGACAGGCGGTTTAGCGAGGCGAAACGTGCATTGCGACTGGCATCATGGGACTATCGCTGGAGTTCGTTGCTCGCTTCATCATTGCGTTTCAGTAGGTATGTCGTTGGTGGCGTATTGGCCGCTTCGTTGGGACAGAAGGATCTTCAACGGCCTTCTGTCGTTGGGGCATTGGGTTTGCTTGTCATTGGTGCATCAATTACCGACGACAGGTTCAAGCCGGAAGCTCGGGCAAATCGAGCCTCGCAGCGCAAAATTGCCCTACTGACCCTGGTGCGAGATATTGAAGAGGGCATGGTCGAGGCTTCCACCGATCGTGAATGTGAGGATTTCAAGGTCCTAGCGGAACAGATATCGCGGCGACTTAGGGAGATTACTGGTGACAGTAAGAGTCCTGCTGAAACTACATCAGAGCCTCCAACTGAAACGGCGATCGAAAGTCCAGCAGGTGCCTCAAAGACCGCTCCAACTCCAAATCCTGCAAGTCATTCGGTTACTTCATCATCGTCATCATAGAATAGGCTGCCTTTCAAACGGCACGTTCTCTGCATCAGAAAGCGTGCTGAATGTCTGGTAGTGTATGGCCCCCAACCCCCATCACCCCAGGCTGATACTCAATATGTCCGATACCATCGGCCGCATCACCGTCCCCACGGTGATCAACTCCGGCCAGACATTCCCGCTCGCCACGCAGTACCCGTTCGGCTTCTCCGTCGAGCGCCCGGTGATCGTGCATCGTTTCGGCAGCCTCGACGCCAAGCAGGAGCAGCGGTATTACATCGGCATCGGCCCGCGCAAGTTTCAGTTCAAGCGGCCGAATCTCAACTGGGCGGAAGGCCGCCAGCTCAAGGCCTTCTGGGAGTCGATGCAGGGGCCATGGAAGGCGTTCACCTACAACGTCCCCAACCCGGATGGAACGACCACCGGCGTGCTCGTGACCTTTGAGCAGCCGCCGATCTCATTCGAGTACCTCCGCAACGCTGCACAGGTGGGATTGAACCTCGTCGAAGTAGTCGATCCGACGCAAGCGCCCACCTACGCGATCACTTCCACCTGCCTGCGGTTCCCCTCGAGCGCGCTGTCCACCGCCCTGCTCTCTGAAGTCCAGCAGATCATTCCGCTCGTCCACATCCGCGTGCGCGAATCCGCGGTCGCGGACATCTATCTATCAGACCGGCGCGTCACCGTCGGCGGGCAACTCTACCTCCCGCGCTTGATCGGCATCGGCGAGCCCGGCTCTGACGTCCTGATTTCCCAGGACATCAAAGGCACGTCGGACAACGTTCGCTTCACCTTCGGCAACGGCGACCGCGTGATGACGCAGGTTGCCAACGACACGGACCTGAAGTACGCCGAGATCGACCTCTGCCTTTTCCATGTGAACTCGGGGATTCTGTTGCAGCTCTGGAAGGGCGTCATTCAGAACTTCACGAGCGACGGGACGCCGATTTTCCCCGTGACGTGTTCCGACGGCTTCTTCCAGATCATGAACCAGTACCCGGAGCGGCAACTCAGCCGCCAGTGCTGGAAGACCTACAACGATGGCGTGAATTGCCTGGGCGTCAAGAGGCAGAAGCGCCGCAGCAGTAACCGCCGCAGGTGGCGATCCCACGAGTTGCGATTACTACCTCGAATCGAAGAACGGATGCCAGGTGCACGGCATGGCTCCATACTTCGGCGGGCATCAGGCCGATCCGCAAGGCGTCGTCATCAAGGACAACTCCACCGGCTTCCTCGGCTTCGGCCGCAACACTGTAACCGCCACTTCCATCCTTTCCGATACGATCTGGGGCCTGGCTCTGCCGGAAATCTGGTGCAATAGCGACGGCAATCCGCTGTTTGCTTTCGTCGCCAACGCTCTGATGGTGGCGTACCGCGATGAATCCGACTATGCCGACTCCCTCGGCATTCTCGGTGCCGGCCCCATCGGCGGATTCACCGGGATGTACGTGGTTACCAACGCCGACGGCTACCGCTACGTGGTGGCGCCCATGGTTGATGGCTACACACCACAAGGCTTCAAGGTCGATGGCAACCTGAACGTGCAGATATCGAGGGGCAGACGGTCACGGATTCCATGTACGACCTGGACGTCGGGCCGAAACCGATGGACGTGGTGCCCGCGCCTCTGCCGCCGCTGTTCTATCCGATGCCGCTCGGTCCTGCGTGGGCGCCGTACCAGGTGCAAGCTGCGGCCAATGACGCGCTCTTTCCGGGCGAGTGGACGTTCGATACCAATCAGTCCTATGCGCAGTTGGCCGACGGCAGCATGCTTGCAAACCTCCTGGTTACCGGGAAGCTGCCAGTCAACGAGTTCAGCGCCACGGGGGAGGTGCGCCGGGGATCAGATCGATCTCGCAGTCCACGACGGGTGGGTCGTTACCGGCCAACGTAACATTGCGCGTGGCCATCTGCGCAACCGACTCGAACGGGCTTCCTTCGGCTCCGTCTAATATCACCATCATAGGGACCTCGGCATCTGGAACGGACACGTTCACCTTGGAAGACATCACCTGGCCGGCAGTCGCGGGCCTCGTTTCCTACGTGTCGTTCGTGGCCACGCAGGACGACTTGATTTGCGCGCAGGCGACTGGAACGCTGACCGCCGGTCCGAGCAACACGTACACGCCCGGATCGATCGCGTTCGGCGGGCCAGTGTTGCGCTCGACATGGGCGTTGCCGTCTCCGTATGTCAGCAAGGTCCGGATCAAGGCCAAACACGAGATCCATGGCGGCGTAATCGGCGGCTCGATCGATAGCGTATCCGCCGGCACGCTCGTCACCGGCTATCTTCAGGACGCGCCGGCCTCCACGAATCCATCCTGGACGCCCGTGGGCCGCATCATCTCCATCATCGGCAGGCCGGAGGGCGACACGCCGTATTTCAGTGCGAAGGTCACCTCGTGGGACCAGACCACCGGCACCCTCGGCGTGACTCCAGACCCGAACGGCATCGTCCAGGAAGGCGACTGCTCGTTCTGCGGTTTACTGCCGATGCCTCAAACACCACGAATCCGACCTCCGTTACCGATTCCGGCTGCCAGAACAACGTCTATCCCAACGGCATGACGCCCGGCGCAGAGGTCGGCAACCTGATCCGGGTGATTCAGGGAGTCTCACGCGGGACGACGCCGGTGAAGATCGTCGCGAATACAGCGACCACTCTCACGTGGGACCTCCCCATGGTCATCAATCCCGGCGACGTGTGGATCATCAAGGAACCGACTTGGCCCTACTCCTGCGACACGACGTCGCTGGACAACGGCAACCCGCTGGCGGTGACGACGATCAACATGCCCACGAACAATTTCGTGGACGAGACGCTCGTGATCGTGGGGTTCACCGTGGACGTGAACGGCAACGAATCGCCCGACGGCGATGCGCCGATCCGCGAGGACTGGGTTTTCGGCGCTGAGGGACTTTCGAAGGTCGCCGGCCTGGTTTTCCAGATGCAGGGCACGCTGGGGATCGAGTCTAACGCGGCTCAGCCTTTGTATTTGAACCGTCCCGTGACAGTCGGCGATGTGAAGGCTTACGTGCAGTCGGCTCCCACCGGCTCGGGGATCAGGTTCACGATCTACGTCGGAGGCGCAGCCTGGCTCACGCTCACGATTCCGGCTGGCCAAACAGCCGTGGTCGCCACGCCTTCACAGGTTGCCGCCCTGTCACAAATCCCTGCGAACACAGCGGTCTCCATCGGCATTACCGCGGTAGGCAGCACGTTTCCGGGCGCGGATCTTTCGGTGTTCATTTATGCGTAATTCGATCCGCGACGAAGCCCGGCCACGGTCCCAAATCGAATCTGCTAATCTCTCGCGTGGGGAATAGCCGTGTCACACCCACCGGAGAAGCTGTGGCCCTTGACATTAGCGGACCATCACGCCAAAGACCGTGGGCTGTGGTGCGCAAATTGCCTGGACTACATCCACAGGCCCGTCGGCCGTCAAAACCAGCGCCAGGCGCTTCAGAACCATCATCAGCTTCCTATGGATTACCTGGATGAACTGGAACAGCACGGAGTCTCTTTTCCCCGCCGATGGACGATACCGGTTCACGCCTGGCCGTGCCATCAGCACCACCCGAAGGGCTTGGACTTACAGAGCATCTCCGACGCGAGCGCTACCTTCTTGAGTCAGTTGGACCGCGGCCCGTTTAACCTTGAACGACATGACCACTTGGCAAAGCAGTTTCACGATCGTGGCTTATACGGCCACTCTGCGATCGTCAAGGAACGAATCAAGAAGCATCTTAGGAGCGATGCTCGGATGGATGAGTACTGGCAGACCCTGGAACGCCAGATTGCCTCCGGGGCAGGATTTCGATACGTGTTGCCCTTCACCGCTGAGTCTCCCGAAGAGCCAGGGTACCCCGAGCTTCTATTGGTGCGTTCCAATGACGCAGCCAACAGGCACCAATGGAAGCGCTCCCGCCAATACTACGATCGTGCGGTGGCCCAGCGTCCGAAGCCTAGGTCCGAACGCGCAGAACGACTTGAGCCGTACTATGCACTCAGGAGGGCACAGCAGTCTGATCGCAAGCGTGCGGATGTAGTTCGTGCACTAGAAACTTGTGACGGCCTCGGGTACAGTTTTGACACAGCGAAGGTGATCGGCTCTGGGATTCTGCTTGATGAAGGCGGCGCGGAAGACCTTAAAGACGCCAGGAATTATGCCAACGAACTCCTCGACACTGGACGGGACACAGCTTGGCTTTATCGGGCAGAGAGCCATTTCCTTCTGGCGTGCGTAGGAGTCGAGAAAAACGAGAGTCCGCAGACTATCTACGGTGATCTCGCGGTTTCTCAGTATATCTACGTTATGTTGGGGCTCCAGGGAACACCACATCCCAAGGTTCCTGCGTGCCGGCCCCCTGAACGGAACGCTTGGCCGGGAGACGTCCTTATAACCAACAGCAAGCTACATGGCCTGACTTCCTTGTCATGCCTCAACGTGCGGCAGCGAAAGATTGTGGAAAGTGGGCTGCAGCGGGAGTTGCTGAATGACCTTGCTGGATGGAGGCGAGACTTTCACCTTGAATGAACTCTCATTAAGCTGAATCCTGTCGAAATCGTTCGCTCGCTCTTGCGACGTAGGCTATTTCTCTACCCGGCGCGGCCGCCTCGCTCTCAAGAAGGGCGAGCTTGCGGCGGCGCACGGCAAAGAGGGATTTTGCGGCGTTACTCCAGTTGATCTTGACAAGGTTCTCGGCAAACTCCAGGGTCGTGGTACACACCGACTCGATAATTCCGCGATCGTATTGAAGTCTGTGGCGCTGCAGGTGTCTCTCATACAAGCCCAACAGCCACTGAAGTTTTTCCTCAATTTCGCGTGTTGGGAGATCCAGGCGTGCCACATCACGCATCCACAAGCGCAGCCCAATGAGCGATTGTCTGCAATCGGAGTCCGACTTGAAATCGAGGATTGCCTCGATCGACGCTGTTTCCCCTGGTAAAGGCATTGCCCTAAGCACCACCTCCGCCACGTCAGAATGTTTCGCGTCCGCGAGCTTTCGATCTCCAAGAACGCTGGCGGCAACGGGCTGCACATCATCCCAAACGTCCGGCATCGGTGCCGCCGAAACTGCGTCGGCAATTCCAGTTGACCGTAAATAGTCAGCCGTGAAGCGAGCGACGAGGGCCAACCTGAGCGACTGAATCTTTTGACTCAGCCAAAGTTTTTCACCTCCTCCGGGCTCCGGATACCTGAATAGGGCCCCGTCTCCCGCATCTAGCCAGGGTCCACCAGCCGCGTCAAAAAGTTCCTCTTGAAACCTACACAAAGCGCCCAGCAAGAAATAGTCTCGGCGATGTTCCTCGCATTCGTAGAATGACGGGGGCGGTGGTTCGACGCGCTCAAGTAGATCCTGCGCTTCGAGCCACTCTAATTGGTCGGCGACGTTGGGGTCACCGTGCACGAAGTTGCGGTGAAGATGCAGAAGATCCTCAAGGCCAATGACTGCAAGACGATCGAATAAGAGTAGTTCCCTCTTCGGTAGTTCCAGCATGGAGCCTTGGTGCAGTACGCCAGTCCAACCCTTCATAAGAGCAACCTCTTGCGATTAGAGCAGTTAGATAATTATCGCAACAGCGACCTGCGGGTAAGATACCGGATGGACCGTTAGGCCTCAGGGATCGACAGCAGATTCCCATGCAATCCAGGCCGGAGAACATTCGTGGAACACCGGTTTGTGGTTCGCGGTCGCCCACGATGATCACCTAGATGGACCCGATCTATAAGCTCCAACCTCACCGCACGCTCCACCTCCAGGGCTTCGACGACTACGGGGCGGCGGCCGCGCTCTGGGGTGCTTCGGACGCCGGATTCACCGTCTCCGGCGTCTTCCGCGACCTGGCCGATTTCGCCGTGCTGGTCCTTTTCCAGAAGGACGATCCGTTCGGTCATCCGCGCTTCTCCTATCTTCCAGGCGGCGACCTCACCGGGCTGACCCTCGACTTCGATATTACCTGGGAGGGCATCCAGTCTTGGGAATCGATTAAGAATGCCTGGACCGACTGGAACACGCTCGACTATTCCGTCAACGGCGTCGGCCAGCGCGCGCCCTGGTTCGGCACGCCGGGCATCACGGTCACCTGCAACACCACAGGCCGCACCGGCGCGTCGGCCACCTACACGCTGAACCTGAACAATCCGCAGTCTGGCGACAAGGTCACGCTCTGGTATCAGAACCAGTCCTTCGTCAGCCCGGCAATCTCGGCCTCGCACCCCACCACAGATCAGGCCATGTGGTGGCAAGGCAACGCGGCCTACAACCACTGGGTCACCATCGGCTCGGCCACGTACTCGTGCCTCGAAAATTCGCTCAACAGCGCGGGTATCGCCGCCAACATTGCGGCGCAGATCAACGCTTCCGATCCCAACTGCACGGCCACCACCGGCGGCACTTATGGCAACGAGATCTTCGTCACGTTGAAGGCCGGCGTCGCCGGGCCGGTGGCGGTTTCGAGTTCGGACGGATCAGCACCCGACACGCTGACCCAGACGACGGCTGGTTCGATCCTTCAGTCGATTGCGCAGCAGATCAACGCCGTCAATTGGGTGCAAAACGGTCCGGTCGTGATCACCGCCGCCGTAGTGTTGCCGAACCAGTTGGTCATTACGGCCGCACCGGGAGCCGACGGCAACATGGTCGCGTTCTACCAGACGGACAACACCAGCAGCACCCGAGTTTACTTCACCGCGAGCAACTGGAACCTGTCTGGCGGCTCATCGGACAACATCTCGTGGCACGTTCACATCGACTTCACGGCACTCGGCTGGAGCAACGTGGACAAGGTCTGGTGGACCATCGCACCCGCCTTGCCGAACAGCCAGGCATACCAGCCCACCGAGTGGCAGATGGTCGTCACCAACTGGACCGTGACCGATTCCGCGGGCAAGAGGCCGCTCAAGGTTGCTGGTCCCGGCTCGGTTCGCATCGAAGAAGACAGCACCTGGGTGAGCACGTCTGGATATTGGGAAGCCGCTCCCGGCAACGATCCCGTGAACGGCGCATTCGCTTTCTGGAGCCAGGGACGCGCGATCCGGGCGGCGGCCGCCGGCACCAGCGTCACCATCCAGACGCATTGCCAATCTACCCACAACATTTACGTTGGCACACGGCTCGACACCAACTGCGGCATCGTAAACGCGGCGCTCGATGGCGGCGCGCCGGTGACGCTCGACTGCTACTATCCCACCGCGACCACTTCGCAGACGCGTCGCTTGCTCTTTTCCGGCGTCGCTGCCGGACAGCACGAGGTCGTGATCACGATCTCTGGCAATAAGAACGCGTCGAGCTTGGGCTGGTATTTCTATTTCGATTTCCTCGAATGCGCGGTGGCGACCGTCGTTCCAAGCCCAACCGTGACCACCACCACCGTCGGCGCCGCGACCGACTTCGACACGGACAACACGTACAAGCTGTCGCCGGAGCGGCTGGTGTGGAACATTCAGAAGCTCGGCCTGCTGGGCGAGATCGACCACTATTGCGGCGTCTTCTGGTGGAAGCAAGCGGTGGCGTCAAATCTGTCCTACCCGCAATGCATGGTCACATTCTCAGGCAACTGGAACGATCAGGACGTCGTCTGGCTGCACGTTGGCGGCTCCGCTATCGGCAAGACGGTGTTCGGCGGGCAGGACCACAGCAACACGATCGCCCGGCACTTCGCGAACTTTGTCAATGCAATCTTCGACGGCGTCTGGGCCAACGGTCACCGGCAGCGTCCTCACGATCACTTCACACTCGTTTTCCAGCGTTTGGCAATTTCACGTGTACACCGAGTTGCCAGCGTCGAACACCGGCAGTGGCAACGCTACTGTGACTGGCGACTTGCAGGGTGGCACGTACGGCGTGAAGTGGCTGATTGATCCGACACAGACGCCGGTGCTCAACAGGGCGTTCCGCGACTGGAACGCGGATTTCTTCAACCTGCTTAAAGCGAACGGCATGAGCGCCGTCTGCTCGTTTTCGCAGGAACTGGTAAATCCTCCCGATAATCCCCCGTCGTCGGTGTGGGTGCAGCGGTTTCCGGATGGCACGGCAGTTGAGACCGTCACCGGCTTCGGCACGCTGAACAGTTCCCAAATTGCGTTCAGTCCGGGGCCGCAGAGCTACATGGCGCAGGCGCACGCTGCCATGGCGGGCCTGATGCTCGCGGCGGGGCTGGTGCCCAAGCTCCAGTTCGGCGAAATCCTCTGGTGGTTCCAGGCGAACTCGGCTGGGATGGCGTTCTATGACGCCGACACGAAGGCCGCTGTGCAGTCGGCCCTCGGCCGCGCGCTGGCGACCTTCCACACGCCGAACGACGATCCGGTGGCCAACGGATACGCCGATGCGAACTTCCTTCGGAGCCGCCTGTATAACTACGTGGCCGCGATCCAGAGTTACATTCTGTCGCAGTGCCCCTCGGCCCTCTTCGAACTGCTGTGGCCGATGGACGTAAACGACCCAGATACCCGCGAGCTGCTGCGGTACATCAACCTGCCGACGCAGTGGATCACGCGCGCCGGCTCGGGCTTCGACACGTTCCCTGATCGAGGGCTACCAGTATCCGAGCATCAACCACAACCTCGACCAGGCGACCCGGTGCGCGGAATACCCATGGAAAGAACTCGCCTGGGACCAGGCGCATTGTCGTTACCTGATGGGCCTCTACTACGGCACTTGGCCGTGGCTACGGGAATTCGTCAACGCCAGCCGCCTGGGGCTACCGGCCATCAAACTCTGGGCGTACGACCACCTCCTGCTTATTCGGTTGGCCGGTGCCGTTGCCCACAACCGACGACCGATCGTTCATCTATTGAGGCCCGGTCGGCGCGTGCCCCAAGCGCCTATCCCACCAGTGTTTGAATCTGCTCGGGCAGACCTGGGGTCTGTTCGCGCGATGTGGGCCACTCAGGATCGCATCGCGTTTGACGCCGGAGAAGACAAGACCGTCGAACTGAAACGACAGATGATCGGTGGCCAGGAGCGCGTTTTGTGGAATCCCGCGCTGTCGATCCCGGCAGAGGAATTCGAGTTCACCGATATGGAGATCGCTCGCATCAAGGCGGCGGTCCAGACCTGGGACTCGTATGGAGTCACCGCCGACCGGCGTTGGCTTGAGCCTGTGATCGAAGCACTGTTTCTGGAGGCGCCTCGGCAGAATCGAGCGCGCGTGAGCGGCTCCAAACCTGTGGACCTTTATCGGCAGCGCGGCGACCGTGCGAACTACACAGCCAGAACGTTGTGCTCCACCCAGTCGAAAGATGAGGCGATTTCAACCGCGATGTCAGGCTGCTGCGGAATGAGCGGGGCGACAACTGGAACTAGATAAAGCAGGTCGGACCGACTTGAAGCCATCAACCACTCCTGTTCGACAATGCGCGCCGCACCTGCGGAATCGCCAGCGTCCGTCAAGACCGTGATCACGCCCTTGAGAAAGCTTGTTCGCGAAAATGAACTGTAGAATTTGGTGGGAGCCATCGCCGCTGAGATCATACGATGCGCCTCATCCGGCTGTCCTGATCGCACAAACCTTGAGGCGATCGACACCAACTTCTCCGCTCTCGTGGATCCGTCATGCATCGACTGCGCTGTAGATAGCGCTCGGGTGAGGTCGCCTGCATTCACGAACGCATCTATCAGAGAGCTCCGTGCAAAATCGGAAAGGTTCGTACCGGCTGCCTCGATCCGTGCGGCGGCCTCCTCAATTCTCCCAGACTCGGCTAAGCCTACCGCGATGGGGCCCTGACCGACCTTGGACATAAGGAACTCGTCCTTCGTTGCCTCGTTAGGCTTACCGAGAAGCGCGTACTCCTTTGCCACTTTCGCCAGCACGTCCGACTGCATGCTCACATGGATGTGGGGTGCATGGCGCCTTGCCTGAACGAGCAGAGCCTCGGCCCCGCTTCGATCACAGTCCTTCCGGGCTTGCCCGGCCAAGGCAAGCAAGGCGCTTGAACCGTCGAATACATCGTGTGCGATCAGGCTATTCGCGATCTGCATCGCTATATTCCAGTGGCCAAGCTTGGCGAAAGTCACAGCCGTATCGCACCACGGTGTGGGTACGAAGCCGAACCGAGGTGCGGCGTTCAGCGCATCGACCACGGCCATTGCCGTGTCGAGAGCATGATTCACCGCCCCGGTACAGAGTTCTGCAAACGCCACAGCAATGGAACGAAGTGACTCTGCGCGCTGAGTCAGATTCTTTTCCTGGTTGACGTGTTCGCGTGCCGATATTAGCGTCCGGATGACGATACTGTTGTCGATGGCGGTAGCCTTCATTTTCTTTGCCAACGACAGCAGACACTCGCCGCGAACGCGTGCAAACGCTGTTTCCTCCAGAACCTGCTCCGGGTCAGTAATGTCGCCCGCCGCTATGAGGCTCTCAATCACAGTGGACTGGGCGCGGGCGCGCTCGCTCGGCGATTGGATCGAGCGCGCAATCTCACGCGCCCGCGGATGCTGCTCTCCGAGGATCAGGAGCTTTACAACACTGCTCAGCGCATCGTCACGGCCGGCCGCCAGGTAGCCGAGGCGAACCTCATGCTCCATACGGGCGACCAAACTGCGAGCACGATCTGGAGAGCCCGTCTCAAACTGAAGGACGGCGATCCGGCTGAGCGCGTCAAGGCGTGCTTTAGCTTCCGCGATGCGTTCAGCGACTTCCAGGGCCCGATCCGCCTGCTGATCACGAGAGAGAGCCGTGGAGATGGAGATAAGTAGCTGAGAATCTTCCCAGTAGTTCTCGATGGGGTCCCGACTGCGAGAGGTCCAGACAGGGCCGGAGCGAGCTTGGCGGATCTGCTCGGCCGCGGCTAGTGCGCGGTCCCATTGACCTTGTGAAGCAAAGCCATCGCCCACCGCTTGCAGAATGCTTCCCCGTTCGTAGTCGTGCAGTTTACCAGCGATGTCGAGCGCCTGGTCGTATTGCTGCAATCTGGCCAAACCGAGGGCCGCTTCCTGTGCGACCACGTTCATGGTATAGGTCTGATCGGAGTGTGAGATATGCGCTAATGCGCTCTCCCACACGATTCGAACGGCATTGGCGAAGTCCAGGGGCGCACCCGCTTCCCGAAAGCCTCGGGCGATCGCGAGGAGCGCTTTGATTTCTTCAACATCGGAATTCGAACGCGGCTCGTTGAGTGCTTCGGCCAGTAGAGGCGGAGCTTGTGTTGCGCGACCACTAGCCAGCCGAGCCTGCGCGAGTGCGATAAGGGCGCGTGCTCGAAAGGTGCCTGGCGGAGCCGCGACCGCAATCTCTTCAACTCTCGCGAGCACGCCCTCCGCAGCGCGGTGAGCTCCAGTCCGATGCTGGCAGCCGATCAGGTGGACCAGCGCATCTAAACGATTGCCGAGGTACACTATCTTCCTCGCCGCAGAGTACGCCTCAAAGAAATCGCCCAAGTCGGCGCAGAGCGTACTGTGAGTGCCCAGGAGCAAAGCGGCCGGTTCCCTGTCTGTCGGAGTGAATGCCAAGTCCCGAACCTCCGTGCGCAACGCCGCGGCCTGACCGGTCTGGCCTGCCTGTTGCAAAAGACGGCATACCGATGCCAAGGCTTCGGCGCGTTCAACCGCGTCCTGGAAGCTGAAGGCAAGCGCGACAGCGGCCTTCCGCACGCGTTCTCCAGGCCGGAAAGCCACGCCGAAGAAGCGACCGCTGACATCGAGTAGCCTCCGCAAGATCGCGCGACGTTGGTCAGCTTGCTCGATGCGCAAACCGATTTCATAGGCTCGCCGCAGAAGAGTGGCTGCCTGTTCGCTCTGTTCGGGGGCGGCGAGCGCCGCGGAGATTTCGCTAAACGCGAGCGCCTGCTGCGGGGCGGCGCTGATCAGCTCAGCCAGGTCAGCCGCGTCTCGGTGGCCCTTTGCGAGCGCCAAGGCACGGTACGAAGAGGGAGGAAAGTCGTCCGCGTAGCTCGATAGCGTATTGTGGAGTAGCTTGTAGCGCCAGAGCCGCGAGAGGCGTCCTAGCCGCAACCCTTTGCCTACTGGTTCCTCTCGGGTGACTGCGTGAATCGCAAGATCCAAGTCCTGGGAATACAGAAAACTGCTGCGATCAAAACGCAGCTTGCCCTGTCCGTATCGCCCTTCATCGATGGTGCTATACACTCGGTCCCAGTCATTGCCAAGGTACAGGTGCTTGATGTAGTGGCGGCGTGCGTAGTCGCGGCGGCCCTGTTCGCGGAGGTCCGGGGAGTCCTGCCAGATAACGTCTGGTGCCTCACGCGCAAGGAGATCCGCTAAACGCCGGTTCTCGGCTCTGGCATCTACGTAAAGATCGCTGGTTTGGGCATTTGTAAGAGTGGTCTGTGCCGTGAGGAACTCGCCCAGAGTGTTGTGATAGAGGCGATACGTATTGCCGACTCGGTCGAGAAACTGGTCGAGCCATTCCAGCGTTTGTGCGACTTGGGTTCTGTCTGCTAGCGTGCCCGTAAGGGCGTGAATCTGGTCCAACGTGAGTGGTTCGACTGCCACGGCGAGGACTGCGAGGATCGGATGATACGTCTCAGCCCATGCCTGAACGAGACCGGCGCGTCCAGTGCTGTCAGAAACCTTAACATCCTTGCGTCCAGGACCATTCTGAATCGAATGCAGGAAGAAGGCGAACAAACCGGCAAGGTCGTCTGGGAGACGTTCAAGGCCGAGCAGGCCTTTGAGCAGGGATTGGCGTTCGGTACTTGCCAGGGCCTGATCGAAAGCGCGGCCGAGTGCAGCTAGGTACCCGATGTTGCCATCCGCTTTGGCGACAAGTTCGACCACAAAAGCGTCGGGACTGCGTCCGGCGTTTAGCAGGGCGGTGGAAATCTCGACGGGATTGAGCAGGGCATGCGCATAGATCTCGGTATCGGCCTGGACGTCGGGATCGTCCGGCAGGATGGGGAGCAGCGCAAGAGAGTCTCGCCGCTTTTCCTGGAATAACGCAAGATCCCGCGACGGCCGCGATGTCAGGACCATACGAACGTTCTCGGGTAAAGGCGGGCAGTTGGCGAGCCACTCGATGACGTTCTGCTCCTGATCGTGGTGCCGGACTTCGTCGAGCGCATCTATGAGCACCACGATGACTTTCTCAGGCCGGAGTCGGTTGAGTATGCGGGCGGGGCGAAAGAGGGCAAGCTCCTGGAGGTCCTCGATGCCCATGAGGCGGGGATCGGCAATCCACTCCTTGATGCGCAAGCCTGCCACCGACCCGCCAGACTGCTGGATCTCCTGCCTGATCCGCAGCACGGTTTGGTGGAAGGGTGATGCCCGAATACGTTCGATCTCCGCGCCGACCACTTCGGCGCGAGTCTCGCCAATGCGCTGTTCCACTTCGACACGAACCTGGTCGAGCTCAAAAAGCTCAGGATGGAGCGCCGCGAGTTCGAGCCCAATCCGAAGCAGGACCGAGCGCGTGCTTACCTCCCCGATCGAGGAGCGTTGGTCACGACGAATGAAGAAAACGGGCCAATCACGGTGGACCGAGGCAAGGTTGGCGATGAACGTGCTCTTCCCGGCGCCGGGCTCAGCAACGAGTAGGACAAAGCGGCACGCAGGTTCGTCGAGGTGAGCGTTCAATCTCCTCGCGAGCCAGTCGCGAGGCTGAAAGCGCGGCGCGTTGCGATAGGAGGCGACAATATCGCTGAAGAAGAGATCGTCCGGCTCGCCGCTGACGATCCCCAGAGCAGATGACACTAAATCCTCCTCAGCCAACTGTTTTCGCGCGAAACCCGGTCATTCCCTCCGCCTCATCCGCCTTCTGCCTGACACTTACTTTGCCCGACCGGATGTCGCCAGCTTCCACTCCCGTTACATCCTTCCCCTTCTTGAATTCCTGAAATACTGCGATCATGGGGCCCACTTCGTCGATGCGGTTCTTCAATTCTGCTGCAAATTCCGGGTCCTGTTCCGCTTTCTCTTGGATAGTGCCCAGTAGGGCTGGTTCGAACTTGTCCGGTGCGGCTTCGAAGCGTGAAAGGTCCTTAGCGGCGACCGGGTCACCAGCAAAACGTTGCTTCAACCACGCGAATAGATCCCTCACTCTGTGGGCAGTATTCTCGCCCACTGCTTTCATCAGCTCGTTTCCGGCGCCTTTCGCGAATGGAGTCAGAATTGTCAGCGCCGTAGTCGCGAGTGTGGCTGGATCCATGGCTCGACCTCCTTGGCCGGAATCCTAAGTGCGCGTTGCCGACCAGTACGTATTGTAGTCACAATCGAAGTTCTACTCGGTATGCGTACCTCCTTTGACGCTCTTTCCGCCGGTCCGCTGACGAGCTTTGCGCTCGTCGCAATTGACACCTGGAGCCATTTGAGGGTTTTAGCAAACCCGTGCCATCAAGTTGACGGAAAGCCTATCGTTTGTTGTGCCTGTTCTGTCCGGGGTGAGTCGTCGCCTACTAGGAAGTAAGCATGCAAGAACTGCAAAATGGCCTGTTTGGCTTTGGGAGCCGGTTCAAATGAGTCGTGAAACCATAGAATCAACGACTTACGCGGAGGAGAGGTGGTTGGAAACCAAGTTTCTCGGGGAGCCACTGTCCAGGGTGGGCCCCCGGGAAAATCATTTTCCAACTCCGAGGTTCTCAGTTGACAGTGGTAGCGGCGTTCACGGCTGGCTGCCGCGCTTATGTCGCTTGAGCAGTGCATCGAAAAGCTCTTCGCGCCCGCGGAAATTCGTGGTCCTTAGCCGCGCCAGTGCGTTAGCAAAGTCGATCATGCCGCGGCGGGCAGCGAGATCGAGAATACCGAGCGTCCCGGTGACCTCTAATCCTTTGTCCCGAGCCGCCACCGCACCTCTGCGATCATCGATGAGAATGAGGTCGGCCGAGACAGATAGCCCGAGTGAGATCGCAGACCTCTCGCCGTCATCCAAGGCACGCAACGACGGATCATCGCTCGGGTCCACTACGGATACTTCGAGCCAGTCGGGCTTCTTGCTCATCCAGTTTCGTACCACCTCGGGTGCGGAAGTGTGCCGCAGTTCGTCAGACACAACCGAGGGAATGAGGATCTTCTCGAACAATCTTGGCAGGAGTTGGATCTGATCGATCTGCACCAGGTAACGAAGCGGGCTGGTGTCAGCGACGACAATGAGCATCAAAAGCCCAGTCGCCGCAAGCCCTCACGCTCTCGTTCCAAGTCTTCCAACGTGTAATCCTCGAATACGTCGTGAGCCTTTAGAAACTCGTCGATCTGGTGGCTGGTCTCGAATCCGAGAAGTCGCCGCAGATCGGGCTTGGTGAGACGGCCGCGCTTATACTCCTCGGCGGCCAGAGCTTCCAACGCCCGCCGTGATAGATCGCTCCTGGTCCCCAAGCGGCTAGCGAGGTCATCGGGAATCTGCACGGTCACGTCCATGACTTTACCCTAACTTGCTGCGCTATTGCCGTCAACCAAGCACAGAGTCGTCACACCGCTGCCGCACGACCCGGCCAGAATTCGTTCTCCCTATAGATACAATGGCTTGCCCAACGGAGAGGTGGTTGGAAACCATGGTTTTTGGGGAGCCAAATTCCCAAATCGCGTCCTGCTCCGGGTTCCTCCATTTCTTTTCTATGACTTTCCTGGTTCGAGTGGCGCAAGATCTCGAACGGTTCGAACAGGGTCGCTTGCAACGCGCCGTCCTTCCACGCAGCTTTTTCGACCACTGTCTGGACCAGCCGACGTTGCTCGGAGCCGGGTTGCTGGAGGAACAACTCGCTGGCCCGACTAGTCAGGCAAAGCATGTCGATGGCCTGATCGACCGGGGCCGGCGTCGCTGTCTGGATATCTTGGATCTTCCGTAACAGAACATCCTGCTCCCGGCGCAACGTGGCGGCCTGATTGTCGAAGGACTCCTGGGTTATCCGTCCGTCGAGCTTGTCCATGTACATGGTCATGACCCTGGCTTCGATTTGGTCGTAGCGGGCCTGAAGCTTCTTGATAGTTTCTGAACGAACCGCCTGCTCGGTCCGGTCGGAATTGAGCACAGCGTCGCCGAGCCAGTCGATAATGGCCGGCGGGATGACCAGCTCTTGAAGCACGTTGGCAAACTGGCCAAAGAGAGTTTCCTGTCGCGTGTACGCCTCGGGGCATTTTCCGCGGTTGCCCGTGCAGTGGTAATAAATGTACCGCGCCTTCTTCAACTCACCGACGAGCAGGCAACCGCAATGGCCACAGTGAACTAGGTCTATGACCGTATGAAAGAGTTCCTTTTGTAGCCGAACTTCCGACGGGCAGCTTTGCGGTCGAACGTCCAGTTGATCTTGGTGCGGGCGCGATTCATCCGACGATTCCAGGCTCGGCTTTCTCGACGCAGA